>Ga0208192_1000759_pt1 | contig 23201 bp, 9 predicted proteins | sample June2015DPH_13_1_2_FD_184711 | JGI IMG/M metagenome (GOLD analysis project Ga0208192, IMG submission 184711) | Peatland microbial communities from SPRUCE experiment site at the Marcell Experimental Forest, Minnesota, USA - June2015DPH_13_150... | ecosystem: Environmental > Terrestrial > Soil >... | reverse complement strand
TGCACCAGCCCCACCGCCGCCTGGATCTTGGTCATCTTGTAGTTGGATCCCCAGCCCATGTCGCCGGTGCCCTTCTTGCCGCGAGCAATCTCCAGGTCCTCCGACACCGCGATCCCCCACTGCCGGATCGCCCGCAGCCGCAGCATCAGGTCCGGGTCGTCGGTGGTGATCATGCCGCCCTCACCGATGGTGGTCATCATCTTCATCGTATGCAGGCTGAAGACCGTCATCCAGCCCCGTTTGCCGATTTTGGCACCCTGGTAGCCGCCGCCCAGTGCCCGCGCGGCGTCGCCGATCACCTTCGGCGGCCCGTACTTGGGGTGCGGGTGCCGCTCGGCAATCTCCACGTAATCCGCCATCGGCGCCGAGAGGCCGTTCATGTGCGTCACTAGGATGGCCCGCGTCCGCGGCGTCATCTTGGCTTCCACATCGACCGGGTCGGCGTTGAGGGTCCTCTCGTCGGAGTCGCAAAGGACAAGCTTCCCGCCAACGCCCAGAACGGCGTAGGGCGCCGCCCGGAAGTTCATGGCCGGCACGATCACCTCATCGCCCGGCTCCAGGTCCAGCGCGCGCACCGCCACATCCAGGCCGGTGCCTGCGGAGGTCACTGAGAGGGCGTACCTCGTGCCGATGTACTCGGCGAACTTCTGCTCAAACTCTACGATCTCGTCGCAGAAGAAGCCGAAGCCGACCGCCGGGTCCAGGGAACTGCGAATAGCCTTGACCGCGGCCTCGATTTCCTCTTCCGTATACCAGCCTCCCAGCATGGGCTCCGCCTGCCACGCCTGGCTCAGCCCACCGCGAGCCAGAATCTCTTTTCGTTTTGCCTGATCCATTCCTGTGACCTCCTATGATTTGAACTCTCCAAACGTAGGGACGAAGGTTGCATCGCTTCGCTCCGCAACCTCGCCCGTCGAGCCCGCGCCTCAAGGTGATTGTCTTCTGGATTTCTAGATGACCTCGACAACTTTCCCGCTTCCTGCTGACTCGTAGCAGGCGGAGAGTATTTTCTGACTCCGCAGACCGACTTCTCCGCTGATCGTGGTTGGGCGCCCCTCCAAAATAGCTTGACTGAACTCCTCAATTTCCGCGCGGTAGATATTCACCACCTCAGGCGTTATTTCCAAATCTCGGCCCGACGCGCGAGCCTGCTGGGCGTCATAGCCTCTGTCGGCTTCCTGCAGACAGGCGACCATCTCTCCGGCGCTCGCCTGCGAGATCGTCCCTTTGGCCAGAATGCTTCCACGCGAACCGTAAAGCTCGAGGACGTTCTTGCTGCTTTCGTCGGGAATACAAAAGAACGTGTCGACGGTTGCCAGGGCGCCATTCGCGAAGAAGAGTGTCGCCACTGCGCTGTCTTCGGACGCATACGGGTGGACTGTCCGGTTGGTAAAGCAACTGACCTTCTTTACCGCCCCGAAGAACATCTCCAGCAAATCGATGCAGTGGCCGCCCATGTCAATGAGCGAACCGCCGCCGCCCCGGGCCGGGTCTTGCCGCCAGGTGCCTTCCACCGGCGGGTACCAGCACGAAAGCTGGGCGCGGCCGTAGACCGGCTGGCCGAGCTTCCCCTCCTGAATGAGCTTCAACGCCTGTTGGTTCTGCGATTGAAAACGCATCATGAAACCGCAGCCTAACTGCACACCGGCGCGCTGGCAGGCGGCTATCATCTCATTGCTCTCTTGGACTGTCATCCCCAGAGGCTTCTCACACAGAACGTGCTTCCGGGCCTGCGCACACCTCAGCACCTGTTCGTGATGCCTGCTGGCCGGCGTAGCCAGGTAGACAGCGTCAATCCCCGCTGCGAGCAGCTCATCGATACTGCCCGAGGCTTCGGAATTAAACTGCCGGGCGACTTCGGCGTTGACTTTGGAATTGATGTCGAAGACCGCGACCAGCTCGGCGTTCTTGGCAGGAATAATTCCTTCGGGAATGGTTCGGCGGCGGGCAATTCCGCCGGATCCGATGACTCCCCACTTTGCCTTGGTGGTCATGATTTGCTCCCCTCATCTGGAAGAAAGTTTGTCGGGCTGCCGCAGGTCGGAAGCTGTGAGTTCGTCCCCCGCAAGTATCGCCGGATGCAAGGCGAGATTCATCATGGCAGCCGTGGTTTTCCTTCCTGGTCGATCGAAAGCGTGGTCACTTGCGGGTCAATCGGTCCGAGCGGTTCAATGACGAACTCCGGGTCTAACCCTTCCCAATTCATGTGCGTCTTGCCGTCGTTGCAGCGCAGCCGACGGTGGAAGGCGACCCGATTCTCCTGTGTTGTGCCAAAGGCGAACGGTCGGCACAGTACCACATCCCTATACACTCCGCAACGACTCCCGGCTCTGCGATCAGGAACGCAGACTACCCGGGAGGCAAAGCGTACGGCACCTGGTCGGGCAAATCCAGATAAGCGCCTGAAAAAGTCAGTCCCCGCTGAATCGGCAATCTGACCTCAAGGTCGTTGCTTTCGCCGGGCTTGGTCTCGGCGCCGAGGTCGATGAAGTAGCATCGGGTCATTCCCTTCTCCTGACGCCGGCCCGTTAAGAAGGGGTGAGCAGTCTTGGCTATGCCATTGACCTTGACCGTGATGGAACCGCGAGCCGGATCGCTGGTTGTCGAACTCGCAAGGCCGTCGGGCACCCAGTTCTCATCCGTGGACTTCGTCTCGTCCTTCAGCAGGAACACCAGATAGCCCTTGCTGTGATTCCAGGGTTCTCTGACCCAGACCGACTCCGGAATCGACTGGGTCAGGTTTGATTTCGCACTGGATGGATAATCGAATCGCGCCCGCAAGGTGGCGGCGTTGGCATCATGGTCCACAATACTCCAATCACCCACGTACCGCCGCCATTGCGGAGCTCGAGCGTCCTCGGGTTGGACATTGTCTGCTTTTGCGCCTGCCGAGGCCGGGGAGATCCAAAGAATTCGGACCTGCTTGGCGGGAACCGTCACCCGGAGCTTTCCGCCTTGGGGGTATTGGCCTGTATCCGGGCCTTGAAGCGTCATTCGGCCGGGATAGATTTCCTCCACCACGAACTTTTCTGTCGTTGGCGCAGCGAGTGCCAGCGTCAGTTCAGCGATCTGCTCGACGGCCCCGGGGTTGAGAAGGGAAACGTAGCCACGATCTCCGCGGAGGTGCGCGTAGCCCGTCAGGGACTCATCTCCGCCTCGCTCCACATCGTCAAAGCGGAACGTACGGTCGAAGAGTCTATCGCCTTCTTTCAGGTAATCTTTGTTGGCAATCGCCCACTTTTCCCACTTCTGGGTGAATTCAATGTCGCTTTCCGGAATGTCGTCAGGCGCGTCGTTAAAGGTCAATTGCGGCGCCATACTGATGGCACTCAGTAGTGCGTAACGGTAGCCGGCGAGGTCATGATGATGGGTCTCCATTCCGAAGTGATTGACGCAATTGAGCAGGCGGAACCACGGGCGAAGCAGACTCTCGTGCGCGAGACCGTACAGGTAATCGCGGTTCATTTCCGCATAAAGACGGTCGAGATGAATATCGGGCTCCACGGAAGGCTCGGTGTCGTAGCCGCCGCCGTGATGGCGGCTGTCGGCATAGCGCCCGTACTGCGGGTTGTCCAGGCCGCTGTCCGCCCCCAGAACCAGCCCCGGACTCGCTTCGTGCATTTCTTGATTGAGGCGAATCATGCGTTGTCCTTGCGCGTAGATCGAGTATTTGCCCGGAAGGTGCCCGTGATTGGGATTGTCACAGGGCCAGACCGTCCAGAAGTCAGCCCAGTGGAAGCCGCGCAGCTTGTACGTCCCAACGAGCTGAACAATCTGCTGGAAGTACTCCTCCGCTTCAGGTGAGAGCTTGCAGAGATATGGCTTGAAGTACGGCACCATGAATCCCCAACCGAATTCGGAGCCGAAATCGTTCCACCAACCGGTCCCGATCTCATTGCGGTCGGCGAGCTCCACCCAGCGCTTCTGCAAGTCCTGGGGCATGAGCAGCGCAAGATTGGTGGGCTCGTAGGTGTCCATGTAACGAACACCCATTTTGTGCGCTGTAGTGAAGAACCGCTCCGTCCACTCGGGCTGTTCGACCATCTCCTGCATGCCGAACTTGGCCGACCAGCCTTCCAGATAGATATCGGGCCATTCCTTGGGAATCGGCGAAACGTGCGCGTGGTATTCGATGACCCAATCGCGGACGCCGCGGTCGAATCGTTCCACCGGCTCACCGGCGTGGCGATAGACGCCCACTACAGCCTTGTCACTCGCAAAGGCTTTTCCCGGCCCGACATTCACGGCAGGATAATACGTGAGGGCGTCTCCCTGATGGTCCCAGTAAACGGTTTCGAGGCAAGTGAAAAAGCCGCCTTTCTCTTGCCGGAAAATCGGATAGGTGAGTTCCGGCCCGGCCATAAGATCGAGCAGGCGAGGCAACCCCAGGGACGACACGGTTACATCCAGCACTTGAAGGTCCACGCTGCCCTTATTCGTCAGCGTCAGCCACTTGTGGTAGAAGTGGTCCTCGCGCTTCAGCTCGTAATGGACAGAGACATCGGCGGTGGGTGAAGTCAGATCGAACCGCAGATGAGCGCTGTCGGCGCTTGACCCAGAGCTATCGACTCCCGCCAGCTTGAAATCGCGGGTCAGAAGATCTCCTGCCGAAGTTCGTATGCGGAAGGCCAGCGCGTTGGGCGTGGAAACACTCTCGCCCGTGACCAGGTTCGCGAGGCGGGTTTCCTTCAGTGCTCCGTCCGTGGAGACTTCCAAGCGCAAGAAACCGTTCTGAAGCGCTGCTGTCCCCCGGCGTGACGAATCCACGCTGCACGAGGCGCGGGTCCAGCGGCTTTCGGAAACAATCAGGGTGGGGGAGAGTGTGTCGGTAAAGATTCGAGTCTGCTGGGGCTCGATGACCAGCGCGCCTGCCAAATCGTAAGAGTTGTCGCTCCCCCATTCGTTGTAGTCCTTATGGGAGCGGTTGATCGTCACCAGCCGCCCTGAGGGCATCACGAACTGGAACGGAGCTTCTCGATAGGCTTCCAACTCGCACACGTAAATCCCCAGATCGTCTGGGGTGCGGCGCGACTCCGGGTCTGGGGGCTCTGTAAACAAAAGGCGCAGACGCTGGGTGGTGATAGGCGGGAAGGTATACCGCACGGAGGAGGTTTCTTGCCCCAGGACCTGCGCGTCGATATCCGTCCAATCCTCTCTGTCCCAATACTGGAGCCGCACCCACTGCTGGGTGCGCGCCATCGCCGGGCCGCGCACCATGCGACCGTCAAGGTACCGCACCACCACACTCGAGAGGGTTTGAGGCTCAGGCCATTCAACACCAAGGTCGGCCGGCAAATCCGCAGCCTTCACCGCCCAATAGGTGTGCAAACTGCCATCGATAGCCCGGGCTGGCTCGTGCTCGGCTACCACGCGGACGCTCGGCTCCCACGAGTGCGCCTTCGCCCCCATACCGGCTAGCGCCACGTTCTTGACCGGATTTGCAGCCCCCCATGCGGGCGGAATAGATGCAGCCAGCAGTCCGAAGATGAGAAGCAAAACGCCCTTTGAGTTGAAGCGGAGTCGCCCATTATCAGCACGCATAGTTCCTCCTCTCAGCCGTTATCCACGACATTGCTAACAGGCATAATAATTGCGGGACCAGGACTTGCTTTTTCGTGAGGGGTGCCCCTTTTGAACAGAATGGAAGCCTAGAAGCTATTTCGAAACCCTCCGTAGGGAAATCATGAGGCAGGCAATATGAAAAAACCCGTGATAGAAAGAAAGCGAGCGCTCGTAGCACACCACCCGTCGGCGGAAGTTGCCGGGCCAGGCGATCGTGCGTTACACCCTCCGCCGCCGACCGGAGCGCCGCAGCACCCGGCCGTCCTAGGTGGGGGGCTTTCAGCGAATGGACGGATGCGGCGCGATCAATTGGATCCGCGGTTGTGCCCGCCGTTCGCGTAACGCATCACTTATTCCGTTCGCGACGCGCGCCAGTTATCCTCCCGTCTCAGAACTCCAGGCGGCCCCGAATCTCGATCACCCGAGCCCCGCTCTTTTCCCCGCTGAAATAGCGATCCTGCTGGCCGCTAATTATTCCCGCCCCCGGTACATCAATGGTGCTGCTCGGGTTGCCAAAGTTCGGATGGTTGAAGAGGTCTCCGCACGTCCCCATGAGGTCAAAATGCAACCGTTCGGTGAGTCGGAAGCGCTTCCGAATGGTCAAATTATCCGTATTCAGGCCCGGTCCTTCCAAGATGTTAATGCCGGAATCGCCAAACCTTCCGATGTTGGCGGGATTTGAGCACGCCGGGTCAGAGTCGGGACAGCCGGGAATCTTGAAGGCGCTCGTATCGAACCAATGATTGATCGAGCGCTGGCCGGTAGGTAAATTGCCGTTGGCAATCCGGTCCGGCAGACCGCCAAAGGAATTGGTATTCGAGGGGTCGGTGGTGGAGAAGCAGGGCGAGAACCACTGACCGGTCTGGAGGAACATTATCCAGTTGGCCGTCCACCCGCCCACGACCTTGTCCACGATGCCCGGGGCCCCGGCGAGATAACGGCGTCCGCGTCCCACGGGAATATTCCAAGTGGCATTCACGACCACGCGATGGTGAGGCGTGACGTGGTCATGGTTCCAGAGCAGCGGCGCGTAAGGATTAAAATCCCCAAAGGCGCCGTTCTGAGGACCGTACAGAGTGCCGTACCCACTGGAGAGCATTTCGTAGTTGTCGAGATTGTCGGCCCAGGTCCAGAACGTGTCAAAGGACACCTGTCCCACCTTGCGCCGGGCTTCCAGCGTGAGCGAATTGTAGTTGGCGGCGAGGTCCCTCCGCAGCAGTTGGACGGACACGAACTGAGGGAGTGGCCGCCGATCAGAGGTAAAGGGAATGGTGCTGGGCTCGGGTTTGTCGGTCTCGGAGAAACCATTCAGCCCCCGCGTCCGGGAGCCGACGTACGACAACCGGAGACCGATATCCTTGACTTGGTGTTCAACGGTGGCATTGAATTGGTGGATCTTGCCGTCCTTCATGTCAAGCGGATAGCCGCCAACACCCTGGGAGGGAACCTCCGCGAGGCCGAGGTTGGACGGGAACGGGCTAGGGAAAGCAAAGAGCGCTTGGCCATCTTGGATTGTATTGGTGTAATTCTCGGCAATTGAGAATGGCCCGGACCCCTGCACGAGGGAGTAAACTCCGAGTCCCCGCGAGGTGTACATGCCGTACCCCCCTCGGATAACAGTTTTCTCCGTAATCAGATAGGCGGCGCCCAAGCGCGGAACAAAATTGGCCTTGGATGGGTTCGGCACCACCTGCCCCGTTACCACCTTGATCATGGGGTCATAGAGAGGGCTAATGTGGCTCAGGGCTGATTGCGGGACAACCACGGCGTCCTGCGTGGGGTCATAATTGTACTGAAGTCCGTCGTCATACCGGAACGAACCAAAATAATCCCAGCGAATGCCGTAGTCGAGCGTCAGCTTGCGGGTCACTTTGAACGTATCCGCGGCATATAAGCCCAATTCTTTGCCCGATTCCGTCCTCCCATACAGCGGGTTCACCCTCGTGCTGCCGAAGGGCAGTCCAAGCAGAAAATCGGCGTAGTCGTACCCGGTAAGGGAGCCGTTGAAAGAGAAGGAGCCGTAGCTGCCATCCGGAATGTCGGTGGTGTAAAACATGAAGGTCCTGAGTTCTCCACCAAACTTCATGACGTGCCGGCCTTTGGCCCAAGTCAGCGAATCGGAGACATTCCAGTTCTCCCAAAGCTCCGCAGCCTTCCCGTTTACACCTCCCACGGCGGTCTCAACGCTGGTAATGTCGTTAAAATACATGCTGGGAACTCCCTCGGCGGCCAAATTGCTGGGATTGACTCCCTGAAGGCCAATGGCCGAGACGACTTGGTCGCCGGTAGGCGGCTGGTAGCTATTCAGCTTGACTCCGTACACATCCCGGTCGCGGTTTCCTCCCAAGGTGAAGCTGTTGATCAAGTTGGGGGAGAATGTGTTCGTGTCAACGATGGCCCAGGAGTGGGATTGGCGCAGCTTCGTCCAATTGAGGTTCGGGTAGTTTCCATCGTTCAGTATATACCGCGGCCAGTAGCCGGAATATCGGCCGTAGATGAAATTCTTTTCAGAAATCTTGTGGTCGATGCGCGCGGAGAGAACGTCGGCACGGTACTGGTCCTCCGGGTAGGCGAAGAGCCAGCCAAAGTTGCTGATCAAGTTACCGGCTCCGCCCAGGTTGGCCGGAGGAATGTACGTGTTCTGGATCTTCAAGGCCAGCGGGCTGAGCATGCCAGGAGGAATAATGTTCCCGGGAAACGGTAACGGTTGGCCTGTTGGGCCTGTTGTGTACGGATTGGAGATTTGAATTGACGGGGAAGCGCTGAGCAAGTCGGAGAAGTCGCCGTTGCGCATTTTGTCTGTCGGCACGTTGTCCAGGAAAAACGTCTGTTCGTGCACCCGTTCGCCGTTCCACAAACCGTAAAAGAAGGTGCGATTCTTTCGGATGGGGCCCGACCCGCTCAGGTTGAACGTGTTGTAAATCACGTGGGGTTTCTGAGCCTCGAAGAACCCCCGCGCCCCCAAGGCGGAATTGCGGTCATAGTAAGAGGCTTCAGCGTGGTAGTCGTTGGTGCCGTGCTTGGTGATGGTGTCGAACATGCCGACACGGGAGTACTCGGCGCTGTTGTTCACCGCGTTGACCTTGACCTCCTCCACGTCCTCCATGTTCACCGTCTGAGTGTTGAGGTTTTCCTCCTTGACGCCGTCCATGGCCATGTGAATCTCCTGTCCGCCTTGACCGGCCATGGTGATGCCGAACTCGTTTCCCGCGTCCGTTTGAATTTGCGGCATGACCGCGATGACGGGGAGCGGGGAGGAGTAGGAATTGGCGGGCATGGGCGCGAGCCAGTACTGCTCGCCGGAAACCTCCCCGCCGATCTTCGCACCTTCGGTCTCGATCACTTGGGCCGCCCCGCTCACCGTGACCTGCGTGGTTGCTGCCCCCACCTTAAGGGTTAAATCCACGCGCTTGGTCTCATTGCCGGCCAAATGGACGTCGCTCACGACAATAGTCTCAAATCCCGTCATCACGACCCGCACGGTATAGGTCGCCTCCTTGAGGGCTGGAATCTCGTAATTGCCCTGCGCGTCAGTGGTGACGGTCCTTGCTATGATACCTGTTCCCTGTTCTTCAACGGTTACCCTGGCTTGCGGCACCACACCCCCCGAGGGGTCTGTCACTGTGCCCCGGAGCGTGGATAAGCTTCCCTGCCCCCAAAGGGCAACACAGAATATAAGGAGGGTTAAAATAAGCCAAGAGCACAGCTTGGCCACCTGAGAGAAACATCGTCTAAATTGTCCATTTAACATGTTGTCCTCCTCTGGCACTCAGACGGCAGGCGGGGGAAACGTCGCTTGCCTTTCCGAGCATCCGTTAACCGACCACCTCCGCACCATCGTCAATCGCAAACCGACTCGCGCGGACGAGTTGCTTTGGATATGCCCCTTACCCGACGTTGGGACCTCTGTACCATGGGTTCGTTTGGAATGTCAATAGGCCTGTCTTCATCCTAAGTTGGTTTCATAAAGATGCTAATATGTGCTCCTTCCCGAGACTCCTCGGTGGAGGAAGGGATGCGATCACCTCGACCCTTTCCGGAAGGTTCGGTGGATCGGTTGGACTAGGTCTTGCAAGGAGCCCGAAGCAAGGTCGAATTCCAACGCGTGAAGTGTGTGTGGCTGCGGGTGGAGCAGGGCAGTCGGCCAGAGCCAGATCGGAAGAGCCTTGAATGCGGGCCCAGCCGACGATGGAGGATTCGGGAGCGGAAGGGGTCAGTTGGGCCCGCTGAAAATGGCACCCTCGCTACCGGTAGCGGAGTTTGAACGTGCAGCGGTGAAGTTTCTGTAAGAGTTTCTCGTTCCACTGCATATATTGTTGCTTCTGTAGAAGGAGGAGACAGTGGTGGCGGGGACACTTGTACATCGTGCCGTCGGGGCGTTGTTTCCAGCGGTAGAGGGCGCTTCGGACGGAATCGTTGAGAAAGAGAAAAAACCGTAGGGCGCGGCAATGAAGGCCACGGGACGCAGGAGGGAGATCATGGGCATCAAGGCGTTTCACCGGAGCGAGAGGTCGAGCGTGTATCCACTCGCATTCTGCAGACTGCCGCGGCCTTGGAAAAGACTTGCGATTCTGGTCGCGTTGGTGGCGATCCTGCCGGGCAGGTGCGCGGCGGAGCACAATCCCTTATTGCCTCGCCCGCAGGAAATCCATTATGGAACCGGCGAGCTTTCATTACGGGGGCTGACCATTTGCTTTGCTTCGACGCCCGGCTCCGAAGACCGGTTTGCGGCCAGCGAGCTTTCGGATGCCCTCTCGGCGCGAGCGGAAGCTTCCATCCCCATTCGGGAAGGGGGCCGGTGCGAGCACGGAATTCTCCTCGAGCGCACGGGAGGCATCGACGCGCTGCCGGTTCCTGACGAGCATCCCGGGCCGGACTCGCGCGAGGCCTATTCGTTGAAGATCACCGCAGACAGCGCCACGGCCAGCGCACGCTCATCGGCGGGATTGTTTTATGCCGTCCAGACACTGAAACAGTTGGTGGAAGGGACGGAGGCTCAGGGAGTTTTGCCCGTTGTGGAGATTAAAGACTGGCCGGCGCTGGCCTATCGCGGGGTGATGGTGGACATGAGCCATGGCGCGCTGCCCACGGAAAAGGAAGTCGAGCGCCAGCTTGATTTTCTGGCCCACTGGAAAAACAACCAATATTACTTTTACAGCGAGGCAAGTATCGAGTTAACGGGATTTCCCCTCATCAATCCGGAAGGCCGGTTCTCGAAGGATGAGGTGCGAAGGATTATTTCTTACGGGCGCGAGCGGCACATCGACGTGGTCCCGTGTCTCGAGCTTTTCGGTCACCTCCACGATTTATTCCGAGTCGAGAAATACTCGGACCTCTCCGACTTGCCCCATGGCGTGGAGTTCGACCCTAGTAATCCGAAGGTGATGACGCTTCTCACCAACTGGGTCAGTCAGTTGGTACGGCTCTTCCCGAGCCCCTTCGTCCACATTGGATTTGACGAAACCTTTCAGATCGAAATCGCGGCCCAAGAGCATGGGTCCGCCTCCCAGCCCGCGCAGTTGTTCGTCCGGCAACTGAGCAATGTCGATAGTCTCTTTAAGCAGCATGGGAAAACGGTGATGGCTTGGGGTGACATCATGGTGAAGTATCCGGCGATTCTTTCTCAGCTTCCGACCGGACTCATCGCGGTTGCCTGGGAGTATGATCCGGATTTCAAGTCGCACTACCAGCATTGGCTGGGACCGCTAGCCGCCCAACATGTTCCTCATATGATCGCTTCCGGCGTGACCTGCTGGAACCAGGTCATGCCCGATTATGCAAGGAGCTTCGATAATATCGATACTTTTCTGGCCGCCGGGCGCAAGTCAGGAGCGATGGGTTTGATCAATACCCTCTGGACCGACGCCGCTCAGAATCTGATGCGCACGGCTTGGCCGGGCTTAGCTTATGGCGCGGGGGCGGCTTGGCAGTCGGCTCCCATGGATCATCAAACCTTTTTCTCGGACTATGCACGGCTCATGTATGCTCCTTCGGTCGCGCCCGAAGTGACCGCCGCCCTGAAAGACCTCACTGAATCAGAACTCGACCTCCAGAAGGTGTTCGGTAGGGAAGATATGCTGGCCTTGTGGACGGACCCTTTTCTTCCGGCAACCCTCAAGCGAACCACCGAGCATCTCGCTGATCTGCACGAGATGCGACTGCAAGCCGAGGATGCCGAAGAGCATCTCGATGAAGCGTTATCGCGTGGAGGCGATCCCGTCACGCTCGGGAGCCTGTGGTTCGGCAGCCGGCTCCTCGACTACGCTGGACAAAGGTTTCAGACGGCGCCGGAACTGGTAGCGATGTGGCGACGCTTTGGACCCCGCCGCCCTAATGACGAACTGTGGTGGAACGAATGGGATTCACAAGTAACGTATCCAGACCATTCCCGTCTATTTGACTTAATGGACGCGATCACGGGCCTTCGATCCACATACCGGCGTGAGTGGCTTGCGGAATACACGCCTTACCGTATGGACACCGCGCTGGGACAATGGGATGCCGAATACCAATACTGGAGACGCTTGCAGCAGAGCTTGAAGCGATATTCGGAAGGCTCCCACGAAGGGGAGCCTCTGCCTTCACTGGAAGAGCTGGCGGAAGGACATTGAGGCAGAGGTTGCGGAGTTCAAGAATGTGGACGGCCGTATTTCCCCTGAAAACCCTCTGCTCCTGGCCGCTGTGAGTATAGTGAAGAACCGTACGCCGCACGAACCGAAACCCCTCCGGGTGGGGGACAAGTGAACGGGGCGGGAGGGCCTCCAACCGATCCTCGTTCCTACCGAAAGGCCATTACTGCGGAGACAGTCTCTACGATTCCGCGGCCCACTTGCCGAGTCCTTTGCGGCTGGCTCCGTTTTCTCATCCGGCGCATAATTGCAGGAAAAGCGCAGATTCACGCCTTGATGAAGATTTTCCTTTTGTACATCCAGAAGAGTAATAGCCAGGCAACCAGGAAGACCGAAAGGGCCGAAAAAAGCTCTCCGAAGGAACCGAGTTTCGCCGCAATCGGATCTGTAAAGACTCCGACGATTTTGCCAACCGGAATAATGCTCATGAACATGTAGATGAAAACGGCATTCATTCCAATCACTACAATCGGTAGCGTCCATTTCTTGTAGCCTCGAACGTCAATGAACCAGAGAAGGAAAGCGAACATGAGGCAGGCCCAACCAGCCGTCATGACCCCATAGGATGTCGTCCACATCTTCATAACCACCGGGATGAAAGGACTTAGAATCCATCCCAGTGTCACGCTTGAAACTCCCACCACCGCGATGATCTTGGCCTTAGCGCTCTTTGACCGCGAGCTCATCAGCAATTCACCAATAATCAAACCGAAAATTGTGGTGGAAACCGTAGGAATCGTTGAAAGGATGGTGCCCCATCCGTCCGGCGCATAGGGCCACACCTGCCAATGTTGCCGAAGTAAAAGCACGTCGACATAGTTCACCAGGTTGTGGTTGTGCCCGTAGGTCCCGGCGGGAATCCCGGGAGCAGGCACAAATGCCAAAAGGAGGGCGTAACCCACCAGGATCAGGGAAGCCACCGCAGCCTGAACGCGCACGGACTTCTTGGCAAGCAGGAAAGCCACCAGATAAGCAATGGCAATCGGTTGTAGCGCGCTGCTCAATTCAATGAGATACGGGTGACCCAGGAAGACAGATTCGCGTATGGAGCCAAGCAAGAAAAGAACCGTGGCGCGACTTACGGCGTGCCACATGATCTGACGTTCGCTTTGAGTCTTGGAGCGCTTCGCAACAGCGAACGGGATCGAAATTCCGACCATCAACATGAAAGACGGCCATATGCAATCGTAGAAGCGCAGGCCCTGCCACGGGGTATGGTTGAATTCATAAACGAGCAGGTTCAGGACGGCATTCTTTCCAAGGGCGTGGAGCGACCGCATGACTTCGTCCCCACCGGCAAGCCATAGCATAATGAGCCCGCGAAACGTGTCCAGCGAAACCAGCCGCTCCGTCGTTGGAGCAACGAGCGAGCCATCGCCTGCCATGGGCTTGCTCGCGGCAGGGGTCGCACTTTCTTTCCCAAAGTCCGAATCTGAAACGTTCATCGCCATATGCCCAGCCTCCTTCTCCCGACTATAGCGTTCCGCACGCCTGCATTATACGAATTTGCACTGCGATTTTATTTGACTCATTCCTGTGTCCCACGCTTCACGACATTTCAAATGAGCCGCATAAATGCCCTTCTACAAATCCTTGCGAACCTGGACTCAGCTTATGACCGAGGCAATCCGCCGGCCTGGCCGAGCTCCCGCCAGCGTTCTAGTCTGCCGCATTCAGTTTCCAAACATGCCTACCCCGCCCCGCAGGAATATGAATCACGAGCGGCTGGCGAGACAAGTCTGCCGCTTGCATCGTCGTTCCCAATTCCTTATCTGTGCTCAAACGGATGCTGCGGAGGCTTTCAAGCTTTTCGCGCAGCGGGTCCGAAAGCCACAACCGCCAGGAGGAAGGGTGCTTCTCGAAGAAAACGCAATAGGGACTTTCATAGTCAAAGGTCAACTGCCATCCCGTGTCCGTTACCGAAGAAACGATGGGGGTGTGGAGAATCCCGATGTAGTGATTCGCGCTGATGGTCTCGTATCCAGCGGGTAGCGCGTCGAGGAGACTTTCAACAAAATCCGGCCGAAGAGCGATGTCACGATCGTGAAAAACCACCATGACGGGTCCGTCCGGATGTTGAGGCTGCAGCTCGGAATGTAAAGCGTCCAGGCGGTCGTAACCAGTCGTAAAATGCGGTGAGATGCCGGTCATATCTAGCACCAACTGGCGATCCAGATAATAGTAGAAATCCGGTTCGGCATGGAAAAGCCCGAAACCCACGCGCGCTGCCAAACGGCCAGTGTTGTTGAATTCGGACTTCGACCAACCGCCATTACCGGGTCTCAGCTCGAGAGGCCGCTGACCGAAATCCTTTTCTATATCCTCAAGCCCTTGCTCCATGTGGAACAGTTGCACGACAGCGGGAACTTCCGTACCACGCCGGTGGTCCGCAAATTCTGAGTACCAGCCATCCGCGGAGGCTTCCCCCTTCAAGTCCGCAGTCCACCATGATCCGGGCGGGGACTCCAGATTCGGGTCCATGTGGGTCCATCCGTGGCTCTCAATTTGGAGGACCCCAGCAGCAACAGCATCCAGAAGACCTCTTCGGGTCGAGTCGTAATCCTGGTGTAGTCCCCATGGGTCGGTGAACCTCTGCTCCCAAGGGCACACGATTCGTTTTGACTTCCTGTCGACGTACCCGGTAATAACGTTGGCCGCTACGATGGCATGGTGTTTTTCCAGTGGGGCAATCAGATGTTCGCGCAGGGTCTCCTCGCTGGGCTCCAGGTAATGCCAGTAGGACAGAAAACCTTTGTCGGCTGTCCCCCAGTCGTCCATCTCGATCTCGATTGCATGGGAGTAGTCTACATCGGGCTGAACCAGGTATCCCAAGCTACAAACGAGTGAGCGAAAGAAAATCTCCCTCCAATAGGGAGAATCGCGAAGCAATGCGGTGTCTGGGACACCTAACCATACTGCCGAAGCGTCATCCTCAATCTGATTTGCAGTTACGACTGGATGACCAGCCTGATCGATCAGAACTTGTGTCCCGTGCGGCTCTATCCAGAACCGGGTGGTGAAATCCCAACTGGTCGTGAGCGTACTCATTCCCTCGGCGGTCAGCCGCCGGGTGATGAAATGCGTCTGCCTAATGCTCAGTGGATCGGTCGCAGTGTATACATCCCTGAATTTGGCCCCCAGTAACTTCTCCAGGTTAGGATCGAGAAACCGAGATTTAGCGACCAGCAGACTCGTCCCGCCATGCACCGCTTCATCGAGGGACGCAGTGTTCTGGTCCTTGTACGATGGCAGGTCTGCAAGCCAAATCACTGCACCGTATCGGATGTCTCCGGACCGGTCAAAAAGATACGAAGTGTCGAGATGCTGTTGGTCTAGCCGTAAAGTGTCAAAAGGCACCGACCAGGCTTTGAGCAGCGCCGCAACCGGCTGAAAATCGTCCTTTTCATGATCCACCAGACTGCTGCTCGGGTCGCCCCACCTTTCCACGATGAGCAGGACCCGGTAAGGCTTCCGCGGAAACGAGGGCGCCTTCTCCTCTCCCCACCCTCTGGTGGAGAGGAGCAGCGGGAATAGGATCAGAAGCGATATCAGTTTCCCGGGTCCTACCTTGCAGTGCCTCATAATGGTGAGCCTCCCAAAGCAAGATGCGAACAGACGCTATTCGCGCCGGAGTTTGAGCGGCCCGAGTTCTCGAACGAGTCCGATTGAGAGTCTGCATGCAGTTTGCGCGGGCTGAGCCGTGACTTCCACGACGTGCTGCGCTTGCCCCGATTCCAAGTTAGCGTCGACTCTGATCACTCGGGTAGGAAGTGCCTGGATTTGTGACATGCCTTGGGTGGAGAACCCTTCCATAGTGCGCGCTTGGAACATCCCGGGAGCCAAGTCCACAATCCAGTAATATCCCGAGCTGTTAGTCACCTTGGAAGTGGTCGTCGCCCTGGCACCGGGTACGAGTGCCCCTTGAGGATCGGTCACGGTCCCTTCGATCACGCCGCGATTTAGTTGCGGCCGGACGGGTAATACCCAGGAAAGAAAAAGAAACAGAGTCAAGGCCGCGGTTTCAACAAAGACCCCCTCCGCACAGCATACGAAGATTGACTCCCTTTCGGTTACCGAGTTGCGGAATGGGACAAATCGCGGGTACCGGTGATGTAATACATCCCATGATTTGACGTGTCAAGACGCATCTGATCATCTGATAGGTTTAAGGATTCCTGTTCAATGGACTGAACATTTTCTGAGGAGAAGAACGATGGCCAGCTTAAGACGAGAATCCCTTGACACCGCCCCTTCGCGGGGGCACTATGCCGGGGAATTCCTTTCAGTCGATTGAAGACTCACGTCGGGTCACGGGCCAGGGATGAACGCAAGGCAGCGGATTGCGGACAATTCCTGGTGGGCGAGACACATACTGTTTCGCTTGCCAACCGTTGATGCCGAGGAGGCTGACATGTCACGGGGGCAAACATTATTTCGTGCTTTGACTTTGCTTCTATTTCTCTCGTCGGCGACGCTTCTACATGCCCAGTTGAATCGCGGCGTCATGGAAGGCCTGGTTACGGACCCGCAGGGCGCGGTAATGCCCGGCGCCGACATCACGGTTACAGCGCTCGACACGAACGTGACGGTTTCCACCAAGACCAACAGCGCGGGATACTACCGGGTCGTGAACCTCGTGCCCGGCAAGTATCGGGCCCGCTTTGTTGCTGTCGGATTTTCGCCACTGGAGATCACGGATATTGACATTCCCGCGGGCCAGGTGATCCGAGAAGACGCCCAGTTGAAGGTGGGAACGACGCGCACCGAGGTGAAGGTTACAGCGGAGGCTGCGCTGATTCAGACTGCCGCTTCGAACTTCAGCACCGACGTGCAGACGCGCCTCATCCAGGACATGCCCCTTCAGGGCCGGGACCTGCAACAACTGGTTTTCCTGCTCCCGGGCGTTAATCCCACGAACGGCCCTCCGGGTTCCAACTTTGGGTTTAACAGCCAGGACGGCACCTTCCCCGATCCAACCCATGCCTTCGGATCGGACGTCTCTGTGAACGGGGGCACGCCGGGCGCCAACGCCTGGTACCTGGATGGCAACTTGAATCTGTCGAATATCGGCCAGAATATTGCAGTCAATCCTTCTCCTGACGCGGTGTCGGAGTTTCAAGCCATCACGAACGCTTTCGCAGCGGAATACAGCAGCACGGAGGGCGGGGTTTTCAACGTGGTGTTGAAGTCAGGAGCCAACCGTGTACATGGCAACGTCTACGAGTTTGTACGCAACGACGCCACCAACGCCCGCAACCCCTTTACCTCTATCGATGCCCTGGGCCAGGTGATCAAAGACCGGCAACTCCGCTATAACAATTTTGGCGGCACGTTGGGCGGCCCGGTGGTGCTTCCTCACCTGTACAACGGCAAGAACAAGACCTTCTTTTTCTTTTCCTGGGACACCAGCATCCTCCACCTCCTGGGCAATCAGGTGTTCACGGTTCCCACAGCGGCGATGCGCACCGGGGATTTCAGCGAGGATCCCGATGCGGTCTCGAACGGCATTTGGAATCCTTACAGCACCGTTGGCCCCGACGCCAACGGGCTCTTCGAGCGAACCGCTTTCGGGACTCCCGCTGCCGGCGATCCCGACGGCTGCTTGGCCTCGCATGTCGAAGCTTCGGGGGGGACGAGTTGTAATTTTGCCACCCAGATTCCCGCCACTATCTCTACCCCCAACGGTACTCGCCCCGGATTGGACCCGGTGGCGATGTTCTTTATGAACACCTTTCCGCTGCCCAACTACAACGACCCGCTGAGTAGCTGCCCGATGGCCAACACGGGAACCTACAGGGTCTGTGACAACTATCTGGGGGCGGTGGGAAGCAGCCAAGATCCTAGAAGTCATTTCAAAACCCTATGGAACCTATTGAAATGCTTAACCAAACCCGAGCGATCCGGGACGATGATCTGCGCTTTGGAGTTAAGTCCTTTATTTTCAGTAAGGCCTTGCCACCTGCCTCTGCCAAATTGCGGATGATCACGTCAACAGCCCTCATTTCAATGGACTACAGAGGGTTTTGAAATAGCTTCTAACAATATTTCCTTGAAAATTGACCACCGCTGGAGCGACAAGAGCAGCCTTTTTGGCGAATGGCTTTTCAATCCGGGCAAATACAACAACTACCGCACCCCCTGGACGGGGCCTACGACGCCATTTGATTCGGTGGGGTGGGGATCTGTGTATCCCGTCAGCTTCGCCAACCAGATTATTGCCTTGGGCCACACGTACGTTTTCAGCCCGACTCTCGTCAATGAGTTTCGTGCCAGCTTCAGCCGCCAATTCCTGAGCACAAATCCGAGCGCGCCCTATCCCGACAGCGTGACCGGTTGGCCAGCGGTGAAACAGGAACTGGCTCCGCTGCAAATCCCGGTAGACTCCTTTTTCCAAGTCCCCAATTGGAGCATGTCCACGCCCGGCGGTGGCAGCTTGAGTTTCGGCCCCACGGGCTGGCTGAACATGATCCAGACGGCCGAGGCTTACACGATTCTGGACAATGTCACGAAGATCATCGGCAAGCATACCTTAAAGACAGGGTTCGTCTATCGCCTGGATCACAACGCTTACGACAGCGGTTTTCCCACGGGCTTCTATTTCAGCGGTGGCTTCGTGCAAGACCCGAACACAGGACTGGGAGCTAACGGCCTTGAGCAGTTCATGATGGGCGGAGTGGAGGCCAACGGGACCAACTCCTATGCCGGCATCATGTGGCAGCCCTACTCGCGCTTCCGCTACTATGGGTTTTATGCCCAGGACGACTTCCACATCGCGCCCCGATTCACGTTGAACCTGGGCCTCCGCTACGACATCTTCGGTTTCCTGAAAACCCGCCAGGAGCCGCTTTCCAACTTCTGCCTCGGTTGCGACAATCCCGTAACTGGGCTGAAGGGCAAGATGATTTATGTGGGTGATCCGGAATGGCCGGGGCACGGCCAGGACTTGTATCCTCCACACTATAACGACATTGCTCCCCGGGTCAATTTCTCCTGGGCGCCGTTTGCCAATCGCAAGACCGTCGTCCGCGGCGGATATGACATCTTCTACAGCAACGCGTTCGAGGGCATCAACCAGCCGGGACAATCCGCCGCCAACGCGCCGGGATGGAACCAGGAGTACGACTGGACGGGCAGCTTTTACCCGGACCAGTGCCAGCCCTTCTCGGGCCAATGTGTTGCTTTCCCTTTGAACGACACGAGCGTCGATAAGCGGACCCTGAACGGGGAGCCCACCACCCACCCGGCACAAAACCGCGATTCGCTGATCGGCATAGGGCTTATACAGCTCTTCCCTCCCGTATCGCATGATCCCATGGTGCAGTCGTGGAACCTCCAGGTCCAACACGAATTTCCGGGCAATATGCAGTTGACAGTGGGTTACATCGGCAACCACGGGACCCACCTGTACGGTCGACATTTCCCCTATAACTACGTCCACACTGCCGACCTGCTGAAGTACCAGACGTCGATCAATGCCGACGTTCCCATTACCCAGGTGTATTCGGGCAAGACCGCCGACGCGCTGCAACAGGTCTACGGGACCACGACGCTTCCCCGATACGTTTTGTTGCAGCAATACCCCTTCTATGGCGCGACTGCGCCGAGCATGCAATCGTTCTATAGCTTCATGGGCACGAGTGTGTACGATGCCTTGAACGTCAGCTTACAGAAGCGGACTTCGCATGGCTTGGATTTCCTCATTGCCTACACCAACTCGAAGCAAATCACCAATCCGCTCACGGACTCGATGGCGGGGAATTTAGTGGACCCCATCCATTACGGAAAGTCCGGCAACATCGGTGGGCGAGCGGGCACCTTGCGGCTCTATAGCCGGTTCCAGAACCCGGACAACTTCAGAGTTGACCGGGCCGTCGCGCCGAATGACATCCCACAAATCCTTAACCTCAGCGCGAGCTATGCACTCCCCTTCGGAACCGGCAAAGCGTTTCTGAACCAGAAAGGGATCGTGAACGGCGTCTTGGGCGGGTGGCGGTTGAGCGGCAACTTCAATGCCGAGAGTGGCACGCCGCTCGCGATCGACGGTCCCTGTGATGAGCTTCAGAATGCGATAGGCAACTTTGGGACTGGCATGTGTAGCCCGGACCTCATCGGCAATCCGAAGTTTTCAGGGTCTCGAAGTCGCACGCAGCAGATTGCCGATTGGATTAACCCTGCCGCTTTCCAGCCCTCTTTTGGAGGAGACCAAAACTTCTGGGCCGACTACGATCCAAACGATCCCCGCGCGTGGCAGTTCGGAACGGCCGGACCCCTGTTTCCGCAGATCCGTGCCCCGGGGTTTTGGAATTTGGATACGGGCTTGTTCAAAGACTTCCATCTACGTGAGGACAAGTACTTCGAGTTCCGGTGGGAGGCGTTTAACGCGCTAAACCACCAGAACCTCGGTCTCCCCCACGAGGGGTTCTGCTTGTCACCCCTGCCGGATGGGAGCACGGACAAAGTACATCGTTCCGGATGCTCGTTCGGAAGAATCACGAATATTCAGACCGATCCGAGGTCGATGCAGTTCTCGCTGAAATTCTTCTGGTAGGGGAGTGGCTCCACGAACCGGCAGGCAGGACCTCTCGTGGAGCTGATCGACTCAGGAGGCGGGGCCAAGCGCAGGCTGCGGCTCCGCCCTCTGCCGTTCGACTCGGCCGCTCTCCAGCCCACCAATGCAGGAAGGCGCGCGAATGAAGTTTTCTTGGGTTTGGCTGCTGGGGCTCTCTCTCAGCGCTATCGGGACAAGTGGGCAGGCACCGGAGGCTGGCTGGGGATTCAGGCCCTATCGAGCACTCGTCGTCGTGGAGCAGTGGAGCGATCCCGCCAGTGTCCTGGTCGACCACGAAAAGGATGACTTCCAGCCCGTCGCCGCGCTGTTGAAAGCCTGGTCAATTCCCTTCGATATTCTCCGGCTCGATCAACAACACCTCGACGCTTCGCATTTGTTTGACCGTTCCGGAAAGGTCCGCTACGGCGTGGTCGTCTGGCTGGCTGACGCCTCCTCCTATGAGGGTCAGAACCTCGCGTCGCTGGAGGAAGCTGCGCACGCGGGGACGAGCCTTCTGGTAGTCACGTCCAGGTTCCTCGATCCCGCGCTCGAGCGCTTGCTCGGGTTGAAGTTCAAGGCAGCTTATCGGGCCCCAGATCCGCTCCGCGTCACCCAGCCCCACTTCATCACGCGCGAGCTGGCGGCTCTGAAGATGGATCCGCTGGACGTTGCCGACGAATCCTGGACTGGTCTTTGGGTGGAGCCGAGGGGTGCGGAAGTCCTGATCTCCCAGGGACAACATCCCCTCCTGGCGGTGAATCGGCTGGAGAATGACGTTTCTGGCGTCTGGATCGGAGCACCCCGCTCGGCGGATGTGCGTGACGCTGCCTATTGGCGAGGCCTTTTTTTCCGAGCGCTGGTGTGGAGCCTGGGATACGTCGTGCAGCCCAATGTGGACTACTCGCACCGCATTGAGATTGAGATGGACGACTGGGGAACGTCGGACAAGGGCTTCTTGTCTTACTGGCGATATCTCGAGCCCGGCGAGGAGACTCTGCGCCAACATTTGATCGCGCCGCTTCAAAAGTGGCATGCGGTGGTGTCTGCCAACGTCATTACTGGGTACGTGGACCGAAAGACGAAACGGATCCTCTCCCCCTGGGTTCAGGAATTTACGGACTTGTATGGTCTGCACCAGAACTACGCCTCTACGCAAAGAGGCTTGAAAGCTGCGGTTGCCGCCGGCGTCCTGGAGATTCAGAGCCACGGCTGGACCCACATGCTGCCCGACTTGGATTCCCCTCCCGGCCCCTGGTGGACGGCTGACTTGGCCGGCGAAGCGTCCGCGGGCGGCTGGTACAAGGAGTTCGGCGACGAGCGGCGTGGACTCGAAATTCCTGCTATCGTCCAACTTCTTCATATGCAGCGCTCATTTGAGTACTTGGAAGCGGACTTCGGCCAACGCCCGCTGGAATTGAGGCCGGGTGGGGGCGCCTGGTCCAAATCCTATGCCAACCACACGGGCCTCCTCGCGGCTAAGGCGGGGTTCGGGATCTTCCACGCGGAGCCATATTTCTATTATTACCTGGATCATGACCTGGTCTTGGATATGACGGGGATTGCGGCGCAAACGGGGACCGGCTACGATCGTCCCCTGCATGCCGAACTCTGGCCGCCTCATCCGGATGGTCCCCTCATGATCGTCTTTCACGATCGGGATATCGCCCTTCAGCCGGACTTCATCGAACGGCTTCTTGCTGCCCTGCCTGCGGGTTATGAAACTGTCAGTACGAACCAGTACGTTGGCTTTCTTCACGCCCGCATTGAATCCGCCGCGAACGACGGGTGGCAGCTCAAATTCCTCTTTGATGAGCCCTACTGCGCTTACTTCGGCAGCCATCCCTCGTCGTGGCGGGTGTGGCTTTCCGATCCCATTCGGGAGAAGTTGAGGTTCCTCCAGAGGTTGGTGATCACCGTGGACGGCAAGACCCTTAGCACGGTAAACGCCTCGGACTTGCCTCACGAAAACCTGACGATTGATATTCCCGCGGGGTTGGGTGAGCATATCTGGAGGTTAAGTCGAGCGCCCTAGCGACGTTGTTTCGGCCCAGGGTTCGAGCCACCGCCCGGCGCGGGCTTTCGGCTACGGCCCCCAACGTGGAGAAAGGAGTTCCAGTCATGGCGACCGACCTCTCAAGCGCCGGTGCGGAAAAAGAAAGACCGGCGGCGGTGGGCGAGTTGCCCGGGAAAGCGTCTCCAACCTCCTCGCCCGGGGAAGGGCGGCTCTTGTCGCTTGATACCTTCCGCGGGTTCATTATGTTTTGGATTATCGGCGGCGAGGCGCTGGCGGTGGGGCTGCGGGCTCTCAGGCCCAACGCGTTGTTGAATGCTCTCGTCTACGAACTCGATCACACCCCCTGGGTGGGGCTGCGATTCTACGACTGCATCTGGCCCTCCTTCATGCTGATGGTGGGCGTTTCGGTGCCGCTTTCTTTCGCCAAGCGCTCGCGCACCCAAACCTA
>Ga0208192_1000753_pt1 | contig 23313 bp, 16 predicted proteins | sample June2015DPH_13_1_2_FD_184711 | JGI IMG/M metagenome (GOLD analysis project Ga0208192, IMG submission 184711) | Peatland microbial communities from SPRUCE experiment site at the Marcell Experimental Forest, Minnesota, USA - June2015DPH_13_150... | ecosystem: Environmental > Terrestrial > Soil >... | reverse complement strand
GGAGGTGCGGAGGATCAGTGACGCGCCGGCGGACTCTCGGTTTCTCGTTCAACTCCAGCGTGACCAATGGACTACTTCCCAGGCTCATGCATCTCTCTCTTGGATTCTCAGCACGCCGAGTAGAGTGTCTTCGCCGACTCTCGGTGGATCAGGCTCCAGTCTTGCGAGGTTATAGGTTCCACCATGGAGGTGTCAACCTCCACGGCAACTGCCTTCCTGAGCATTTCCATAGACAGAACCAACCGGAAGGTGTTCTTCTTGCGCAGGAGGATCCCTTCGATTCCCTCCAGAGGACCATGGGTGACCCTCACCCGATCTCCAATATGCAGAAAGGGGTGAGGTGCAACCGCCCAGGAACTGTCGATGACCCGCCTAACCGCTTCGATCTCGAAGTTCGGGATAGGCTCGGGGCAGCCCGCCGTCCCCACGATCGAGTGAACGCCTGGAGTCATCAAGATCTGGAGCTTTTGCTCAAGGCGATCGCGCAAGAACACATAGCCGGGATACAATGGCAAAGATAAGTGCTTGTCCCGGTCTTTCCACCTGTGGACAGTCGAATACAAGGGGAGGAAAACCTCGAACCCCTTCCCCGACAAAAGACTAGCGACAACCTTCTCGTGTTGATGTCGGGTATAGAGAGCGTACCAAGCGTTGTCCATAGTTGCATTTGTCCTGCCGGGTGCAGATGCCATTGACAACCTCCAGCTCCGCCCTGTGACTTACAGGCACCCTCTCTGTAAGCCGCGTTGCCCTTCCCGGGGCCTTGCTGAAAGGCTCACACTGCCTTGGTCGGCAGGTCTTGCCACTTGAGCCACCCCCGCCGTGCTCGCGAGGTCAAACTGCGTCCGTTGTAACCACGGCAGTCCCCATCCCGGCTGCGAATTGCAATCCGCAAGACTCCAGAATGGCAAAGCCACCTCGACCGCCTGCCCGGACAGCACGCCAACTGCGGAAACCGGTCCGGTCCGAACGCCGACGCTGCCGCATCGACTGTGTGGATGAACTAGCAAGAGCCCCGATTTGCGTAAACCCGTTCGAATGATGCCCATTGACGTTCTCGGATGGCTGCCGCAAGCAAGGGGCCAAACCCAATTCGCCAACGAATTTTTCTTTGCCACCTAAGATACTGAAATATATTGAGTTATCGTTCAATGCATCGAGCGTAAAGGTGTCCAAAAAGACCGAAGTTCGTGGATCGAACCAAGCATGCAAAACTTTGCAAATAGATACCCCTTTGCTTTCCCTATTCGAACACCCCGCATAGGCATCACGTACGGTGTGACTAATTGACCCTATTTGCCGATCCGGGCTGGATGCAAATCGCACCACATGGCCTGCCCCTGCGCGTGGGTTCGAGAAGAAGCAAGGATGGACGCCACCTCTGGCCAGGAGGATACCAACTGGCGGATGCATCAGGTCGCGGGTTATAACATCGGTGATCATCGCCTAAGCTCCCTTACCGTTCCCTTTGCTATGATCCCCCTTGCCGTAGTAATAGTAGGAACCGTAGGTATGGTGCTGCTCAACCCGGTTGAGGATGACGCCCAGAAGTTGGCTCTTGGGAAACTCCCCACAGGCTTTCCGTGCCAGGTCGTGAGGGGTCGTTCCTGAGTTGACTAACAACATCACCCCATCGCAGAACCCGGCAAGCATCCGGGCGTCTGACACGGGAATGACGGGGGGGGAGTCAACGATGATCCAGTCAAAAGCCGGGGTCAACCGCTTCATGAGAGACTCAAAACGGCCATTGCTGATCAGTTCTGTGGGATTGGCGACGACTTTCCCCGCGGGAACAAAGAAGAGGTTATCCGAGGGACCTCGCTGCATGATGGATGTAATGTCGACAGCGCCCGCCAGGAACTCGGAAAGACCGGGCGTAGGAGGAGCTCCCAGGGCGCGATGCATAGCGGGGATACGCAAGTCGGCATCGATCAGCAGAATCCGGCAATCGGGCTGTTTCGCAATGACCCGCGCCAAGTTCGCGGCCACGAAGGTTTTCCCCTCTTGCGGAAGGGGGCTTGTGATGAGCAGCTTTTGCAGCGTTTGCACCTTGCGCATCAGATAGAGCCGCGACCGCAGACTGCGAAATTCCTCCGAAACGAGCGTGTGGCGACGCGCATCCACGTTCCGAGTCAGGGTGGGGTCCGTATTCCAATCCCGGTGCTGACACCGTTCCAAGACGGACTCAAGAACCGGGTCGCCCTTTCCAACCCTGCCGGACGTATCCATCGCCGGCGATTGGTTCACGCCAAGCCGCGCTCCCCCCCAACGGTCGAGAACCGGGGCGCCAGGGGGCTTTGTCTCCGTAAGATTACCTTGACTGTCCAGCAGCGCCTTTTCTTCTTCGGCTTTCTTTAGTGCATCGTGGATTCGGCTCATAACTGTTCTGTCACCAGGCGCCCTCGCATGGCAACTAATTGCCCTTTCGCATTCGGTCCATGATTTGGCCCAGGTTCTGGAGTGAACCCACCAACTGTGACGGGGGCTCTCCCGCTTCCCGGGGTGGGAGGGCAGCACCCTGCTGCTCACCCAGTTCAAACTCCTGTGCCACGGCCTGGACCGTGCCCGCCCGCACCGTCTTCTGCTCCTCTGCGTAGGCAGTGATCAGGGAATGTTCGCAGAGCAGATTAATCACGCGTGGAATTCCGCCTGAATAACGGAAAACCACTTCGCTGGCGTCGGAATTGAAAAGCGGCTCCCCATTGGCCCCCGCGATGCGCAGGCGCTCGGAAATGTAGCCCCGGGTCTCTTCCAGAGACAAGGGCAGCATCCGGCATCTCAGCGTGATCCGTTGCCGAAGCTGGCGAAGCGCGGGCTGGTTAATGAGGTTCTCGAGTTCGGGCTGACCTGAAAGCACGATCTGGAGAAGCTTTTCCGTAGCCGTTTCCAGGTTGGTGAGCAAGCGGATCTCCTCCAGAACCTCCAGGGAAAGGTTCTGGGCTTCGTCCACGATCAGGACCGCGGTTTCGCCGGCGCGGTAGCGCTCCAAGAGCCATTGATTCAACAGCAGCAAGACCTGGCTCTTCATGCGCGATTCGCAGGAGATGCCAAAATCCCCCAGCATGAAGTGCAGGAACTGATTCGCGCTGAGTCGCGGATTGAAGATAAAGGCGGTGGCCACGCGCGCTTCGCGCAACCCTTCCAGCAGCTTGTTGAGGAGGGTGGTCTTGCCGGTCCCCACCTCCCCGGTGAGGAGAACGAACCCTCTCCGGCGTTCCACGCCATAGGTCAAGCAGGCCAAAGCTTCCTGGATCTCCCTGGTCTGAAACAGAAACCGCGGGTCAGGATTGACGTTAAACGGATTTTCCTTCAACCCAAAAAATTTCTTATACATGCTCGCTGTCCTTAAGCAGTGCGCCCTTCCGCCATCTCGAGTTTTCCCGCCTCACCCGCCTGAAATTGCTTCTGTTTCGGCCCTGCCGTGAGATAGGGCACCATGGCAAGCGTCGGCAACCCGAGGCAGGCTTCGATGTCCTTTTCGTTACGCAACGACTTGTCACGCATTTCGAGTAACCAGGCGAGAATGAGGCCCAGGAAAAAGCCCCCGCCTAATCCCCCCAAAGCAAACAGGGGCCGGTTCGGGAAGGTGGGGCTCTCCGGCAGGTTCGCCGGATCCATAATGATGAGTTGCTCCCCCTGCTGGCGCTGCTCCATATCAGTCGCCATCCCTGATTCGTTCTTCTTCTTCAGCAGGTCGTTATAGAATCCCTGTGCGGTCTGGTAATCGCGCGTGATCTCTTTGTACTCCTGCTCCACCACGGGAATCATCTGGATGCGGGACTGGAGGAGTTCAATTTGCTCCTGCAGGCGTTGCTGGGTCTTGCTCTGGGCGCCGATGGCATCGCCATAGGCACGGAGTGTGCTGCGTAGCTGCTGAATATGGGGGGGCTCTGACCCCGACGGACGCTGCGCCTCAGCCTCGGTTTTCGTCTCAGGGCCAGGTCCCTGGTCGTGTAACTTCTTCTTGACCTGCGCGATTTCAGCCTTCAGCTTGACGACATCAGGGTAGTCCTGGGTGTATTGGGCCTCAAGCGTATCCAGCATATTCTGCATGGCAGTAAGTTGCTGCTCGAGCGTTTGGGGCGCCGCCTTGTCCCCTGTTGCCAGCGCAGCCTTCCAGGCGGCCACCTGTTGCGCCAACAGTGACTCCGTGTAGGTCCTGTCTTGTTGCAGACGGCTGAGGGTTTGAGTTGTCGACTGGAGCTGGCCATTCAGAGAATCAAGCAGCTTGAGATTGGTTTGAGCTTCGTCGGGAAGTTCGTGGATGTGCCGGCGCTTGAAGTCTGCGAGTTTGGCGTCCTGCTCGTCGAGCTGGCGCTTGGCATCGTCGGCCTGGGATTGCAGGAAATTTGTGGTGCCCCGAGCCGACTGTTCCCTTTGGCGGAGATTCTCCTCGATGAACATGGACGTGAGGTCAGCACAAACCTGCTGGGCCGATCGCGCCGTGGAGAGAGTCACGCCGATGGAGAAGCCCGGGAGAGTTTCATCGCGGGACCTGACAATGGGTTTTACCGGGGTCAGGGTGATGGCTTTGCGCAGTTCCTCGACCAGTAACTCCATGGGCTGCCCGGCCGCCTCATCCTTGAAAAGTTCGTACCGTTTAATGAGGGGCTCCAGCCGAGTCCGGCTCAGAACTTGCTGCTGCAAGCTGACCACCCGCCCATTCAAATCCTGGGTGACAGTGGATTGGACCAGGTTATTCGGGATGATCTGGCGTTGGATCAGGACCAGAGTATCGGACTCATAGCGACTGGGTAAGAGCAATGCGATGACGTAAAGGAGCACGGGGCCGAGGATAAGCGGGAGGACAATCCACCGCCGTCTTCGGTGCCAGATAGCCACGTAATCGTCCCAGCCGAACTGCCGGTGTCCCATCATGAGATTCTCTCGTCCTTCCCGGTTCTAAGACCTCTCCCACACTCAATGGATCTTTATGGGTTGCGCGTGCCAATTAATGCCGAACCCCCCGATTTGCCGGAAGAATACCGTCGAGCAAGTGGCGCCTTCACAAAGCGCCGTGTTGGCGATTTGCCGCTGCACGGAATAGTGCAGATACATGCTGATGTGCCGCCCCAATTCATGAGATAGATTCACCCCGGCTTGCACGTAATCATATGAGGGGCGAGGGGCAGCCAAGGTGCTCTGCGCCACAGACCGATTGTTCGCATACGCCACGTTCAGGCCCCCATGCACCCGGCGCGACAACTGCCGGCCAAGCGACGCCGTCACCATGGTCCTTTCCGCTCCCGCCATGTACCCCGCGCCTCCGGCCAGGGTCCGGTCAAACCTGAGCATTCCATCCCACCGTAGGGCACGGTACTGCAAGGAATCGTAGGTCCCTAGGAAGAAATTGGTCATCGAGCCGGTCTGGGGTACGGAGATCTCACGGGCCATCGGCGCCACGGAAAGCTCCACAGCGAGCTTGGGGCTGATTTTGCGGCCGTACAGAATCGACGCCCCACGAGTGAGCATTCCCTGCTGGGAGGCACCGAAGTTGAAATGCATTTCCTCATAGCTCACAGCGACTTCGCTGCCCCGGCCGAAAGTGCGGTTGTAGCCCGTCATGACGGTCCAGTACCTCTCATCGATGTAACCCGGCGTGAGGAACTGTTGGGTTCCGAACATCCCCGTGGCCGTGAGGGTGGACCGCGGACCAACGAGGTAGGTAAACTCGCTCAAGGCCAAGTCGCTGAACCGCCGGGCCTGGCCGCCGTAAATGGTTTGGTTCGGCGAGAGCCCTCCATTCAGCGCGGGCGCGCTGGACATCGCCCCCCCGCCCATACCTCCGGCAAAACTCGATAAACCGGCAAATCCTGCGTAACCCAGAGAGCCCTCGGGCAGGTACGTGCCCTGATCCCCCACCATCCAGTTCCACCGGCGCCCATTTACCTGCTCGAACACTGCCAGTTCTTCGGCGGTCCCGTACCGCTTAATGTCTTGCGTAGTCCCCGTGTTGACCGGGCGGTTATAGAAGAAACCTCCGCCGGTGAAGTCCAAGTTCAGCCGGCTGCGCCTATCGACCCTTTGTACGGTCAGGTTGCCGGCACACGAGGTTTGGCTGTAAAGACCTGTGTTGCGATTGAGCCCGGTCGGACTGGTGCTGGCCTGCTCTGTGCACGCAAGTGCCGGCAGCAAGTAATCCTCAGACGTTCCCCCAAAGGTGGGGGCCAGCACTTGCACCCCGCTCAGCGGAGGCAGGGGGGCGGGGGTTTGTCCCTCGCCCGGATTCGGAGCATTCACGGGAGTCTGGCTCGGCCCGGCGGGGGAAGTGGGAGAAGTCGTAGTCGATTCCACCTGACCCGTCGGAGTGTTATCCTGTTGCGCCCACGCCGGGGCAATCCCCCATCCCGTCAGAGCCACGAATGCCATGAACCAGCAGATCTTCCTCATCGACATGAACCCCTATGGGACTACAATGGTGTCCCCAGCTTTTAGAACGATGTTCCCTCGCCTGTCTCCACGCAGCAGATCTTTGTAGTTCAGGGGATAGGTGACTTCCTTCCCCCCTTCGCGCCGCAACAAGTAGGCGCGCTTCTGATCAGCGAATTGGGTTGGTCCTCCTGCCGTGGAGAGCGCCTGGAGAGCCGTCATATTCGGGAACAAGACCATGGGCCCAGGCCTGGCCACTTCGCCGAGCACAAAAACCTTTTGGCTGTTGATCGCCGTTACCGTAACCGTCACCTGCGGATCGTTCAGGAACTTTTGCAGCTTCTCGGTTATGGAGGTTCGAAGCTGCATGGGCGTCAGCCCCTCAGCCTGGATATCATTCACTAGCGGGAGCGAGATCTTCCCGTCCGGGCGCACGGGGACGGCCCGCGATACGCTTGGCTCCTTCCAGACACTGACATCCAGAACGTCCTCCGCCCCGATGACGTAGGTGCCCGCTTCAACTGCCGACAGAGCCTTCGCTGGCGGTTTTTCCGCCGCCGCCCCGGCACTCGCCGGGGGTCCGGCAGGGGCTTTCTGCTGAGCGCACAGCCCCGCCGCACCCGGGCCTAACACAAGAATCATGACGATCGCCTGAAGTTTGTTCATAGGTCCTGTCCATGGGCGGCCGAAGACACGGCCGAATCTTCCATCCCGATTTGTTTTAATTTGTAGAGCAAAGCTTTGTAGCTGATCTGCAGCTCTAGTGCGGCCCGCTTGCGGTTCCAACGTGTCCGCTGCAGAGTCTTCAAGATCAACTCCCGCTCTGCCTGGTGCGACGCCGCCCGGGCAGCCTCCTTGAGGGAGAACTTCTGGATGACTTCATTGCGCGGGCCAGCCTCAGCGCCCACCGATTCCAGGTCCCCCAATGCCAAACGCTCGTCACCCAGGGCGACGATATTCCTCACCGCGTGCTCCAATTGCCGGATGTTTCCCGGCCAAGGGTAGTCCACCAACCTGCTCATGGTCCTGGTAGTGAAAATCGGCTTGGGGCGCCCGAATTGCCCGGCGTACTTCCTCAGGAAGAAATCGACCAGAGCGGGAATATCTTCCTTGCGTCGCCGCAGGGGTGGCAGCCTCAGGCAAACGCCGTTGAGTCGATAATAGAGATCCTCGCGGAAACGTCCGTTGCGGATTTCCTCTTCGATGTTCCGACTGCTTGAGGAAATAATCCGAGCCAGCAGGCAGGGATCCTGGCGGGCCACATCGCCGTCCGGAAGAACATGCAGCAGCTTTGGCTGGCAGGCTAGCTCCAGATCGCTGACTTCATCCAGGAAGACGGTCCCGGCGCCGGACAGGCGCTTGACAATGTTCGCGGCCATTTTCCCCTCGAGAAACAGGTCCAAATCTCGCGAGGAGAGGTTGGCACACGTCAATTTCATGAACGGCTCATTCCCGCGACGGGAAAGCCGATGGACTTGTTGGGCGATCACTTCCTTGCCGGAGCCACTTTCGCCTACGATGAGGACAGGAATGTCGGTCGGCGCGATCTCTGCAATGATGCGCTCCAGGGGCCGCGCGCAAGGGCTCACGAAATCAACGAAGACTTGATCGTCGGGAACCGATGCTTCGGACCTGCCATTGATCAACGCGACATTAGGTCCCTTTGACTCCATTCCCACAGGACAGGCGTTCCTTTCAGGGTGCCAGAGATTAGAGCATATTCAGAAAGCAAGGGGCAGGCCAATGTGCAGAGGGTGTTCGAGGGAAGATCCTCAGGCACGTTCAACCACCTTTTTATCAAACAGATACAGGATAGGACCGGGGGCGTTCTGCTGGCCTGAGGGTAAGAAACGGATTGCCAAGAACTACCATATAGTGGAAATAGTTTTCCTTCATGTTCTAAACTAGTGCAGTTGTTCTCACATTTGTTGGGATTGAATTGCAACTCACTCCGAAGCATTGCGAATAGGCTGGCGATTTCATGGCCCCGTTATAACTGACATTTTGCCCGCATTCGCGAAGTCGAGCCTGGCGCGCGCGTCCATTCCACGCCGCGTTTACGCCCTCCCCGACATGTAACGACGATCATTTTGGGAATGGTCGGGGGCCTGCGAAAGCTACTATCCGAATTGGCCTCAACCACTTGTGCAGCCGGCAAAAGATCCAACCGGTGCGTCGCCAAACGAGTTGCCGGGCTCCTTTTTTCCCCTCGGCCACCTGCAGATTCAGCTATGTCCTTTGGAACGACGCATCAGTGGAAGGCCATTTCCTTTTTATGGAAATGCCCTGTCCATCCTTTCCCGCTGAGACCTTCCGGTCCCTTGGGCAAGCACTCCCAGGGAGATCCTCCAAGCCCGTGTAACCCCTTCCCTGGCGGCCATCTGCGGACTTGATCGACCTGGCAGGAAAAAAAGCCTCTAGCTTGGATTTCTCACCACGGGATTGGAAGGGCGCGCCCAAACAGACTGCGGAAAAACTCGAAGACGCTGTCATTCTGAGCATGGATAGCCGAAGGGTGGCTATCGGTAATGTCAGAAACGGGTCGTCTACGATCATGCGGTCATGAAAGCCAGCGGGCGCAGCCCGCTCGGCCTAACTTGTTCAATTGAAGTGAGTAATTCATCGAGTTTCTGGAGAGCGAGCGTGCGTGCATTGTCATTCTGAGCGAGCGCAGCGAGCGAAGAACCCCTGTAGTTTGTCCTTCTCACTCACCCAGGCGAACTGCGGAGGTCCTTCGCTTCGCTCTGCAGAAACTCGATGCGTAAGTCATTTCGATTCACCATCGCGACACTGTCATCCTGAGTCCCGGTCCTTTCGGGACGAAGGATCTGCATTTGTCTTTGTTACTGAAAACCCATGCAGATCCTTCGCTGCTGCTCAGGATGACAGTTTGGGTGATTGCTTTTCCTCATCGAGTTTCTGGCGAGGAACCGCAGGCGGTCCTGAGTGAGACGAAGGAAGAATCTCGTACTGCCATGAAAATACGCAAAGCGAGATTCTTCGCTTCGCTCAGAACGACAGCGAAGGACTCAGGATGACAGCTTTGGCGGTTTTTCCGCAGCCTGTAAGGCCCCGCCCTTCCGGCAGCGCCCCAAAACCGTCCCAGCGTGGTGAGAAATCCGGGCTAGCTTGGCTGCGCGCGTGCTATCATGGCCGCTCAGATTGTCTACATTCCTGTTTTTGGGGGCATTGATTCTCTATGGGGAAGCTTGCCTTGACCAACAAAGGACCCTGCCCACGGCTCCGCGTCCTTCTTGGAATCCTTCTGGTCGGAGCCTTCCTGGCAGGCTGCTCCTGGCGGGATCTCAACGTCCGGAAGCAAAAGTACTACCAGAGCGCGGCGACTTACATCGCCAAAGGGAAATACCGCGAGGCCGCCATTATGCTCCAGAATGCCATCAAGCTGGACCCGGCTTACGCGGACGCGCATTACGAGCTGGCGAAGTGCTACTTGAAGTTGGGGATATGGCAAAGCGCATTCGCCGAACTCAAACGGACGGTTGAGGTCGCGCCAAGCAACTCGAAAGCCCAACTGGATTTAGGCAATATGCTCTTCGCCAGTAAGGAATACGGGGAGGCAGAGAGCAAGGCAAAACTCGTCCTGGCGGCTGACCCGCAGAATGTGGATGCGCACACGCTATTGGCCAAGGTGGCGGCGGCGCTCGGCGATTCCCAAGGCTCCCTGGACGAAATGCAGCAAGCCATTCGGATTGCCCCGGACCGCTCCAATTCCTACCTGAACCTGGCCCGGCTGCAAGTCGAAGCCAAGCAGTTCCCGGCCGCAGAGGAGAGCTACAAAAAAGCGCTGGCGCTTGATCCTAAATCGGCGATCCCGGCGATGGCCTTGGGGGCCTACTATGCCGAGCGCCACCGTCTCCCGGAAGCAGAGCAGCAGTTCCGGCGCGCCATCGAGCTTGAATCCAAGAACCCCGTCCCCCGCGGAAACCTGGCACGCCTCTATATGGCGGAGGGGAAGAAAGATGATGCGGTCGAGGTCTTGAAGCAAGCCAAGCAGGCCCTCAGCGACCAGCCCGAGGGCTACCGGATGCTGGCTGACTTCTACCTTCAGACCGGCCAAATCGATAAGGCTATCGAGGAGTATGCCGCCCTCGGCCGCGAACACCCGAAGGATTTCCAGGCCAAAACAAACTACACGCAGCTTCTGATTGCGAAGAATCGATTGGACGAGGCCGCGAAGGTTAACGACGAGGTCATGAAAGAATTTCCGAAAAAACCGGAGGGACTTTTCACCCGGGCCCAGATCTGGGTTCGCCAGGGCCGGGCAAACGACGCCATGCCCTTGCTCCAGTCGGCCCTGAAGACAGACCCGAACAACGCCTTGGTTCACTATTACTCGGGACTTGCCTACCTGCAGGCGGGCAAGTCTGATTTGGCCGAGTCCCAATGGAAAGAAGCCATACGCCTGCGCCCCAGCCTGGTCGACGCCCAGCAAGCCCTCGCACTTGCGGCTCAACGTCGTGGCGACGTCGATCAGCTCGGGGAAAGGGCCGAAGCGCTGGTCAAGTACGCGCCCTCTTCACCTCTGGGATACGATTACCGTGCCATGGTCAAGGCACACCGCAACGATCTGGCAGGCGCCGAAGCGGACCTCAAGAAGGCCATCGAGGTGGCGCCCCAACGTCCCTTGGGCTATGCCCGGATGGGGCAATTGCGCATGGCTCAGAAACGATTTAAGGAGGCAGAAACGCTTTACGAGAATGCGCTCCAACGGGATCCGAATTTCACCGAGGCCTTGGGGAGCTTGGTCCGGAACTACCTCCTCCAAAAGCAACCTGACAAGGCTCTGGCGCGCGTGGAGGAACAAGTCAAAAAGGTCCCCGAAAACAGCTCCTGCTACCTCCTGTTGGGCCAGTTGTATGGCGCCCGCAGAGATTTTGAAAAGGCCGAGCCGGCCTTGCTGAAGGCGGTTGACCTGGACAAGAATAACGTGGACGCGGCTATGTTCTTGGCCCAGGCCCAGATCGCGCGGGGAGAGAAGGACAGGGCGATGGCCAGCTACCGACAGTTACTCCAGCAGAATCCCCGGGATGTGCGGGCTTATGTGTCCCTGGGGGCCCTCGAAGAGTCCCTGGGTAAATGGCAGGAAGCCCAAGGCTTGTACCAGAAGGCCCTGGCGATTGCCCCGCATGCACCTCTTGCAGCCAACAATCTAGCCTATTGCATGCTGGAGCACGGTGGGAGTATTGACCGCGCGGTAGCGCTGGCGGAGGACGCCCGGCGGGGAGCGCCGGAATCACCGGCCATTGCCGATACCCTCGCCTGGGCCTATTACCACAAGGGGACGTACCAGCCGGCCATCGATTTGCTCGTGGAGGCCTTGAAGAAAGTCCCCGATGATCCCAATTTCCACTACCACCTGGGCCTGGCGTACCAGAAAGCCAATGACAAGCCCCGCGCCCGGGAGCACTTGGAGCGGGCCCTCCATCTCGGCCCCCAGTCCGCTCATGCGGAGGATATACGCAAGGCCCTTGCGCAGATTCCCCAAGGGTGAGATGCCTGGGGGGTACGGTGCCGCCCCGCAGGGTTGGCTCTCACCACGGAGGGGAGGGCTAAACAGGCTGCGGAAAAACGCTCCGATGCTGTCATCCTGAGCGAAGCGAAGGACCCCTGTATTTGGATTTTCAAGCAAATACAGAGGTCCTTCCTTCGTTTCACTCAGGACCGGCTTCGCCTCCTCAGGATGACAGTGTGAGGGGTGCTTCCGCAACCTGTGAAGCCCCGCCCTCCCGGCAGACCCCAAAACCGTCCCAGCCTGGTAAGAAACTGGGGCTAAGTGTTTCAGGTGCCTGGTTCTTGCGAGGTTCCGTCCTCACGGCACGAATGGCATCGGGTTCTTATCCATTCCGAAGGCGCCTTAATAGAAGCAATTTTGCCTTTTATGGAAATCTAATATCCTTTCTTGCCCTCTCTTTTCCTGCCGCGTGGCCCACGGCTGCACAGGGGATTCGCGACGCCGTGTAACCCCTTGCCCTGGAACCACATGTGGGCTCGGCCGGGGAAGAGAGAGAAAGCCCCCAGCCTTGGCTGCGCACGTGCTATTATAACCAGATACAATCGCTGGATTATTTTCCCGGGGGCGTAAACGTTTTATGGGAAAACCTGCCTTGACCCACTATAGATTGCGGCCTCAGTTTCGCATCCTTCTCGGACTGATGCTAGCCGGAGCCTTTTTGGTAAGCTGCTCTTGGCGAGATCCCAACGTCCGGAAGCAGAAGTACTACCAGAGCGCCGTGAGTTATTTCCAGAAAGCAAAGTACCGCGAAGCTGCAATTCAGCTCCAGAATGCCCTCAAGATCGACCCGGATTATGCGGACGCTCACTACCAACTGGCGCAGTGCTATATGAAGCTCGGCATGTGGCCAGGAGCCTACGTGGCACTGAGCCGCGCCGTCGAAATAGCCCCACGCTATTGGAAAGCCCAAGTTGACTTGGGCGCTTTCCTCCTCGCCATGCGGCAGTACCAAAAGGCTGAAGACAGGGCGAAACTCGTCCTGGCGGCGGAGCCGCAGAACGTGGATGCACATGCACTCTTGGCAAATGCACTGGCGGGACTAGGGGATTCCCAGGGCGCCCTGGACGAAATGCAGCAAGCCATTCGGCTGGCCCCCAACCGTTATAATTCCTACATGAATTTGGCCTTGCTGCAAACGAATGCGAAGCAGCTGGGGGCAGCGGAGGAAAGCTACAAGAAAGCTATAGCGGTAACCCCCAACTCTGCCATACCGACGATGGCCTTGGGGAACTTCTATGCCGCGCAACACCGCTTTCAGGAAGCGGAGCAGCAGTTCCGCCACGCCATCGAGCTTGAACCCAAGAACCCCTCCACCCACGCTGAATTGGCGCATGTTTACGTGGCAGAAGGGAAAAGAGACGATGCGATGGCCGTCTTGAGGCAGGCCAAGCAGTCCTTCCCTGATAACTCGGACGGCTACCGGTTGCTCGGCCAGTTCTACGTGGAGACCGGCCAGATCGATAAGGCTCTTGAGGAGTACGCTTCCCTTTACCACGACCACCCCAAAGATGTCCGGGTCAAGACCACCTACGTGCAGCTTCTGATTTCCAAGACCCGTCTGGACGAAGCATCGAAGCTCAACGATGGAATCTTGAAGGTGAATCCGAGCAACCCGGAAGCCCTCGTCGCCAGGGGACGGATCTTGCTTCTCCAGGGCCGGGCGGGGGATAGCGTATCCGTGTTCCAGTCCGCTCTGAAATTCGATCCGAGCAATGCCTACGGGCATTTTTACCTGGGCACAGCCTATGCTGCGACCGGGTATCCTGAACAGGCCCGGACGGCGTGGGAGGACGCCGCCAGACTGCAACCCAACATGGTGGAGGCGCAGGAGGCTCTCGCAAAACTGGGGCTGGATCACTACGACCTTGACTTGGCCATGAAAAGTGCGGAGGCGCTGATTGCCGCTCAGCCGGCTCTTCCCCAAGGCTACAACGCGCGCGCCGTTGCGAAGGTGCGTCGGAAAGATGTTTCCGGGGCGGAAGCTGACCTCAAGAAGGCCATCGAACTGGCCCCGCACGATCCGATTGCTTATACACGCCTCGGGGAGATCCGCACCCTTCAGAGGGCTTACCCAGAAGCCGAGAAACTCTTTGAGCGCGCCCTGGAAGTTGGGCCTGCCTTCACCGAGGCGCTCGTCGGCATCTCGCAGATCTATGTCATCGAGAAGAAGCCCACCAGCGCCCTCCTTACCCGCATCCAAGCCCAGATCACGCGCGCCCCGAACAATAGCGCCTACTACCAAATGCTAGGACAGATTCTCGCCGGGCTCCGCGATTTTGAGAAGGCGGAGAACGCTTTTGAAAAGGCGGTCGAACTCGATCACAATAATCTTACCGCCTTCGTCATGCTGGCTACCACGCAGGAAGCCCGCGGCTCCCTCGCCCAGGCCTTGGCCAGCGCCCAACGCTCGGCGCAACAGAATCCCCGCGATGTGAGGAGCTATACCCTCTTAGGCATGTTCGAAGAGAAATCCGGAGACTGGCAGAAGGCCCAGGAGACTTACCAGAGAGCCCTGCAGATTGAACCTGGATACCCGCTGGTGGCAAACAACCTGGCTTTTCTGCTTCTCGACCACGGGGGCAATGCGGATTTGGCGCTCTCGCTTGCCCAGACCGCGCGTAGCAAACTGCCTGATTCTCCGACCACCGCCGATACCCTGGCCTGGGCCTATATTCGGAAGGGGGTCTACGGCTCCGCACTCACTCTTCTCGAGAAGGCCGTCCAGCAGGCGCCTAACGTTCCCGACTACCGATACCATCTGGGGGTGGCCTACCAGGGCATGAACAACACCGCGGCTGCCGCCACCCAGTTCCGACAAGTTCTCAAAATGGATCCCAGCTACGTGAAGGGCGAAGAGATTCGCAAGTACCTGGCGAACCTGGGCAGAGGGTAGGAATGTCCAGGCGAAGCCGCGTCAGGGCGGACCAGCATCTCTCAACCTTGCGATGGGGTGCAGGGCTCAAGCGCGGAATCCCTCTCCGGTAGCGGAGATTCTACATCCCTCGTGGTAGGTTCGTCCGGACATCACTGCGTAGGAGCCCATCCCCAGGCCCCCGCAACGAGGCCGCGTCAATCAACTGGGCATTCCCATCCTTAAACAGTTGCATCTCAACCTCTCAGGGAGTGCAGATCCGGCCATCGCCTGAAACTAATCCACGAGAGTTGGTCCCACTCCAAATCCCTGACGGGATGTGCCCCCGCCAGCATGTCAACTCCGGAATTTCCAGATCAGTGGGACATCGATATTGAAATGAAGTTCCGACTGTGCGTAAATACTCCTGAGCGTCAACGGTGGATTTGGCTACCGTCCATCGTATTCAGAACCGAAATGATTCGCTCGTTGGTTTACAGGAGAAACGGTAACAAAATCTGACAGGCTGCTGAAAAAGGGTATCTGTCATGCTGAGGGCAGCGAAACATCTCGCCTTGGCTCGGCCCATTCACGCAAGAACCCAGAGCCAGATCCTTCGCGGAGTTTATCCTGAGCCGGCAGAGCGAGATTCTTCGCTTCGCTCAGAATGACAGCGAAGGGCCCAGGATGACGGCGAAGGGCTCCGGATGACATCGGCGCGAGGCTTTTTCAGCAGCCTGTTAAGCCCGTCTACGCTCGCACATTCTGTTCTTTATGGCCAACGAAACTGACCGGAGGATTTCTATGAAGAGAAGTGACAAGGGAACGATCAGCCGTCGGACGTTTCTTGCTGCAGTCCCGGCTGTCGCATCAGTACCATGGCTACGTGCTGGCGGGGGCGGTGAAGCATTAGCCCTAAATGGTGGCAAAGCGGTTCGCTCCACGACCTTAACCACCCAATGCCCAGGAACTCAATTCTACGACAGCCAGGAGCAGAACGAAGCGTCAGAGGCGGTGGCCTCCCGCAGTTTGTTCCGCTGGTATGGGCCTGGAAAACCCCAGAAGGTGGCGAAGTTCGAAGAGGAGTTTGCCAAGTTTCTGGATTCCAAGTACGTGCTGGGTGTGACTTCCGGCACCGGCGCTCTGCATTGCGCCTTGACGGCCCTGAACGTGGGCCCGGGCGATGAGGTCATTCTTCCGGCCTGGACCTGGTACTCCAGCTATAACGCCATCCTCTTGACCGGTGCGCTGCCCGTATTTGCAGAAGTGGATGAGTCTTTCAACATCGACCCCGAGGATGTGGAGAAGAAGATTACGCCGCAGACCAAGGTGATCATGGTGGTGCACTTGATGGGGGCGCCGGTGAATATGGACGGCATCATGAGCGTGGCGCGCCGGCACAATCTCAAAGTATTGGAGGATGCCGCGCAGTGTGCGGGGGGGCAATACAAGGGCAAGAGACTGGCATCGATTGGGGACATCGGTATCTTCAGTTTCCAGATTCACAAGTTGATGACCGCCGGTGAGGGCGGAGCCGTAGTCACCAACGATCCTCTTCTGTACGAGAGGGCCGTTCGATTCCATGACCTGGGCCTGCTTCGTCCTCCCACCAAGGCGCAGTTGGGCACACCCGCCATGTCCGGCTTTCTCGGGACCAACTATCGCATGAATGAGATGACGGGGGGAGTCCTGCGCGCTCAGCTCCGCAAGATGGAAACCATCCTTGCCGCCCAGCGGAGAAATTGCCGCTACGTCAAAGAGCGCATCAGGAACTTGCCGGGGATTAGGATGCGGACCAGTAACGATCCGGACGGAGATATCGGTATCACAATTGATCTTCTGCTGTCGAGCAAGCAGGCGCGCGATCAATTTGTGGCGGCCATGGCAGCGGAAAACGTTCCGATGGCGCCGCCCACCGCGGCCGTGGTGCTGACCGTGGCGCCGTATATCGAGAACAAGGTGACGCCGCACGCGGAGTGGCCGACATTCAAGACGCCGCGGGGACAAGCCATCCGCTATGGCCAGGAGTGCTGCCCGCGCACCGCCGATATCTTCGATCGGGCGGCAACCCTCACCATCGGCCCGAAGTATAGCGACGACGATTTGAATGACATCGTTGCTGCCATCACCAAAGTGCATCGCGCCCTGGCAAGCTAGGTTGGGCTGAAGACATTTCGTGCGCAAGGTGGCCGGCGGACTCCCGCGTTTGCCGGCCACTATGACCGCAGGAGGGAAAACTGCGCTGGCCAAAACCCTTTAGAGATTACAGTTGGGCCCACTTTCTAGGTGACTTGTCAGGGGGGGCAATCGCAGCGTTGATTGCGTTGCCCTATGGACTGGCGCTCGCTTCTTTGATGGGGTTGCCCCCCGTACTGGGTGTATACACGTCCATCATCACCGCTCCCTTTTGTGTCATGCTTGGCCGCAATCCGGTCCTCATCGGCGGCACCTCCAGTGTGACCATACCGTTCATCGCGGCGGCGGTGCGTTCTCAAGGCATCTCGGGCGCAGCGAAGGTCTGCGTTGCTGCCGCGATTGTCATGATGGCCTTCTGCATTCTGCGCCTTGGCCGCCATGTTTCCAAAGTCCCTCCCTCCGTCGTGGCGGGTTTCTCCTGTGGAATCGGCGGCATGATGATCATTTCGCAGTTGCGCACGATCTTCGCTCTACCTGCTCCGAAGAACGGGTGGAGAGAGTCGATGCTCGGGCAACTGGCGCAGGTCATCTGGAACTTACGTGGTCTGCACGTGGTTCCTGCCCTGGTTGCTCTCATTGTGGTGGTTGTGGCCACGGCGATGGTCTACTGGCTACCCCGGAGTCCGGCTCCTCTGTGCGGAGTGATGGTAGCCTTGCTGATCAGCAGAACTATCGGATGGCATGAAAGAGAAGTGGGCGCCCTGTTTGCGGGATTGCCACCGTTCGTCGGTTTTCACTGGGAACCTTCAGATATCTGGAAAGTGCTCCCGGACGCCTTCGGGCTGGCTTTCGTGTCCTCGGTCAACCTGCTCATCACCTCCCGTGTGGTGGAACATTTTCGCGGAGGTCACAGGCGCTTGAAGAAGCACGATGCAGACGTGGAGCTGGGGGCTTATGGCATCGCCAACCTGATCGGTGGGACGTTTGGCGCGCCCTTGAGCGTGGGTATCCCGGCCCGCAGCCTGGCCAACGTGCAGTGCGGCGGCACAACTCGCCTCTCCAACCTGGTGCACGCGCTGTTTCTGGTGGGCTTCCTCACTTTGGGTACGCATTTTCTGGCGCAGATCCCCCTCGCGGCGCTGGCCGGAGTCACTGCCTGGATGGGCGCCCGCCTACTGGATTGGAGCACCTGGGGGCGTCTGAACAAGATGCGCCGCGTGGACGCAATCGCCTTCGTCGTCACAGCCCTTGCAGTTCTATGTGTCAACGCAGTCGGCGCGGTGGCGATCGGTTGTTCCATGTATCTCCTGCGTCGCGTGTACCGCCGGTTCTTTGCCGCCCCTCTGGTGGCCCGTGCCGAAAGTCAACAGGACGAGGGCAGAGTTCACCCCTCGCCGACCGAAACCTGAGAAGTTTCCAGCATCTTCGAAGTGAGGGAATACACATGAGAAACGATATTCTAACCCGCAGAAAGTTCTTGGAAAAAACCTCCGTAGGGCTTGCGGCGGTCAGCGTGGCTTCCAAGGCAGGTGCGGTTCCAGGTAACCCGAACGTCCTGGCGGTAAAAGGGGGCACTCCCGTACGGACGAAGGATTTCCCCACCTGGCCGCAAACGAACGAACTTGACGAAGCCAATATCCTCAAGTCCCTTCGCAATCATCGCTGGTGTACTTTTGATGGGGAGTTCATCCCGCAATTCGAGAAGGCGTGGGCAGAAAGGTTGAAAGTCGGAGGCTGCGTCATCACCCCTTGTGGCACGCATGCGCTTCACACGGCACTCGAAATCCTGGGAATCGGTCCCGGCGACGAAGTGCTGGTTTCACCTTACACCTATATCGCCACCCTCGACGCCATCATGTTGTGCTACGCGCTGCCCGTATTCGTGGATTCTGACCTGAAGACATTCCAGTTGGATCCCGAGGACATCGAGCATCGGATCACCGCACACACGCGTGCCATCCTGCCCGTGCACATTTTCGGCGGCGCAGCCCACATGGACAAGGTTCTGGCGATTGCGGAGAAGCACCATCTCCCCGTGATCGAGGATGCTTGTCAGGGGCATATGGCGGAATGGCGGGGGAAAAAACTCGGCACCTTGGGGACGGTCGGCTGCTTCAGCTTCCAGGAATCGAAGAACCTTCCTGCGGGGGAGGCCGGGGCGTTAGTCAGCAACCGTGAGGATCTGATCGCCAAAGCCTTTGCCTTTCGGGATTTTGGACGGAGCCCGAAGCCTGGAGGTGGTTACTCCATCCGCGGCACCAAGTATCGCATCTCGGATTTTGCCGCCGCGGTGCTCATGGCGCAACTGACGCGATTCGATGCTGTCAGCGCACTTCGAGAGGCGAATGCCGCTTACCTCCGGGAAGGACTCAAGAGCGTGCCGGGAATTGCGCTGCAGGAGTCTTACCCGGAATCGGCGCGACATAACTATTACTGCTTTGGCCTTCGCTACGACCGGGCGCAGTTCAGTGGGGCGTCGCGCGAAACATTCATCCAGGCGCTGAACGCCGAAGGCATCCCTATCAGCGCCGGATACACTCCGCTGAACAAGGAACCTTTCATCGAGGATAATCTGAATTCCCGTGGATTCCGCGCGATCTACAGCCCGGAGCGTTTGGACAAATACCGGAAGCAGAATCACTACCCCCGCAATGATGAACTCTGTGCCACCGGTATGTACCTGTCCCAACAGGTGCTGATTGGATCGAAGCGGGACGTGGATGACGTAGTTGAAGGCTTCGCGAAAGTCCAGAAGAATGCGGCGATGTTGTGACCACTCAGGCGGTGAACCGTATGGTAATTAAATCTGGAGGCACTCACCATGGATGCCAAAGAGAACGATAAGAAACTGAGCAATACCACCCGCAGGACTTTCCTGCAAGCTGGCGGCATGGCCTTCCTAGGCCTTACGGCGCCTGCCCGCGGACGCGTGGCCGGGCCGCTGGAATCCCTGGCGATATCCGGAGGTCCCAAGACCGTTTCCTTTCCGAGCGACCGGCTCGACGAACTCACTCGCTGGCCCCGGTATGGTTCCGCGGAAAAGCAGGCGCTCCACGAGTTGATCGACAACAACCAGTTTTACGACGAGCTTCCGGCCTTCGAAAAGGAGTGGAAGGCATATACCCAATCACCGTACGTAAAAGCCCACATGAATGGCACCAGCGCGATAACCAGCATGTTCTTTGCGCTCGACCTGCCTCCTGGAAGCGAAATCATGGTGCCTTCCTACGATTGGTTTGCTGATGCCCTCGCCCAGCGCTTCTTCAGTTACGTTCCGATCTTCATCGACATTGACCCTCACACCTCATGCTTCGACCTGAACGATGCCAAGCGCAAGCTCACCCGGAATACGCGCGTCCTGTTCCCCATGCACGCCTGGGGCCTCCCTTGCGAGATGGATCACATCGCCGACTTTGCCAAAGAGAAGGGGCTGATCGTGATTGAGGATGCCGCCCATGCACACGGCGCCTCGATGCAAGGGAAGAAGATGGGAACTTGGGGGGCCATGGGTATCTATAGTTTTCAGGCCAGCAAGGTTTTGCCGGCCGTGGAGGGCGGCATGGGAATGTACCAGACGCGCGAACACTACGAACGCGCCGCGGCTTTCGGCCATTACGAGGATCCCATAAAGTTTCCCGCCGACAGCCCCGTCCGGGCTTATGCGGATACAGGATTCGGCCTGAAGTTGCGCATGCATCCTTTCGCCGCGGCCATTGCCCGCCAGCAGTTGCGCGTCCTGGACGAACGTAATGCGCTGATCGAAGCCAAGGTTCGCCGGCTGAATGATCGCTTGGTTCAGCTTCCCGGCTTGAGTGAACCCCACCTCCGAGCCGACCAGAAACGGGCTTACTATTATGCAAACATGCTGCTGCTTGACCCCTCCAGAGCCGGCTTCTCACGCGACGCTCTGGTAAAAGCTCTCCAGGCCGAAGGGGTGCGCGTTAGCGTGTGGGTTTATCCGGAACAGCACAAGCTCAAGATCTACTCAGAAGCCAAATGGTGGCACCACCCACCGGTGATTCCGTCTTCCATGCCGGGTAATGAGTATATTAATAAGAACCACATCTTCCTGCCGCTGCTTTACGGGGAGGCCAGCGAAGTGATCGATCAGTACGCCCAGGCCTTTGAAAAGGTGTGGGCGCACCGCTCAGAGCTTGCTGCACTCTGAGAACCAGAAGACCATTCGTGGCGCGTTGGCTCGGGCGCAAGTGTTCTTCGCTTGGCCTGCTTGACGGGCGGCGCCCACAGCGTCAGGCGCGGAGGACGCGCCAAAACAAGCCCCGCCAACTGCCCGCCTAGCCTCCTTTCACAACCGCGGGATAGACTTTCCGGATGGCGGCAATAATATCTGCCACGTCCTGCTCTGAGTATGTGGGGTCCATGGTAACGCCCGCGTAGCGATTCCAGATATCGATCGTGCGAGGGCAGCAGCCTGCGCCGTATTGGAGGTCCCTTTCCTCGGGGGCCGCGAACGACGGCCAATTCGCTTCCGGCGGTTCTTTCCTCTCAATGTGGGGCGCGAGGGGCAGGATTACAGATCCCTCCATGGGGCCGGCCGGAATGTTTTCCGCTGCGAGGGCCGAGATCAAACGATCCCGCTCCGCCAGACCTCCGGTGCGGATGTAAACCGAGGAGCGAAGCGCGCCATCCGGGTCAGTGCTCTTGCGAAGCTGAATGCCCGGAAGATGGCGGATACCCTCAGCCACCCGTTTCCCCCTGTCGCGAAAGTCCGCGACAATGCGATCGAGCTTGCGCAACTGGGCGCGCAGCACTCCACCCGTGAACTCGTTCATGCGAAACTGCCATCCGACCACCATCCTCATTTCCTCTTTGCCGGGAGTCTGGCCCAGGGCGGCAGCGTGAGGGTCACGCAGCAGACCCAGGTCGTGCACCCGCGCGGCGCGCTCGAACACATGAGGATCGTTGGTCAGCAAAGCCCCACCCTCGCCGGCGGAGATGGTTTTGCACAACTGAAAGCTGTAAATCCCGCAATCTCCCAGCGAACCAACCGGACGGCCTTTATAAGTTGCCCCCATACTTTGCGCGCAGTCCTCCAGGACTTTCAGGCGATGGCGGCGAGCAATGGCGAGGATCGGGTCCATGTCGGCCGGTTCACCCATGATATGAACCACCATGATGACTTTGGTGCGCGGCGTAATGTGACGCTCGATGTCCGAGGGGTCAAGATTCATCGAGTCGTCGATTTCCGCAAAGACCGGGGTTGCACCGGCGGCGACGATCGCGTTGTAGCAGGAATACCACGTCCAAGCGGGGAGAATGACCTCGTCCCCGGGCCCGGCCTCGAGCGCGGCCACGGCGGTAATCAGGGCTGCCGAACCCGAGGTTACCGCCACGCAGTATTTCGTGCCCTGACGCGTTGCCAGTTCTTTCTCAAACAGATTACATTTGTTGGGAGACTTGCCTGCGGGGCCGATGCCGTACCAACGGAACGGACTGCGCCCCTCCAGCACTTCCAGCACTTCCCGGCGCTCCTCGTTATCGTAATAATGGGGCCCGGGAAAATTCGCTCGCAGCTCCGTAGCGCGGACGGGAGAACCACCGTCGATGGCCAGCCGAAGTGCGGCGGGATCAGAACCGGCTATCGGCGCCGCCGCTTCTATAGAACTATTCTGGGCCAGTAATCCAGCCGTGGCGGACCCCGCCGCCGCGGCCAGGAACTTCCGCCGCGTTATGCCCTCAGCGCCAAGCCCTGAAAGATTGCCCTCTCGAGTACTCGATGGGTTGTCCATATGCACCTTCCCCCTTTGCCGTATGATCAATCCGGGATCACTGGGTTCGAGCTTTACAGGATCTACACTACCACCAGTTTTCGGAGAAGCCTACGAGTACTGGCAGTTTGCTGAAAATCGTAACCAGCACGCCAGCCGGCGCGCAGATGTCGTGGGCCTTCGGCTTGCCACCGCATCTGAAAATGCTTCGCGGGATGCGCGCCCTTGTGAAGGCCGTTACGCGCCGCTATTCCTTCAAGCAGGCGGGAATGGGCGTCGGCGCCACGGCCTTGTCCATCCTGCTGCACCGCGATTTTCGGCTGACGGACATTTCCGGGAAGGTCGTCAAGAAGCTTCTCGCCTGAAGCTTCGCGGTGTGTCGATCCGAGGTCTCCCGTGCCGCGGTTCCCATCACGCCGGCGCCGGTGGCAGTGTGAATCCATCTGCAAGCAGGTGCTTTGAGGTAAATTTCATACTGTCGGCAGCTGGTAGTATCCTAATATGGCGGAGTGAGTTCCAGAAAGGGGGTCGGACCTTCAGGTCCGACAATAGCCAACACTCCAAACGGGGCCTTTAGGCCCTGAAGCTTCAGGGGCTTAAACAGGCTGCGGAAAAACCCAGTTTGGTAACGGTATTGCATCGAATGAGGCATGCGAGGAGATGATGAGAAGCAACCAGCGATGTTCAGTTACATC
>Ga0208192_1000732_pt1 | contig 23854 bp, 22 predicted proteins | sample June2015DPH_13_1_2_FD_184711 | JGI IMG/M metagenome (GOLD analysis project Ga0208192, IMG submission 184711) | Peatland microbial communities from SPRUCE experiment site at the Marcell Experimental Forest, Minnesota, USA - June2015DPH_13_150... | ecosystem: Environmental > Terrestrial > Soil >... | reverse complement strand
GACCGTGAAAACGGGCTCCAGAGACCCAAACGAACCTCGCAGATCCCTGCGGATCAGCCCAAAACGGCCAGCGATCAGCTCGCCAGAGAACCGGAAAGCAAAAAACCAGCGTTTTTCCGCAGCCTGTATCACCCCCAGGGGCGTTAAAATAAGGGAGCGACGCCACAGGTTCAAGCCCCGATAGGGGCGGTATGCTGTGGCCCACGGTCTCCGCTGACCCGCCGCGCGCGGGCGAAAGCCGTGGGAGTGCGAGATTCAGATGATTATGAGCCGCGGGAGCGGCGACATAAGAGCTAGGGCCGACCCTGACGCGGTTATGTCGCCCCTGCCGGGGCTGGTCTCCAAAGCATGGGGATTACGCGTACCTACGCTTCGCACGGAATCTGCAAACGATTGCGATATTGCACCGCAAAGATTGGAGGTCAATCTGGACCCGATGACGGAGAAAGACCAGGAACTTTTTGCTTGACAGGTCCTTAGTTTCAGTGGTAGTTCTTCCTCGTGGTGCCTACCCTATCCTAATATCAGGTCGAGATTCCCCCGTCGGTTCGGCGCAGGAGGGGGGTAGGTTTTTGGCGATGTTTCGCAAACGGTTGCAAGGTTGGCATCTTTGTGCTAGCGAATAGGGATATAGATTCTCTTCCCTCCCGAGGCCAGCGACTGGCTGCACTACGGATTAAGGAGATTGCGAGAAGTAGGTCAGAGGCGGTCGGGCGTATGTTATCGGTCGGTCGAAAATTGAAAACGGAAAGTCCGGTTAAGGAGGTCCACACGCAGTGGGTGGGAAACAAGGCCATCCACCTCAGTTCTCGTCCAGCGCTTCCTTAAAGGTCGATTTCCAGGAATCGCGGGTCACCTCCGAGGGTAGCCTGTTTCTCGTGCGGGAAGTGGACCAACGGTAAAAATCCTCATGTTGGCACTGTTGCTACTGGCGGCCAGTATCAGCGCGAATTTCGAGGGCGGCAGCCTTGATCAAGTAGAGGTGCTCTCGCCGACGCACCTTCGCTGCGGCGTCAAAGGGGAAGTCGATCAGGATCAGCGCAACCGCCAGGCAAGCTGGTTTTACTTCCGTCTGGACAGCGCCGCTGGCCGCCAGGTCAGCATTGATCTGGTTAACCTGCCGGGAGAATACGACTACCAGCCGGGGAACCTCGACATCAACGAGCACACTCGTCCCGTCTATTCATACGACCGCAAGAACTGGAAGCACTTTGCTGACGATGAGGTGGAGTGGAACGACCGGGAAGTCTCCCTACGCTTGAGGTTACGTCCGGTGCGAAACAGGGTCTGGATCGCGCGCTGCGTTCCCTACTTGGAGTCTGATTTCAAGCGCCTGATGCGCGAGATGCGCGGAAATCCGCACCTTCGGCGTGACGTCATCGGAAAATCCGTGCAGGGCCGGGACCTGCTGCTGTTAACCGTGGCGAGTTCGCGAGCGCCGGAGGCCTCGAGGAAGGTCATCTGGCTGATGGCCCGCCAGCACGCCTGGGAGGCGGGCACATCCTGGGTGATCGACGGAGCGCTACGGTATCTGCTTTCTTCCGATCCCCAAGCCATTCGCCTGCGAAGCGCGTATGTCTTCAAGATGTTGCCAATGTGTGATCCGGATGGCGTGGTCCGGGGCGGCGTGCGGTACAACCTGCACGGGTACGACCTTAACCGGAATTGGGACGCCTTCGACGCGAGGCTGAGGCCCGAGATTTTTGCCGAGCACCAGGCAATACTCGGATGGATAGATGCCGGCAATCGTATCGATTTCTTCCTCAACCTCCACAACACGAACGAGGACTATGTCGAAGGGCCACTTTCGGAAGGTGGCCCCACCTTGCGTCAGCTCGGCGAGCGTTTTGCTCGCTTATTGTCGGATCGCACCAGCTTCTACTCGGCCTCAGGACCGCGCGATTCTTTGCCCCCCGGAGTCCTGTTCACGAAGGGGCGAATTTCAGCTGATCCATCGCTGTTTCGAGAGCGCAAACTTCCGGCTTTTCTTCTCGAACTGGGCGTGCAGTACAACCCCAGCCTGAAGCGCCTGCGGACGGTTGAGGACTGGCGCGACTTCGGCCGGGCGCTGGTCCAGGTTTTGGGAAAGTTGCAGGAAATCACGGATGATTGATCCCGATAAACAGTGGTGTTTCGGTATCGCAGGATCCCGGGATGGGCTGCGATGCGGCAACTTCTGCTCGCTGCTGGGGGCCGCGTCGGGGCAAAGTCTTGCAGTCCGTTTACCGTTGGTAGTGTCAAAAGCTCAATGAAAACCCTACTGAGAAACGCTTAATTGAGGATGAGCAGAAAGACTCTGGTGGGGAGTGCCAAATCTGCAAAGGAGACGCGCGTGAAACAATTGTTCTACGTGAAACAAGTGTTGCTTGAGCTTGTCGCATTGTCGCTGATGGCAACGGGCCTGCAGGCGCAATCGTTTACGGCTCTCAACGGTACCGTTGAGGATCCGGTCGGTGCCGTCATCCCAGGTGCCACCCTAATACTTGAAAACGTTGATACGCATGTCCGCCGGACGGCAATCTCGGACGAAAGCGGACGTTATGCGTTTGCGCAGGTGGCCCCTGCGAACTACACGATCATTGCCAACGCGCAGGGTTTCGCCAGCGTGAGGGTCGACAACGTGCATCTGTTCGTCAATACTCCGGCAGAGATCGTTGTCCACTTCAGAGAGCTGGGGACCCTGACACAGAGCGTCGTCGTCAAGGCCGAACTTGCCCCTGTCCCCATCGACGCTTCCCTCGGCAACGTCGTGGGCACGCGACTGATAACACAGTTGCCGCTGGAGGGCCGTAACGTCGTGGGTCTCCTTTCGCTTCAACCGGGCGTGACGTTTATCGGAGGAGACACGAGCGATGACCGCAATGGTTCGGTGAATGGCGGCAAGAGTGACCAGGCGAATGTCGTTCTTGATGGCATCGACGTCAACGACCAAATAAATCGGCAGGCATTTACGAGCGTTCTGCGGATGACGCTGGACTCGGTCCAGGAATTTCGCGTAACGACGACGAATGCGAATGCGGATCAGGGGCGAGGCTCCGGCGCGTACATCGCTCTGGTAACCAAGAGCGGGACAAACGACCTCCACGGCTCGCTATACGAATATCACCGAAATACGATCACAACCGCCAATTCGTTCTTCAACAACTCGGCAGGGGTCCCTCGTCCAAAGCTGCTCCGCAACGTTTTTGGCACGTCACTCGGCGGCCCGGTGATTAAGAACCGCTTTTTCTTTTTTCTGAATTACGAGGGCCGGCGCGACGCCAGTGAAGCTACAGTCTTGCGCGAGGTCCCGTCAGCCGACTTACGGCAAGGGATTCTGAAATACGAGCGCCCGGACGGGACGGTTGGCGTGCTCAACCCGGAGGACCTCAAGGGGATCGATCCGGGCGGGATTGGTCCTGACCCGGCAGTGTTAAAGGTGTTTCAATCCTACCCGCAGCCGAACGATGTCACAGTAGGGGATGGCCTTAATGTGCTGGGGGATCGTTTCGTGGCTCCGACCCCCGTCCGCTGGAACACCTATATTGCCAAGTTCGACTACACCGCCGGCAGGCACTCCTTGTTCTGGCGCGGGAATCTGCAAAACGATAAATCGTCATCGGACCCGCAGTTTCCTGGCTACCCGGGGAGCGTGAATCTCAATAATTCCAAGGGGTATGCTGCAGGCTATACCGTTATCCTGCGACCGAACCTGGTTGCCACACTTCGCTACGGGCTGACCAGACCGGGCGTTGAGGCGACCAACATGCAGACGGCGCCGATGGTTACGTTTCGGGGGTTCGACAGCCTTTACAGCCAAGCGCTGGGCTCCTCCGACATCGTTCGAACACAGCACCTGACCCAGGATCTCAACTGGGTTCATGGCAGCCATACCATCCAGGTCGGGGGTACCGAGCGGTGGATCCGGGATGGGTCCAGAGACTTCAGTAACTCCTTTTCCAATGCGGAAACTGATGCTTCATGGATGGATAATACAGGATTATCTGCAGGCGTGCCGGATCTGGCCCCGTCCTTCACAGGTGCTTTCAATGATGCAGACGCGGCTGTGTTGGGCCTCGTCACAAGGCAATATTCCAACTACAACTATGACATCAACGGCAAGCTGCTCCCGCAGGGCGCCCCGGTGCTACGTACGTTTGCCGCCCAGGAGTACGAGTGGTACGTGCAGGATACTTGGCGCGCGACCCGTGGGCTGAACATAACGGCTGGGCTTCGTTACTCGCTGGAGCCGCCTTGGTACGAAGCGAATCACCAACAAGTCTCAATGATTCCGAACATGGCCCAGTGGTCTAACGAACGGAATCAGCTTGCCGCCGAGGGCCGTTCGCAGGCTGAGGCGGGGACGGTCGCGTATGTCGCAGCGAACAGCGCTCAAGGCGGCCCCCTGTATCCATACCATAAGAAGAACTTTGCACCGCGATTGGCGCTGGCATACTCACCTCAATCGAGCGAGGGATGGCGTAAATGGCTGTTTGGTGGACCGGGAAAGACTGTAATCCGCGCCGGCTCGGGCATGTTCTATGACATGCTTGGTTCGGGAATCCTTCACCAGTTCAACTCGGTGGCTCCGGGGTTTTCCGTGTCTATGACGAACCCGGCAGGCGAGCTGACTGCAGTCACCGCCCCGCGCTTCACGAGTGTGACCGGGATCCCTGCGCAGCTTGTTCAACCTGCTCCGCAGGGCGGGTTTCCTGTGCAGGCTCCGGACGCGTTCGCCATTACCCACGCGATTGATCCCACCATCAAGCCTCCTTACACGGTGAACCTGGACTTCAGCGTGGGCCGGGAACTGCCCGGCGGGTTTACAGTGACTGGATCCTACGTGGGCAGGCTTTCTCACCGCTCCTTGGTCTTTTCAGATCTAGCCCAGCCAACGAACCTGGTCGACCCGGCATCCGGCATGAGTTATTTCCAGGCCGCCGATAAGCTGATTCTCTACGAAAATGCAAACACGCCGGTCTCGGCAGTCCCCGCGATCCCTTTTTGGGAGGACCTCTGGCCAGGCGCCGCCGGCAACGGGCTCACAGCCACTCAGGCGATCTACAACGTGTACCAAGGCTGGGGTCACGACGGCACTGACGCGCTAAACGATATCGACCACAACTGCTCCCCCAGCTGCAGTAGGCTCGGCCCATATGCCATGTTCAATCAACAGTACTCCTGGCTTTCTGCGTACCGGTCCATCGGATGGGGGAGTTATCACGCGCTGCAGTGGACCGTTCGAAAGCGCTTTGGCCAAGGTGTGCAGTTCGACTTGAATTACACGTGGTCAAAATCAATGGATCTGGGATCGCTGGCTGAGTGGCAGAGGGACTGGAACCAGAACGGAAACATCATAAACGCGAACAATAAGTGGCAGAACAAGGCCGTTTCGAACTACGACATGACGCATCAGTTTAACGCAAACTGGCTCCTCCAAGCGCCGCTGGGCCGGGGCAGGAAGTTTCTAGGCCACATCAACCGTCCGCTGGACGCAGTCATCGGAGGCTGGCAATTAGCTGGCCTGTGGAGGTGGACAAGCGGTCTCCCTTACGGCGTCGATAACGGACGGGCTTGGCCGACCAGCTGGAACAATCAAGGCTTTGCGACTCAAATAGGACCCGTTCCGACGCCAAGGACCACGCGAAATGCTCCTGCGGTCGCCGGCCCGGGGGGACCCAACATCTGGCCAGATCCGGCGGCGGCTTTGGCTGCCTATGCGCAAACGCTGCCGGGTCAGGCCGGCCAGCGTAACGGAGTCCGCGGAGACGGCTATTTCGACGTGGATACGGGGATCAGCAAGAGGTTTATCATGCCGTATAATGAGAAGCATAGTATTCAGTTCCGCTGGGAGACGTTCAATGTCGGCAACAACGTCAGGTTCTACTTGGGTTCTAGTGATATCGCTAATCAGGAATATTTGACCCTCAGCCGGTCGGCGGTTTTCGGCAAGTACTCCGCCCAGCTCACGGACCCGCGGGTGATGCAATTCAGCCTTCGGTATGAATTCTGAGGCACAGGATCGCAGGTTGCGAATGGGAAGACGTACAATTGCGAGAGCAGCAGGACTATCCAAAAATGTCGTGTGCGTGCGTCATCGCGCGGGGCCGTTCGGACGGCCGCAGAGAGCCTCGGACGGCTCGTCAGCGACAACCGGAATGCATTTTTCGGAGGTGACGGAGCTGGAGCCGCCGCAGATGTGGCTCCAGCTATCACGATCTGCTTTGCAGCAGCGGCCTGCATTCCGCCGAGCAGAGGGAGTGCTCCTGGTTGCTCGTCGTCGCAGTCAGCGACGCCTCGATAGACCTCGCTCTTTCCTCGCGTTCGGGCGTTTGCTTAAGCGGGAAACTGATGACCAGGGGAGCACGACCGTGTCGCTCGGCCAGATACGTTGAAATCGTGAATAGCAGCAAGGAGGAGCCAAAATGGACAGAAGACAGTTTGTAAAAGCATCAACCGCGGGGATGAGCACTTTGGCAGCCGGCCTGGGTATCAAGGACCTAAATGCGAAATCGGCAGCAGAGCCAGGGACAGCCCCGGCCGCCGCCTCGGGGGATAAGATTGGGCGTCCAGTTCGGATAATCAGTATCGGTTTTACCCAACCGGATCCCCTTAGCATTCCTCCAACCCCGGGGCATTCGCTGGAAGAAATCACCGGGTTGGTGGACAAGGAGGGAGCGCGCGGGACTGACGTCATCATCTTACCGGAATGCTGGCAAGAGAGCCTGGAAACGCTGGAGGGTCCGACGATCACGACTATCGCGCGTCTGGCCCAGAAACATCAGACGTACGTTGTTTGCCCCATCGATCGCAAAGAGGGTGAGCGGCGATACAACTCGGCGGTATTGCTGGACCGCAAGGGCCAAGTGGCGAGCATTTACAACAAGCTCTATCCGGTGTGGCAAGAGGAATGTATGATTCAACCCCCGCAGAGGCCGGTGCTCCCAGGTGCAGGAGTCACGGTCCACCAGGCGGATTTTGGACGAATTGGTTTGGCGATTTGCTTTGACGTGAATTGGAACGCCTTGTGGGAGCGCATGTCGAACCTGGGGGCCGAACTAGTGATCTGGCCGAGTGCGTACTCGGCAGGCCGGTCGCTGCAGGCACGGGCGATCAGCTATAACTACTATATTGTCAGTGCGACGTGGGTTCCGGATTGCCTTGTATACGACATAGATGGTGAGCGACTGCTGCACGAAGAGAACAATCAGGGCAATGGCGTCAACATCAGCCGGATCACGCTGGACTTGGACCGCTGCATCTTTCATCAGGACTTGAATCTTCCCGAGAAGCGCGACAAGCTGCTGAAGGAACATGCCGACGACGTTACACAGGAGAAGTGGATGCCGATGGAAGGATGGTTCGTGCTGAAAGCGAAGCGCCCGGGGGTCAGTGCTCGAGAACTGGCGCGGCAGTATGGCCTGGAAGAGTTGGCGCACTACATCAATCGCAGCCGCTGCGAGATCGATAAGTGCCGTGGCTGGGAGTTTCATGGATAGCGTTCCTGCGTGAGGCTTGATTCCTTCGAGCACGCGCTGGCTGGGGGGGCAATTCCATCTGCGCCAAGGGACCTGTGTCTTGGGTTTGGCAAGCTATTACGCTGTCCCGAGGCAGACGTTGTGCCTGTCTACCAGCCGCGATAGGAACCGGCGGAGATTCGGAACCGGTCGCGACCGCCGAGGGTAGCCAGGAGGCGGGGGTGGAGATCGGGCAGATTCGTAAGCCCGTGTAAACTCGGTTAGCCTTGCAGATGAAAGCCCGTCCACAAGACCAGGAAGCATAACCGACTCGAGTAGGTAACATGGAAACCGACAGAGCCAACGCAGTTGTTCAACAATCGTTTGCAAAAATCAGGGTGACACTCAGGGATATCGCCAAGGAATGCGGTGTCGATGTCGCCACGGTTTCACGATCCCTCAGCGGTGGCTATGGCATCCGGAAAGAAACGCGGCAGAGGGTACTGGCAGTTGCCCAGCGACTGAATTACCAGCCGAACCAAATGGCCAGGGGGTTGGCAACGGGGAAGTCGTCCACGCTGGCTCTGATCATCAGCGATATTCGCAATCCCTTTTTCTCCGAACTGGCGCGCGGAGCGGAGGACGCAGCCTCGGCTGCCGGATACGATTTGTTGCTCTGCAATAGCGACCTGGACCGGCTCAAGCAGATGCGTTATCTGCGGTCACTTCTTGCCAAGCGGGTGGATGGGATTGTAATGAACTCGGTGCTCGAGTTGAGCCCGGGAGCCCAAGATGAACTGAGCCATTGTGGTGTACCGATTGTCTTGCTCAGCCGATCCAGGGACGTGCGTGGGTTTTCGACGGTCACAGCCGACAACTTTCAGGGGGGCTTTCTGGCGGGGAAATGCCTGATCGATCTCGGCCATCAAGTGATGGCTCACTTCACGGGCTCGCGCAAACACGGCAATCTGGCTGATCGTGCCAACGGTTTTCTGAAAGCCGTGAACTCCTCAGAAGGAAAGCCTGAAGCTATCGTCATCCGTGGTCATCACAGCTACGAGGGCGGATGCGAGATGATGCAGCGGTTGCTAAGAAACCGCCGCAACGTCAGCGCGGTGTTTGCTTGTAACGATGCGGTGGCTTTCGGGGCCATCCGGACGGCCTTTGAGGCGGGGGTGCGGATTCCGGCAGACATTTCGGTGGTAGGTTTCGACAACGTGGAGTTCGCGGCGTTAACGCGCCCGCCGTTAACCACCATCGATCAGCCCCGATACGGCCTGGGTCAGGCAGCGGTTGAAATTCTGTTAAGCCATATCGGATGCGATGGCCCCTGGGCACCGGAGTATCGCACGCTTGGGGTAAAACTTGTCGAGCGCGAATCTTGTTTGCCATGGGGTGAGATCCGCCGTGGAGGGGGGCAATGACTGATATGAACCGCCGGGAATTATTGAAGCGTACCGGTTTCGGCATGGCTACGTCTGCGCTGGCTGGGGTGAAGGTCGGCGAGGCGCTTGCCGCATGGGATTCTCCTGGGGGAGCGCCGGTTTCCTCCCCTGAATGGATTCGCACGGCCCGAATTATCCTGGCGGAAGGCTATAACTCACCTTTCTACCCTTCCTATGAGTATGACCCGGAGAAAGCGCTTTCCATTACCCGCCAGGTCAATGCCGAAGCCATGCGTTATCCGGCGGCGTCCTATTACGCCTACTTTCCGACCAAGACCAAATACCCGATTCATCCCGAGCTGGGTGACCGCGATCCGTTCCAGCGGACGGTGGAGCTGTTTCACGATGCCGGTTTGAAGGTGATTGCTTACAATCCCCTCAACCATCCCTTTATGGATGTGCACTCGAATAACCCCAATTATCAGGACTGGATGAAACGCTATGCCGACGGTCGGCCGATGATCACCCGACACTACGGTTATGCGGAATTCTATGAAGGATGCTTGAACTCTCCCTTTCGGGACGTGATCAAGGCAATGGTTGAGGAGGTGCTCACCCATTATCCCGTCGACCTGATGTACTTCGATGGCCCCTATCAGGGGATGGATTGCGCCGAGGATTTCTGCCATTGCCGCCACTGTGAGGCTGCTTACGAAAAGGCCCACGGCAAGCGCGTTCCCAACCAAGATAAAGGGACGACGCTGGAGGAAGAGATCGAATACCGCAAGTGGATGGCGGGTGACGTCGCGGTGGGGCTTCTGGGAGAGATTCGCGAGATGATCCACCAGAAGCGGGATGTGCCGGTCCTTTACAACGACACAGCGCTTCTCACTAAGCACGAGTGGCGGGCGCGGGGATTCACGGTGGTCGATGGTTTCATGTTCGAGGCTGCCCGGTCGCCCGAGGAAAAGCTGTTGAACCTGCAGTTAGGAAACTCCACCGGCAAGGTGATTTGGACGTATGTGGGCTCGCATACCGAGTACAACCGTGAGCATATGCGGGACGACACGGTGCGGGGTTGGTACAGCCACCCGGTGGAAGGGGAGGAGTTGGGGTTGGACGGGACGATAGCCGTGGCCGGCAATGCCGGAGTGTGTTACTGGGGACTCGACCGGCTCTTCTACCTGCCGCAGGAACCGCTGGCGTATGGCGAGGGGCGGCGCATCAAGGCGGTTTTCGACTTCCTCGAGCGGCATGCGGCCTTGTTGCGGTCGGTACGGCCGATGGCGCCGGCAGCGGTTCTGGTGCCTTCGCAGTCGATTGACTGGTACCCCGGCAAGTACTGGGTGGCGAATCAGAACTACTATCAAGGAGCTTACCTTCTGCTGAAGCATCTGGGATATGACGTGCAACCGTTTTTGGACTACCAGATGCGGGGGGAGGAGTTGGCCAAGTACCGGCTGGTCTACGTGCCCAATGCACCCTGCTTGAGCCAGGCGCAATGCGAGTTGCTTACCCAGTACGTGGAAAACGGCGGGTTCTTGGTGGCGACGCATCTGACCGCGGTGGCAGACGAATATGGGCGGGAGAGGAGCAGCGCCGGACTGGGGAAGCTGTTGGGCATCAAACTGGAGTCGACGGAACCGGTGGAGATTCCAGATCTTTACTTACGACTGCTGCCGTCGGGCAAGATTGTTCCCCAGGATCCCCAGGTGATGCGGTTTCAAGTAGAGGGCGATGCGGAGGTGGTGGCGGAGACCCAGGATCGCGGGCACCGGCGCAAGTTGGGTCCGGCCATTGTGCGGCGCAAACAGGGGAAGGGCGAAGCCATTTACATCGGGTCGGGGCTGGAGGCGATCTATGTGGAGACCTTGAATGAGGAATTGCGCACCTACATGGCTTCGCTGCTGGATCCAGTGCTCAGCAGCGCGCGGACTTATGAGGTGGAGGGGGGCTATCAGGCGGGTCTGATGGCGCAGTACGCGACCTCAGAGGAGGCGGTGTTGCTGCATCTGCTCGTGGACCGCGGGAGCATCTGGAAGAAACTGCTGGTGCAGGAAACGTTCCTGCCCATGACGAACCTGAAGGTACGCATTCGCCTGCCGGACAAGCGGCGGGTGAAGGCAGTGTCTCTCCTTTGGGAAGGAGGCAAAGCGACCTGGCAAGAGGGAGGAGGCTGGGTGGAAGTGACTGTGCCCAGCGTTGTAATGCGGGAAACGGTACAGGTGAGGCTGGCGTGAACAGAGGGGAGCGTCGGCCTAAAGAGGAGGGGTTGGGCAACCGCGGTTGATGCAAAGGAGGTTGGCGAAGCACTGCGCGGAGCAATGCTGGGTTGGCCACACCAAATGGATCGTCGGACATGAAATCCTTCCCCGTTCCTGGCAAGCCGGCCTTGGGGATTATGCCTCCCTTAACTTTGCCCTACCCCGTCCCCTGGGCTGGAGGGTGGCTGCTGTGGCCGCGACCAAATTCGAGCGCGAAAACGAATAAAGGAGATCAGAAATGAACGAGCAGAGGGGATTCCAAGGGATGACGGCACTGGTGACGGGTGCGAGCAGTGGCATCGGGGCCGAGACAGCCTACGCCCTGGGGTCGCGTGGCGCCTTTGTGCTGATTCATTACCATCACCATCAGGACGGGGCTGATGAGGTGTTGCAGAGAATCCGCGACGCATCCGGGGACGGGTTGCTGCTTCAAGCAGACCTCAATCGGATGGAAGGCGTTCATGGCCTGATCGAGCAAGTTCGGAAAACCGGGCGAGCGATTGACATTCTGGTGAACAACGCCGGCTCTTTGATCGAAAGAACCCGCTTTCTTGAGTTTACGGAAGACCTCTGGAATCAGGTTCTGACCCTCAATCTCACCAGCGCGGTCTTCATCACGCAAGCAGTCCTGCCACAGATGGTGGAGCGCAAAAGGGGTTTTGTGGTCAATATCTCATCTGTAGCGGCGCGATTTGGAGGAGGACTCGGTGCGCTCGCTTACTCGAGTGCAAAAGGGGCAATGTCGACGTTCACCAAAGCCTTGGCGCGAGAGTTTGCTCCTTACGGAATTCGGACCAACGCCGTTTCACCCGGGACCATCGACACCAACTATCACCGCAACTTTTCCAAGCCGGAGGCGCTCGAAGCTTGCGCTTCCGCCACCCCCATGGGCCGAATCGGAAAGCCCGAGGAAGTTGCCGATGTGGTCGTTTTCCTGTGCTCAGAGGGTGCGCGCTTTATCCAAGGGCAGGTGGTTGAAGTGAACGGCGGCTTCCTGATGGTTTGAGCTGGATGGAACAGGCGGAGGCGACACGGAAATAACGGACGATCCGGCAGGCAAGGAAAAACAACTGCGCCAGGGAGACATCGCCGCATGCATGGTTGACCCGATCCCGGGCAGGCGGGTGCACGTCCCGGCCACCAACTGCGTGCTGGATGCCCAGCGCAAGTGCGATTCCTCAAAGTAACTCGGCGTTCTCCTCAGAGGCTTCAGCTATAATCGGCACTCTGTGCAACTTCCAGGAAACCTTCTCTAGTGCAAAAAAGCGACCCTCGACTTCGGTGGTTGATGATTACTCTGGTGTTCTGGGCCACCGCCATCAACTACCTGGACCGCCAGACGCTGTCGGTTGTTGCACCTCTCTTAATTGACCAATTCAAGATGACCAACGTGACTTATTCCCGGGTCATCTCGGCGTTCATGCTCGCCTATACCATCATGAACGGGGTTTCCGGCCCGCTGATTGATCGGCTGGGCACGCGGGTCGGCTACGCGCTCACCACGGTCTGGTGGTCACTAGCGGCCATGTTACACGCCCTGGCGAATGGATCATGGTCGCTCGGTGTCTACCGCTTCTTGCTCGGAGTCGGCGAGGCGGGAAACTGGCCAGGCGGGGTGAAGGTGGTCGCAGAATGGTTCCCCGTCTCTGAACGAGCACTCGCCTCGGGGATTTTCAATAGCGGTTCGTCGCTGGGAGCCATCCTCGCGCCTCCTATCGTGGTCTGGATCGTGCTGAGATTTGGATGGCGTGCCGCATTCGTGTTCCTGGGAGCGACGGGGCTTATCTGGGTCGCGATATGGTTACGCGTGTACCACACTCCGGCCGAGAGTGAGCAGGAAGAAAAACCCCTGAGGATCTCCACCGGGCAGTTGTTTCGCGAGCGATTCGTTTGGACTTTCACGCTGGCGAAGATTTTCCTGGATCCGGTCTGGTACTTCTATATTTTCTGGTTTCCGGAATATCTGAAGCGCGCGCGTCACTTTGATCTGGCCAGCATTGGCCGATATGCCTGGATCCCTTTTGTGGTCGCCTGCATCGGCAATCTCCTGGGCGGCTGGCTGGCCGGGATTCTTCTCCGGCGCGGCGTGTCATTGACACTTGCACGCAAAGGATCCGTGACCGTCTTCGCGCTTCTGATGGCTTCCGCGATTCCGGCAGTGTTGGTCGAGAGCGCAACAATTTCCATCGGGCTCGTTTCCCTGGCGACGCTCGGATATACTGGTTGCGCAGCCAATATGCTGGCCTTTCCAGCGGACGTGTTTCCGAAGAATGTCCTGGGTTCGATCTGGGGACTGGCCAGCATGGGTTCGGGCTTTGGAGGCATTGTATTCGCCCTGCTGACCGGCTGGGTGGTTGACCACTATTCCTACGTGCCTGTGTTTATCGGCTTCGGGCTCATGCCGATGATTTGCATCCTCATCATCTGGCTCCTCGTCGGCCCTCTCCGCCCGCGCCAGCTCGCGGACGTAGAGATTTGAATACCCGATACTTCCGTCGTCCCTCATCGATAACCTCGCGTCCGCAATAATTCCGTACGCCCCGATTCACACCTTCAAGTGACGACAATGTCCGGGGTGTGCGATCCCGTCGTTGATGCCAAGGGACGTGGAAGGTATAGGGGATGTGGTGCAAGTCTTAGGGGGCGGCACCCCCTCAACTTCGGTCGCCGAATATTGGGAAGGTGGCGATGTGGTTTGGTATTCACCGTCCGATTTGACTGCGGCGGGGGCGATGTTCATGTTCCGTTCGTCGAAGAATATCACCCCGCTTGGGCTCGAAAAGAGTTCGGCACATCTGTTTCCAGCGAACTGCGTGATGATGACAAGCCGAGCCACGATAGGCGTGGTGGCGATCAATAAGTCTGCCGCTTGCACGAATCAAGGATTCATCACCTGTGTTCCGGGGGTGGCTTCAAGTGCGGGGCGCACTCTTTCGGGTAGGCCGTTACACGTCCGAGTGACGCGGCTGCGGTGCCCTGCCAACTTCCCAGAACACCGTGAATCTCCAACTGCAAGGCCGCCCAGGTTTGGAAGCAGGAGCGGAGAGTGCCCCGGAAGGAAAAGAAGGGGGTAAACATGGGAGCGGGAAGCTTAACAGCGGGAGCGAACCAACATCAATGATTTCAATCCGGACGGAGTTTTTGGCAAGCACACCGGTTAGGGTGGTTCAAGATGTTATGGTGAGTCCACCATCTACAACCAAGGTTTGACCGGTAATGTACGAGCAATCATCCGAGGCCAGAAACACAGCGACTCTCGCCACCTCTTCCGGCTCTCCCGGCCGCGCCAGGGGGATCTTTCGATTCCTCACGTACCATTCTTGGAAGAATTCCGTTTGGGTCTCGTCCACGCCTTTGACGATCGAAAGTGGGGTGTGAATACACCCCGGCGCAATCGCGTTGGCAAGAACACCATGCGGGGCCAAATCAACCGCCAAGGATCTGGTGAAGCTGATGATTCCCCCCTTCGCGGCAGCGTATGCTCCAAGTTCCCCTTCCGTCGCCAGCGCCTGCGTGGAGCTGATGTTGATGATGCGTCCCCATCGTTGTTTCAGCATGTGGGGGATAACCAGCTTGCAACCCCAGTAGATGGCTTCCAAATTGACCGCCTGGGTCTTCTTCCACTGTTCCAGTGTGTCGTGCAAAATATCCGCATAGAAGGCGATCGCGGCGCTGTTGACAAGGACGTCGATTTTTCCCTTTTCGCCTGCAACCTCATCGATGCATCTCCGGTACTCGTCCTGGTCAGTAATATCGAACACGTAAGACTTCGCCTGCCCACCTCGCTCTCGAATATCGTGGCAAACCTGGTTGACCTCCTGCTTCACATCAATTGCCGCAATGGTAGCGCCTTCCCGCACAAACTCACGAGCTATGGCGGCGCCAATTCCTTGGGCCGCTCCCGTCACGATGGCTACGCGCCCCTCGAGTTTCATGGTCATGTTCCTTGCCCTGCATTCCGAAGCAAGGCTCAGCTTGAGGACGGGTCCAGGCTGGTAATCAGAATGGTCCCCGCTAAAGTAACCAAACCTCCAACCATCATGGTGGGAGTAATCTTCTCCCCCAGAGTCAGCGCCGAGATGATAACTCCAAAGAACGGCAGAAGATATATCGACACGGACGCCTGGCTCACATCAAGGCGCTTCAAGAGAATCGCCCACAGCACCATGGCTATTCCCCAACTGAACACGCTCAACACCAGGACTGCAAACCAAGTGCTGGGTCTGTAACTTCTGACAGCCGCCAGCGAAATGGGCTCGACCCAAACCAGGAAAGGCAGACTTACCACCAGGGCGAGCAGGTATCCATAAATCAACACTTCCAGCGGCGTAAAGCGTCTCAAGAGTTCCTTGCAGAAAACGTTGTAGAAGGAACTGGCGGTGCATGCCACCAGTACCAGCATATTCCCGAAAAGGAACTTTCCATTGGCGAGTTGCAGATGACGCCAATCAACGTCGGAAAGAATCAGCACACCCGCCAAGGCGACAAATAAACTCGCCCACCGCACCAGCGTCATCTTCTCCTTAAGAATAAAGGAGGCCAAAACTGCGGTAAGGATTGGGACCGTGAGATAAATGAGGGAAGCATTCGACGCGGTGGAACGGTCTATGCCCCAGGCCAGGAACGCGGAAGCGGGGATGAGCCCCAAGACGCCAAGCATCAGAAAGCCGATGATATTTCGCTTGTTCAACAGCGACCGTTCGCTTGGGGTAATGGCGCCAGAGGTCTTGGGAGTAGAATCCCCAGGACCCGAGCGGTGACGGCGTTCAAGCACAAGGAACGGCAAAAGGACCAGCGCTGCGAAGAGGAAGGCCCATGCACTCACCGTGATGGGCCCCATCCTTTCAGTCGCGGTCTTGTAGGCAGCATATTGCGCTGCCCACATGATATTGACCAGCACGAGCAGACTCACATCGACAATTGAACGCTGAGAGATCCTCACTCTTCTCTGTCTCCTTTCATAGACCCCGACCATTGATAACCCACAGATTTGAACGAGTGTTCAATTTTGCGAATCCCGGCCACGGGCAGCTTCAGGAAACAACGACCTTGCCAATCACGTACTTCTGTTCAGCGGCTGCCGCGAACTCAGCCAAGGCGGCAGGCCGAAGTTCGAATCCCAGCCCCGGCCGTTCGGGTAGGGGGATTTTGCCATTCACAACCGTGAGTTCTTCTTCCACCAGCTCTCTGCGCAAACGCGAATACGCCACAGGGGACGGCTGGAATTCCATGAATCGGCAATTGGGCGCAACGGCAGCCACGTGAGCGGTCGCAGCGACGCTGATCCCGGTCTTCCAGCAATGCGGGACTACGATTTTGCCACGGTCCAAGGCCATTTGGACCACGCGCACCGCTTCGGTAATTCCCCCCACGCGGCCGATATCCGGCTGCACGATGTCAACGCATCCTCGTTCCATGAGTTCCGCGAACTCGAACCGTGTCTGCAGCCACTCGCCAGCGGCAATGCGGACCTGAGTTGCGCCGGCCAGCCTTGCATAACCCTCGAGGTCGTCCGAGGGCAGGGGAGTCTCAACGAAGAATATGTCGTATTTTTCCAGACGGCGGAGCACCCTTAGGGCCTCTTTCCAATGGGCCCAGCAATACGCCACGTCTACCATCAGCGTCATCCCCGGGCCTGCCACTTCCCGGCATGCTGCCACCAGTTCCACAATGGCGTCGTCACCCTCGTGAAGGTGATTGTGGGCATAGGGGCCCTTGATGCAAACCTCCAGCTTGGCGGCACTGAAGCCGAAACTCTGTGCCCAGCGCACTTTTTCGAGCAAGCTCTTGCGATACTCCTCGAGAGTCCAGCCATCCGGCATCAAGCTCGCATAGGGCGTAATGAATTCCTGCGGAGCTCCACCCAGCAGTTGCCACACTGGCCTGCCGGTCGCCTTGCCGTAGATATCCCAGATGGCCATGTCCAGCGCGCCGATAGCGCATATGCCGGCTCCCCGCCTCCCCGTCATGGCCGAAAAAGTGTAAAGACGATCCCATATGGCCTGGGGTTGAGTGGGGTCTTGCCCCACCAGCAATTCCGTGAGACCTAAGGCCATGATGTGGGAACCCGGCGCCTCGATGAGCGTCTTCACGACCCAGGGATTCGAATCCACTTCCCCAATCCCTGTGATTCCTTCGTCGGTATGTACCCTGACGACGATCGTGTCCTGCGCTGAATCACAAGCCTCCGCGTTGTAATCCGGCACCAGCAAGACCGTGCAGTCCACATGGGTTATTCTCATGGCAAAGCACCTCTTTGCTCATTATGCTCCGGCCACACGGCCACCTGAGGCCTTAACCGAGCAATAGCGTGGCCCGCAGTTTGTCCCATCGGTACACCAAGGTGCGTCGTCCTTGATCCTAAAGTCACAATCCTTTTGTCGGGGGCAACGCAGGAGTTCCTTCGGATGAATCGCTACCAACCTCTCTAACCTCGCGCCAGGCTTCGATCATGGCTTCAACACTCGTCCAGGGTGTATCCGGGAAGAGAGCGTCTACAGGACTAAGGATGAAGCCGGTTGGGCCCAGTTTTGTGATTGCAGTGTGCACAGCGTGGCGAATCTCTTCGCGATTCCCACCGTACAACGTCAGGGCGCTACTGATACCCCCGGCCACCGCGAGCCGGCCGCGGAACTTTTCCTTGATGACCGCCAAATCAGTCTTGTCCTGGACGGGATCGGCGTAATAAAGTAGGTCGATATTCCCCGCCAACAGTTCGTCACCCATGGCCAACGCTCCCGTGGTCATTACATAGGCGAACAGGGCCCCCGCTTGGTGCACGATCGCGGCTAGTTTACTTAGGCGCGGCGTGAGGAATTTCCGGAACAGCGCTGGAGACCAGAAGTCGGTAGCACTGTACCAGCCGCGTTGCACCACCATGTCCACGCCGCCTGCCTCAAGCATCATCTCAGTCCGGCGTCGATCGAAATCGTAGATAATGTCGATGAGCTCCTGAAAGAAATCCGGCTCGGTCATTGCAGCCATCACCGCCCGCTCCACGCCACACAGCCAAGCCACAGCGTCCATGCCGAACGCGCTCCATCCCTGAACCAGCACACCGTGTTCTTGGGCGAATCGCCGAACCTTGGACATTCGCTCGCGATAGGCGGCCAATTGCCCGGCGCTGGGATCTTGCAGGAGATAGCGCAATTTGGGGAGATCCTCGGGGCCCACAACGGCGTGCCGGGTTCCGCGGGGAATGTTGAAGTCCTCGAACAGGGCGACATGCTGGGGCTGCACCACCCATCCAGGCCCCACCTTTTCGTCCGTCCGGCGCACCACGTGACGCAAGCTCCCCGCGGGAGTCTGGTATTCCCGGCAGAGCAGCCAGTGTTGCTCGCTCGACGTGGGGGATTCCTGCCAATCACGCACGCGCACTTCGGGGTGCATACCCCAGGGTGGCGAAACCTCCAGCACATCGTCCACTCCCAGGCTTGTCCAGCGGCGCACCCGCTCAAAGTCGTCCTCCACCGTCCACTGCTCCGGCAACGTATGGATGTGTTCCAGCCGCATCGTGTACCAGTAGGGAACCTCTTGTCCTTCGCGCGTCCACCGCAGTTGCGGAGGGGCCGGAAACCCAAAACACCAACAACACATCGGCACGTGATCCAGCTTTTCATGCCGGATCGCTGCGATCAAACGCTCCCGTGAGTTCATGGAATAATCTCCCCTCCCTCGGCTCGTATAATGTCAGGCAAAGAACCACTTCTTTCCTTCGGAGACTACGCTCACCGACTCCACATTCCCAGTTACCCAACCAGCAGGCATCCTCGGTTCGACGTGCACGAAATTGCCGGCTTGACCGGCCACGGCCTGCAGTGCTTCAACCATAGCCAGACAATTTCCCGCCGCATAGGCAGGGTGCACGCCGGAGGGCGACCGTTTTCCTGGGAATTCACCGCCGCGCGAGAGCCGTCAGGACCTTATCTTGATTCCGAATTCCTCGCGATTCAGGTCCGTCCAATGAGCTGCGAATTCTGATCTCTGGCCACGTCAAGCCAAGGTAAGCCATTCGCAGCCAGTCATGGCTGCCAAATCACCCAGCGCCTGCCTCAAATCGCCGTAGGCAGCCATCCAGTGATGTCCCAAGCCCTCCTCTATGATCCATGATAGAATCCGTCGGTAATCAGACTCGAAACGCACGCGCAAGGGATTGCCTGGGAAAACCATTTCCGTTTCGACGGCCTCACCGTACATGCCCGCCAAAATATAGCCGTCCAGCTTGGGTACAATGTTGAGCAGAGTCACCGCCCCTGGCCGGGCGGGAAACAAGCAACATAATCCACAATTCATCAAGCGCACCGGCGCCAACTTCACGTCCGAGGGATGAGCCGCAAGAGAGAAACCGCCAGACCCGCAATGCGAGAAGATGATTGCGTTCTCAGCGGGGATTGGATCCAGCAGGTCCGTGTTGTGCACGGGGCAGCCCGTGAGCCTGGTCAGGATCAGCATCCCTAACGCGCCGTTGAGATCTCCCTCACAAGAAACCGGAATCCCCTGCTCCCCCAGCAAAGACGCTGCCAGGCACACCTTCCCCATCAGGTGGGGATAGCAGCCCGCCGCCACAGCGGAAAGTCCAAGTTCCTGGATGGTCTCATTCAAAGCGGTATGAACTTGCATTGACTCGATACCAGCTCCCTCGGTTGCGGTCACTCCACCCACTTTCGCCTTGAGTCCCTGCCACCTTCCGGCCATTGAGGCAGCCGGCACCTGGGAGGCACGCTGCAAGAAGACCTGAACATCGATACCCACGACACGAGGTCCAAGAAGTTTCTTCAGCGCCAGTTCGTGTCCTGTGATCTCGGTCATCCCTTGAATCCGATGGCCCAAGTAGCCGATTCTGGCGCGCCGCAGTTGGCGGCGGACCGCGGAAGCCCGGGCGAATTCCCACGATCGTTTTAGCGCTGCCGGAGCGCCCACCTCGTCAAATTGGAAACAATAGGTTTTCTCGAGCTGTTTGAGCATGAAACCCAGTTGTTGCATGCCGCAAAGCGAGCCCGTCTCCATGCCTGGCCGAGCCCAAGCGATCACGGGGATGTCGCATTCTTCCAGGAGATCCAAAACCAGGTAATCCTCAAACCAACTGGCAGCCAGGACACAGACGGCGTCCACGCGCTGATCATAAAAGTACTTGCCCACCTTCACAGCGGATCCCGGGTCTTTCACTATTTCGGCGGAGCGAACGATCTCCAGTCTTCCGAAATTCGCCGTGCCGAATGTCTGCTCAAGCTGGTCCAGAAGACCGGGGGCCTGATTGGCCCCCACCTCCAATGGATTACACACTACCGTGATACCCAGCCGAACGTGGTCATCCCTGTTTCCCGACATACAGTCCTCCCTCTCCGGACGCCCCTCAAAGCCCCAGCCTATGCTACCCCGCCTGCTCACAACTCCGCGTTGGGGCTAGGAGTGCAAATACTTCTCAGCTACCCGGCGGAACTCGGCAGCCCGGGCATCAACTTCGTCAAATCCATCGCGCATGGTCACCCCGAAGGCAGACCCTACCCCAGTCATCTCGGCTACTCTTTGTTCCAGCTTGTACACCTTGGCCTTGAAGGAGGGATCATCCGTCGTGCCGTATCGGAAAAGGTAACCTGCTTCCAGCACCTCCAGTACTTCCTTCTTTTCCTCTTCACCGATAACTTCCATCCCAGGTCCAGGCACTTTAACCTCCGACTTTTGAGAGGAGTGCGCGTTGGGCGATGATCTCACCTTATGATGATCGATCAACGGGCAGGGCAAAATTACACCCTCTCCTCCAGCCTGTCAACCACCTAAATTCTCTGTTGTCAAGCCCCATTAGAAATGTCCCCATTCTTAGCTCATTAGAAGTGTCCCCTTTTTGAGTTTTGGTTTTCTTGTTTTTGATATCTCATGGTTTTGCCTTTTGTTGTGGTTTGGGTTCGTGTCGTGACTGAATCCTCAGCGACCTCTTGTCATTGGTGGTCTCGCCTTCGCTATGGTGGATCGTGCCAATCTATCTGACGCGGTGGAAAACTGAGGAAACTTTCCGCGTCGTCAAACAGAGCTATCACGTGGAAGATATTCGAGCTCTGTGTTATCAGAGATTGAAAAATTCGATCTTGTTGGTGACGGCGGCAGCTTACTTCGCGGCAACGTTTCTGGGACAAAACCTGAAGCTCCAAATCCTGTGCGAGAGACTGCTGATCATTTCGCAGCGCTTCTTTGGCATCCCGCCCTTCCCCGCGCAGTCCTGGCTTAGCCGATCGAACGGAAGCGGTACATCTCGATTTCTTACCCTGTGGCAAGGTCGCTTGCCCGGATACGCACGGGGGTGCCAATTTTGGACCGGAGCACGCGACCACCAACTCTTACGGTAAACTCGTGCCCGGCCGCAGATATATCCATATTTGACCCTCGCAGCCTCAACCCTTTCAACGACGCTTGCGGAGACCAACTGGGCAGTCTTGGATTAATCGTGATGGTCCCATCCAGCTCCAAATTGACTCCGAACATCCCGAAGATGATGCACTGAGCGCCCGCACCCGCGTCAATCGCGTTCTGGAGAGGAGTGTCCTTCCGATACTCAATTTGGTTGGCGACCAGCGAGTCTCCCCAGTAGGGCATCCGCTCCCCCCACCACAACGTGCGCTTCAAGAGTTCTTCTGCTTGCGCCGTATACCCGGCTTGATACAAGAATTCGGCTATCCGCGGCGTAAAGGCAACGTAGTTGCCGCCGCCGCCGTTATCGATATCGACCTGGTCGTAAGCTGGATCCTGCTTCGCTATGCTGTGGAGTCCGTAAGCCGAAAGGAATTCATCGTCGTTCAGATGGCTCACCAACCCTTGCTCTTCCTCTTTGTCGAGCACCTTGCTTCCCATCATCTTGAATATATAGTTTGTGTATCTCAGTTCCTTCACCCCATTGGCGTACATAAAGAAGAACCACCGGTCTTTGGGGCTCCACAGGGTCTCCTTTAACAACACCTTAAGAGCCTCGGCTCGCTCCAAGAGATAGTCCCAGTTCTTCCCGGACAGCTTTCCTAGTTGCCAGGCTAATTGAAAGCTCTTGTACCTCCGTCCGTTGAGATCCGGATAGAAGTTGTCATAACGATACTTAGTCCTTAGTTCCAGATGGTTGTTGCCGGTGCCGTAATCCAATAGAACCGCAGGTTTACTGAGATCATCCCCGAAATTGGCATTGTAGAGCACCCAATCCAAGACGGACTTCCCATTGACAGTTTCGCTGAGGAATCCAACGTCTCCCGTCGCTTGGACGTAGTGATAGATCAACAAAATGATCTTCTCTTGATTGACCGGATACCACGGCCCTCCCGCCTCGCCGTCCATCGGGTTGAAGAGAAAGTGTTTGGTGATGTCTATTTTGAGAAACTGCTTTATATGTTCCTTGGTTGCGGCCGGATCGTAAAGGGGCAGAAGCTCGGGCACGCCACCAAAGTCCCACAAATATTCGCCCACGCACCCCCCCTTGATGCCCCCGGTGGAATAGTAGGGGTTCAGCACGAACTCCGGGACCTTCCATTTGTTTATGATAAAACACACGATCGACCGATTGTAGTATTCGACCAAACTGCGGTTGGAGGCCTCGAGTTTTGGCAACTTGGTGAAGAGATCCTTCGTCTCGTCCCGAGAGGCCTGACGCGAGTCTGCAATCTCTTTGGCGGGATTCTTCAAGAGCTGATTACAGACCCTCCGGCAGTCAGTTCTGTCGCCCATCGCCACCGCCACGTAATGGGTCGTACGTTGCCCAGGCAACAAGACGACTTCTCCTTCCCAGTGCGAAGACCAGGGTTCCCACCGCATGTCTTCGAGATCCGCACCCACCGCAATGGCGCCGGCCTGATTCTCCCGTACGACTCGTTTCACCTCGGAAACGGCCGTGGTAGTCTTTTTCGTGGTGTTCGGATAACTGAACTCCCAGACCTTAAGGTAATCCAAGCTTCCGAGGATATTCAGTTGTATGGGTATTTTCTTCTTTTCGGAGGTCGTGTTCTGGAGCGTCAGTTCAAGCAGGCCACCTCGCACTCCATGTACGAGACAGGATGTGGTCGACACAGAGATACCGTGCACCTCTCCCTTCCGTGGGACCTCCGTAGGGTGCCATTCATACCTCTTCGTTGGAACCTTTTCGCCGAAGAGCCGCACCTCCAACAGGAAATCAGAGCTCGCATAAGGGGGAGCGTAGAGGCTGCTGAGGCTTCCGATGTCCCTGTAATTCACCCCCGTGGTGATTAGCCCATTGATGATGCCGAAATGGTCTTCGTCCCTGATATTCCGGTCGCCCGGGAACATGAACGGGTCAACAAGCTCAGGCTGTTTGCCAGCTCCGGCAGTAGCTACTTGCGTCTCCGCCTTGGCGGCAGGAGGGCCACTTTGATTCGCCCCGAGCCCCTTGAGACTTGGGACAAGGGCGACCGTCCCCATGGCCTTCAATAAGCTGCGGCGTGTGTGTTTCCTCATGTGAGCCTCCTGGTTGCGTCTCCTATCCACCCTTTACGGGGGACGGATCCCGCGTGCGTCGAGAACCAAAACGATCGAAAGGGATGATAGTCGATGATCGATCCGGTGACGGTTCTTTTTACATGAGGCATGCATTGTTGTCAAGAGTCGTTAGCCCGAATTGTCGTTAGCCCGAATTCCTCACCACGCTGGGACGGTTCTGGGGTTTGCCGGAAGGGCGGGGCTTCACAGGCTGCGGAAAAACGCTGGTTTTTTGCTTTCCGGTTCTCTGGCGAGCTGATCGCTGGCCGTTTTGGGCTGATCCGCAGGGATCTGCGAGGTTCGTTTG
>Ga0208192_1000722_pt1 | contig 24035 bp, 30 predicted proteins | sample June2015DPH_13_1_2_FD_184711 | JGI IMG/M metagenome (GOLD analysis project Ga0208192, IMG submission 184711) | Peatland microbial communities from SPRUCE experiment site at the Marcell Experimental Forest, Minnesota, USA - June2015DPH_13_150... | ecosystem: Environmental > Terrestrial > Soil >... | reverse complement strand
CAGCGGTATTGACCCTGCGCAGTTCGAGCGTGTCTTCTTGATATTTCAGCGCCTGCACGGCAAGAGCGAGTATCCCGGCACGGGGGTCGGCTTAGCGATTTGCAGGAAGATTGTCGAGTGCCACGGCGGGAAGATTTGGATCGAATCACATGCGGGAAAGGGGTCAACGTTTTACTTTACCTTGCCGGCTTGAGCAATCCACTGTAATGTGTGCACGGAGATAAAAATGGAGACTGCTGGAAGGCCGATTGAAAGTTTGCTCGTCGAAGATAATCCTGCCGATGTACGCCTGACGGTGGAAATCCTGAAGGAAACCAAGGTCCGCAATACCCTAACCGTTGGCGGTGACGGGAATGAAGCACTGGATCTGCTTCGCCGGACCGGCAGATACACCCACGCCACGCGGCCAGACCTCATTTTGCTCGATCTGAACTTGCCCAAGAAGGATGGCAGGCAAGTCCTGGCGGAAATCAAAGCCGACCCCGTCTTAAGGCTTATCCCGGTCGTGATCCTGACCTCATCGAAGGCCGAAGAAGACATCGCTAAGAGCTACAACCTTTATGCCAATTGTTACGTGACAAAGCCGGTCGACCTGGAACAGTTTGTCAAGGTTGTGAAGTCGTTTGAAGATTCTTGGTTGACGATTGTGAAACTCCCGCAAGGAAAAACGCCATGACATCCGAGCCGATTAAGGTCTTGTTGGTGGAGGATAATCCGGGAAATATCCGCCTGATCCGGGAAATGTTGAAGGAAGCGAAGCCCGCCTTGGCTGCCCTGGAGGATGCCCCAAGCTTGCTGACAGCGGTCGAGCGGCTGGCGAAGGGGGGAATCGACGCGGTGTTATTGGATCTCGGGCTCCCCGACAGCCAGGGCATTAGCACTTTTGTGGAGTTACACAATCAATTCCCCGGAACTCCCATCATAGTGCTAACGGGTCTTACCGATGAAAGGCTGGGCCTCCACGCAGTCCGGGAAGGGGCGCAAGATTACCTCGTCATAGGAAAGGTGAATGGCGAGTGGATTTGCCGCGCCGTCCTCTATGCGGTTGAGCGGATGCAAGCGAAGGCAGCTCTCGAGAGAAGCGAGCAGCAGTATCGCCTGCTCTTTGAAAAAAACCTTGCCGGGGTATACCGCACTGCGCTGGACCGCCACATCACGGACTGTAATGAAGCTTTCGTCAAGGTCTTCGGATTTGCCTCTCGTGAAGAGGTCTTAGCTCATCCAGTGCAGGAATTTTACTTTGATCCCCGCGAGCCGGAGGCCATCACCACCCGCATAAGAGCGGAAAAGACCCTCTCGAATCTAGAATTGCGCCTTAAGCGAAAAGATGGCAGCCCGGTTTGGGTTCTGGTTAACGAGAATCTGATCGAAGGGGAGGCAGGCAGCCAACCGTTTATCCTAGGGACCATCATTGATATTACCCGGCGCAAGGAGGCTGAGGAGGCGCTAAAGCAAAGTGAAAGTCACTTGCGGGCCATCGTTGAAACCGAGCCGGAATGTGTGGCGAAGGTCGCGTGCAACGGCGACCTCCTTCAAATGAACCCGGCGGGCCTGGCCATGATCGAGGCTGAGAGCTTTGCCGCAGTTAATGGAAAGTCAGTGCTTCCCTGGATTGTGCTTGAGCACCGGGCGGCGTTCAAAGCTTTCTTGCGGGCAGTCTGCAGCGGCAAGAGAGCCAATTTAGAATTCGAGATTGTCGGGCTCAAAGGTACGCGGCGGTGGGTGGAGTCTTATGCGGCCCCCATTGCTGATGAGACGGGATCAAGTTGCATGTTGGCCGTCATGCGAGACCTCACCGAACGCAAGCAAGGTGAAAAGGCCCTCCGCGGGCTTTCTACACGCCTGCTACAGTTGCAGGATGAGGAGCGGCGGCGCATTGCCCGGGAACTCCACGACGCCATAGGCCAGAACCTCGTCGGCTTGGTGACGAACCTCACCCTGGCGCAAAGGTCGGCTGGTAAGAATCATCCGAAAGCGCGCCAAGCTCTAGCGGGAGGTCTTGAGGTGGCAGAGCGGTGCTTGAAGGAGATGCGCACCCTCTCCTACTTGCTACACCCGCCGCTGCTTGATGAAGATGGCTTGGCTTCAGCCTTGGCTTGGTACGTTAAGGGGTTCGCCGAGCGAAGCGAAATCAAGGTCGATCTCAAAGTGTCTCCCAATTTTGGCCGGCTGCCCCAGGAGATCGAGACGACCCTCTTTCGCGTCGTGCAGGAAGGCCTGACGAACGTCCACCGTCACTCCAAGAGTCCGACCGCCAGCATACGGCTTTCACGGCGCGCGACTGGGGTGAAGTTAGAAATAACGGACAGAGGCCAGGGGATGCCTACGAAGGCACTCCACTCGGGCAATCAGAAAAGCGGAAAGCTTGGAGTGGGCATTATGGGCATGAGCGAGCGAGCCAGACAACTCGGGGGTCGGCTGGAAATCGATTCCAGCGGCCGAGGCACGACCGTCCGAGTGATGATCCCGAATCCCGAGGTCGTTCCGTGAAGACGCTTCGTATCCTGGTGGCGGATGATCACGAGGTCGTGCGGCAGGGAATGCGAGCCCTTCTGGAAGTCCGTCCCGAATGGGAAGTTTGCGCGGAGGCGGCCAATGGCCGGGAGGCTGTTGAACGGGCTAAACAGACGAAGCCTGACGTGGTGGTGATGGATATCAGCATGCCGGAATTGAATGGCTTGGAAGCGACGCGACAAATTCTGAAAGCCCTCCCTAGAACCGAGGTGCTTATCCTGACGCTTCATGAGTCCGAACAGTTAATACGTCGAGTGGTCGAATCGGGCGCTCGTGCCTACGTCCTGAAGTCCGACGCAGGACGAAACTTGGTGGAGGGCGTGGCGGCGCTTGGCCAGCACAAAGGTTTTTTCTCATCCAACGTAGCCACGGCTATAGTGGAGAGCCACCTGAAAAATGGTAAGACAACCGGCAGAACGAAGCGCAATCGTGACCTCCTGACCCCTCGCGAGCGAGAAGTTGTCCAGCTACTGGCCGAGGACAAGAGTAACAAGGAGATCGCGGCAACCTTGGGGCGCAGTGTTCACACGGTAGAAACCCACCGAAGCAACATCATGCGCAAGCTCGGTACCCATTCCTTGAGCGGCCTGATTCGCTACGCCCTTCGCAATAAGATTGTGCAGTTCTAGAACGTTCCCGAATGCAATACTGGCAGATGCCAATCTGAAGCTGCTTCGAATCAGAAAGCCGACTTTCACCCCCGGTACCTACAAGGGGTGAGTAGCCCAAAACTACCCCTTTCTCTGCTATCCTAAGATTGCACTGGTGCCTGTATCCATGACGAACCCTTCGTGATTTCCACCGACCCCGTCCTGTAGCTCCCCCTCCAAGAATTTGGCTGAGCAATTGTGACCAGCCAAGTGAGCAGTACAGGGCTGACATGCGAATTACCCCAAGTTATAACAAGTGTGCCTCGAGCTCCCATCTGGGATCTGCCTGGAGACGGGTGTTAGGGGGGAGGATCAACATGCTTTGGACCATTTTCATGGTTCTTATAGTCATGTGGCTGCTGGGCTTTGGCTTTCACGTGGGCGGAGGCCTCATCCACGCATTGCTCGTGATTGCAGTGATTGTGTTGGTGTGGAACCTGCTCACCGGTCGCAGATCTTTTTCTTGAGGTGGCCGAACAGCCCAAATCGTCGAGGCCGGCAAGAATCAGCCCTGCTGCTCCTCTTATTCAGGGCGTGCTGGCCGTCGCAGTAGTTTTGGTTAGGGTTATTCAAGGCCGGAGACCCGGCGAACGATCGCGGGGGGTGCGCCTTTGCCGCAAAACTCGTGGTTCAAAATCCGTGAAGCGGGACGAAGCTCTTTCTACGTGGCGGCGCGGCAACAAACCCGGTGGCTGCTTTTTCTCTATTTAGTCGCCGGAATGGCATCCGCATCGGCTCAGACCGGGAGCTCCGTCCCAACCGCGGAAACCATCATCGCCAGCATGGCGCAAGCCCGGGCTGAGAACCGTGCCCGCCTTCGGCCTTACATCGTCACGCGGAACTACAAGCTGTTTGGCAAGGATGGAAGCAAGGCCAAGTCCGAGGTGATTACCGATGTAGCCTTCGCTCCTCCGGACTCCAAGAAGTACACCATTCAGGAGACGAACGGGAGCGGACTGGGACAAATCATTGTTCGCCGCATGCTGGCAAATGAAGCAGAGGTCACAAAAGATTACGTCTCAACCGACTTATCGGCCGACAATTATGATTTCCGCTTCATCCGCGAGGCAGACGTAAGTGGCCAGCGCTGCTACGTGCTTGAGTTGCTTCCCAGGCGCAAAGAAAAACATCTGGTCCATGGCGACATTTGGGTTGATGCGAACACCTACTTGCTTCACCGCTTCGAGGGCGAGCTTGCCAAGACCCCGTCTTGGTGGGTGCGGGACGTGAGCGTCACGTTTGTCTACGGCGACGTCGGCGGAATGTGGCTGCAGACAGCCATGGAGGCCGCGGCCGACGTCCGGATACTCGGGCGTTCCACGATGGTTTCGCGGGACCTGAAATATAAGATCACCGAACTCGTTGCTGCCGCGTCTTCGGTCCAAACAAACTTCTTAGAATTGGTGTCTGGCCAACCTTTTCGCCACGGCGTGGTTCCAAGGCCACCGAAGTGATTCGTTCGTCAGGGAGAATTAACGCGGTGGATTACGTGAGCGTCTGGTCGGTTAATGCCGAGGGTGAGCAGAATATGGTGTGCGACTACTGGACGTGGACTTCTTCGGCTCATCCCAGTGGAATACGTTTCAACAACAAATTCCATTCTAATCAGTTGGGTCTGGCCCTTGACTTCATCCTCATGAACCAGGATCAGTTCACGCGGCCAGCCGATGCTTGCCCTGAGGGTCTGGCTCTGGTCCACCCGCCCACCGGAGATGAACGTACAGAAGCCGCCACTTGGATGAGCGGGGTCCATGGCGCCGCTACCAACGTCAGCCGCGCTGGAGATGAAAGGGTTGCAACTCTCTAGCCTGGATTTCTCAGTGCGCCCCAACGGCGCAGATCACCAGTGGGAGAAGGACCCACCCAGATAGATGTTGGTAAGTCTGGTGGCTGACAAGCGGCTCCACCGGGCAACCGGGTGGGCCGGAGCCTTGTGACGAAGGCCACGCATGGTGGCTGAGGGAGCAGAATCTTGCTTGGTCTTGATCGCCACGCCGCGCGTTACACCTGGACAGCGGTCTTTATTCTCCTCCTGGTAGGACTGCTGTATCTCATTCGCGAGACTTTGGTTGTCTTTGTCGTGGCACTGCTGTTCGCCTACCTGCTCTGGCCACTGGTGAAGCTTCTCGATCGGCGGCTACCGGGGCGGTCAAAGGTGCCGGCGCTCACCCTCGTCTACCTCTCGCTAGTCGGGTTTCTGATTGTCATTGGAATTGCGGTTGGCTCCCGTGTAGTCCAGCAGGCGAACGCCCTGGCAGCCAGGCTTCCAGAGCTCCTTTCGAAATTCGAGCCTCCGACCGCGCCCGCCGTTTCACCCTCCGCTCAGACGCTGAAGAGCACTGTCATTTCGACTGTGCAACAGCAACTGGCCAATCATTCGCGAGATCTCCTGGCCCTGCTGCCCAATGCCGCCTTGGGGGTCATCTCGAGGGCCGGAAGCCTCATCTTTATCGTCCTGGTTCCGATTCTCAGTTTCTTCTTCTTGAAAGATGGGCGGGAGATGCTCAGTTCTGTGCTGGGCATTCTTGCCGAAGGGGCCCGCCGCGACATGGTGGAGAGAATTGCCGCTGACCTGCACCTGCTGCTTGCACAATACATGCGCGCGTTGGTGTTGTTGGGAGTCGTGGCATCTTTGGCTTATGGACTCTTCTTCTCGCTGATTGGCGTTCCGTATGGGATTCTGTTGGCGGCTGTCGCCTTTCCTCTCGAATTTGTTCCCATGGTGGGTCCTCTGGCTGGAGCCGTCATCGTCTTGCTCGTTGCTGGCTTGAGCGGCTTCCACCACCTGCTCGGGATCTTCGCTTTCCTTGTCGCGTTCCGCTTTTTCCAGGATTATGTTGTCTCACCGCATTTGCTCAGCGCCGGCATGAAGCTACATCCTTTGCTGGTCATCTTCGGAGTCCTGGCGGGCGGCTCTATCGCAGGTGTAGCCGGCAGCTTTCTTTCGGTTCCGGTGCTCGCTACTTTGCGAATCGTTTACCGGCAGTTGTTAACCAAGGCCCCTTCCGAAGTGGGAGCGCCTGACGGTGCTGCCCCTCAGTGAGGAACCTGACTTCCGCTTAGCTTGCTCATCGGCCTTTTCCTCAGAACTCCACCTCGCCTTGCACCGCCATTCCCGCTATGCCGGTCCAATGAACAATTCAGATGTGCTGAAGATGTACAGGACTTCCATGGGCCCGCGAACCGTGTTGGTTGGAGTAGACGTGCGTGACTTCCGCGCCAAAAAGGATAATCTGCGCTGAGTAGTAAACCCAAGTGAGAATAATGACGAGGGATGATGCTGCCCCGTAGGCTGACGCGACGGTGGACCTGGCGAGATACAACCCAATCAGCGCTTTGCCAGTCGTCAAGAGTAGTGACGCAACTGCCGCACCCATCCACACATCACTCCAGGCAATAGGTGCGTCGGGTAGGTACTTAAAGATCATCGCGAGTAGCAGCGCAATCACACCCAACGAGAGGAGGAAATTGACCGATTCCAACCAGAATACGGGCCAGGGAAGCAAAGGTGCTATGAAATTTCCCACGGCCCCCACCGCGGCGCTCACCACGAGTGACACGAGTAACAGGAAGCCCAGACCCAGGACCAGGCCGAACGACAAGAAGCGCTGTCGAATCACGAGCAACCAGACACTTTCTGATCTGCCCTGAACTTTCCAAATCTTGTTGAGCGCGTCTTCGAGCTCAACAAACGCGCCTGACGCACCGACCAGCAGGGCCCCGATGCCAATGGCGCTCGCCACGATGCCAAGCGCGGGCCGATTCGCGCTCTGGAGGATCGCTTGAATAGCTCTTGCACCCGTCTCGCCCACCAAGCCTTGGAGTTGCCGTGAGAATTCACCTTCCGCCGCTTTTTGCCCGAACGCCAGACCCGCGACCGATATCGCGACAATCAGGACCGGAGCGAGCGAAAAGACCGTGTAAAACGCCAGCGCTGCACCCATGCTAGGGGCATTGTCTTCTGCCCATCCCGAGCATGCATCTTTGAACAGCACGTAAGCGGCTTTCAGATTCACTGATACCCTCGACGCTCGCGGAAGGTCCAGATTCACTCAGCGAATGACCCCCGGGCAGACTCATACGAGGCGCCCGAGGACCTAGCCTCATATCATAGTGCAACAAATTCTGCGTCAGGAGTCTGCTCAAAATTGCACAACCCTACGGTCACGCGGTGGCCCCGAACTACCCCTTTCCCGGCTACCCAAAGATCGCACTCGTGCCTGTATCCACGTCGAAATATCGGTGATTTCCACTGCCCCCACACGGTAGTTCCCCCTCAAAACCGGGGTGTGCAATTTTGAACGGGCAGTTGTTTGTTTTTGAACAAACAGGTGTTTTGTTTTGTACAGACAGGCCAAAACCCGATTTGTTAAAGTATCGCGATTGTAAGGTGTTAGTTAATACGCAGCGGCCACTGAGCCGGGAAGGAAACGCCATGTCACTAAAAGAAGAGAAGCCACGAATGGGCACACGGAAAGTTAGCAAGATGTGGTTTATGGCACTCCTACTGGTCGTTTTTGTGGCCGGATGCGGTCGAGAGCGGGGAGTCCTCCTACCCACGCTGAGCTCGATCAGTCCGAATAGGGGCATCCAGGGACAGGCCGTGGGCGTCACGCTAACAGGAACGAATTTTGCAACTGGAGCCACGGTCAACGTAAGCGGGACGCTGGTCACCGTCAGCAACACGACGGTGGTGAGCACCACCCAGATCACCGCGACGTTTACCATCGACAAGACTGCTGCGGTCGGCGATCGGGCCGTCTCCGTGACGACTTCGGGCCTGACCACCAGTGCGGTGACGTTCACAGTGGCCCCCCCACTTACAGTGAGTTCCACAGTTCCCGCCAATAGTGCTGTAGGTGTGGCCGTCAATCAAGCACTTACCGTAACCTTCGGTGAGGCGCTGGACTGTTCAACGGTCACCACATCCACCTTTACCGTGACAGGACCTGCTGGAGCCGTAACAGGCACAATCGCCTGCGCCGGCACGAGCGCGACCTTTACGCCCACCAGCATTCTCGCCTCCAATAGCGTTTACACTGCCACGCTGACGACGGGGATAAAGGACTCGGAAGCAGATCCGCTGTATAGCAACTTTGTATGGAGCTTTACAACCGCGCCTCCTCCTACAGTAATTTCCACAATCCCCCCAAATGGCGCAACAGGCGTGCCTACCGATCTGCCACTCACCGCAACCTTCAGTCAGGGGATGAACTGTTCAACAATCACCCCGTTGACCTTTATCGTGACAGGACCTGCGGGAGGCATAACAGGAACAATCGCCTGCCTCGGTACGAGCGCGACCTTTACACCGTCAAGCAGTCTCGCAATCAATACCACCTATACTGCCACGATTACAACCGGGGTGACTAATGTGGCAGGCGCAGCCCTGGCGAGCAACTTTGTATGGAGCTTTAGGACAGGTTCGACCTCCGGCGCCGCCGCGCCCACAGTGACTTTCACAGACCCTGCTAATAATGCCACAGGAGTGCCGATCAACAAGAAAATCACCGCAACCTTTAGTCAGGCGATGGCCCCTGCAACGATTACCACAACAACCTTCACGGTGGTAGGATCTGGCTCAACTCCCGTAGCAGGAACGGTCACCTATGATGTGATCAACAACATTGCAACCTTCACACCAGCAAGTAACCTCGCAACCAGCACCATATTTACTGCCACGATTACAACCGGGGTCACGAACCTGGCGGGCACCGAAATGGCAATTAACTTTGTATGGGGCTTTAAGACCGGCGCCACCGCAGACACCACCCCACCCACCGTGACTTCCACGATCCCTGCCAGTGGCGCTACAGGTGTGCCGATCAATCAGATAATCAGCGCCACCTTCAGTAAGGCGATGGACCCTTCAACGATCAGCACGGCAACCTTTACGCTGACCGGACCCGGTACAACGCCTGTTTCAGGCGCTGTGGCGTACGCTGCCCTCGGCACCGCTGCGATCTTTACACCAACAAGTAATCTCGCCCCTAACACCACATTCACGGCTACGATCACAACCGGGGTTCAGGACGTAGCAGGCAACGCGCTGGCAAGTAACTATGTATGGAGCTTTACAACAGGGTCGACCGCAGACACCACCCCACCCACCGTGACTTCCACAAACCCCGCTAATGGCGCCACAGGTGTGTGTATTAACAAGACCGTCAACGCCACCTTCAGTAAGGCGATGGACCCTTTGACGATCAACACGGCAACCTTTACGCTGGCAGGACCTGCCAGTGCGGCCGTAACAGGAACGGTCTCCTATAATGCAACCAGCAACGTTGCGACCTTTACACCGGCGAGCAATCTCGCCCCCAACACCCCATTTACTGCCACGATTACAACCGGCGTCACCGATCTGGCAGGCAATGCACTGGAAAGTGACTTTGTGTGGATGTTTACCACAGGTGCAACGGCATGTCAGGCGCCGGTAGCCCTTGGAGCGGCCGCCACGTTCGGGGGTTTTGGGGGTGGCGCCGGGATGACCAACCAGGGGATTCTCACTGTGATTAATGGGGATATTGGGACCACAGGTGTTTCTACTACGATGACGGGATTCCACGATGCGGGGCCAGGATGTGTATATACAGAAACTCCGCTTAATATTGGAAAAGTCAACGGCAAGATATATACTGCTCCCCCGCCTCCCACTGTTGCGTGTCCTTCTGAAGGAACTGCTGTCACCTTTGCGATCGCAACCCAGGCCGCAGCCGACGCGCTTACCGCGTATAACAGCCTCGTTGCACAACCAGGAGGTCCAGATCCAGGCTCCGGCCAGCTCGGCGGGCTCGTCCTCGCTCCTGGCACCTATACCTCCGCCGCGGGCACGTTTATGATAACGGGATCGGATCTCACGCTCGACGCCCAGGGGGACACGAATGCTGTCTGGGTCTTCCAGATGGCGAGCTCACTCACCGTGGGCGCCGCGGGGGCCCCTCGTAGCGTGATCCTGGTCAACGGCGCCCAGGCTAAGAACGTCTTTTGGCAGGTCGGCAGCGCCGCGACGATCAATGGGGCAGGGGGCGGCACCATGGTGGGAACCATCATCGCTAGTGCAGGAATTACGTTCTCGACTGCCGGCAACCTCGCGATTACGACGCTGAATGGCAGAGCGTTGGCGTTGAACGCATCAGTGACCATGGTAAACACCGTCATCAACGTGCCTGGTCCCTGAGGCATGAGGTATTTGATGTGAAAGTACGGCGAGAAAAGAGTGATGACTGGGGAGCGGGACTCTTTAGGCCCCGCTTCTGAGTAGTAGGCACAATTCAGGAGGCAACAATGAGATTAGGAAATCGGATTATTACCACAATGGCGGTTGCTTTCTTACTGGCGCCTACCCTCTTACTCTGTGCGGATGACACGGCAAAGCCGGCAGCCACAGCGAAGATGGATGGGGCTGTCAATTCCCGCGTCGCATCTGGTGCCTTGGCCAAAGCCCTGTCGTCTGGTGCGGCGGCAGCGTCCCTGCCGGCGGCGGGCATGCCGCAATCGAGAGGCGCGGACCGCTCTACTCCCAGATTTGAGCTTTTTCTGGGCTACTCGAATTTCCGGTCCGTTCCAATGAGCAGTGCCGGAAACCGCATCGCTTGGTTATCTGGCGGCAGCACGTCCCTCGCTATCAACGCGAATCGTTACCTGGGGTTCGTTGCCGACTTTGGTGGCTACCATGCCAATCGGTTCGGCCCGGACGCGCCTCCGATCGGCGGCGTGGTGAACGCAAGTGGGAACGTCTTCACGTACATGTTTGGTCCGCGCCTTTCCCTCCGGCACGATAGGTTCACTCCCTTTGCCCAGGTTCTGTTTGGAGGCGCCCGCGCCGGTGAGGTGACCCTCAATGGCTGTTCAGGGGTTGGATGTACGCCCCTCCCTTCCGAGAACTCCTTTACCATGACCGCCGGAGGCGGACTCGACATCACGTTACACCGCCACGTCGCACTCCGTCTGTTTCAAGCCGAATACGTGATGACCCGGTTCGAGGATCGTTCCTCCAGCGTGGCACAACCGGGGACGCAGAACGACGTGCGCCTCTCGGCGGGAATCGTCTTCCGCTTCGGTGGGAGTCATCCCCCACCTCCGCCCCCGCCTCCGCCCCCCAACCGGCCACCGGTGGCCTCGTGTTCGGCCGACAAAAGTATGGTCTATGCCGAATCGGGAGACGTAATCGCCGTGCGCGTGCAGGCCAGCGATCCGGACAACGATCCCCTGACCTACTCGTGGACGGCAACGGGTGGCGCCGTGGAGGGCTCCGGCCCTGAAGTCCGATGGAATTCCTCCGGCATGGCCCCGGGAACCTATACGGCAAAAGTGCGCGTGGACGACGGCCGGGGCGGCACGGTGGATTGTTCGGTGGATACTCGCGTCGAACCGCGGCCGAATCGCCCGCCGACGATGAGCTGCTCGGCGGAGAGGCACTCCATCATGGTCGGCGAACACGTGCAGATCACTGCGACGGCCAGCGATCCGGACAACGACCCGTTGACCTACTCCTGGCGCACCACCGGCGGCCAAATCATCGGCTCAGGGACGTCTGTGAGTTTCGATAGTTCCGGTCTGGCGCCGGGCCACAACACGGTGACAGGCCACGTGGACGATGGGCGCGGTGGCGCCGCCGATTGCTCAGTGGACTTCGACGTGCAGGTGCCTCAGGCCACTGCGGCGCAAACGGAATTGGAAACGAGGCTTGCCCTTCACAGCATATACTTTCCGACAGCGCAGCCTACGCCCGAGAATCCCAACAGCGGCCTAATGGCGAGTCAGGAGAACATCCTCAGGACTCTGGCCGCCGACTTCAAGAAGTACCTCGAATTCAAGCCGGATGCCCACTTGATCCTGGAGGGGCATGCGGACCAACGCGGATCGGTCGAATACAACAACGCCCTTACGGAGCGGCGCGTGGCACGCAGCAAGAGCTTCCTGGTCGAGCAGGGCATTTCCGCTGCCAGCATCGAGACGCGGTCGTTTGGCAAACAGGACATGCTGAGCCCCGCCCAAGTAAGGGAACAGATGGAACAGAATCCCGACTTGACCCCGGAGGATCGGCGGAAATATCTTCAGGGCAACAATATGCTAATAATTACCTTGGCCCAGAACCGCCGCGTAGATGTCGTCCTGAGTACTACGGGGCAAAAGTCCGTTCGTCGCTACCCGTTCAATGCTCAAGACGCCCTAACACTGATCAACACTGCGCGTACGGGAACGGCGAGGCGAACGCCGCCGGCGGCCAAGACGAAACCCAAGCAGTAGTAGGGCCGAGCAGTCAAACAACGGGTCTCCTTCGCCTGGTCAAGAAGCGTCAGTTTCCAAACCAGGCGAAGGAGACCCTGCGAATAAGAGCCATGACTACCGTTCTTGCAGTGACCCGCCCCCGCGCTGTGAATTGTTCCGTGGTATGATTCCCCGCGAGCCATGAAGCCGCACCCGGTTGTAGTCCGGCCTCCAGGCTTTGACCTTCTGCTGCGCGTCCGGCAGACTGAGGAACCCATGCTGGTTAAGGGGTGGGGTGTTCAGCGTTTCCAGGGGGGAAGGGAACGGGGTCATCCGATTCAGTAGTTCCCAGTTAATCCTTTTGAAGCCGAGGGTCCCATGGGCAACGACCGTCCTTATCCTATTCGGTTATTTATCTGGTCCGTGGCGTTGGTCACAGTCGCCGCCGCCGGGATTTATCTGGCGTATGAACTGGTTGTCAAGCCGCAGCGGGCACTGCAGGACCAGATCAGCGAGCAGAAAGAGACCATTCTCAGACTCGATCAACAGAACCAGCGCCTCGAGGCCTACCTGAAGATTCTGAAGCGCATCGACCGCCGGGCCCGCATCGAGGTTCTGCGGCAGGCGAAGGACCAGCAGGGGAACCTGCAAACGACCATCCGGTTCACCGAGATTGACGACACCGGAAAGCCGATGAATGTCTCCCGAGAGATGACTCTGCCGGGGCAAGAAGTCTATTTTGACACTCTGGTGATCAAGTTCGACGACCACTTCATCGAGCAGGGCGACCCCTTCAAAGGCCGGGCGCTCATGCTGTTCCGGCGGATCTTCTCCAGCACCATGCGGGCCGAAGATGGGTTCGTCATCGACATCGAGGGCCAGGCACCCGAGGCCTACGCCGAGCAGCAAGCCTCCAGCGGCTTCGAGAAGGAGCTCTGGAAACGCTTCTGGGAACTCGCCAACGACGAGAAACTAGCGAAGGAGCGCGGCGTGCGGGCTATCCACGGCGACGCGCCCTACATGCGGCTGGAACCCGACCGGGTGTACGAGGTCTGCCTGAGGTCAACCGGCGAAGTCATCATTACGCCCGGAACGCGGCTGGCGCCCCCCCCAACGATTCCGTAGAGCCCCCGGAAAAGCCTGGAACCCGCGCGGAAAGTGCGTGGAATCTAACCGGCCTTACCTGCCAGAAAACGCCATGTCTGATGCCCTCCGGCAGCCCCCCAAAAGCGTCCCAGCGTGGTGAGAAATTCGGATTAGTCCTGACAGCGCGTGAAAAGAGATTTTCACGTTCACTACGTTCCCCTGCACCGGGCCTATATTTTCACGCGGAGCAGCATCGGTTTGGTAAATCGCATCCAAGATGATGTGCGAATATGAAAGCCATTTCTCACTGCCGGCCGGCCGTCGTTTTCGCTGGGTTCTTGTGGGCTGCAACCATAGCCTGCGCGGGTCCAGACCAGGCTCAAACATCCACCAAGCCGGACGCTGCCACGCCCCCGCAGACTGAAGTCCAGGCAGCGCAAAACACGCCGAAGAAGAAACCCGTCAAATCGGGTGCGTGGCATCACTTCGGCGAGCGCGATAGCGCCGCGGCGGTGGGGCAAGGTGATCCGGGTGTCTGGCACCACTTCGGTCCAAACCATGACACACCAGCGGTTGTTCCCGGTGAAGCAACTCCCCGGCAAGAATTCGGCACGAACCGCATGGCCGATTTGGAAAGGCAGATGTGGGCGCTCGTCAACCGCGACCGCCTGGATCCCGCGACCTCCGCCGAGACGGGTGGCCGAGCGCAGCCCCTCAGGTGGAATGAGGCACTGGCTGCGGTGGCGCGAGCGCATTCCCGCGACATGCTCGAGCAGCGATTCTTTGACCATGTTGACCGGGAGGGTAAGACCCTTTCGGCGCGAATAAACGCGGCCGGAATTCCCTGGCGGGCTTTGGGAGAGAATATTGCAATCGACGGAACCGTCCCTGGCGCGGAAGCCGCATTTATGAACGAGCCTCGTTTTCAGAGCAATCATCGGGCCAACATCTTAAACGTGAATTACACTGACGTGGGAATTGGGATCGTGCAAGGGCCGAATGGTAGCCTTTACATCACGCAAGATTTCGTTGCAATTCCCCCTAACCGTGGTGGCGTTAGCAGCGCTCCATGACCCACTTACAAAGCCGCGCCAGGTTATACTCCGGCAGCCAGAAAGGCCAAGATAGAGGGAAGGTTGCGCTTTCGATGGTCATCGATGCGCAAGGAAACGTCCCAGAAATCAAGCAAACTTCAGATCCGCTTGGTGAGGGCCTGGACGAAAGCGTGGCCGCGACCGACTCGGGGGAACTACCGTCTGGGGCCGGTCGAGGTTACCGCCGGGTGGCGCATCAGTTCTTCCTTTATGCGAGCACGATTAGTGGCCGGTTAGCCACCCCATCCGCAAGGGACACATAAACCACGCCGCCCACTTGTCAAACCCCTGGGTTGCCTAAGCGATCCAGTCATGCGCCAGCCACCCATCTCGCACCCGCCCTGAACAAAGACCACCCTCACACTCTGTGCCCGATGTGCATGCTGGTGATGTAATGCATGAGTCCAAAGACATTCAGGAGCCACACAACGACCACAATGACCACGACAGCATTCAGGATCGACTTGATGGAGCCCGCCATCGGAATGAAGCTGTTGACGAGCCAGAGAAGAACCCCAACCACGATCAGGGCAATTAGAATTTGCATTAAAGGCATGATCTAATCCTCCTAATTTTGCTTTCTGAGGCGGGCCCAGCGGTCCGCTCCTCGTTATACGCTGTTAAGTCTCGCCGGCGGCTTCTCAGTGAGGGCTGCAACCGTGCAGTCCCCTAGAGCGAGGGGGAAGCCCAGGCGCTCGGCCTGATCAGCCATGATCTGGCCGAAGATGGCATCGACCTGGAGGTGAATCCACAGGTCGACGTGAGAGGTCGGCAGGTTCGACAAGTCATAGTCAGGAGCCATTTCCTCCCTCGAATCTGCCCTTGGATACTTGTTATCGTGGGCGGCTATGTAACCACACTTTAAGATGGGCGTACTTGTCCTGGCTACGCATCGAGTCCCTTGTCCCTAACCTCACCGGGACAGTTGCAATCCGCCGAACAGGTATAGGACTACCAGGACGATCAGGACCACGCCGACGATCCCGATGCCTCCACCCGTACCCCATCTCTGATATCCGTAATAGCCTCCGCCTCCGCCGAACACGAGCAGCAGAACGACAATTAGCAAAAGCAGTCCCATGGGAATCTCCTCTCAGCTAGTAAAATGCTTCGACCAGAATTTCCGCCTTGACTTCGCGGCCAACCGATAATGGACACCTGACCGCCTGCACATGCCACGCTCCACCCTGGTTCCAGGCAAGCGGCTTTAAGGAATACAATATCGGACGGCCATCCCGGGCTACCCATATTTATAGCCCGCGGTACTATCGTGAGCCGCCCGAAACACGTAGGCACAACTACCGCTATCCCGCCGGATCCTTTTGGCGCGTTGCTTTTACACCGGTCAGAACCCCTAGGCCCAATAGTACGATCGCACCCACGACAATCCAGTGTGCAGGGACATGCATCAAATGGGCGCCGTAAATCAGCCCGCCAATCACGAGCACGAATCCAACACAGTAAATTCCAAACGACATGGCATCTCCTCCTCGACAAAACAGTGTCGCAAGGCCATGCGCCCCAGCGCCCGGTCCCGACTCTTACTGCGTGGGCGTGGTGCTGGCCTCTTGATCTTTCACTTGGAGCTCGTTTACCACCTGCTGCACGTTTGGAACGGTTGATGCCACTTTCTCAACCTGTGCGCGCCTGGATTGAGAAATGACCTCGCCGGTCAGCGGCGTGCCCTCATCGGAGCGCCCGTTGACTTCCGCCTCCAACAGAGGCGCGGAGCACTCTTCTTTTACCCTTGGCTTGATTCCGTGTCAGTTCATAACGGCTCACAGGTTTGGTCAGAATTGCTCACTCCACATCATGGAGTCGGAGGCTCGCTTGCACGCCGGTTTCATCAGGAAGTATGCCTACCGTCTATTGTCCGGGCGTGGTGCTGTGCAAGTTTGCTCAGGCCATTGGTCGATTCTGAACAGACAGCACATTTCCGGGGGGATATCCTGCACGAGGTCATTGGGTGTAGAGGCGAGCCAACACGCACCTGCTTGGGTTACACGGTGGCGATAATCCGCTGCTCCCAGCCCAACCTCAGAATAAGAAGGAGAAATATCATGCCGCCAGTACAACCAGAAAAGATTCTTGGGATCGTGCTCTCCGGGAGTTCCTTGAAGGGTGACAAAGTGGTGAACTACCAAGGTGAAGACTTGGGCAAGATCGAGGAGATCATGATCGACTTGGATCGTGGGCGGGTCGCCTACGTCGTATTGTCTTTCGGCGGTTTTCTTGGTGTGGGTGACAAACTGTTTGCCATTCCCTGGCAGGCTTTTAGCGTCGACACGACCCAGAAGAGGCTGGTTCTGAATGCAGACAAGGAGCTTCTGGAAAAGGCGCCGGGATTTGACAAGAATAACTGGCCCGACATGGCAGACCTTTCTTTGGGATCTACGCTGTACGGGTACTATGGCTACAAGCCCTACTGGGCCTGATGCCGGCTGACACTCTTCCGCGTCACTACCGGTCAGGCTGAAAGGAGTCAATCACCATGCGGATCTGGATACTGATGATGATGCTGAGCACGACGCTGGCGTTTGGGCAGACTAAACCCGCCGATACCGTCCAAAGGTGCCGGGACATGCTGAACGACGCCGTCCATGACAGGAATCCGGACGGTCGCAAGGGCGCGGCGGAGGCCCTGAGCTTGGTGGGAGTGAAAGATAACGCTGTTGAGTCTCTTGCCCCGATGCTCGATGACCACGACGTTTCGGTCCGGATTGCGGTGGTTGTCACGTTGGGTGACTTCAAGGACAACCGAGCCCTTCCCCTCTTGAAGAAAGCTTTGCAGGATCCTGTTCCCGAAGTCGACTTCGCCGCGGCCAAGGTGCTTTACCACCTCCACGACCCCGAGGGGGTGCAGTTTCTTCTCGAAGTGGTAAGCAAAGAGTCTAAAGCATCCTCCAGCTTTCTCAGCAATGAGAAACGGAGCGCCTTGCGCATGTTGCACACTCCTACCAAGCTTTTCATTTACATCGGCATCCAGGCAGCAGGTTTCGCTCCCGTGCCGGGTCTTGGGTTCGGATTATCTTCGGCACAAGGTATCCTATCGGACCCCGATTCTTCGGCCCGGGCCGCCTCTCTACTGCTCATCGGAAGCTCGCTTGATCCAACCCTGGCGGATGCGGTGGGATCAGCATTGTCGGATAAGGAATGGTCAGTGCGCGCTGCGGCCGTCCACCTGGTTGCGATGCATCCCTTTCCAGAATTCCGGGAGAAGTTGATCCCTCTGCTGGACGACAATAAGGATGCGGTGCGTGTGCGCGCCGCGGCGGCCTACATCAGACTGCAGCCCGCAACGAAGAAGCTGCCGGCAAGGTGAGGCGCCGGGACTCATTAACGGCATACTACGTACCCTATCCAAACGATTCACCGCCCAGCCTCAAGTGAAGGGCCGTGCTTTGCGGCCAGATCAGCGCGACACGGAATTTGATGAAAGTTGCTGCCGACGGGGGAAAAGCTCGGGAATTGGGCTTGCCTCTGAGGTTGTAGGTTGTACCCATGTCCTCCACTGCGAGTTCCAGCACGACTCTGATCAACGGGTTCTTCGAATGGTTCGGTGAACTTGGCCTTTTTTCCTGGCAAGTTCTGCGGGCGGCAGTGACACCGCCCTTTGAATTCCGCGAGCTTGCCCGGCAAATCGACGAGATAGGATCAAAATCGTTTCCTCTGGTGGCGTTGGCGGGCGCGGCCATCGGCGCCATCCTCTCCCTTGAAACCCGCGATAGCCTGGTTCGATTCGGCGCCAAGTCATTGCTTCCCGCCGCCGTAGTGTTCTCGATCATTCATGAGATCGGTCCCATCGTTACCGGCTTGGTCGTCTGCGGCCGAGCGGGAGCTGGCATCGGCGCGGAGTTGGGATCGATGAAGGTCACGGAGCAGATCGATGCCATCGAGGCATCAGCCGTAAATCCCTATAAGCTGCTGGCCGCAACTCGCATTCTGGCTTGTATCCTGGTGCTGCCACTCCTAACCCTCGCTGCCGATTTCTGCGGGGTGGTAATGGCTTGGGTGGCCGATGCCCTGGCTGAGCCGATCACCTTCCAGCAGTTCATCCACACCGGCTTCGGACCTTTCGGCTTCAACGATTTTCTGCCGCCAACCTTCAAGACCGCTGTGTTCGGCCTGATCATCGGGCTGGTGGCGTGCTTTCAGGGAATGCGGACGCGGGGAGGCACCGAGGGCGTGGGGCGTACGGCGACGAGCTCAGTGGTCTTATCTTCGCTGTTTGTAATCCTGGCCGACGTTATCCTGGTGAAACTGATCGTCATGTTCTTTCCATGAAGACCTGCGCTGAGGAGTTCGCAACGGGGCACTGAAAGGGGCCTGTAACCGCATCGTGATGGAAAATCTTGAGAAAGGGAATGGCGAACCGCCCGTGGTCGTGCGAGGTCTGCACAAGTCCTTCGGCGCCCAGGTGGTCTTGAACGGGATTGACCTGACTGTCGCCCGCGGTGAAACGCTAGCGGTGCTCGGCCGCAGTGGTACCGGCAAGAGTGTTTTGTTGAAGATCATCATTGGACTTCAGAAGCCGGACGCGGGCTCGGTGAATATCCACGGGCAGGAGATTACCGGAATCAATCTCGGCAAGCTCAACGAAATCCGGAAGAAGATGGGGTTTTTGTTCCAGCAGGCGGCGCTCTACGACTCGCTAACGGTGGAGGAGAATGTGGCCTTTCCACTGAAGCACAATACAAAAATGCCGGAGTCCGAGCAACGGGATCGAGTCAAGGAATTGCTGAAAAGTGTGGGTATGGAAGGCGATCTCAAGAAGATGCCTTCCGATATTTCGGGCGGCATGCAAAAGCGAGTGGGACTGGCGCGTGCGCTGGCTCTCGACCCCGACATCCTGCTGCTGGATGAACCCACCGCGGGACTGGATCCCATTACCTCCGGCGAGATTGATGAGCTGATTCTCAAGCTGCAAAAGGAACATGCCATGGCATCCATTGTGGTCACACACGATATGCAAAGCGCAAAAACCATCGCCGGCCGGCTGGCACTGCTCCACGAAGGAAATGTAGTGATCGAAGGCACCTTCGAGGACCTGGAGAAGAGTCACGCCAAGTTTGTCTCGGACTTTATGCGGCGGGACGCTTAGGAGAACATATGTCGAGAGCGGCGCGGTTGGGAGCTTTCATCGTTACGACACTGGCGATTCTGGCGGTGGGAACCTTTATCATCGGTAACACGCAATACCTGTTTACTTCCACATACCGGTTAAAGGCGCAGTTCAGCAACGTGGTGGGCTTGGATGTGGGCGCCGGAGTCCGGGTGGGTGGTGTTCACCGCGGAACCGTGCATAGTATCGAGTTGCCTCACCGGCCGAGCGATAAAATCACGGTAGAGATGGACCTCGACAGCAGGACGCACGACATCATCAAGCAAGACTCCGTAGCGTCAATCGAAACCGAGGGCCTGCTGGGCAATGAGTACATGGCGATCTCGTTTGGATCTGCCGGGGCGGCCAACGTGCACGACGGTGATACCATCTCCAGCCACCCTCCCATCGCCATCTCAGACCTGATTAAGAAGAGCAAGGACCTTCTGGATAGCAGCCAGCAAGCTATCCAAAACGTTACGCAGGTGACCGCGAACTTAAGCTCGGTCAGCGCCAAGATCGACCAGGGTCAAGGAACTGTCGGGGCGCTGATCAACGATAAGACGGCCTATCTCGAGCTTAACCAAACGATGGACGGAATCCGTGACGCGGTAGCCCATGCGCAAGCGGGGGTCACCGATTTCCAGGAGAACATGGAGGCGATGAAGCACAATTTCTTCCTGCGCGGGTATTTCAAGAATCGCGGTTATGAAGATTCCGCGGAGCTGGCGAAAAACGAAATCGTAAGGCTGCCCCAGGGCACGCCCCTGAAAACGTTTACGTTCGAGGCCAAGCAACTCTTCGGTAAGGTCGACACGGCCAAACTGAAAAACCAGAAGTCTCTGGACGCTGCCGGCGATTTCCTGACCGATACCGACTTTGGGGTTGCCGTGGTGGCCGCGTATTCCAGCATGGAAGGAGATGCCGGGAAAAACTTGGTCCTGACCCAAGGTCGTGCCCTGGTGGTCCGCGAGTACCTTGTTGAGAATTTCGGTTTCGATGATCGGCGGCTCAAGACACTGGGAATGGGGAAGAAGAGTGGCACGAGCCCACAAAGTGGTTGGGGCGCCATCCAGATCCTCGTTTACCCTACCGGCACTGAAATGCCGCCTGCGAAGCTGCCGCAGAATAGCACTCCACCCAAGACCACCGCAGAACCGCTGGTTCCCGAATCTCCCGCTACCGTTCTAAAACCACAGTAGCCCCGAGGCGCCCGCGAAAGTGCTGTAGAGATCGAAGAGCTTAGCGCCTCAGGACCGCACCTCCCTAGCCCAACTTTCGCAGTTGAGAACTATTTTGGGTGGAATTTGATCTGCACGTCGGTCTACCCTCTTCTCGGTCAATGGGGCCTGCGCGCTTGTTTAGGACACCCCCGTCTCATTCGCTAGCGAAGTAACTCCATGTCAAGGATTGACCCTACAATGGCGCCAAGGACTGTATACTTGCCGCTAGAATAGGAACCATATTGATAGCGGCGGTAGTAGCCATCTCCGGGGCCAGGGACCGAGGTCGTGCCGCCAAAGAGGATCGACGACTGGTCGCCGACAAGTAGGCAGCCGCGGCTGGTGAAGGCAGGCGGCCGGTCAATCAAGCATGCGCGGTACGACTGCCGGTGCCAGTGGGATGAAGCCGAGACGCTGACAGGGGCACACTTAATAAAGAAAGAAGTAGCGGGCGGAGTTGTCGGGAGGATCTACTCCGTGGCGATTGGCGCGCGTGTGAGTCCGACGCCGATGGCTTTCGCCACCGTCTGGCTAGGCAAACCACCCTGCCCAGGCCGCACAGTCAGCCAGGATGCTGCGCCACTGATCTTCGCCGCGCGCCGGATCACCCCGGAATCAACCGTCAGCCCCACCCGCGAGATGGTCTGGAAGTAAAGCTCATCGCCGGCGATCTCGACAAGCATGAATGTCCGGTCCTGGTCGTACCCGGCTGCGGTCAGATTCGTCTTCGTCAGGTTGCCCTTCCGCAACTCGCCGGAAGCTCCTTCGGTGAAATAGATGATTCCATTCTGCGGCTTCACACGCTCATAAATGTGCTCGTGTCCGGCGAAGACCACCTGTACCCCGTATTTTATGAACAGGGGCTCCAGCAGAAGGCGGAGTTCGACCGAAGAGCCATGGAAGGACCCGGAAGAATAGAGTGGGTGATGGAAATAGCAGATTTTCCAATCCGAGCCTGAGTTCTGCAATTCCTTTTCCAGCCACGCGAGCTGCTGTGGGGTCATGTAATTGCTGTCCAGGGCGAAGAAGCGGACGTTGCTTTTCTTGTATGTGTAATATTGCTGCCCGTTCATGTTGAACAACTTGTAGAACCGCTCGTTGGAGATGTCGTGGTTGCCGAACACCGCGTAGAATTTTACGCCCGCATCGAGCAAGGCCTTGTAGGGCAGCTCGAACTTGTTTTGGTAGTCAATCGGATCTTTTCCGCCGATGAGGTTGTCGCCCAGCATGAGTACAAACTCAAAGGGAAATTTGGCACGATAGGCAAGCATCTGCCCGGCCACTGCATATTGCTCCTTCCCTCCATTCCCCATGTCGCCGATGGCCGCGAAGCGCACCGAGTTCGCTTTCAGTGGCAGGGTCATCTCTTGGGCATTGAGCGACACGCTTATTGCGGCGAGAGCAACACAGGAGATGAAAGCGGAGCGGCGCACAGTCAGCATAGCAGAAGGCCTCAAGGAATGGCGTTCGGGATGAGATCCACAATCAAACCCGCTTTACTGTCCTTCAACGCCAGGTCGCGCCCGACGAACCGATACGCCAGCTCCGGCGGCAATTCAGGCAGCTTGAGCATTAAAGTTGGCGGCGTGGTGGTTACCGGGGTATCGTCCGGGAACACGTCGTTCACATGCATAGGGACGACCTTGAACGGGGTGTCCTGTTGGATCGTCCGGCGCAGGCGCCGGCCTTCGGGTCCTTGAAATGATTTGCGGATGATTTTGCGGAACCGCTCAGCCGCCTCGTGAGTGAAGATGTCACCCTGATGTGCGTCGCGGCGCGCATCAACAATTTTCCTGGCCAGCGCCTGCTGATATTCGACAATCTGCGCCGGGTCCTTCGTAGGCTTCAGGGTCGGCAGTGAAGCCTCCAGGGCTTTCTGCATCTTGACGTATACCCTGACGCGGTCGGTAAAGGTCTTGAAGTCGCGCGCCTCCTCGCTGTCCTGCGGCGTCCCCGCCTGGCCCGCAAAGCCGGGCGCTACAAACGCAAAGAGGGAAAGCCACAGGAGAAGGCGGGTGACCCGGATTCGGCGCTTCATGGATTCTCCCGGACGGAAAGTAGGACTGCCGAGACTGCAGAACTGCGGGCTCCGGCTGGTGAGCCTTCACTGTGGCGCACGCAGTCCATGGCATGGTGGATGAGTGCGCGGGGGAAATCGCAACCCGGCTTCACATTTATGATAACCGCTCGTGCGCACATGCCCCCCCGATATCCGCCTCCCCCAAGATCCCGGTTGGCAGTGCGAGGCACACTTCTTATACCGTGACGGTAATTCGCGCGTCTGTCCAGTATTGCTCACACGTTTGGTCAACATTACTCATCCCCCTTAATGAGGGGGAGAACTACCGTGTGGGGCCGGTCTCGAGTTGGTGATGGATGCTTCGCAGGGGCTAAGACTCCTCCAGGGATTCTTTCACCATTTCTTCGACACGCTCCCGGACCGCTTCCTTCACCGCTTCCTTGACCGTCTCTTTCACTTCTTGCATATTCAGACTCGCGCTCCCGGCTTCTGATACCGCCTCTTTGAGTGCTTCTTTCACGATGGGGTTTAGCGGCGACAGCTCCTTGACCAGCTCTTTTACCCCCTTCTTGATATCCTTTAAGTTGACTTCGGACTGCTGATTCTCTTCGACTGCGCTCATCGCCCAATCCGTTTCAAAAGTTTTGATTAAACCGTTCACCACCTTCGGTTCACGAACAATAACGCCGACTTCGCGGCGCGAATCCAGTTCGGCCATGCGCAGGCTCTGGCTGCCCACAAAGGCCTGACGGCGGTCGCGGATGATCGTGCGCGTGTGCAAGCGCATCTTGGCGAGATTCCGGACTTCCAGACCAGGGTTTTGCTTGCTGACGCGGCCGATGACTTTGATCTCCACCCCCGCCTTCGTGCGCTCGCTGAGGGCGCGCAGCATTTCCGCGTCGGCGATCTTCGGGTCGTAGATGAGCAGTTCCTTCTTGGCCTTGCAGATGAACGCGCCGAGCAGTTTGCGGGCGTTGGCGGGACTGACGACAAAGGTATCCAGTGTGGGTGTATAGGGATTTCGCGTGGTATCCGCCTCAAATAACTTCACCGCTTCCTGGATGAACCTGGCGTTCCTGGTGACGATGCCGAAGCCGCGACTATGGTCGATATCAAGGTGGGTGAAGTTGAAGG
>Ga0208192_1000706_pt1 | contig 24528 bp, 22 predicted proteins | sample June2015DPH_13_1_2_FD_184711 | JGI IMG/M metagenome (GOLD analysis project Ga0208192, IMG submission 184711) | Peatland microbial communities from SPRUCE experiment site at the Marcell Experimental Forest, Minnesota, USA - June2015DPH_13_150... | ecosystem: Environmental > Terrestrial > Soil >... | reverse complement strand
TGGCTGACTCCTTGGAGTGAATTTGAAATCAGCCAAGTATGCCGGTTATGTGGCCATCACGGCAGGCAGCGAGCTGAAGGGAGGGCACTTAATGAAACATGCCAACATAAACGATATCCCAACATATATGCGCAGCTATGCGCCAGAGTGGGGCGACAGAATCCTTGAATTGCACCCGCCGTTGTACACCGTTGACGACCCGCCGTCGCCGATGATTGGCAAGCTCCTGCGAAAGCCCTATCCGGCCCACACGCTCGCCATCATGGGCCTGGTCCGGCGCTGGCAACAGGCCCGCGCAGGAGCGGTGATTGCGGAGTGTGGTACGGGCAAGACGCTGATCTCGCTCGGTGCCGTTCAAACCCACGCTGAGGACCGGCCCTTTACGGCGCTCGCGATGGTTCCGCCGCAATTGGTCGAGAAGTGGTGCCGGGAAGCGATCCTTACCCTGCCGCGTGTCCGCGTGTTCATCATCGACGGGCTGCGGACGCCAACCAACTCCAACAGTCACCACGGCGTGAACGAAGTCAAGCTGCGAAACAAACGCATTGTGCGCGAGGGATTGCGGACCAGCTTGAGCGAGTTGCGTCTGCGCAGGACCTCACCTTCGGCTCGTAAGCGTTGGGATTCGCTCTGTCCTTCTCCGGCATTGTTCGTTGTCGGCCGGGACCGCGCCAAGCTCGGGTTCTTCTGGAGGCATGCCTACCAAATCGCCCGTTGCGGGCGTTATCAGGGCAGCGTCGTTAATCCTGACAGTGGCTCTCCGGTCTGCCTGTGGAAAGAAGACGAGCGCCTGCTGGCGATGGACTTCAAGAAGGTGAAGCTCAGCGAAATGCTGGGCCAGGCGGAAGAGACAAATCATGCCCGCAGGCCACTCTACAGCGCGCTTTGGCAGGCAGATGGCAAAAAGATTCGACGCTTTGCACCGGTTGACTTCATCGGCCGGTACATGGACGGGTTCTTCGATTACGCCATCCACCAAAGCGACAGCGCAGACAAATCTGCAGCTTGCCGACATTATCTCATTTCACTTCTATGGTACTTCGGCAGTTGTCCTATCACTTCCGTGTGCCCCTACGATGGAGCCACGAGCACGTTCACCGGCCATACCACCAACAAGAGTGGCTGCATCTACGGGGAATACAAGCACGGGAGTCATACAAGCTGGGAGAAATGCTTCTGCGCTGGGGAGTGATGCCGTTACTTTGAGGTTGGGGTCTTCTTTATCCCAACCCGCTTGAACGCATTCCGAATCAGCGCGTCGGTCGAGCTATGGGGGTATCTGTGAGCAAAGCTGCGAGAGCTACAAACTCTTGCCTTCATCGCGCCGCCGGCGGCTCCTGGTCGGTGGGAATTCCGACTAGGTAGCGATAGAACGCAACGGCCCGGTTGACCGCGGAAGACTCATTTCCCGTGATCAGCCGGTTCGCGTTCTTTCCTGTGCGCACCATGCTGTAGTATCGCCAGACGTTTTCCGATTCGCGATCCAGAAAGTAGATCGACTGCATCTCACCCGGGTGGAAGAGGGTTATGAAGAGATAGTGCATCGTGCTGACGTTCTCGACATCGAAGACGAGCCGGTCCGCCGAAGCCTCAGCAATATGCATTCGGTAGATGGCTTTGCCAGAAAGGTTATCGACCTGTTCAAAGTAGAGTACCTTGCCTTCCTTCATCTCATCGGGCGTAAAGTCTTCGCGGCGTTGACCAGGCTGCAAGCCGGTCAGAGCGCAGGCGCCCACAATTAGTGTTTGCCACTGCTTGTGAGTGGTCGACCAGTAGCGCATGCCCGCGAGTTCTGAAATTGCCCCGATGTGGCGAAGCAAGCCCTCAGCTCCCGAGGTATGACGAAATCGCGCGACTGTGGTTACCAACGTTGTAAAGCCCACCGCAGCCCAACCGGTGCACGCGGGCGGTCTCCAGTCGCGGCCGAAATCAGACTTGCTCCATAACTTCACGATGGCCGAATCATCCAGACCAGGATAGGGCGGAACGGGTTCCTTTCCGCATGGCGGCTGCGGCCCTAATTGCGCATAGGAGTGCGCCTGGCAGAGCAGCATTGCCGACAATACAAACCGAACGAGGTGCCAGGTCCAAGCCCAGACAAGCGTCTCATGACGCGGATCTGCGCTCATCTGACCATCATAGTTGTTGCCCGGGGCCTGGGTCTATTACAGAAAATGCATTCGAATAGAACTTGATCGGCAAATCGTCACGTCGAGTCCCTAACAACAGAGCAATCTCTTCTGTCTAGTCTTGTTAGGTCAGCGGGAGACTCTGACCTCGCTAAGGATCTCGGCCAGAACGCGTTTCATTGCAGACACTTCTTCGCGGACATCCGCGAGCATCGCTGCGCGTTCAGATAACAAATCCATGTTAAGCCGTCATTTCCTTTTTGGCCTTCCGCGGTTGGCAGTATACACCTCGTTATCTCCAACTGAACTCTTGAATCTCATTTTTCCATGCCACGGTTGGTCCCAGCGGCTCCCAACAGTCTTTCCACCGGTTCTGAAAACCCAATACCCCCCTTCTGGAAACGGTTTTTAAAGACACCGCTCCGGCCCTCACCTCCTCGTCGTTTGATCTCGTTGCGCCCACCGCCTCCCCCTACCCGTCGGGCACCGGCAACACAGCAATCCTCCGTACCATTGCCGCGAACAACCGCTTCTCGACGCTACTGCATCACAGGTGAAGTAGGAGCTTGCTAGCCAGTGCCGATAGTTCTTTCTGCCGCGCTGTTCAAATAAAAAGACCGCCACAGGTGTCGTTCGATCAATTCCGGCACTACAGTGTATTAGTACGGGTCGCGGTAGCCGGTCGAAGTCTTCCAGAATCACTTCCATTTTGACCGGCGTCGGCCTCTTGTGATCGGTCACGGGCCGGTGTTGGACTTCAAGGCCTCGTAGCCGGAAGTACTCGAGGAGGCCTCCGCCCGGTAGGGCAAGACCGTCTCGGACTTAGTACCTGTCCAGTTGGGCGGGTTCCAACAAACATATCACCGATTGAATATGCCAATCCAAGACCTTCTGAACCCAGGCCTCGACCTGGGGGCGGGCGTCGGGCGGGAGCAGGTTTGGGCGCCTTCCGGGAGAACACTGCGCATAAACAGGATGATCTCGCAAAGGGCGTTGTGAGCAAGCCAGAACCCCTGGTATCGGTGATTTGAAGGAAACGGTTAAGTGTGAGTTTTGCGGCAAGAGTTTCGACAGCCCACGACAGCTACGAAAAGATCCATGGTCCTACCGCCTTTCGGCTTTGTTTTCGCAAACCCGCGACAAGGAGAGCCCTATTCCGGTCGCGCTGGCCTTGCTCCAAATCAAGCATTGTGTCGACATGTCGAGTCAATTTGTTGACACGACAGGGATAGACTTTTCATGGTCGACAGCCGCGGGGGAGATCAAAAACGAAATAGATTTCTTGGTCATGACAAAGGATCTCTATTACTGCCAGTCTAGCACTTCCATCAAGCCGACCTTTGCCAAACTATGCTGCTTGACTTCTTGAGCCGGTCACGTATAATCCAGGTATGGCTAAGAGACTACCACTAGAATTTAGGCAGTACCTTTCCAACATCGGACGCAAGGGGGGTCTGAAAGGCGGTCCTGCTAGGGCAGCGGCCATGACGCCAGAACAACGCAGTGAATCAGCGAGAAAAGCCGTAACCGCTAGGTGGGCGAAAAGGGCCTCCCAATAACTAAGTCTCCCGCTCCATTTGGAGACCTTCTCGCTGTTACGCGCCACTCATGGGTATCCGGGGGATCGAGCGCAGTTGCCGCCTTATTTTGGCAAGGTTCTTCGCCAATCTTTCCACGTCTGCCATGAACTCCTGGTCACTCTTGGCAAGCTCGCATATTCCTCCCCACATCTCGGCGACCTCGTGGCTCAGCGAAGCTAACAAGCGTTGTAGGCTTAGGGGCGGGGACTTTCGTAATAACTCAACAACCCCTTGGCTTCGCACGACCAGCAAGTCTGGGCCTCCGTCACATCCCTCAATGTACTGATTTGCTTGGCTAACCACGTAGATTGCCAAGAGCATGGCTTCGAACTGGTCAAAACGCTCGCGGCTTGAACTCATCAAAAGGTCGACAAGGTAATGAGTCAAGGGAGATTCTCCGTAACCCAGGCATTTCCAGCTCCCTGCAGGAGAAACAACTGCCAGCTCTGCCTTGTAGAGCCTTATCTCAGGTCCAATGGAGATTGCTAGGAGTAAGGACGGGAGCATCTTCACCCCGTGATCTTTTCTCATCCTCAAGAGGATTCTCTCGGTTAGCTGGCAAACTGATGGAAACGAAGGAACGACGATTGGTGGGGAGTGCAATTCCGCTCTCAGTTTGTCATGAATACTTCTGAAGATGTCGCAGTACCCCGCATACGTTAGGCTTACCGACCAGCCGTGACCGAAGAAAGAAAAGACTTTCTTTTCCTGATACTTCAGCCCTGCAGACGAGGCAACTTGTCTGTCTGCGGCAAGCACAATCGCCTCCTCGGCGCGGAACCCAATAGCAATGGTCACAGGCGACCTCTTGTGCGGGAGCTGAGGCCAGAAAGGATACAACGGCCTATGACGAAAATCAAAAGTTTTGAAGTTTTGAACGGCCTGGGCGGTGAATACCATGTCGGGTGCTTAGGTTGTGTTACGGGCGGTCGCAAACCAAAGCTATTCATTTTTTGCGTCCAAATATTTCAAATGACACCAGTACCCACTTTTCTGAGGATGATTCACGTTGAACACGTGCGGTGTATCCTGATTGTTTGGATTTGGTCCGGCGGGCAGGGTATGAACTTGCATTTCCGACCACAGGGGCCGGCGTCCTGGCTCTTAGACGACCACCGTTCGAAAGAGCCTTAGGGATGGAGTGCGCTGGGTTAGCTTCCCCTCCCACTTCGACGGCTGCTCGCTGAAGTCCGTCGAATCGCAAAGGCACTTGGTGTGTGACCGCAACCGTTGGAATCGGGCTTCTTGATGAAGTTCACCGGTGTTCCCTCAGCTAAGCATGTTAACGTTTACGAGGAGAATGCCTGGAACAGCTATTGTGCGGCCTGATTATGACGGGCTTTCCGTCGTTTCGGAAGCCAAAATCGTCGTGAATAAGAAAGTCTCCCTCATCCTGCCGATACGCCGGCAGCAGGTGTTCCCGAACTATGTCAATCATTACGTTGAGTTCGTGTACGTAGGACGCGTAATACCGATCCACTTCGCCGTGTTTGTGCCCCAGCCGTCGAAGTGCTGTTCTGTCTTACGGATGTGTTCTGGTCGAATAGTCGCCTACTCGGACACTTAGCAGCAGGAGATTCGATCCTTGTAGGCCGCCGGTGTTTTGGAATCGGCGTCTTGGGCATTGCGGCATATTTTCGGCAGATGTTTCTCTCGGGAAAATACTACAATCGCTGGTGGGAAGGCAGGATGACGGACTTATTCCTCAAACATGTTTCGGTGGCCGAATCTGGCGGTGAGTATTTCCAGGTTTCGTTTGCCGACGACGAGGAGAGTGACCGCAGTTACTTTCTGCTCCAGCGGCAATTCGAATCACCCGATCATAGGCGGGTCTATGTTGAAAGCCATCTACGCACGCCTTCTGGGCATTTCAGGATAAGAAGAGCAGAGCTTGAGAGAGGCCTCTTCCGCTTGGAGATTATGTGTCAGCCGCCCGAAACGGTCCAGATTCGATTTCAGGCCGACGGAATCCAATTCAACCGACTGAAAAGAGTTCTAAGAATCATGCTTCCTTCGAGCGTCCTCATGATCGAGTAGACTCGTTGCCTACGAAAACCGGCCGTGAAGAATAAGATCATCTGCTAAACACGTCGACAAGGCAGGAGCAATCTGCCCAATCTGAGGCAAAAATCCTGGGGGTTTCAGAGACTTTCTTCGGCGGCGATCCCCGACTATTTGATAGGCGAGTTCAACGGTGGCTGCACCGCCGCCCACACTTGTCGGGAACACCCGTTCTTGACGGCGATCATTGAGGAACTAACGCTCCCGCTCAGCTGCCCGGCCCGCCTCAGTGGGCAATATACTCCCAGAAAGCGACATGGAGAGCCGGGTCAGTTGCAGCGGATGGTTGGGCCCGCCTACAGGACAACCGAGGGAACTCAACCTGGGCGCTCCTGCGGAGATCAGGCCGGCGCGCAGTCGACTCTCTATTCCGTCGTTTTGCCGTCGAAGTGTTCGTTGTCGGCCTCCGCCTCCTCGCGGGTATGGTGGACGACGCCGTCCCGATGATTCGGCGGCGCATAGACCGTATAGAGCTTCAGTGGAACACTGCCGGTATTGATGATGTTGTGATTCGTCCCAGCCGGGACGACTACCGCGAAGCCCGCGCGGATCGGCGTCCGAACGCCATCGAGAACCGCCTCACCGGTCCCCTCCTCCACGCGAAAGAACTGGTCGAGCTTGTGGACTTCCGCCCCGATCTCTTCCTTGGGCTTTAGCGCCATGACGACGAGCTGACAGTGCTTTGCCGTGTAAAGCACCCGGCGAAACTCGTCATTCTTGACGGCGAGACCCTCGATGTCTTTCACAAAGCCTTTCATAACGACTCCTCCTTCGTTAGCTTGCCCCACGGGGGCGTTCGATGCCATTCAGGACAGGCACACTCTTTTCCGGCCCAACTCCTGTTTGGGCTGACCTGGATAAAACCAATCCTAGTCAGCCTAAGACGAAATCGTCGGCCGCGTGCCGCGGCGGAATTGTTCATGACGCTCCCGGCTCCAAGAAACTACTGGCGCTGGAAACCAAGAATCCTATGCCCGTTCAACCTGCGAGTCAACAGCGCGCATCAACGCGCATCAACACATGTCAAAGCTCTTTAGAAATGTCCCCTTTCTTACCTCATTAGAAATGTCCCCTTTTTGGTTTTCTCTTTGTCGTTGGCCTTGCCCAGAGCGAAGCCCTGCGGAGCCCGTAGGGCGGAGCGTTCAGGGCGAAGCGGAGGGCAAGGCCAACGACGCGCGCGGCGGCAGCGGTGGGCCGGCGGACAGTGCCTTCTCCACTCCCCGGCAGGCCGGCTGTCGCCACGGGTGGTCCGGCGGCGGCACCCACTTCTGCTTGGGCAGCCGCGGGGCCAGACCCCCTCTTCCGTGGCCTAGCTCCGTGGCCTCCTGGCCAATGGCATTGGCCGGCGCCGGAATCTCTTCCCAACGCAGGGCGTGGCCGCGATATTCGATCGTCACGCTGCCGTCCCGACTCTCACAGACCGCCACTTGGCTTTTCACCGGCGCGTAATGGTGACTCTGCGGCTGAAGTTGGAAAAAGCGGTTGTCGTAACGCACCACCCAGTCGTCGCTGATCCTCCGTACACTCTCCAGTCGGAAGATCTTGTCCAACTCCCCCGCCCTCGGCGCCCGGCGGTGATAATCCTCCGGTCGGGCCGCCGCCCGCCCAAACCGCCGGTTGTGGTCGGGCAGGTACTCTGCCTCCAGATAGGCGTTGGCCTGGGCGTGCGTGGCGATCTTTTTTCGGCGCAGCTTCTTCACCAGTCGATCCTGATGCGTCCCGTGCATGCGCTCCACGCGTCCCTTCGCCTGCGGCGAGCTCGCCGCGATAAGCTCGATGCCTAGCCTCTCGCACATGCGCCCAAACTGCGTGATCGGCTCTTCCCCCCTCAACCGCTCCCCGGGCGTGGCCCCTCGCTTGTAGAGATTCTTCCAGTCCACATACAGGGCCCACGGCACCCCGTGGCGCTCAATCCAAGCCCGCAACGCGTCGGCGGCAGCCCAAATCGTCTCTTCCTCCCCCAAGTGCGCCCAGGTGGTGTTGGTGGCGTCGTCGACCAGGTCTATCAGGCAACCTCCGGGACCACGCCCTTCCAGCCAGCGGTGAAAGCTCCCGTCCATCTGGACCAGTTCGCCAAAGTGCTCCCTGCGCTGCCGTCGCCGCCGGTGCCGCCGTCGCCTCCGCTCCCGGCTCCACAACCCTTCCCCCAGCATCCAGCGCCGCAGCGTCCCCGCGTCGACCTGAAGCCCATCCTCCGAGGCTAGATGCTCAGCCGCCAGCGTGGGGCCAAAACGCTCCCCCACCTCCCCGCCGTACTTCTCCCGCACTCGCCTCAGCACCTTCTGCCGAAGGCTCTCGGCGTGGGCACGGTTCGAGCGCCGCCCGGCGCTCCGGTGCTTCATCCCCGCCGCGCCTTCTTCCCGATACCGCTTCCACAGACGCTTGGCTTGCCGGTAGCTCACCCGTAGCAGCGCCGCCGCGTCCACGACTCGCAAGTCCCCACTCTTCACCCGCCCCAGCACCTCGACCTTTCCCAACTCCCGCTTGCTCATTTCTGTTCGCCCCAATCTGACCTCCTTTCGGAGGTCACATTAGGGGACATTTCTATCGAGGACAAAAGGGGACATTATCATGGAGGCACAACACAGCGCGCATCAACACAGCGCAGCACCTCGCCAAGCTGTTTCCGCGCCTTGGGTGCTGGCGAATCCCCGCCTGCCACCGGAAATGCCGGATAGATCCCCTGTGACACCGTAGGGTAGAGCGATGTCGCTCAACTCCTGAATCGTCGTACCCTTCCATAGTCCGGTTCCGTCCGGATACTCCGTAATCCGGAAGGAATCAGCCGGGGGTGGCGGGATGCGCCGCGCAAACCCTCCAGTTCTCGCGGGCGTTCGAGACCAGGCGGCAAGGCTGCCTTGCCGCATCGGAGGCCCTTTCTTCAGGTTTCTGAGGCATCTCTTGGGGCGAGGCCCGGTTGCTTCGCGGGCGGCGTCGACAGGGCTTGTTGCGGCCGTCGTCGATTTTAGCTGGGGGAGCCGGTCCCGATCGCGGCATTCCGCGAACCTAACGATATTGGCGCTCAGGCGCGGCTTGCTTCCGGGCCTCGCTTATCTTTCCTAAGAAACTCCAGCAGTTCACCGTTAACCTGCTCTGCGTGTGTCCAAGTTATGCAGTGCGGCCCATCCTTTACCACCAACAGGCGGGCTCCCTTGATCAGCTTGGCGGTCCGGAGTCCCGAAGCTGTGATGGGAAGAATCCGGTCCGCATCGCCGTGAATGATGAGCGTGGGCACGTCCACACGGATTAGATCCTTGCGGAAGTCCTCATGCCATGTTGGTACGCAAGCGAGACTGGCCGTGGCCGAGGCCCCAGCTGCCACGTTCCAGCTGGCCTGGACGGCTTGTTCGCTGACACGCTTGCCCAGCAGGAGGTCCGTATTGTAGAAATTCTTAAAAAACTCGGTGAAGAACGCGTAACGATCTGCGGCGACGGCTTTCTGGATCCCCTCGAAAACACTGCCGTCCACGCCCTCCGGGTTGTCCGGCGTTTTCAGGAGGAAGGGCGGGACCGCCGAGATGAATACCGCCTTGCTCACACCCTTCGATCCGTACTTCCCAAAGTAGCGCGCCACTTCGCCGCCACCCATGGAGAAACCGACCAGCGAGAAATTACGCAATTCGAGCTGCGTCACGACTTTGTGCAGGTCCTCGGCGAAGGTGTCGTTGTTGTAACCTGTTGTTGGCTGGCTGGACTTGCCGAATCCTCTGCGGTCATAGGTGATGACACGGTGACCCGCAGCCAAAAGCACCGTGATCTGCTTCTCCCAGGAAGCACCGCTCAGCGGATATCCGTGAATAAGGACAACCGGCTTGCCCGAGCCGTGGTCCTCATAGTAAAGATCGATGTTGCCCGAGTTTTCCTTGCCGACCGTAACGGATGGCATTGAGACTCTCCCTTTCGCGTTCGTGCGCGTGCTGACGTCGATGATGTTTAGTCGGAATTTCCGTTTGAGTTCGCGGCCAAGCGATAGCGTCCGCTTGCTCGTCATCGGGATGAGACACTACAGCCTGGTTTTATTTTCGAGTCCAAAGTCTTTTCGGTGGCCGCCAGAAAATCCCAAGAGCCCCAAACTGACGGCTTTCCAAGCAATTCGTTAGACTCTTTTACCGTGGCAAGGAACCAGCTCGATTGCCGGTTCCTCTATTTGCCTCTCGTTTCTCCCTGCTTCGCCGGACAGACCAGACTCCGCCCAAATCAACTACTGCGGGTTGTTCGGTTTCTCCGCCTACTGCTTCTTTTCGGGGTCACTGCTGTCGCTGTGGGGAGAGACAGCTTTCTTAACTCCCTTACCAACTTTCTTGCCCCCCTTGCCCACACCCTCACCCAAATCCTTGCCTGCCGCGATGGGTTTACCTTGCTTCATCTCGTGGCCGACTCCTTCGCCGCCCCTTCCCACATCTTTGCCGGCGGCTTTGAATTCGCCTCCGACCGACTCCGGCCCCACTCCCAGTTTGCCTGCTGTTTGGCCATCAAGGTGTCCCGTGACCGGCAGGTTCTCTGCCTTCTGATATTGGCTGATCGCCTCTCGGGTTTGGGAACCCATGACGCCATCGATCGGCCCGGGGTCGTAGCCCTTGTCGCGCAGAGTCTCCTGCACCTTCTTAATGTTGTCGTGATCGGCTGCGGAAGCCCGGGGCATCAGGATCAGTCCTAACATCGCAGTCATCAGAAGGATGAAGATAACCCTGGTTCGTACTGCTTTCCTGTTTAGAGACATATTGCACCTCCCTTTTGAACATGGTTGCTTGTTTGCCATTCCCTGGAGCAGGTAGCCCTTACTTCGACGACGTGGCCTTTGGGTTCTTAATCTCCAACTCGTTCACCACCTGCTTCACATTTGGAACTGAAGAAGCGACCTTTTCGGCCCGCGCGCGCTGGGTCTTTGAGTTGACCTCCCCGGTTAGGGTGACGACCCCATTCTTGACATCAAATTTCACAGCCTTCTGAACCCTATTTGTGATGAGCGCGGCGTCTAAGTTTTTCTCGATGCCCGTGTCTAGATCAGAGTTCACCGTCTTCGCCTCGCTTTCGACACCGGGAGGAGTCACGGCAATCTGATTCGCGATAACCTGCTCACCTGCGATTGACTTTGCAAGAGATTCGGCTTCTACCTTGTCCGCCTCAGCTGCGACGTGTCCGCCAAGGGTCACTACGCCCTTGTCGCGATCCTGACTTACGGTGACATCTTTGAGGCCAGCCTGATCGAGCGATTTGCGGATGCTGTCAGAAACATCGGGTGACTTCGTGGACGTTGAGCATCCTACGAGGGTCCCGACTACGAGCAGCGCGAGCAAGCTTAAGCTCAGTTTGTGCGTTTTCATATTTCTCCTTTGATGGGACGTAGGATTGGACCTCCAGTCCCTGGTTTCGGTCATTTATTGTAGAAGGAGGATTTGATGTTCTGCATCGTACACGTCCTTCATTTCGTTCACAAATAGATCCTTCAGCGTCTCAAAGCGCATGGAGTCTCCTTTTCTTCCGTCAGTAAATTCGATTCTTACCCCCGACGGAGCGCTGTGTGGAAAAACCGAAGGTAAACACGTTCCTTCTCAACCCCCGGTCGGTGCCTGTCAGTCGGGGATGCCTCGGGCCGGTAACGCACAGTTGTGTCTTACGCGGCGCTTCGGCCCCGCACGAAATGCACGATCAAGGAAATGACGGCCACAATGAGCAGCAGGTGAATCAACCCGCCCGCAACGTGGAATGCGAGAAAGCCTAAAAGCCAAGCCACCAATAGCACGATAAAGAGAATGAGAAACATACTGTACCTTTCCTTCCTGCATCCGAAAGCGTGTTCGTCCTTACAGTTTCAGCAATCTGTCAAAAAAGGAACGATAGCGCTGTAGGGCAACCCGCAGGTCCTCAGTGGACACGTTGTCGCCGCGGTCCCACTGCTTTTCCAAGCCCGATCGCTCGTTGGCGAAACCTTCCGCCAGTCGCTGCATCACCGAAGCTACCAGCTTGTCTGCCTCTTCGACCGTCCGGCGTGGCTCGTCCACGAAACCGGTCTGTACCTTGCTCCACTGCGATCGGAAATCTGCCATCTCCGATTCAGAAAATAAGGGCATGGGCTCTGAGACTGCAGCCGCTCTATCCAGAGTTTTCGGCTCTTGACCTTTCACCAGCTTGGGTCCGTCGGGCTGCTTTTGCGCCACGCCGTAGCCCGCCAGGTCAGCCGTCGTAAGCTCCCCTTCTTTTCCCTTTAGTTCAGCCATTACGCCACCTCTCTTTCCTTAACAGTCGTTGGTATCTGCACCAGTTCCTCAAATAGAGAGCGGTAATGAATCATCGCCGTTCTCAGGTCTTCCGTATTTGCTGCGTCTTTCCCAACCCGCAGCGCAATCTCACGCGCAGACCGGTAGTTCTCCACCACTCGGGGATGGTCGACAGAAATGTCGGCGGCGCGTTGATCGAAATCGGATACGGGATAGCCACGAGTTTTCATTAAAGAGGACACCAGGTCATCGGCTTCTGTGACTGCCCCCTTTGGGGAATCGACAAAACGAGACTGTACGGACTCCCACTGTTTCGAAAAACGTTCGCGTTCCATCGGATTAAGATCGCGAATGTTGAGCTTTTCAACCCGCTTCTCGCGATCCGTTAATTTCGCTTCTGCTTTTCGTTCTGATCCATGCTCGCGCACCGCCCGGTCGTACTCAGGCCCAAATCTTTTCCGCAGGCCAGCCCTCGTACTCCTGCGTTTTCGCACGTACAGCCAAGCAAGCGCTGCGATGATCAGAACCACCGCGACGGCGAGCACAATCAGCTTCGGATCCATCAGATTTAGATTCATCGAAACCTCGCTGCATCAAGAATGGCCGGAAAACCAACTTTGTTCACCAAATTCCCTCTACCATGAGAACCTTGTGAACTCAGATTCTGCCCGTCCTTCTTTCCATTGTCTGTACTGCTTTGCTCATTGCTCTGGTCAAAATGAGTCACCGTGACCGCAGCGATGCTTTCGTGCCCTTAGCCAATCCGGGGTGTGCACAAGTGCACTAACACGTGGTCACAATCGGGCCGACAGCCGCCTTCTTCACGCTCATGATGATGTTGCTAGTGGGAAACAAGAGGGCTGCGGTTTGGATGAGTTCAGCAGCTTCCTCTTACAAGGGAGGTGAGATGTGGTAACCATGTTGATTGTTCTCTTGCTGTTGGTTTTGCTCGGTGGTGGAGGCTGGGGATATTCTCGCTGGCGAAGTTAGGGTCCGGTGGTGCTTCGCCAACGGTCCAAACAAACAATCTGACCGCGGGGTCAGATGTGGATACGCAATTCATTCCAGAATCACGCATGCTGCAAACAGATCACTGGTGTGCAGAGTCGAGCCGACAGAGTCTCCAGGGACTTCCAGCCGGCGATGATTCCCTATGACCGCCGCCTAGAACCCGAGTACGCGTTTGAACTGGGCGGACGCACCGCTGCCATGACCCATGGCCATCCAAGCGGGTATCTCAGCGCCGCCATGGTCGCGTCGATAATCCAGTTCGATTGTATCGCGAACTGCCCTTTATGGCTTGGTATTCATTTGTCCCAAGATCGTTCCCGCTTGCCAGCGGAGATAGAGCTAAGTCGCTCAACTAATGGATCGTCGTATTCGGAAGTTACTCTCCGGTAGTGCGCGGAGGTATTTGTTCGCTCGCCTCGATGCAAGTTATTGCCGCTCAACTAGTTCTCCTGCGCGTTGGGGATTCCGCCTGAAAAGTCGCCTCCCCGCAGGAATCGGCTGACTTGCCCCACTTGGCGCAAAGGGCGTTTCCCAGGCACAATCTGGCAGTGGTGCTCGGAAGGGCTGTTCCCCCTTGTTGCCATGCAGGCCAGCCGACTCCGCAACTGCGTATGTGCGGAACGGAATCGCGTCGGAGGCGCACGTAACAAATGGGGGAGCCAATGGCCGAGAGCGACCTTACGGCGGGAAGTTCATGCGGCGAAACAGGAAGCACAAGCACTCTGGAGGCAAAAATACACACCCCTCCCTGGTCTTAGCGACCTTCGCGGCAGTAATCGAAGTCTGTCCCTACCTCTTCTTCCTAGCCTTTGCCTTCGGTTTTCTCTTCGCTAGTTTGACTGCGCCGGTTACCTGGAAAGGGATAGGGTGTCCGCAGGGGGTAGCGGTTGCTCCGGTGATCTCCGCCCCGCATTTTTTGCATTTCGGCATCGCGACATTCCTCCTCAACTACCTGTCAACATCCCGTTTAGTCTTTCCTCGATAGAAGCACAAACATTATAGGTGTCTATACGCTGAAAGGACGGAATTGTCAACCACGATGAAGTCAAAATGAAGTCAAAAACCATAGAAAAGACTTCGCCCTCCAACCTTCATGGCGCAGGGGGGGCCTCTCACCGCGGTCCCTCGATTCAGCAGTCTCCCGCTCTCAGCCGACAGTTGGCGCGTGACCGACAAGGTGAAGACACCTGCTTGATAGTAGTTGGCCCCGCTCGGGCTTTCCCATCAATTCCAGAAGGATCTTCGGATCAGCCACGACCAAGGGCACGAACCACCCGTCCGCAGTTACGGCGAGCTTTTCCCCCAACGCCCAAGTCTCAAGTTCGCTCCCGGAATAAGGTCTGGAGGTAACCAGAGTAGATGCGTCCCTTCCATCCAGCGAGTGCAGCCTCTTCTTCTCCCAGAGATCGCGTGTATCAACCAATACATACGATCCGCGTTTCCGAAAGAGCTTCAAGTCCTCGTGCGGTGCTCCGCACTTATGCCGCCATGCAGCCTGCCAGCGGGCCATCTCCTGCCACAGTGTCTGAATCACATCAGGGTGGTCATGCGCGCCACATCGGTACTCAGCCGTAAAGTGGTAGGCAATCCGCTCAACATCGGCCCCCTTTGGAAGAAAATCGTAAAACCCCGCCAGTGGCTTTATGTTTCGCACGCTGAATTCAGTCGGGTTGGAAAAGTATGGGCTGAAACGGTCGATGCTTAAGTGCACCATAGCGCCTGGGGGCTGAAGATGATGGAGCAGAGGAAGAATGGCTACAGTCTCCTCGTACACTCCCACATCATCCCCGGGGAATCCCCAAAGAAGATTCCAGTCGACATTTACACCCGCTACTCTGGCATACCGGAGCAGCATCAGATTCTGTCGTGCCTGCACACCCTTGTTCATCAGCGTCAAAAGGCGAGATGACAGCGACTCAATGCCAGGCTGGATTGATGTGATCCCTGCCCGCTTGAGTGCGAGAACCCGCGGCAGCGAAAGGTTGGCCCTCTGCTCATAGAACACGGTCACCCCCGGGAATCTACCAGCAAGACGAGGGAGAAGGGTTTTGAAGTACGTGTACGGCATGGCGTTGTCAGTCATGATTAGTTTCGTAGTGGGGTGGGTGTCCAGGAGAGTGCGCAGGTCCTCGATAACCCGATCGGGAGACTTCTGGCGGAACGCCATAGTCTCCCCGCTGAGCCCGCAAAAGGTACAATGGTGCTTCTGTCCCCACCAGCAACCCCGACTAGTCTCGTAAGGAATTTGGGTCTCCCCTGCTGGCACCTTGCTCATGGCAAGGAACCGTCTTCGTTGCTCGTAGAACTCCGTGTACTTAGGCACAGGCAGAGCATCCATGTTTCCGCACGGCTCGCCGTAGATGAGGCGGCTATGGGGCCGTAAGCCAGCCAGGATGCCTTGAACAAACTTAACAAATGTAGCTTCACTTTCTCCCGAGAAGATGTAGTCAACACCCGACGACAGCGAGGCAATCCCGTGCGCCATCTCCCCCTCGCAATTGGCTCCCCCGAGAATAGTGATGGTGTCTTTACTTAGAGTTTTGATTCGGTTCAGCAGGGCTAGACTGGCGGCCGTCTGTTCGAAAATCGTGGTACAACCGACGATCCTGTAACACCGTTCACTAACTGCCCTTGCCACGCCGTCTACGTATCCCTCAGCGTACCTCTCCAAACGCCGTAAGTCCTGTTGGGTGATCGGTTCCTTGCAATCATGGCAGTCAAAGTCGGGCCTAATTTCCCAATCCTTGTTCGGACCGATCACCCAATCTGGTGTGAACATCTGACGGGCCCGGCGGCCCAACAGTGGAAGCCCGAAAGCACACCGGGCGAAGAAGCGCTCCCCGGCGAAGGACCCCGCAGGCGCATCGCAAATCTTCGCATAGGCTTCCTCCCCAATCAGCGAGGCCAGCACAATGTTCGCATAGAGGACCCGCACGCGAAATCCAGCCTCCTGGGCACAAGCTTGGAGAAGATGGACAGCCAAGGAGGGGTAATTCAATACGTGGAATGGAGGGACGATTAAGAGCACATCAGCCTGGCGAAGCGCCGCAGGAAGGCTCTTGATCGGGGATGGCGAGGGTACTCGTTTCTTATGTTTCACCTTCTCCATGATCACCATTCCTAACTACTGCCCATGGCATCCAACACACTGGTTGCTGTCAAACATGGCGGCGACTGTCAAGCATATGAAGGCAAAAGCCTTAGGTCGGAAGATTCAAACGGTGGACCAAATCTCGAAAACGGGCGTCCAATCGTACGGGGTCAAGGATGGGCTCCAAGCCAATCCAAGGAAGCTCGTTATCCCGCTGCTTGTAAGCCTCTTCCAGCCATTCTAATGCCTCTCCCTTCTGGTCCAAGCCTACACAAATCAACGTGATCAGGTACGGAGACACGTATCGCCTGCTTGATTGTTCCTTCAGTCCATTGAGTATATCTTGTGAGTCACCTTTCCTGCCGGACACGGCATATGCATAACCCAGTGCCGCCATCACCGTGTCCTCTCTGGAGGAAACGGTAGCCGCCTCTTGAAGTTCCGTGATGCTTTCTGCAAACTTGTGTTCCTATAGATAAACTAGCCCGAGCAATGCTCGGGCTGCAAAGAAGTCCGGTGAAACTTCCAGAGTCCTCTGAATGGCTCGCCTCGCTTCTGCGTGCGGCCGGGCGGCGTAGAGAATTTGTCCCATATTTAAGCTTATGATGGGCGACAGTGGATCAAGTTCCGCAGCCCGCCGAGCCTCCACTACGGCCTGCTCGTGTCGCCCCGTCTCACATAGGAAAAGCGAGTACCAGTGATGAGCGACCGCATAGCCGGGATTGAGATCCAGGGCCCTCCTGTATTCCCTCTCGGCGCCCACCCAATCCCACTCGGGTTGCTTGATCAATGCCAGCGAAGTATGGGCTTCGGCCATCGTATTATCGATTTCCAATGCTTTCAGCGTCGCCGCTTTCGCCTTGGGGAAGGTCTCGTTGGGAGAAAGCCAATGATTGGTACCGATTATGACGTACGAGTCAGCCACGCCAGCGTGGGCAAGGGCATAGGTTGGGTCCATTTCGACCGCTTGCTGGAAGTACATCAAGCCTTCCATTACGGCTTCGCGGTCTCTCTTGTTCCAAAAGTAGCGGCCCCTGAGATAGGCTTCGTACGCATCAGGCTTGACAGCGCGGACCGCTCCAAGGCGACTCTCTTCCTGCGGACTCAGCTTGACCTGGACTTCCTCAGCAATGGTCCGTGCAACCTCGCTCTGCACCGCCAGCACGTCACCCAGGTCGCGCTCATAGCTTTCCGCCCACAGATGGCGCTCCGCCTTCGCCTGGATCAACTGCGCGGTGATTCGCACGCGGTTGCCGGAGCGCAGGACCGAACCTGCCACAATGGCGTCCACGTTGAGTTCGCGGGCAATCTGTGGCAACGGTTTGTCCGTCTTCTCGTAGCGCATCACCGACGTGCGCGAGATCATCCGGAGCGCGCTGATCTTCCCCGAGTTGGTAATCAGCTCTTCCATCATACCGTCGGCGAAGTATTCCTGCCCTGGATCGCCGGAAAGATTCCCCAGCGGCAACACGGCTATAGATTCGATCTGCGGACCCCACAGCCGGCCGTGAAGGCAGTCCCGCAGATCTGGGACCACGAGCGCTGCCAGAAAGGCCAACACGACTCCCGCCAGGGCCGCCAGCCACCGCCGTCTTGGGAGCAGGGCGCGACGTGCTGCCTCTCGCCCGGTTTCCGTATCGCGCTTCAGACGCTGCAGGTCTGCCCACAAATCGGAGGCGGTCTGATAACGCAGCTTGCGATCCTTCTCCAGTGTCTTGCTGACGATCTCTTCGAGCTTGGGCGGGAGGTCGGAATTCAACTGCACTGGCGAAGTCGGGGCCTCACCGAGAATCGCGTGAAAGATGACAGCAGAAGTGGTGCCGGGAACGGCCCGCTTGCCCGTGGCCATCTCGTAGAGCACCGTGCCGAAGCTGAACAAATCCGTGCGGGCATCGAGTTCTTCGCCCCGCGCCTGCTCCGGCGACAGGTAGGCCACCGTGCCCATCACCGCACCGGGGCTGGTTAGGTGCTCCTTGTCCAGCGAGGCGGTTTCCGCGGCTGTAGCGGCAACGTCCTTGTCCCCGCTCGGGCGCTCTTTCCCCAGCCCCCGTTTTCCCGGCGTCAGTTTCGCCAGCCCAAAATCCAGAATCCTCGCTTGGCCTCTATTCCTCACGAAAATATTCGCTGGCTTGATGTCCCGATGCACGATGCCCTTCGAGTGCGCGCCATCGAGCGCGTCGGCAATGTGAATCGCCAGGTCCAGCACTTCGTCCGTCCTGAGCGGCTTCCCGGTAAGGCGCTGCTTCAGGGTCTGTCCCTCCAGGTACTGCATGACGATGAAGGGCTGACCCTCTTGCGCACCAATCTCATGAATCGTGCAGATGTTGGGATGGTTGAGCGCGGACGCAGCCTGGGCCTCGCGTTGGAACCGTTCCAGGGCTTGCCGGTCCTTGGAGAGTTCTTCAGGCGGGAACTTCAAGGCGACGGTGCGCCTGAGCTTGGTGTCCTCGGCCTTATACACCACACCCATGCCCCTGCCGCCGAGCTTTTCGAGAATGCGATAATGGGCGACGGCGCGGCCGACCATGGGAGAAAACCTACTTTGACGGAAATCTTAGACCGCGTTTGCAGACAAGTCAACGCAACAGGAATATCCGGGACAGTTCAAGTAGCGGAACTGTTCCCAGGAGTGCTGTCTGCGGCAACACCTCTCCGTGCTGGATCGACCGCGAAGTTGCCCTGGCAACAAACCAGAACTTCCCTAAAGGTCGCAGTGAAACTTACGGGCGCTGGGCACACAGAATGGATTGGTAATGATAAGTCTTAGTGCAAGTCGGCTTCCCGTCAGGAATCGGCTGACTTGCCCCACTTGGCAGGAAGCTTGTATCTGGCAGAGGTGGTCGGAAGGGCTGTTCCCCCTTGTTGCCATGCATGCCAGCCGATTCCGCAACTGCGTAGGTGCGGAACGGAATCGCGTCGGAGGCGCACGTAACAAATGGGGGAGCCAAAGGCCGCGGGCGACCTTACGGCTGGAAATCCATGCGGCGCAGGAGGCCCTGGAAGCGCGGGCCGGGGCGCGGGGATTATTTCAAATTTGCGTACTCCGCCTTGGCTTCCTTCAGGATGGGGATGTCGGGGTCGGCGTCTTTCCAGAGCGTGAGGAAGTCCTGATACGCCGTGCGGGCTTTGGCCGTGTCGCCCTGCATGGCGTAAGCGCGGGCCAGTCCCACCCGTGCCAATGCACCCCAGGGAAAGTCCGCCACGAGTCCTCGGTGGTCGATGAATTTCTGAAATTCCGCTGCCGCTGCGTTGCCGTCGTGCAGCATGAGATAGGCTTCCCCACGCAAATAAGCGGGGCACAGGAGTATCGCGAGGTTCGTTGGGTAGCTAAGTTCCACCGTGCTCGCCACCTTCAAAAGTTCGATGGCCCGGTTCGGGTCTTTGCGCTGCAAGGCCACAGCCGCCCGGATCGTGGGCAGCCAATACCTCTGGACCCGCGTGTGCAGAGGGAAGGTCTTGTCGAGTTCGGCCGCCAGCTTCTCCGCTTCTGCCGTATCGCCTGCCCGCGCCAGTGCCAACGCCGCTATCGCCCGCACATCGCGGTTCGGGGCCAGCTTCAACGCCGCATTGGCCTCGGCACGCGCCTGCTCCCGGTTTCCCACTTCCACCTCGCGCAGAGCTGCCGCTGCTTGATAGGTTGCCGCCGTCTCTTTGGCGTCGTTGTGCTGGGCTGAATCCATCGCCCGCCGGGTCAGCTCGTGCGCGTTCTTCAGCTTGCCGTACCAGCCTTCCGTGTCCGCTTGCGCGGCCAGCAACAGGTCTTCAAAGCCCGGCTTGCCCATGGCGGCTGAGACCAACTGCGCCATCTGCGCCGCATTGCCCTTTAGAAACGCCAACTGGTAGCGGTTCTGGAGCATAAGCTCGTCCTCCAGCTTGCGCTCCTCCGCCTGCTTGTACACCGCCTCCGCTTCATCCAGCCGGTTGAGGATCACGTAGGTTTGGGCGAGGTTGAGATAGTTGGCCACCATATTTGGCTCCAGGCGCAGCGCCTCTCGAAATACCTCCAATGCCTTTTCCCAGTTTCCCAGGGTGGCGGAAATATTTCCCAGCCTTCTGTAAGGGAAGTAGTCTCTTGGGTAGGTCTGCTGCCACAGCTCTAAGGTCTGCGCCGCCTTCTCCAGCTCTCCCGTCGCAAACACGAAGTAGTCCGCCTCGATGGCGAACCGCTCCCGTTCGCTTACCTTCTCCCGCAGCTCGTAAGCCTTGCGTATATTCTCTGCCCCCTGCCCCACTTCGTTGAGGGCCCAGTAGACATTCGACATCCCGGAGTAGGCCATGGCAAAATTCGGGTCGATTTCTACCGCCCGCTTGTAGAAAGGCAGCCCGGCTGTGAGCCCTTTCGCATATTCCGTCTTTACTCCCAGGCTGTAGGCTTTCAGCGCCTCCAGGGATGGTGTGGTCGCTTCCTCCACTGGCGTGGCGTATTTCTGCACCGAGCTGAGCGACTCGCCCAGCTTGCCGCGCAAGCTGACCGCAGCAGCGTCCAGAGCCTTGAGCACCGCTTCCTTGCCCGCCGCCTGCTCCTGCGCCTCCGCCAGCACATCGCCCGTGTTGCAGCTCACTGCCTTCAGGCCAATCACGTATTGGCTGCCCAGTCCGGCAATCGAGCCGGCCAGCATGGCCTTGCTGCCCGTGCGCAGGCAGACCTCGTGTGTGACCTCCGGCGTCAACCGGTCACCGGCGGGACGGCCCATCAGCTTCAATGCCTCATTCACCTTGCGCTCGGAAAGCAGGTCGAGAAAGGGCGATTGCTCAAGCTGTACCGAGAGCCCCTGCTTCAGCGTGTCGTCAAATACGCTGTCACCGGTCTTGTTGTCGAAATCGGAGAGGACGATAGTGTCCTTGTCGGTCAGGCGGGTCATGGACTGGCGCGAGCGGAAGTAGAACGTCCCCCCGATGGCAGCAGCGACAAGTATCAGGGCAGCAGGAACAAGAACCTTCCAGAGTTTCCTGCCCGCTACAGGAACTTGGGCCGCTCTCACCTCGCTCAATGACGAAGGCCGCCCAGATTCGGTGTCCCGCTTCAGGCGCTTCAGGTCGGTGCGAATGTCGGACGCGCTCTGGTAGCGCAAGTCGCGGTCTTTTTCCAAGGCCTTCAGGATGATCTCTTCCAGCTTCGGGGGCAACTGTGGATTCAGTCGCAGAGGTGAGGTGGGGGTTTCGTGCAGAATGGCACCAAAAATCGCCGCCGAAGTATTGCCGGGAAAGGGTATACGGCCTGTCGCCATTTCGTACAGCACCGCGCCGAAGCTGAAGAGGTCTGTGCGGGGGTCGAGTTCTTCTCCACGCGCCTGCTCCGGCGACATGTAGGCAACCGTGCCCATCGCCACGCCCGGGCTGGTGAGATGCTCGGGCTTGATGGATGCGGTGGGCAGCGCAGAGGCTCCCACCATTTCCGCCGCCTGCCTCGCCTTTGGTGCGAGCTTGGCCAAGCCAAAGTCCAGGACCTTCGCCTGGCCGCGCTGGGTCACGAAAATGTTCGCTGGCTTGATGTCCCGATGGATGATGCCCTTCGAGTGGGCAGTGTCCAGCGCATCGGCAATCTGGATGGCTAGGTCCAGTACTTCGTCCGTCTTAAACGGCTTGCCAGCGATGCGATGCTTGAGGGTCTGTCCCTCCAGCAACTCCATAGCGATGAAGGGCTGGCCTTCGTGCTGGTCGATGTCGTAAACCGTGCAGATGTTGGGATGGTTGAGCGCGGACGCAGCCTGGGCCTCGCGCTGGAACCGTTCCAGGGCTTGCCGGTCCTTGGAGAGTTCTTCAGGCAGGAACTTCAAGGCGACGGTGCGCTTGAGCTTGGTGTCCTCGGCCTTATACACCACACCCATGCCCCCGCCGCCCAGCTTCGAGAGGATGCGGTAGTGGGAAACGGTCTTGCCAATCATGCGAGGAACCAGCCGCTGCACGCCATCTTAGGCTGCGCTTGCAGCTAAGTCAACGCAATAGGATTATCCGGGACAGTTCAAGTAGCGGAACGGTTCCCAGGAGTGCTGTCAGCAGCAACACCTCGCCGTGCTGGATCAGACGCGAAGTGGTCCCGGCAGCAAACCACAACTTCCCTAAAGGTCGCAGTGAAACTTATGGGTGCTGGGCACACAGAATGGATTGGGAATGAAAAGTCGGCTTCCCATCGACAATCCTGGCGCTTGGCTGGGTTTCGGCGTGGGAAGGGCGTTTTTCGTTGTGCGCCGGGATTAAACCGGCATGTTGTTGGGAATGCAAGAGTCCTACAAGAAAGGAGAAAGCGAATCCATCTTGGCCCCGAGTCTTACGGACGGCGTCGCGAGGCGTCGGCCGAAGCGTAGACAGGGGGGAGCAGCCGACAAGGCTGCGGATCTTGCGGGGTGAAAGTCCCCGTGTCGCCAATTGCCTGTATTCGGGCGACTAGCATATCCGGTGCGAGCGGAGGCAACGAAGCTCGATATGCCCGGACGTAGAAGCCTCGGCTGCCCTGCGGCAGTGTGCGCAGCGGTAGGAACGATCGGGGAGGTGAGCAAACTCGGAGGCCTGAACATAAAGAAGAAATGTCTGCAGCCTCGAAAAACGCTCCGCGTAAAGTCGTGTTCGCGGGTGAAAGCGGGAAGCCGACCCACACCCCTGTTGGGGAAGGCCGAAGACACGGAGGAAGAAACAGGTATGTGCACTCCGTGGGACCGCCGTGGCAAGGGACCAAGCATCCGAGGAAAGATTCGCAGAGATAACGTCGGGAAGATCCCGCTGGCAGCAGGGGCTGGTAGCAACCTGCCAAGACTACTCGAACGAGGCGATGGCCGAAGGAGAGGAGAGCCAGAGGGGATCGGCGCATGAGTCCGTATGAGCGATGACGGAGGAGCAATGTTCTCCGAGGAGGCGAGGCACGCCTCTCCAATGAAGGTAACACCGACATTGGGCAAAGGGACTCTGGACACTTGGTGGTTTCATCGTCAGCGTGGTGGCCGGACACTGAGCCGGTGAGAAGCCAACGCCTGAGGTGAAACGAGGCTGTGGGTAAACCACGGAAGCTGGGGCGTATGCGAACCAGCGCTTAAACCTCGACGAAGCTGGGAAGGCCCATTGCAGAAAGGCCAAGGCTTCAAACCGGACCTGGGAAATCCGGCCGTCCGGAATTATAGGGGGGCCTCGGGAAACGTGGCGGTGAGCTGGCGCGCCCGAGCTCTATCCCAACTATCGGTGGGCCGGGCTATTGAGCTTCGAAAAACGCGGATCAGGGTGCTGACCTCGTAATGATAGAGGGAAGGCAACACGGCTGGCTGCGCTAGACGCGAGTGGTCAGCCGGCCCTGCGTAGTCGAAGAACCTGCGCACGCTGAGAAACAACATGCACGAGAACCGGGAGACCTCTGGGGTGCCTCGATCCAGTGGAGATCGAGGCCGGTCCGAGAAGGTGCAAAGCCGAACGTCGGACATGCACGCTCTGGAGGGGTCGGACCGCGCCGTATTACCGATGAACCAGCCGAACAAAGAAGGGCAACCTTCGGCGGAGGTTGAGGAGGAAAGGGTGCGGACCAAGGAGAACATCGCTCAGTCCAACACGAGCCCGACACAGAGCGGGGAACGAGTGTCCCAGGGATTGCGCGGTGTGCGAGAAGCAGCCAAGGAAAGGAAGCAAGAACGGTTCACCGCTCTGCTCCACCATCTGACGGTTGGTCTGCTTCGGGACAGCTTCTTCGCATTGAAGCGGCAAGCTGCGCCGGGAGTCGATGGCGTCACATGGCAGGAGTATGAGACCGGACTGGAGGATCGGCTCATGGATCTTCACAGCCGGGTTCACCGTGGAGCGTATCAGGCACAGCCCTCGCGGAGAGTCTACATACCGAAGGCCGACGGGCGGCAACGTCCGCTGGGCATTGCGGCGCTGGAGGACAAGATTGTTCAACAGGCCGTAGTGACCATCCTCAACCAGATTTACGAGGTGGACTTTCGAGGCTTTTCCTACGGGTTCAGGCCGGGTCGCAGCCCGCATCAAGCGCTGGATGCGCTGACAGTGGGTATACAACGGAAGCGAGTGAACTGGGTGCTCGATGCGGACATTCGGGGCTTCTTTGACAACATGAGCCACGAGTGGATCCTGAAGTTCATCCAGCACCGGGTGGCCGATCGCCGGATACTTCGCCTGATCCAGAAATGGCTGAAGGCGGGAGTTTCGGAAGACGGTCAGTGGTCGGAGACGAAGCTGGGGACGCCGCAGGGAGCAGTGGTTTCACCGCTGCTCGCTAACGTCTACCTGCACTACGTCTTCGATCTCTGGGTGGAGGCTTGGCGCAAGAAAATCGCCAAGGGCGATGTGATTGTCGTCCGATACGCGGATGATCGTGCGCCACGAGCGCGGAGAGGGCCGCAAGGGCCTCGAAGTGCGCAACTGCTTAACTGATGAGGGCAGGCCCCTCGGAACCGGCTTACAGGAGCAGGTTCCAAACCACCTTCGGCGGCTGTGGTCAA
>Ga0208192_1000697_pt1 | contig 24934 bp, 23 predicted proteins | sample June2015DPH_13_1_2_FD_184711 | JGI IMG/M metagenome (GOLD analysis project Ga0208192, IMG submission 184711) | Peatland microbial communities from SPRUCE experiment site at the Marcell Experimental Forest, Minnesota, USA - June2015DPH_13_150... | ecosystem: Environmental > Terrestrial > Soil >... | reverse complement strand
AAAGGAAGGCAGTTTCTTTCTTGGCGATCGCGAAAGTTGACTCTGCGAGGGAGCCGTCAGCGCGATAAGAGGTGCTATCGTGACCCCAACCGCTTCGTGAGCAGAAACCTGCACATATACTTTAGCTTGCTGATGGTACTTAAAAAGTTCGCTTTCCAGAAGAAAGCCTGTAAATGTAACGTTTTTTGCTGCAATCGACCATAAATAATCGATCGGCGTGTCGAAGAACTGGCCAGCGTGCGCTTGCGACTGCAACTATAGCGAGCACCAGACCGACACTTCAGTAAGCTCTGATAAACGAAAAGCAGTGTTTCTACAAGGGGCCTACTCCCGGCCCGCAAGAAGCTACAAGTTGCTAAGGCGCTGGCAGCTTCTTGAGTGGGCGATACTATTTAACACTGCTCTTACGTCCATCTACCACACCCTTCAGAAGGGAGGTGCTTCTTTTGGACGAACGTGAAATATCAGCGAGACCAGCACCATCTTCAAGATCCTAAAACTGAAAAAAAGAGTAAAAGGAAGTAGCTGCCGCGTAGTAGCGCATTCTTTGACTAACAGCAGCATATTTCTCGAAAAATAACAGTACGCTTTTGGTGCCCGCTCTCGCTTACGCACTCCCTCTTTGTGCCAAATTTTTGGAGTAGGAACGGAAACCGATTTGAATCCCCCATTGCGCCTTCGCACACACCATTCAACATCCTCTCAATCCGTAAAATAGTCGCTCTTTAAGAGCCCTACTCGATCAATCACCTCTTTTTTAACCAATAAACAGGACCCCGCAAGCGAATCAACGGTTTTTGATTCATTGAACTGCCCCCGATCGATCTGCTTACGACCAATCAGGGACCCTGATGCTCTCCACAAATGGACGTAGGAGCCAATAGAGCTAATAACGTCCCTCCGCAACAATCATAATAAATCTTTGGCCCGGCTAAGCCTACGAGGTCGCTTCTTGAAGCCATTCGAACAAGCTCCGGTAAGAAATCGGAACTGAATGCGACGTCACTGTTAAGTAATAAGATATAATTAGCGTCCTTTTCAAAGCTACTCTGATACCGATGTTATTTCCATCGGCAAATCCGTAGTTCTCCTCGTTGCAAATTAGTATAAGGTTGTGCTGCATTCGACTACTGTCATCACATATTTGAATTGATTTATTCCACGAATTCACTAACAAAGGCTGAGCTTACGTCAAAATTTCGTCGCGCATATTCCTCAATTTTCTGTTGCGAACCATCAACTGGTCCATTATCGATTAGGATCACCTCGTAGTTAGGATAGGAAAGACGATAACCATTCCAAGCATCCTATAGTGCTTCCCAACTGTTCCAATTCAGTATTATGATGGAGGTCTTAGAAAAAGATCCAAGGTCTTTTCCTAATGTTGCTGCCATTCATTAGTTGGGTTATCGATGAACTTAGGGGCACAACGAATTCCAACCCGAAACTGAATGGCAAATTATCATACAAAAAATAGCGAACCTTGTTCCCGACACACGTACGTATTTTGAAATATGCAGTCACTTTGTTCAGAATTAGGTTAAGCGCTAGTGATTTCACGAGCGAAAGCAATTTGTAAAAGAACCCAAAAGATGTCCACGAGAAAATGAGTCAGTTCGATCTTTTTGTGAAGCGATCAGCATTAATTGGCATAATGACGTTGCTTACAGCCCTAAATGGCATAATCATGGTGCCTATTCTCACACGGTCGCTAGTAATTGCACAGTATGGGGTTTACGTCCAAGTGGTCGCTACGATCAATTTATTGTCTATTGTTGGGACTCTGGGGATGCCTAGCACGATCGCACGGTTTTTGGCAGCAACTAAAAAAAGAGAAGAGATTCAAGAGGGTTTCTATTCGATTCTAGTGATCGTTGTCATTGCCAGTTTAGTTGTTGCTATCGTTATTTATTGCGTCTCGCCCTTGTTAGCTCAAAGCATATTTAACAATGATCTAAATGTTGCTAGAATTTTGCCATTTTTAGTTTATATAGGGTGTTTGAATCTTTTTCTTTTAAGCTATTTTCGAACTTTCCAGCAAATCAAGTATTATTCTCTGCTTAACGTGGTTTTAATCTACTCTAATACAGCTTTTGTAGCTTATTTCGCCCTTACAAATCACGGTCTTATTGGTATCTTATTCGGGAGCTTACTTGCCCAATTGTTGGTTCTGTTTATGTTGCTCTTGCTCATCATACCAAAAGTAGGGATCAGTGTGCCCCAACTTATCCACGCGAAAGATTATCTATCGTATGGTCTTCCACTTGTCCCCTCCTCGCTCTCTAACTGGACAGTCGATTTAAGTGATCGCTATATTATTGGACTGTTTCTAGGTTCGGCTTTTGTCGGGTATTATTCTCCTGGTTACTCTTTAGCTTATTTGATTACAATATGTTTCTCGCCAATAGCCGTTCTGCTCGGCCCTTCTGTGTATAAGTTTTATGATGAGAATAAGATTAGCGAAGTCAGAACAACATTAGGCTACTCTTTGAAATACTCATTAATTTTAGCTATACCAAGCGCTTTTGCTTTGTCTATTCTATCGAAAGCAATTTTGCTATCGTTATCTACACCTGAAATTGCTGCGCACGGGTACATTATAACGCCATTTGTGGCTGCTGGTTTTGTGGTTCTTGGAGTCTATGGCATCTTCCTAGAAATCCTCTTAATAAACAAAAAAACAGGAACTGTAAACAACATATGGTTAATAGCAGCTCTATTGAACGTAGTTCTAACCGTTCTCCTCGTTCGCTCGATAGGAATAATTGGGGCTGGAATCGCAACTCTTTTGACTTTTGTATTCATTTTGATGATCACTGGATACCTCTCCTCGAAATACTTGAAACTAAAACTAGACTTTGTTTCGATTGCAAAGAGCTTAATTGGGTCCAGTTTTATGTCTGTTGTACTCGTTGAATTAAATCCAACTGGGCTAGCAAGCATATTTGGTTCAATCGCACTCAGTGCTGCAATTTATGTCGGTATTCTGTATATTTTGAGGACATTCTCACCTCAAGAACTTACATTTTTCAAGAACAACTTGCCTGTCCATCGTTAGCGCGCCATGAATACCATAATGTGCAGACGCTTACGATTCACAACCTGAAAGAATCTTGGCGACAGATTTTAATAATTATTTTTCAACGGAAATCCTAAATATCAGCTTTGACTTTACCGCTCCGAACAAACAAAACCTCTTGAGTCAATTGCACTTGGCGAGGGTGTATATTGTGTCTATGAGGGGTTATTATCTTGTCTGCGGGGTAGCACATACAAGCAAGTTGCTGCGAGAAGTCCCCATCCGTAAAGAACTCAATGCCGGAGCCTTGCCGCATACATCAGTATCTCCCCCTTTAAAAGTAGTAAAAAAAACTCTAGGGTTATCTGACTTTTTAAGATGGCCGCTAAATAGAGATCGCACGGCTCACTGAGCTAAACAAGATTTTTTTAGACACAGTAAGGCGACACAGAAAGGCTTAATTACACGTATCAAAATTAGAAATGTAAGCTCAATAGGGTAATGGTATAGAATGCATGAATTCTTGCAAAAATCAATAAAATTTTTTTTATCTAAATCACTTCCATACCTTTGCGGAAAAGGGCTTTCGAGATATACATTTTTGATGACACCATACTCACATTTGGTGCGCAGCCTCAAAACGCCTCAAAAAGTAGTTGAGATTCAAGGAAACAAGATGTTTTTGGACAAAAACGACACATTAGAGTTGTCTTTATAGGGGGTTTATGAGCCACTCGAAACAAAATTGTTTATGAATACATTAAAAAAAGGTGACATAGTGGTTGATATCGGGGCACATATTGGTTATTATACCTTGATCGCTGCGAAAATAATTGGTATTCACGGCAGAGTGTATGCATTTGAACCAGACCCAGCCAATTTTGAATTGCTTGAGAAAAACATCGACCATAATTCATATGCAAATGTAATCATTGAAAAAAAAGCAGTGGGTGATACGAATGATAAAATCAAATTATACTTGAGCAATAATAATACAGGAGATCATAGAATTTATAACTTTGACGACAAACGCAGAAGCGTGGAGATTGAAGCAATTTGCTTAGATGACTATTTTAAGGGATACGAATCTACGATAGACCTTATTAAAATGGACGTACAAGGCGCAGAAGGCATAGCGCTTCAAGGAATGAAAAATGTGCTAACGCTAAATAAGAAATTGAAGGTGCTTATGGAGTTTACGCCTGAAGCGTTGCTTAAATGTCACACTGATCCAGAAGGATTATTAAAGGAAATTATTGGATATGGCTACAAAATATATCTCATAGGTGATCGAGAACAAAAGTTGCAAGCGGCCACAATTGTCGAAGTTATGAACAAATGCGAAGTTTTAATGCACGTAAATCTTTTCTTATCCCATAACTAACGCAAATGCGGCGATGACTGTGATATTTCTTTAATGTTTGGACAAATGACTCTTTGAAGCTATTGTATGGGAAACTGGAATTAATCACAAACGGAGTTTGCAATACTCTGAGCTGCTAAGCTCTTGTCTCATTCTTAATACCACAATCTGATAAGCCTGTCTACAATAACGTAAAGTTAAGGATATCTCCAGTTGCAGCGATGATTTATGTCAAATCTATTTGTTGAGCACTCATCGACAAAGTTAATCTAAGACGCTATCGCAAAATCTCCCCGCGCCTCGATGGATTCTTGCGTACTTTAGGTCATATGGAGGCCAAAAGATAGTGCCGTGGATATGGGTTGAATACTCAAAGGGCGTAAACAGAGTTGCAAAATACAAAATAATGCAGTCCCATATGTTTGAACTTGGCACTCTTGTGCAAAGGGTCGCTAGAAAAGCCTAAGGAAGCTGCTTAACCTGATATAGAAGGAGTCTAGTGTCAACCTAGGAGAAGACAAGTTCAGGGAAATCGGAAGGAAGGTGATTACTCAATGGAACGTGCTGCCCGAAGAGAACGCACTTCGCGAAGAGCTCAGGGTGTAGCGTTTTTCGAAAAAGTGATTAGGCTGCTTCAGAGAGACCCTTCTAAGCTGCTTCAGATAGGCCCTTCTTTTGTTTTGTACAAACTCAGAAAGGCAATAACATCTCCTGTTGCATTTCGCATCGTCTCTAGGCGGCATTGGTACTTCACACTCAATGACCACCAATATCGTTATTTTTATCATCCATTCAATGAGACGTGGCGGAATGAAAGATGTGTGGAGCTCCCGATAATACGAGAAGAAGTCGAAAAAGTAGACGCAGAGCGGGTGCTGGAATTTGGTAACGTGCTCTCACACTATTATCCTGTTTATCACGACATTGTTGACAAACATGAAAAAGGCGACGGCGTAATCAACAGTGATATCGTCGACTTTCAAACGCCGAAGGTTTATGATTTAATTGTAAGCATTTCAACAATAGAGCACGTCGGCTTCAATGAGGAGAAATACGTGCAGAATGAAACCGTGTTACAACCCGAAAAACCGTTGCACGTGATACACAAGTTGAAGGGGATGCTGTCGCAAAAGGGCAAGTGCATCGTTACTATGCCTGTAGGATATAATCCCGTGCTCGATCGACTGCTCGAAGAGGACGACGGGACATTATTCACCTACAGATACTATCTAAAGCGTATTTCTAGGAGCAATAGGTGGGTGGAGACTAAGAAAGAGGATATCCACAACACAAAATATGGCTTCCCGTTTCTTAGTGCAAATGTGTTGGCCATATATGTTTTTGAATGCCAATATACTTAAGCGCGTTGAATTGCGACTGAGAGCGCGCGGTTACGACACCTAACGGCGACCTGCATTATTATTTTGTGTTTTCAGAAGTGTAGAACGGCGTACCACTAAAACTGGAATTGGCCGACGGCGTTGAAATTAAGGGCAACGGGCAGTATGTAGTCGCACCGCCGAGCGTTACCGAATCTGGCACGCATGCGTATGCTGAAAACCATAGCGGCACGAGGGTCATGCTTCTGGATACCTGGGTAGCTGCGTATGTGGCCCATTGAATGGGATAGGAACGTAGACGGGGAGCGAATCCGACGATATGCGAACAATACCGCATTCACATACGCGATGTTATTGATATACCGACCAGTGCGCGCGAAACAGGTGACGGCTACTAAATCAAACATCCCATCCACGATGCGACGGGTAGCGGCAACCTTGACGTAAATACTGACAAAAATTTATGGTTCTGCTATCGGCACGATTCTGGGGAATCTGTTTACGTGGGTCGCGGTCCAGGAAGGCATTGCTGAGTGCAGCGATGCCGGTAGCGGCTGCTTAGATACTGAAGCAATCAAACGGTGTGAGCATTCTGCGCCAGCTGACTTATAAATGAAAACGCACCCCTATCCCGAAATAACGAATGTGACGAGAGGTATCCGGCATCCGTGAGCGAGTGATACAACCATAGTATTAAAAGCGTCACGATTGTGGTTAATGAGAAATCGACAAGTGCAAAACTCCCGAAAATCGAGCGGTATTAATAGTCGATGGCCCAAAAATGATAGCTGAGCTTATAGCGGTACTCCGTGTCAACTGTAAGTTGAAGGGGATTACAACATGACGGACCTGCGCGCGTCTTAATCAGTCTTCCTTGCGCACGAACCGGATATTATTGGCATCGTGGGCCCTTCCGGATCTATTAAAACTGAGTGATACGTTCGTTTGGTGAAACGCAAAACCAATTCTGTTACCCTCTGTCAAGTATCACGGAAAATACATTCGTATCTGGATTAAAGGAAAACGTCGATACAATGCCGCTCCTGCGTGGTCGCGCAATCGTGTTTAAGGACCTCGTCGCTGTTGAGCAAAAAAGAAAGGACTAAGGACTAGGCTTACGGCAAAAGGCTACGAAGTTTACGTCAGTTGCGAAGGTGGGACCCAGCCTAAACGTCTGGTCCCTCCACCCTAAAAACCCTTCCCACAGCCAGCATCCAAGACAGTCGTAGGGTGTAAATTATTCACTACCTCAAGAGTCAGATCTTTGAATTTTGGAAATACAGATTCAAAAGAGTAAGTACTAAATGTGCCTAGTTCTTTATTATCTTTATCGAAAAAATCTTCACCGTACATTTCATTCAGAGTGGTCTTCATATCATACTGTCCTTTCATTGTGGCTATTCATGCTCGATATTTATCAAAGTACGATATTCCAATGTCAGCATATTGAATACTCATGTTTCATAATTTAGTCTATTCTAATATAGCTTTAGTAGCTTATTTCGCCCTTACAAATCACGGTCTTATTGGTATCTTATTCGGGAGCTTACTTGCCCAATTGTTGGTTCTGTTTATGTTGCTCTTGCTCATCATACCAAAAGTAGGGATCAGTGTGCCCCAACTTATCCACGCGAAAGATTATCTGTCATATGGTCTTCCACTTGTCCCCCCCTCGCTCTCTAACTGGACAGTCGATTTAAGTGATCGCTATTTGAACAAATGCGAAGTTTTAATGCACGTAAATCTTTTCTTATCCCATAAAACATAAACGCGGTGACTTATGCTCGTGACACTTCTTTTATGTTTGAAAAATTGACCTTTGAACCTATGTTAAGGGAAATAGGAATTCTTCACAAATGGTATATTGCAACACTCTGAGTCGCTAAGCCCTTGTCTCATTTATTAACACTGCAATCCGATGGGATCATAAGAACTCGTTTACAATCGAGAGTTTTTTGCGAAATGTGAGTCATTTTACTTAATTAATATAAAAATGCCTTAATGGCTCTAATGTCGATATCGAAATTGCGAGTTGTGTCCAATGAAATTTTGTTCTTTGCATCACCAGAGAGAGCTAGTATAGTCTGGAGTGAGAATATTTATAGGAGCATGGCAAGCTGGATATTTATACGAAAGATTACAAAGAAAAGTAGAAGCTAAGCTCGGAAAAGATGGAGTCTGCAGCAAGTAAAAAAAGATCTTCCTGTTCATACTGACCGGCGCTCAACAAAATATTGATTGCAAAATACCTCGTCCAAATGGACATATGAAATAATATAGCCATCTTCGCTTAGGATAACGAATGGCAACCGAAAGTGAAGAGCATCGAGGGGACATATGTGAAACTTGACGATCAGCCCGTAAAGACCGATTTTGATTTTGGATGGAAGGCTTGGAGAAAAAAACGCCCTGATGCAGATCTTGCACTGCAACACCAACGCGGTAGCATCCTTGAGGTAGGGTGCGGGACGTGTGAATTGTATCGCTTCCTGCGCGCTCAAGGCTGGAATGGTGATTATTACGGCATCGACCTTCAAAGGTATGAGGGATATGAATACCCTGAAGATATCAAACTGATTATTGGTGATGCATTTGACGTTGAGTTTCCGCCTGCTGATACCGTCGTATTGTATAGCATCCTAGAACATGTTGACGATCCTCGCCGACTACTCAATAAAGCGCTCGAACACTGTCAGCACAACGTTCTTATTGACGTACCTAAGAGGAATGAAGAGTTGTGGACCTATGGTATCTTGGAGTACCACCAACTCGATAAAACGCATAAACACTGTGGATTCTCAACAGAAGAACTAAAGGCCTTAATTAACGCAAGCGGCGGCACAATCACTGCGTATGAAGAATGGGGAGCAGTTACTGCACTGGCTGGAACTCGACTATGGAATAATCTCGCACCAAAGGCGATCATCTGGCTGCTAGCTCGGATATTCTCATCAAAGACGTTCTATGGAGAGATGTGGTGTGACGTAACACCCGCGATACGGATTGCTGATTCCGCCAACTCGTTGGAGGAATGAGGCAGCGACCTCGATATTAAGAGATTTGCAGCAGTGGTATATGTTGGGAAAAATAGCCTGCAGCGGTTCGTAGTATGGTCCGCATTATCTGTTCGACCTGAGGTTAGAGCGTGATAAGAGTCGGCTCGCGGCGTGGGCGATGTACGCGGAACGGACGAGATGCTGGCATCGACATAAAAAAATATGCGGGTTATGCAGATCTAAGCGACATAAAGCTGACAATGGCTTTAGACTCTTGAATTGATCTGGATCGTTTTTGTGAAAAACCTAAAGATAAATATGTATGACAAAAATGTTGCTAGCGCGATGGAAACACCTAAAATAACAGTAATTTTACCGACATATAGACGGCCACACTTGTTAAAGAGATCGATCCAAAGCGTATTGAATCAAAGTTATCAATGTTTTCAAGTTCACGTTTATGATAATGCATCAAACGATGGTACGCAAAAAGTTGTGGGTGAATTGGCGGAAACTGATTCAAGAATTAAGTATTATTGTCACGAACAAAACATAGGCGCAATAGCAAATATTAACCATGGATTAAAAGAGGTAAATACTCCCTATTTTTTGATACTGCATGACGATGATTTTCTTTTGCCTGAGTTCTTTGAAACGGCCCTAGAAGGATTTGAGCGATATCCTGGTGCAATGGCATACGATTCTTTAGCGTTACAATATGATGGTAAACACATAATATCTCCTAAACCAAAACTTCCAAATGGAAGCGAACGCCTGTATCTTCCTCCATCATTAGTGGAACATATACTCCAAGGAACACACTGGATATCGACGTTGTTTCGTAGCGAGGTAGTCAATCTTATTGGGTTATTGGATCCTGAAACAGGAGCTCCTACAGATACCGATTATATGTTGCGCATATCTAGTCGTTGTCCGATGGTTATGTCAAAAAAAGCTGGTGCTGTTTTATTTGTGCATCCCGGTATGCATACTATGAAATTAGCGTCCAATCAAGACTGGTATGAATCATGGAAAAAAATCATCAATCGCGTTGCAACTGACAAGACGATCCCTCTCGATGTCAGAAGGCAAGCAGAACACTTATTGAAACACCTCGTTGCATCAACGATGGTCAACTCGACCCTATTCTTACTAAAGGATAAAAAATACGCTGCTGCAAACAACAAGATAACACTTATCGAAGAAACCAAAATCTTAACGCATTACAGTGGGATACGACTATACGCCTTTATCTTAGTTTTGAAATCCGTGAGGTACTCTCCCCTATTTTCCACCTATCTGGCACGCATCATTTTGCCTTTTGGCAGTATCCAAAAAACGGCGAATCGAATTATGAACAGAAAAACACTAGTGTATTGGGAGAAGAGGATTAAAGCGTACGCCGAGCTACTAGAGAGCACATAAAAACCCATATCTCATCTCCATACTAGATACTTTTAAACTAATGCGTTCGTCGCCCATACAGCTATTAGCGTGTACAGGTGCTCTGCACGCCTTTGAACACAAGTGATTGAGGACCAAGAGTTGTGTGACACTCGCCTAGCACCACGCAGCGAGAGCAACGACCGCAGATGAGCACCACTGCACCGACCCCTCACCGCATACAAGCGAGGTATCAATCGTCCCGTAAATCTCTCCGCAGCTGCACAATTCCCAGAATAACGAACAGAGCCCCTTAAGCACATTCAAGAAGCACGGTCAAAACACTAACACAAAAAGTAGATTAGGGGATAGTGAAACCGCTACGTGCCACTCACTCAGAGACAAACATCAACCTCTGTCGCCAGCTTACACTCTGTCGTTCCATAGGACGGCAGACATCATTCTGTTGCGATTGTCTACAGAGCAAAAAAGAAGATCGTTACGGCATTTCGTTCCTAATTTGCTGGCGCCGCAATATTTGTCGAAAAGAGCACCATAAACATCCACGTTTTTTTCGCGAGGTTGTGCCAATCATAGTAATTTTTCGCGCGATAGTCCTTCGTAATATTAAGCCATTCATCCAATCACTGTTTCAGTATGAGTTTGTTCGGTGTCAGCTTAAACTGAAACTCAATCACTACGTGGTCGCGCAACAAAATCAGCATCGCTTGCAATGAAATCCGCAAATCTCTCTAGAATATACAGAATCATCTCTTTTGTGATTCCGGGATAGATCCCAATCCAAAAGAGGTTTTTCATCACAAGATCTGTATTGTGCAGATTGCCCACAGTGTCAAGCCTTACGTCTTTGTACGCGGGCTGTTTAGTTAGATTGCCACCAAAAAGCATTCTTGTGGTAATGAGTTTGGACTCGAGAAAATTCACAACGGAGTCTCGCGTGAACGGGGCGTCATCTTTTACCGTGAGCGGGAACCCAAACCAGTTCGGGGTGCTATTTTTTGTTGCTTCAGGCAAAATGAAATAGCGATCATATTGCTTCATCCCTTCTAAAAGTTGTTCAAAGTTCCTCTTCCGCTGGTCGATGAACTGAGGGAGCTTCTTTAGCTGTTCCACCCCTACAGCTGCCTGCAAATCAGTCATTTTGAGATTGTACCCAATATGGGAGTAAGTATATTTGTGGTCATATCCCATCGGAAGGTCGCCTAATTGCCACTTAAATCGTCTGTTGCAGGTGTTGTCATGGCCAGGCAAGCAATAGCAGTCGCGACCCCAATCACGAAACGAAAGGATTATTCTGCTCAACAATTGATCATCGGTAAACACTGCGCCTCCTTCGCCAGTTGTGATGTGATGTGCCGGATAGAAACTGCAGGTTGAAATGTTGCCAAAGGTTCCCGTAAGCTGATTGTGATGTTTAGATCCTAAAGCGTCGCAGTTATCCTCAATAAGCCAAAGGTTGTAGTCGTCGGCCACTTCGCTGATTACATCAATTTCTGCAGGATTGCCAAGGGTATGAGCTACAACGATCGCTCGAGTTTTGCTCGAGATCGCATTTTCGATCTGCTCGGTTTGGATGTCGTAAGTCCCGATGTTGATATCGACAAGAACAGGAATCAAACCGTTTTGAATGATTGGGTTTAATGTTGTCGGAAAACCACACGCAGTGGTAATGACTTCATCTCCTCGACGAAGCTTTCTATCGGCGAGTTTTTGCGAAGTTAGCGCTGATATGGCCAGTAAGTTGGCTGATGACCCCGAATTTGTCAATAGGCAGTGCCCCATACCGAGATAATTCGAAAGATCAGATTCGAATTGCGTCGCGTAGTCGCCGGCTGTAAGCCAAAACTCCAACGACGCGTCGACTAGACTAACCAGCTCCTTTTCGTCGTACACTCTGCCCGCAAAGGCAATTTTAGTTTTTCCTGGCGCAAACGCTTGTTTGTCTTTTTTGAGGGCGCAGAGTTCTTTTACGCGATCGAAAATCTCGTCTTTGATTGTTGCTTCAGTTCTCATCATCCTTTGTGTTCGACAGGGTATCAATCAGCATGTTTATTTCCAGTTCCTCGCGAGGCAGTTGAGGATCTTGGCATTCAATTGGCATATCCACGCTCAGCTTTGGCAAAACAAGTGCGTTTTGATCAATGGCTACTTCTAGAAACATCGGCTCTGTATCGCGAAAGAGCGCGGAGAGCGCGCTAGATATTTCGGCATTCCGGCTTATACTCGAAGCCTTTATTCGATATGCTCTGGCAACGTCGACGAAATTCGGGGCGCTGTATCCTATGACGGTAGACTGATAGCGACCATCGAAGTACTGCTGCTGAAATTGCCTCACCATTCCATAGCATTGATTATTGAGCAGCACTGTTTTTATGGGAAGCCGATGGTGGTACACCGTTTGAAGTTCCTGAATGTTCAGCTGGAATCCTCCATCGCCAGTTATTGCAATTATCACGTTTTCAGGTTTAGCAAAGGATGCGCCAATTGCCATTGGTAACGAGGAGCCCATAGACGCCATCCCCCCTTCGGTAAGTACCCTTTGACTTTCCTTCACGTCAAATGATTGGCCGGTCCACATCTGAATCTGGCCGACATCGACGCATATGATTGAGTCCTCAGGAGCCACACGTGATAATTCGTTTATAAAGTAGTTTGGTTCGATTGTTTCACTCGTTGGCGTGAAAAAAGACGGATACTGCATCTTGTAAAGTCGAATTCTTTCTCTCCACGCCTTTATATGCATTCTAACGTCAGAAAAATCGTGCTGATTCAAACCGCGCAAAAATGTTGCCGCATCAGCGTTGATCGGATACGCTGTCTTCACTTTGCCGTTTAGCTCAGCTGGATCGATATCTACGTGTATAATCTGTGCTGATCGAGCAAACGTTTCAGGCTTGGTTCCCGTTTGCCTCGTATCGAATCGAGTGCCAAGCGCTATGATTACGTCTGCGTTTGCCACGGCTAGATTCGCGTAGCGGTTCCCGTACGTTCCGATCATACCGATAAATAAGGCGTGATCGTGCGGGAATGCATCGAGGCCCATCAGAGAGGTAGCGACTGGAATGTCAGTTTTGAGCACGAACTCCCTAAGTTCACGCGGTGCGCCAGACAACCTGATGCCGCCGCCCGCGATAATAACAGGACGATACGCGCTGTTTATGATATGGACAAGGTTGTCGAGATCGGCATCAATGTCAGCATCGTTAGGTGCGCGTTCACTTTCCTTGCGCGCTTCGTGCGCTGTCGGTGGTTGGAAAACAAATTCCCGTTGAATATTCATGGGTAAATCCAGAAGGACTGGACCAGGACGACCGTTTCTCGCGAGGGTGTACGCATTTTCCAAGCAGTCTCCGACAGCCTCAGCATTCGTGATGAGTTCAGCGTGCTTTGTTATGGGGCTGACTATATTGACAATATCGGTTTCTTGAAATCCGATCTGTCTCGTCGGGGCATCAAATTTGAACTCGTAGGTGTTGACTTGTCCGGTGATAAATAGGCATGGAATAGAATCAAAAAAGCAGCTCCCGATGCCGGTGATGAGATTTGTTGCACCAGGACCACTGGTGGCCATAGCGACTCCAATGTTTTCACTTGCCCGAGCGTATCCTTCTGCCGCGATCGCTGCGGCCAACTCGTGGTGCATCGATACAGCAGTTATGTCAGTCCGACCGTATAAGGAGTCGAGCAGGTGCGCTAACATTCCACCACAAACTTCGAAAACGTGGGTAATGCCTTTAGAGACCAAAAAATCGATGACGTAATCCGATACCTTGATAGCAGAAGTTGACATGACTTGAAGATCAATACGTGCCGTGATCGATCAGTGCTTGCTGTAAGGTGTATTTTCGCGCTATATAAATTCACTCGTAGAGGGTTGCATTCATCTGAACCAAGCAACGGTATCTGCCATCCCTAATCAAAATCATAGGTAGAGTCCTAGTCAACATCTTTTCGCTTTCGATATATCTGCCAACGCGGGGCTCATTTGGCCACTTCTGTGGGGCGGTGAGCAGATTGAAAGCCACGTAGAAATATCACTAAACAAGCGGTATAATCATTGTACTTTAGTCTTAGAGCGTCGCAAATATCCTCTGGCGAAAAACTAATCCTTAAACTCTTTCACAAATGGCCCTTCAGACGAGATCCAGCCAGTCGAGGCATTCCGAAAGAAGCGGCTTAGCCCTTTCAGAACTGGTCCATACATGGGAATCAACGCTTCACTTGCACCATTCTTTAAACGATTCCGACGGCGAGAATCAATATCCTACGGAACTTCTTTTTTGTTAGACTTGACCACTCCGAGGCAAACTCACGGATCACTTGCCGGGTTTGGAACTCTTCTTCTGAAATGTACGAGAGGTGACCGGCGAAGCGCATCACGTTCTGTAAAATGTCCTAATTGCAGAGCGCTCGCGTTTATGCCGTTTTCGCTAATTGATTTCTAGAAATCGGAAACGTCTTACAGGACCAATTTCGATTCAGCGTCATTAAAGAAATTAGATAGAGTCTAACTAATCATAAACTTAGGGTATCATAGTAATTTCCAAAAAAAGAAGAAAAAAAACGTGTGTAATGATTCCCTAGTAGAAAAGAATAAATCTTGCACTGAGCTACACAATATAGCGATGAAAACGGTCATACTCTGTGGCGGGCTTGGAACTCGTTTGCGAGAAGAAACGGAATACCGCCCGAAACCTATGGTAATTATCGGCGAGCGCCCGCTTCTTTGGCATATAATGAAAATCTACTCCTTTTACGGTTTTACGGATTTCGTTTTGTGTCTTGGGTATAAAGGGGAACAGATAAAAGACTATTTTTATCACTACGAGATTATGAACAACGATTTGACGCTGGAACTCGGATATCCCGATAGAACTACGATTCATCAGTCACACGATGAGAAGGGGTGGCGAGTGACGCTTGCTGATACTGGCGAAAAAGCGCTCAAAGGAGCGCGCTTGAAAAGAATTGAAAAGTACATCGACGAGGATGTATTTATGATGACGTACGGCGACGGTGTTGCAGATATTAATCTTAATAAACTTGTCAAGTTTCATCAAAATCACGGCAAAATTGCCACCGTTACTGGCACACATTCGCCTTCCCGATTTGGGGAACTTAAAATGGAAGGAGATTCAGCATTGTCGTTCAGTGAGAAGCCGCAAACTAGTGGAACAGATCTAGTAAGCGGCGGCTTTTTTGTTTTGAATAACGACGTATTTGACTATGTTTGGAATAATGACGACTGCGACTTCGAACGTGGCCCGTTAGAACAGATCGCGCGCGAAGGCCAACTCAAAGTGTACAAGCACGATGGAACATGGGCTTGTATGGATAATATGAGAGACATGGACTATTTGAATACACTTTGGAGTCAAAACAAAGCATTTTGGAAAGTTTGGTAATGCGACATATTTTTGAGAATGTTTTCAGGGGGCAAACAGTTCTTATCACAGGTGACACGGGTTTTAAAGGGTCGTGGCTCGCCGTATGGCTTTTGAATTTAGGTGCGAACGTAGTTGGATATTCGTTACCGCCTAAAAATGCGAAAGACAATTATGTGATCTGTGGGTTAAGTCGCAGAATCGCTCACGTCAACGGCGACGTCAGAGTCTTTGATCATTTTCATAGTGTCTTGTCTAAACACAAACCCTCAATCGTATTTCATCTTGCTGCTCAAGCTTTAGTGTTAGATTCGTATGAGGACCCACTATCTACTTACAGCACGAACGTGATGGGAACGGCAAATGTGCTTGAGGCTATTCGTCATGTGCCTTCTGTTAAGGTTGCTGTAATCGTTACAAGTGACAAATGTTATGAGAATAAAGGCTGGGTTTTTCCTTACCGTGAAATAGACCCCTTAGGCGGAGATGATCCGTATAGTGCATCTAAGGCGGCATCTGAGATTGTCACCTGTTCCTATTCAAGGTCATTTTTCAATGATTGTGAGAAAGCGTCAATTGCTTCTGCGCGCGCAGGAAACGTCATTGGTGGAGGTGACTGGGCAAATAATCGCATTTTTCCAGACTGTATAAGAGCACTAGAAAGTGAAACCCCAATCGTAATACGAAATCCAGAAGCTGTGAGACCTTGGCAGCACGTATTGGAACCTCTGAGCGGTTACTTACGGTTAGCCTCGCTCTTGTATACTCAGAGGATTGAATTCAGTGGGGCTTGGAATTTTGGGCCTTCGAGACAAAACGTGGTGACGGTCAAGCAGCTCGTGGAAGAGATTATCAAACAGTGGGGGGCAGGTAGTTATGTTGTGAACAGCTCGGAAGACGGTTACAAAGAGGCGGGGCGATTGAGCTTGGATATCTCAAAGGCTGTCAACAAGCTGGGCTGGAAACCGGCCTTGAGTTTTGTCCAAAATATCCAGTTTGCGATCGAGGAATACAAGACTGACACCTTGTGTGATGAAGAAGTTTTTGACCAGCGCGTAGAACATATTGAGCAATATACCAAGCTCAGTGAGTCCTTGTGCTGAAAATGTCCTTTGAGATGTACACTGAAAACGAGATAGATTAGTGTTTTTTTTTCAGTTAGCAATTCGGGCTTTCTTTCTGCACGTTATCAAAAGGGCGGAAAACGAAACGCATCATTTCAGCCGGAGCAAAAGATAGATAACAAAATCAAGCCTAAATAATAACAAACAGTATATTCAGTCTGCTTAGCATAAGTAAATCGCTAATAGGAAACGCAAATCAGACCCCTAACGCTACTCTGGTGATTGTATAGAAACAGGGCGATTTTTTGCCGCGCAAGGAATTTAATAAAGAACGGACGGTTATGCCGCTAGCGTACACAGATGGAGAATGCGTTCAAAGATGATTTTAAGAGTTTAACCCTAACGAAAATACAAAAGTTAAAACATGGGCGTTTTGGCCGCACATCTATAAAATGCTCGTGTTCGGATTTGAGATTTGTAATCATCTTATTAACTTCGGAATGCGCTAAAAACCCGGATTTGATGGAGCTTCTCGGGAGGTGGCGCAAAGAAAATGAGGCTTATTACCTTTCTCAGTTTCCAATTTCTACCGAAAGAACAACTAAGTGGTTTATTGATAAGCTCGTTGAAGTGCCGGATAGGATGCTTTTTATTATCGAAATATCCGGCAAGTATATCGGCCATGTAGGGTTGTTTAGGTTTAATTTTGACAAGCGAACTTGTGAGATTGACAATATATTGCGCGGGGAAAAGGATTTCCCGGGCATAATGGGTTGTGCAGTCAGGGGTATGACGGACTGGGGGAGACGAAATCTTAAGCTTAGAGGCTACACTTTGAAAGTATTGTCGGACAACTTGAGCGCGATCAGGTTTTATCAGAAATTAGGGTACGAGGAGGTTTCTCGGATTCCTTTAATACAGGTTAGCGGTCGTGATGGTTTGGAATGGTCGGAAGCCCCGCAAGACTATGAAGGGGAAGCGGCGAGGTATTACATAGTCATGGAATCGGGCTGAGGCCTAAAAAACAATGAGCAGTTGAAGTAGTTGAAAAGGGGAAGTCTGATGAGTTTAGCTGTCAACAAGCGTTCAACACTAATCGTTCAATCGGAAATACGCAATATTGCTTTATTGAATACGATCGGGGGGTATGACTTATCGCAAATGGTTTGTGCTTGGTCTTCCTTTGCCGCAAAGAATGGTGCTAAGGAAACACTGGACAAAGGTCTAAATCATATACTCGATGCTGGAATTAACGAGTTGAGACGTTCAATTACCAAAAAGATGAAAAAGAACAATAATATCCAAGCGCATCCCGATAAAATACAAATGTTTTCTAATCGCTAGTTCTCTAATCGCTACTGCTCTTTTATTCGGTTGTTTCGCTTTGCTTAATCCGATGATGACATATCTATTTTAGCCATGTTATGGGTATTGTATCATACAATTTTGGCGGTTGGGGGAAAGCCCTGTTTGCAAAATTAATGCCGCCAGACTGGAAATCGATTTAAGCGACTTGAAAAAACAGTGACCGAGAAAACAAAGGGTGCTATAATTGACACACAGCTAATCCTTGTGACAAGGGATCTCAAAGAGAACTTGAAGATATCGCCGATTCAGCATAAAACATGATTTTTTTCCAATGAGACATATAAATTTTTTATTTATAACGGGCTAAAAAACATCTGCGCCGAATCACTACCCGAGATTAAGGATAGAACGAGACTATTTCAGGGTGTTACAAGACTTTTAGCATCGCTAGCTGGCGAATGGGATATTGTGTTGGTGACGAAAAGTGGGCCACGGTGATCCGATATGTAAATAATCTGATTTATGTTGCGCTCCAGCTCCGCCGCTATTTGGCGAATGGGATATTGTGTTGGTGACGAAAAGTGGGCCACGGTGATCCGATATGTAAATAATCTGATTTATGTTGCGCTCCAGCTCCGCCGCTATTTGGGGTATGTAAGGGGATCGAAATTTTAGATGATAAGTTCTATTCCGCGCTTTGCCGAGATTATCTGTTAAAGTGCGATAGAATATGCTAGGCTTTGAATATCGCAGACTTGAAGCTTTCGTCTTTAAGAGGGCTGATAATGTTTAGGTTGATACTTTAAATTTGACCCGGGAAAACCAGTAAAGATAAAGCCGTTTGCCGCTTCAGAAAAAGAGGCGTCTGTTGTTTCGGTTCCGAGAGAAGCTCTTTATCACGGTCACAGCGGGAACAATCTTCATATTTTGCTTTTCCAAAAAAGGCGGCGCATTGGAAGAGGTTTTTAAGGATGGAAAAAAGAAAAAAGGTTAAGTAGTATGTTTAAGGCTTTGTTAAAATTGTCCACAAACACCTCAATTTTTTCAACGCAAGTCAAACTTTTTCGTCAAGAAAGCCTTACGTAAAACGCCTATGCTTAAAAAAATTAGTTTTGCCGGCCCTTCGATTACTCAAAAAGAGATAGATTACGTTGTTGATGCTACAAAAAACGGTTGGTATGAGACCTATAATATTCATATTAAGAAGCTAGAAAAGGCAGTAACAAGCTATCTGGGGGTCAAGTTTGGCATCGCCACTCAGAACTGTACTCTGGCGCTACATTTAGCCACTGCAACTTTGGGTCTTAGGGATACCGATGAAGTAATATGTACTGATTTCAGCTGGGTTGCTACGGCTTACGCAATCAGTTATACCGGAGCCAAGCCTGTATTTGTAGATATCGATCCGGATTCGTGGTGTATTGATCCGCAGGCAATAAAAAAAGCGATCACTAGTAAGACCAAAGCGATTATGCTGGTGCATTCTTTTGGCCACCCAGCCCAAATGGATGAAATTATGGATATAGCGAAAGAATATAATCTGCGGGTTATCGAGGATGCGGCGCCTTCTTTAGGGTCAGAGTTTAAGGGTCAAAAAACCGGAACCTTCGGGGATATAGGATGTTTTAGTTTTCACGGTGCAAAGATTGCCGTAAGCGGAGAAGGCGGAATTTTTGTGACCAATGATGAAGGTATCTATAAAAAAGCATCGTTGCTGGCTTCGATGGGCAGGACGGATTCAAAAGCCGTATTTTGGTCAGATATGCTTGGGTATAAATATACGATAGCAAATTTAACCGCAGCACTTGCCTTGGCTCAGGTAGAAAGAATCGATGAATTAGTTGCTAAAAAAAGAGAAATCTTTAGCTGGTATTATGAACGTCTTAAGGATGTCCAGGGTTTAAAAATTATTAAAGAAAAGAAAGATTGTAAGAGTAATTATTGTTATCCTTCGATTCTTTTACAAGACAGCTTGTCTGTATCAAGAGATGAGGTTTTAGAAAAACTAAAGGCTTTGAATATCGAGTGCCGTCCCGGATTCCCGAGAATGAGCAGGTTCCCGGTTTTTGAAGCGAGATTTCCAAATCACGAGGCCGAAAAAGTAGAAAAGTGGGGTATCTCTCTGCCTTCAGCACTCAATTTAACTAGAGAAGATGCTGATTTCGTTTGTGATTCGTTATTAGAAATAATTGAATAATCAAGATAAAGTCTTTAGATGGAGAAACACTCTAAGTCAGCTAAGATAGGAAATATTCACGAAACTAAAGAGTTCCACGGGCTAGGTAAAGCGGGTGAAAAATTTATCGCAGAAAAATTATTTAATTACGGGCCGCATGTTAAATGCAGAACAGTCAGTGAAATTGGCTGATGCCTAGTTTGATTTTTAGTTAAGAGATTTGTTTCGGAATTTGAAGCTAGGCTGGCATTCTATCTGCAGCCCCCGCTCAAGATTACCACTTTTGCTTGACTCCTATCAGTGAAGTCCGGTCTATTATTCAAATGCACAGTCATTTTGTTAGCCCCGCTACCAGCCGCTACTACGCGATTTTTTGAACATAAGAATTTCGCTACGAAGAGTCTATTGCAGAGCTTATATATAGAATAGCAAAAGCATTTTTTCAGCCATGTTTGGAGCCACTTTTAATAATAGCTATGGCAATCGACGGCACCTGAAATTACACCTAGACAAGAATATATTGTTGATAATATTTGCGTGCATCGTCTCTCACGGATTATTACTGATTAATGAAGCCTTTATTGGGATCTACTACTGGAATGGCTTACCACAGAATGTTAATCATTTGGGATTGCTAAAACCGCTACGTGCCACTCACCCAGAGATAAACATCAACCTCTGTCGCCAGCTTACACTCTGTCGTTCCATAGGACGGCAGACATCATTCTGTACTACGTTCCTATTTGCGGGCGCCGTAATATCTATCAAAAAGAACATCATAAACATCGATATTTTTTTTCGCCACGTTGTGCCAATCAAAGTAGTTTTTCGCGCGTTCTCTGTTTGAGCTGAACGTTGCACCGTCTTCAAGAACTTTGATTACTGCGCTCGCAATTGCATTGGAATCCCTCGGCGGGATCAACAAGCCTGCTTCAAACTGCTCGACCAGACTTGGTATTCCCTCGACGTTGGTTCCGATAAAAGGTGTTTCGCACGCCATAGCTTCGATCCCCACGACCCCTAATCCTTCAATTAGAGACGGCAGAACAAACACATCAGCTGCATTATAGTAAAGCGGCAATTTCTCATCGGGAATCCTGGGTTCAGAGTCAACTGCTGGAATGAAATGAATCTTATCCTGAATGTGTAGCTTCTGGGCTAAAAGTTGAAGTTGCTTTTTGCAGTATCCCTCTCCAACTAAAAGCAGTTCTGTATTGGGCAGTTTCTCGCTTATGGTTGGGATGGATCGAATCAAATAGTCTAATCCTTTTCTCGGAACCATTGCACCGACGCACAATACGTACTTCTTGTCGGAATCTAAACCTAAGTCGTCTCTGGCTCTGTTCTTGTCGATTCTCCTATAAACAGAGAAATCGATTCCCATTGTCGAGATGTGAACTTTTTCTGCTCCAACCAAGCGTGAAAAGTATCTTGCAGCAGACTTATTGAGAACAAGGAAACAGTCGATGCGTTTTTTTAAGGCTCTTTCGAAAAAGAATACTTTTAACAAGTAAGATGCCAAATAATAGTACCTATTCCTTTCCGGAGTTTCCAAAAAGAGCTGCAGGAGCGATCTATCTTCGTGGCATTGAACCAATATCGGAGTTTTTTTGATGTAGAGCGATGCAAAAACAGTTGTCCAAGTAAATGCCGAGTGCAAGTGTATGAGCGAATTCTGTTTTTTCACTTCGATGAGCAATTCTCGCAATAATGGCCAGGAAACCTCGCCGAGGTTGATTCGCTTTGATCCGATATATTGTGCGGGGAAGAATCGATAAAGTATATTATCGTCCTTAGTTACAAATTCTTTTTTCAACTGCTTTTCAATGCTCCAACACTCTAAGTCATATCTGTCCGTGCTCTTTGCAATCTGTTGAGCGAGTCGAACGTGCCACCCCCCACCGTAAGGAAGTTCGTTGATTTCTTTTTTTACTCGAAATTCAGGCAAAAAAGAAGAGAAAGAATGCGTATTGGCTAATATGACTTTTTCTTTCATCGCCGCACACTCCTTTAGATTCACGAAGAGTTCTTACTCTTTTTACTATGGAATGGAACCGTATGCGTTTATGGTCTTTTGAACGGTTGTTTCCCAGCTGAATCTATGTGCTTGTTCAAAGCCCTTGGATCTTACACTTTCACGCAAACTCTGGTTATTTATTATCTCGAGAATATTTTCTGAAACATCTTCGCAGCTTAGCGGATTATCTATATATAGCTCTGCATCCCCCGCAACTTCTCTCACCGAACTTGTGTCTGAGAGCAAGACCGGACCGTTGCACGCTATAACTTTAAGAGGTGGTAGTCCAAACCTTTCATAAAGTGACGGCAGCATAACCGATGAAATATCGCAAACGGTGAGCACTTTTTTGGCTCGTAGGTTCCGGTGCCGAAAGAGAAACGGTCCGAGGTTATCTACATTGCGTATGAGAGAGATCGGCTCCTCTTTTATCACACGCTTCAACAGCAGACTGCACAAAAAAACTTTGTGTTTGGTCGGTTTAATGCAAAATGGTGCAATACTTTCACATCGACGTTTCGCACTCGCAAGCCTGGTATCAGGTGTCTGTTAAGCGTTCATTCCCCAGTTTTACCTGTCCGTGCGATGATTTATGTCAAATCATTTACTGAGTATTCATCGACAAAGTTCATCTAAGACGCGGCCGCAATAAGTTTCCCACGTATATTCAGAGACGTCGTTTATTTCGTCAACAGTCGTATTCAGCGCCTGCTCTAAAGCTTTAGCGAAATCAATTGGATTGGAATCAGCACGGAAAATATGCCTGTTTTTAGCTAGCTTATCATCTACCTCTACGTCAGAGCTCCACACCACCTTTTTTTGCAGCGCTAACGGTTCGAATGCTGCTATCGCAAAATCTGCCCACATTGGGTGTGCAAACACATCGCACGAGGCGATACAATCCCACTTATAATGCTCATCGACTGCGCCAATGAATTTAACGCGATTTTCAATGCCTAATTCGTGTGCAAGTTTCTTGAGCTTCTCCCCATCCCATCCTAGCCCAGCGATCACTAACCAGACATCCTCATATTTACTGCAAATCAGCTTGAATGAGTTAATGAGGAGATCAACTCTTTTTCGAAATTCTAATCGATTGACGTTTAATATCACCCTTCCATCAATCTCCAAATCCTGTTTGAGGTTATGGTGTGGGGTGTAAGTGAGCATTTTTTCTGAAAAAGCACCTCTCAAGACTACAGCCTGTTTCGCATAGAGCTTATAGACTTCCCACTTCATTTGATTTGATAAGACAAATATTTTTTTAGCCTTCCTTACCGCTATCCAGACGAGCACGGCTAAAAACTCGTTTTGAGTCTTACGCAGCAAATTGGATTTGGGAGCGTCTATTGGAATAAACTCTTGATGGCCTTTCACGGATGTCCTGATCTCGGCAAACACGCCTCGATGGATTCTTGCGTACTTTAGGTCATATGGGAGCCAAAAAATAGTGCCGTGGACATGAGTTGAATACGTAAAGGGGGTAAACAAAGTTGCAAAATACAAAATAATGCAATCCCAAATGTTTGAACCAAGTATTGCATCTGGTTGAATCTGGCGGATGCGTCGTCGCAGTGCGTAGCTTTTTCTTAAAAATTCCACCGCGCGTGCCACTACGTTTTTATTATCTTTGGTGATACCGATTTGTTCGATATATGAGTCATATACGTTGTGAAACAGAACGTCATTATTAAACGTGAACGTTAAAACATATGTTTGGATGCGTTGTGACTCAAAATATTTGGCTTCTTCCAACAAGACCTTCTCCGCACCCCCGATCAACCTCAGGCTTAAGTTAAAAAGGAGTATTTTCTTCTCTTTTTCTCTATTCGGCATCATTTATCGAACTTTAACGTTGTGAAATTTAATATACGGCGTCAGCTCTGTCAGTCGCACGGCTATAGAGGTAAATCTATGCGAAGATATACATAGCATTATCATGATCGTCGGGCGATCACCGTGACGTTCCAATCACATTCAGTCGGAGTTCTTTCCTTTTCCATAAATGGCACGATCGCAAGGAGCCGATAGCCGGTGGTTTGCAAGAAATACTCAAGTTCCAAAGGGAAAAAGAAACGCATCACGTGCTCTTCGTTGACACAATCAACGCATACATCCTTTTTAATTCGTAATACGGTATAGTGCACTACCACTCTATGGTGCATGATATCGAGTTCTGGATGACTGAATCTGATTATTTTATCGCCATAGTGGTCTATGGATAACATCCTATCTGTGGGTTTTTGTGCGATAACTGCAGGACCAAACCATACGTCAAAAACTAGTAGCCCATTTTTTTTAAGATACTTGGATGAATTGCGCAGCGTTCTCTCAAAATCGTCATTGGTCGTTTGATACCCCATGACGGCAAACATAGAAATAACTGCGTCGAATTTTTTCTCTAAACGTACATTTCGGATGTCCCCATTAATGAACTCCAGTTGAGCTTGTGATCTCTCCCCCTTATTACGGGCTATGGCAAGCATAGACTCCGATCTATCTACCCCTGTTACTTCATACCCGCGCTCAGCCAACAAGAATGCGTGTCCACAAGTTCCACATCCGAGATCGAGGATCGATTTCACGTGGCGGCCGGGGTACTTGTCGATGAGCTCTATGAGATAGGACACTTCAGCTCGGTAATCTTTCTGACCGTAGATCAAATCGTAGTAATTCGAATAATTGCCAAAAGGTGTCACGGTTAATTGTTCGCCATTATTTCTTGCATAGCTTCAGATACGACGTCTATTTGGGTTCTAGTCAACGTTAAACCGGATGGCAAATAAAGTCCCTGCTTGTAGGCCTTGTCCGTATGCGGGAAATGCTCACCAGTTGTCACTCCAAGCTCCTGAAGAATAGGCTG
>Ga0208192_1000689_pt1 | contig 25287 bp, 20 predicted proteins | sample June2015DPH_13_1_2_FD_184711 | JGI IMG/M metagenome (GOLD analysis project Ga0208192, IMG submission 184711) | Peatland microbial communities from SPRUCE experiment site at the Marcell Experimental Forest, Minnesota, USA - June2015DPH_13_150... | ecosystem: Environmental > Terrestrial > Soil >... | reverse complement strand
CAGGGTAGGCATTTGAATCCATCGCGGAGTTTAGGCGGAGCGTGGCGAATGGGCTCACAGCAGGTTCTCGCCGGGAGTGCGAACGGCCAAGTAGGGCCTGTTCGCGAACCGCCCATTCTGCCAGTCGCTCAAGAATTCATGATGAAAATCAAAAAAGAGAGGCTCACCCAAAAAGATGTTAAAAATGAAGATCGACCCGACTATGTGTATGAAAACAAAGGCTAAAGTGACACAATGTCAGGCTATCTAGCAGACTTATTGGCCGAAAATGCACAGGTTGTGCGGTAATTCCGGACGAAATCAGCTTGTTATCGAGAGAAAAGGAGCTTATCGCGTTGCTCTCAACCGAGTGGCAGCGGTTATTTCCCCAGGCCGATGCGGCACTCGTGCTGCTCGCGGGTCAGGCGTTCCTGCTCCAGGTAAGCGCGGGTGCGGCGCGTCAACTCCTCGAAGTCCACTTTGTGCGCGTCGAATTCCGGGCCGTCCATGCAGGCGAACTTCACCTTATCCCCCACGGTGACTCGGCAGCCGCCGCACATGCCAGTGCCATCCACCATGATGGGATTCAGGCTGGCCAGGGTGTGGACGCCCCACTCGCGCGTGAGCTCCGCCGCGGCGCGCATCATGGGAATGGGACCAATCACGTGCGCGGCGCCCAGCGGGGAGGACTGCGTGGCCTTCCAAGCGCGCATCAGGTCAACGACCGTGCCGTGCAGGCCCGCTGACCCATCGTCGGTCGCCCACTGGACTTCGTCGGCCACGGCCTGGAGCTCCGCGTCCAGAATGATTTGGGCTTTTGAACGTGCTCCGCACAAGGCCGTGACCCGATTACCGGCGCGGCGGAAGGCGCGCGCCACAGGCAGCAACTCCGCCACGCCCACGCCCCCGGCCACACACAACACGTGTCCGACGTTCTCAATGGAGGCCGCCTGCCCCAGGGGGCCGAGCACATCTTCCAGAACCTCCCCGGGTTCGAGCGCCACCGTGACGCGGCTGGTCTTTCCCACGGCCTGGACGACGAGAATGATGCTCCCCTTCCCGGCATCGCCGTCCACGATGGTCAGGGGGATGCGCTCGCTGTCCGCACGGGGACGAACGATCACGAACTGGCCGGGCTGCCAGTGTCGCGCGATTCCGGTCGCCTGCACCTCAAACCAGGCAATTTCCGGCGTGATCAGTCGCTTGGCGAGGATGCGGTTTTCCACCCGGCCCGGGGCGGCTGCGGGTGGGGCCGGGGCGGGAGCCGCACCGGCGGCGGGCTGGGGACCCTGCAAGGCCTGGTCAATCGCCGCCGCGGCCGCGCGCCCGTCGCGCATGGCTAGAATCACGGTGGAACCGCCTCGCACTACGTCCCCGCCCGCGAAAACTCTCGCGAGGCTCGTCTGGCCCGTGCCATCGGCAACGATTTTGCCGCGGCTCGTCGCCAGTTGCGGCGTCGCACGCTGCACCGTCGGGTTGGCGCTTTGCCCGATGGCCATGACCACGGTATCTACCGCTACTCGATACTCCGAGCCCGGTAGGGGAACGGGCGAGGGGCGGCCGGATTCGTCGGGCTCGCCCAGTTGCATGCGGATGCACTCCATCTCGCGCAACGTTCCTTTTTCGTCGCCCAGCAGGCGGACGGGCGCCGCCAGAAACTCAAAGTGCACACCCTCTTCTTCGGCGTGCTCGATCTCCTCCAGTCGGGCGCGCAACTCAGCCCGTCCGCGCCGGAACAGGATGGTGGTCTCGCTGCCCATACGGCGCGCCCAACGCGCGGCGTCCATGGCCGAGTTCCCGCCACCCACCACCACGGTCCGCGCTCCGATCCGCACCGGGGTGTCGGAGGCCGGGAAACGAAAAGCTTCCATCAGGTTCAGCCGCGTGAGGAACTCGTTGGCGGTATAGACTCCGATCAGGTTTTCGCCCGGAATGTTCATCAAATGCGGCAGGCCGGCGCCGGTGCCCAGGAATACTGCCTGGAAACCTTCCGCGAACAATTCGTCGAGGGACTGGGTCCTTCCGACGATGACATCTTTCCGGAACTCCACGCCCAAGGCCCGCAGCCGGTCGATTTCCTCGCGGATGATTCCTCTTGGCAAACGGAAATTCGGAATGCCGTAAGCCAGCACGCCCCCCAGTTGGTGCAAGGCTTCGAAGATCGTCACGCGATACCCCTTCCGGATCAGGTCATACGCCGCAATCAGAGAGGCCGGACCGCTGCCCACCAGGGCGACGCGGGCGCCCTGGGGAGAAGGATCTGCCGGCAAGGCGGGTGATTCCGTATTCCCGTGATGATCCGCCGCAAAGCGCTCGAGCGAACCAATCGCCACGGGCTCGAGCTTCTTCCCCAGCAAGCAGATTTTCTCGCAGTACAGTTCGTGTTGGCAGACGCGCCCGCAAATTCCCGGAAAAGGGCTTTCCTCGCCGATCTTCTGGAAGGCTGCTTCGAACTCGCCTTGCGCCATCAAACCGATGAAGCTCTTGACGTCGATGTGCAACGGACAGGCCTCGACACAAACCGGCTCCTTGCATTGCAGGCAACGCAGCGCCTCGACCCGGACTTGCTCCAGGGAGAAGCCCAGGGAGACCTCTTCGCAGCCCGCCAGCCGCGCCTCGGGTGACCGCAAGGGTAGGGCTTGGCGAGGCGCCTTGGGATTCGGTCGCGGCTTTGGTTTAGGTTCCCCCGGACGTGCATCAGTCTGCTTAGGAGTCTGTGGGTCCACTGTTTTCCCCCTGAGATTGCCCTCTCACTGCGCGCTTATACCCAGCAAGTGCGTTGCCCGGGCCCGCCAAGTACACGCGGACGGGAGCCTCCGCACCTGCCCCAAGCCAAATCGATATGAGTGCAATTCATTTGCCACTGAATACCCGGCGCGCTCCCCCCTGGTAATTCGAAAAAACCACGGTTTTACACACAGCGGAATGAACAAACTGTCGTATCGGACTTCATGTCATGCCATTATTTCCAGGTATTGTGTTGGTTCGCAACTTGCTGCATACTCGCGCTGGACTTTGAATTGTTCCTCGCAAATAGGGGGTATACGAAATGGGAGTATCAAATCAAACGGTAAAAACCGCGTACGATTCCGCCATGGAAAATTTCGCTCTCGCGGCGGATGCTCTACACTTAGACGAAAACATACGCAACATGATAAGGTCCCCGGAACGGATCTTGGAGGTAAGTCTTCCCGTGCGGATGGACAACGGGCGCATTCAGAGCTTCGTGGGCTATCGCGTCCAGCACAGCACGGCGCGGGGGCCGGCTAAAGGGGGAATCCGCTATCATCCTGGCGTTACGCTCGATGAAGTCAAAGCACTGGCCACTTGGATGACCTGGAAGTGCGCCGTGGTCAACATTCCTTTTGGCGGTGGCAAGGGTGGCGTGACCTGCAATCCCAAAGCGATGTCTCAAGTCGAACTTGAGCACCTCACGCGCCGATACACGAGTGCGATCCTGCCGCTCATTGGCCCGGCACAGGACATCCCGGCCCCGGATGTCTACACCAACTCGCAGGTCATGGCATGGATCATGGACACCTACAGCATGACCAAGGGCTACCCGGTTGCCGGTGTGGTTACCGGCAAGCCAATCGCCTTAGGTGGGTCGCTGGGTCGGAACGAGGCCACGGGCCGGGGAGTGTTCTATACGGTTTACGATGCAGCGGAGCACCTGCACATTCCCATCTCGGGTGCGAGGGTGGTGGTGCAAGGCTTCGGCAACGCCGGTTCCATTGCCGCCCAACTTCTGCACGACCATAAAGCGCGCGTCATCGCGGCCAACGATTCCCGCGCCTGCGTTCACAACAGCAAAGGGCTGGACGTTACCAAGCTGATCGCGCACAAAGAGAAGACGGGCAGCGTGGTGGCCTTCCCCGACTCCGAAGTCATCACCCCGGCGGAATTGCTGGCTTTGGAGTGTGAAATCCTTATCCCAGCCGCCCTGGAAAACGCCATAGACGGAGGCAATGCCGGCAAGGTGAGGACCAAGATCGTCGGTGAGGCAGCAAACGGACCGGTCACCCCCGAGGGAGACGCCATCCTGGAGAAGAACGGCATATTCCTCATCCCGGACATTCTCTGCAATGCCGGTGGTGTGACGGTTTCCTACTTCGAATGGGTGCAGGACGAACAGCACCTGTTCTGGGAAGCTCAGGACGTTTACAACCGCCTGGAGCGGGTCATGAAGACCAGCTTTGCCGAGGTTCTGAAGATTCACCTCGAGCACAAGGTCAGCATGCGTACCGCCGCCAACATGCTCGGCATCAGCCGGGTTGCTGAGGCTACCAGGCTGCGCGGTCTTTATCCCTAATTGGAAGCCTTCAAACAAAAGGTTCAGGGGCCAACCGCCAGGGGAGGCCCCTAGCCTCCTCACCCGACAAGGTCCGAAGCGGAATCTGCCCGGGCGCCTGCCACTTTAGCCCGAGTTTCTCGCCACGTTGGGACGGTTTTTGGGGCTGCCGGAAGGGCGGGGCTAAACAGGCTGCGGAAAAACGCTTCCCTGCTGTCATTCTGAGCGAAGCGAAGAATCTCGCCCTGCGCATTGTCATGAACATACGAGATTCTTCGTCGCCTGCGGCTCCTCAGAATGACCCCGCCTACGAGTTTTCCCGCAGCCTGTTTAGCCCCGCCCTTCCAATCCCGTGGTAAGAGATCCGGGTTAAAGGTCCCAATTCCACCGGAACGGCTGGCGCAAAACCCGTCGGCCGATGTTAGAATGCTGTCCCTTTGCGGAGGAGATGATGCAACCAACTCGATTTGTCTTTTTACTGGCCGGGCTTTCCCTTCTGCCCGGCTTGGGGCTGTGTGAACGCAGCGCTCTGCTGCCACGGCCGCAGAAAATCCAATATGGACCGGGCCACCTTCTGGTGCGCGAGTTGGGAATTCGCCTGGCCTCGCTGTCTCCTGCGGAGGAGGACCGCTTTGCCGCTTCCGATCTCGCGCGCCGCCTGCGGGAACGGACCGGCGTCCAGGTTTCGGCGGGCGCTCAGGGCAGTGGGCCGGCCATCGTGCTGGAGCGCACGGGTGGCGTGGATCCTCTTCCCCTGCCCGGGGAGCAACCCGGCCCGAATTCGCGCGAGGCATACGACCTGAAAGTCACGCCGGCGGGAGTGGAAATCCGCGGGCGGTCATCCGCCGCGGTCTTCTATGGCGTGCAGACGCTCGTGCAGCTCGTGGAAGGGCAGGGTGTGCAGGCCTCGCTGCCGGAAGTGGAAATCCACGACTGGCCGCTGCTGGTTTATCGCGGCCCGATGGTGGACATGAGCCACGGTGCGTTGCCCACGGAAGCGGAAGTGGAGCGGCAACTGGATTTCCTGGCGCGCTGGAAGGTGAACCAATACTACTTCTACAACGAAGCCAGCATCGAGCTGGAGGGATACCCGCTCCTGAATCCTGACGGCCGCTTCACGCAGGCCGCGGTGCGGCGCATCATCGCTTACGGACGCGCCCGCCACATCGATGTGGCTCCCTGCCTGGAGCTGTACGGCCATTTGCACGATCTTTTCCGAGTTGAGGAGTACTCAGACCTAGCGCCCTTCCCGCACGGGGAGGAGTTCAATCCCGAGAACCCCCGGGCGATGGATTTGCTCACCGATTGGGCGGAACAAATATCAAAACTGTTCCCCAGCCCGTTCGTGCATATCGGCTTTGACGAAACCTGGCAGATTGAAAAGGCCGCCCGCGAACAAGGCGCCGGTGCGACGCCGGCCAAGCTTTTTGTGGACCAGTTGGGACGCGTGGCGCGCCTCTTCCAACAGCGGGGAAAGCATGTGCTGGCCTGGGCTGACATTATGGTGAAGTACCCCGAAATCGTCGCCCAACTCCCGCCCGGCATTATCGCCGTGGCCTGGTACTACGAGGCGCAACCCGATCCGGAATACAAGCGCTGGCTCGACCCGCTGGTTGCCCACAGCGTGCCGCACATCGTGGCGACGGGCGTGCACTGTTGGAACGAAATTGCGCCGGATTTCGACACGACTTTTGAGAATATCGACACATTCGTGGCGGCCGGCAGGAAATCCCACGCTCTGGGGCTGATGAATACCGTTTGGACCGACAGCGCCCAGAACCTGCTCCGCATGTCGTGGCCCGGGATCGCTTACGGCGCCGTCGTCCCGTGGCAGTCCGAGCCGGTCAATCATCAGCAGTTTATTTCCGATTACGCGCGCCTGATGTACCCTACCGCGGCCGCTCCGGAAGTGGCGGCGGGGCTGGAAAAGCTGGCGCGGTCGGAAACCACCTTGCAGAAGGTGCTGGGACAGGACACCATGCTGGCCCTGTGGGGTGATCCCTTCGCGCCGGCAATGCTGAAAAGCGCCGGCGAGCATCGGGAGGACTTGCACCAAGCGCGCCTCCTGGCCGAAGACGCGCAGACGCATTTCGACCGGGCGCTGGCCCTCGCCGGGGATGCCACGACCCTCGCAAGCCTGCTCTTCGGGAGCCGCCTGCTTGACTACGCCGCGTTCAAGTTTCTGAACGCCCTGGAAATTGCCGAGCGCTGGAAGGATCTGGGGCCGCATCCCACCGACGAGCAGCTTGGGAGTCAACTGGGTTCGGACATCACCTATCAATCCCACGGGCGGCTCACGGATCAAATGGACGCGATCACCGAACTCAAGGAGATCTATCGCCGGAATTGGCTGGCGGAATTCACGCCCTACCGGCTGCCCTCCGCCCTGGGGCGATGGGACGCGGAGTACGAATTCTGGCGGCGGATTCAGGCGCGACTGCAAGCCTTTACCAGAACTTTCAAGGAGGGCGAGGCCCTTCCTCCCCTCGAGTCGGTCACGTCCGCGCCCTGAAGCGGGTAGGGGCGCGAAGCACGGGGATAATCAGAAAGGCCTTGTAACGGCGGGGCTAAACAGGCTGCGGAAGAACCGCCAAGGCTGTCATCCTGAGGAGCCGCATGGGGTTCAGTCACCCGAACGGCCGCAGGTGCGTACGGTTTCGTACACGGCCAGGACGTTCTCGATGGGGACGCGCGCCTGCACATTGTGAATGGTGTTGAAGACGTAACCTCCGCCCTTCCCGAAGGTCTTCAAGCGCGCGCAGACTTCCTGGCGAACTTCTTCGACCGTCCCGAACGGCAGCGTTTTCTGGGTGTCCACGCCACCGCCCCAGAACGTCACTTGGTCCCCAAACTCCTGCTTGAGTTCTTCCGGCGCCATACACGCCGCCGAGCACTGGACGGGATTGAGGATGTCAAAGCCCGCGTCGATGAAGTCGGGAATCAAGGCCCGGACCGAGCCACACGAGTGAATGAAGGTTTTCCACGTGGTGTGCTTGTGGACCCAGTCGTTTACTGCCTTGTTGAATGGCTTAAAGAGTTCTCGATAGGCCTTGGGTGATACAAACGGGCCTGTCTGTTGCCCGAAATCCGTCCCGGAAACAAAAACCGCCGTCACGCGATTCCCCACGACCTGGTGAACCTTCTCGAGATTCTTGATTCCGATCTCACACTGGCGCTCAAAAATCTTGTAAACGAAGTCGCGGCGCATGGCGGTGCTGACGTACCACTCCTCGACGTCGCGAATACCCTTGGGATGCTTCAGCCAGGGTCCGGGGACCAATGCGATGTCACCGAAGGCCGTTCCTCCGAAGTTCCCCAGCACGGCTTTGTCGGTCTCGGTCCAGATCCTCTCCGCCTCGCGCTTCAGATGCGCCAGATCCGCGTCGGAAATGGGGCCGAACTCTTCGAGGTTGTCTTCGAGCTTCAGGTTGTTGTCGTCGAGCGGAAGCTGGCGGGGAATGGAGTCAAAATAGAAACCGCCTTTCGGCATGCGGCCGCTGGGGGGGACCGACCGGTCTCCTTCGGGGTACAACAGGATGTCACCATTCTCGTCCGGGTCGGTATTGAAGCCTGCGGCGACCAGCACTGGTGTGCCGGCAAAAGTTGTCCAGGGCTTCCAGCCTTCATTCTTGAAACCAAACATGGTGGCAGGCTTCCCCAGGCCCACCACGTCGATGCCGAGCGCGTGCATCAGGTCGGGCTTGATTTCGCCCAACATCTGGTAGGGTTCGACGACTTTCACCGGTTTGCCGGGGGCGTCCAGGCCGAGCGCCTGGCGCAGCTTGTAGACGGTGTCAACCTGCATCCCGGTAACGGCGCTCGCGCCGAGGTCGAGCGGCACGCGGTCGGGCTCCTGATGATTCAGGGCGAGATTGACGCGCTCACGTGAAGTCAACATGGGCTAGCTCCCTTCGATGGACAGACTCGCATGCCTGACAAGATCCCTTTGTACACAGTAGCTGACTGCAGTTTGACACGAAACTGCGAATCCCGGTTTGTGAGAGTGAGGCTAGAGCGTCCCAGGTCGAGTGAAGACTGCGCCATTGGAAAACTCAATACGCGTCGCCCGCCCGTTGCCGTCCTCCGAGGTAATCCGCGCCGTCGCCGAATGGCTGCCGTTGTCACCCTCCCAGGACGCGCTCAACTCCCGACCACGAATGGTCCCGGTGGCCTTTTCATGAATTGCCGCTGCCCACCAGGTAAACGACGCCCCGTCCTGCCTGATCGTGTAGCGAATTCCGGTGTTGCCTTGCCACTCGCCCACGATGCTTAGGTCGGCCGACCCCTGAGCAGGCGCTGCAGGAACCTCGGCTTTGTTGCTCGCCCTAGAGGAAGCCCTGGAAAAAATTAACACGCCGATCAACAGACTGAAACCGATCAACAGGCCACGCGTCTTCTTCATTATCTCTTCTTCGGTGGTGCACTGATCCGTATGGAAAAGGGGCTAGGCCGCTGCGTCCAGGCGCAATGGGTAGCTCCCGTACTCGCGCGCGGCTCGGTACAGGACGAGCACGTTTTCCACGGGCACGAGTGCCTGAATGTTGTGGACGGCGTTGAACACGAAGCCCCCGCCGGGAGCGAATGCCTTGATTCGTTCGCGAACTTCCTGGCGAACTTCCTGCGGTGAGCCGAAGGGGAGCGTGCGTTGCGTATCCACACCGCCACCCCAGAACGTAATCCGGTCACCAAATTCCCGCTTCAGCTCAAAGGGATCCATGCCCGCCGCCGAGCACTGCACAGGATTGAGGATGTCAAAGCCCGCAACGATGAAATCTTCGATCAGGGCCCGGACGGACCCGCAGCTATGAATGAAGGTTTTCCAGGTGGCGTGGCGGTGCACCCAGTCATTGATCTGTTTGTGGAAAGGCAGGAAGAGGTCGCGGTAGGTCCGGGGTGAAACGAACGGCCCATTCTGCGCGCCAAAATCCGTGCCGGTAAGGTACGCAGCGGTCACGCGGTTGCCTACGACCTCGTTAATCCTCTGCAGGTTTAGCAGGTTGATCTCGGTCTGGCGTTCGAAAATCTTGTAGATGTGGTCGCGGCGGGAGCTCAGGCTGACATACCACTCCTCGACATCGCGGATCCCCTTGGGGTATTTCAACCCGGGCGCCGGCACCCGCGCGATGTTGCCGAGCGCCAGAGCGCCCAGGTTCAGGATAATGGCCTTGTCCGTTTGGGTGTAGAGTTCCTCGGCCCGCCGCCGATAGTGTTCCAATTCCTGGCTGGAGACGGGGCTGAATTCTTCCAGATTGTCTTCGACGCGCAGGTTCTTTTCGTCCAGAGGCTCCTGGCGCACGATGACGTCGAAGTAGAGTCCACCGCGCGGCATGCGGCCGGAAGGTGGCGCCGAACGGTCGCCTTGCGGATACAGAAGCAGGTCGCCGTTCTTCTCGTCCCGGGTGTTAAACCCGGCCGGCACGAGCGCCGGTGTACCAGCGAAGGTTCTCCACTCCTTCCAGTCTTTCAGTTCGAAGCCGAACGCTGTCCCTGTACCAGCCAGGAATGCCGTATCAATTTTCAATGCGTCCAGCAAGTCCGGCTTGATTTCACCGAGCATCTGGACAAACTCGATGATCTTGATGGGTGTCCCGGGCGCATCCAACCCCAGCGCCTGGCGTAGTCGATAGACGGTGTCCACGTGCATTCCCGTCACCGACGTTCCGCCCAGGTCGAGGGGGACGCGGTCGGGTTCCTTGTGCTCAAGAGCAAGCCGGACTCGCTCGCGTGAAGTCATCATGGCCTGGCCTCTGCCTGCGCGCGGCTGCCTGATGGGCCACGGCGGGTCACAGAGTCTCTGTGGGGGTGACGGCTCAGGCCGGGGCGAGTTGCCGCGCCAACTCCACGGCGGCCGGCGCGTCCTTGCCATAGCCGTCCGCACCGATCGAGTGAGCCCAAGCGTCGGTAAGGGGTGCGCCGCCTACCAGCACTTTCACCTTGTCGCGCAGCCCCGCCGCCGTGAGCGCCTCGATCACCGCCTTCATGTTGACCATCGTGGTGGTGAGAAGAGCCGACAGCGCCACGATATTGGCATGGTGCTGGCGAACGGCCTCGACAATCTTCTCAGCCGTGACATCTACGCCCAGGTCAATTATGCGGAAGCCGGCGCTCTCCAGCATCATGGCCACGATGTTCTTGCCGATGTCGTGCAGGTCGCCCTTTACCGTGCAACATACCACCGTGCCGGCGGAGCGGAGGGCCTCATCTCCACTCAGCAGGGGCCGTAGAATGTCGGTGGAAGCACGCGCCGCACGTGCGGCAATCAGCACCTCGGGAATGAAAAACTCGCAATCCCGCATGCGCCGCCCCACCTCGTCCATGGCCGGGACGATGGCCTTGGGGAAGATCTCGGCGGGCCGAATGCCTTCTTTCAGCATCTTGTCGGTCAATTCCTTGGCGACGGGGGCCTTCCCATTGATGATAGCTTGTTGAAGTTCTTCGAAGAGTGTCATACGAGTCTCCCTTTTAGGTTAAGCATGGGTGCCTTGTGGAAAAGCCAGTTCCTCCACAAAGATTTCCTGAAAACTTGGGTCAGCATTGAGCGCGACGTGCTCCGTCCTGCTGCGCAGGCGGGTATAGGAACCGTCCTCACCCTCCGGGCTGAAGAGGGCTAGCTTCGCCCCCAGCAAAGCGGTATTCCCGGCCGCCTCCACTTTCTCCGAGGGAAAGCCGATCAGCCCGATGCGCGCCGCGCTCGTGCGGTTGATGTAATTGCCAAAGGCCCCCGCGAGATAAAGTTTCGTGACTTCGCGGGGGGAGGCGCCGCACCGCTCAAGCAGGATGCGAATGCCTGCGGCGATGGCGCCCTTGGCGAGTTGCAGCTCGCGGATGTCGCCCTGCGTCAGCGCCACGGGTGGGGACAACTCCCAGGCGCCGGTCCCGTTGGCAAAGCGTCCGGAAGCCTGGATCCTGCCCAGATCGAGTCCGGCCGCGACGGCATCCACCAGCCCGCTGCCACACAATCCCTGGGGTGGAACATTCCCCAGCACGCGACAACGAAGCTGCTGGTCTTCCACCTTCACCTCGGAGATCGCGCCGGTCGAGGCGCGCATGCCCATCGAAATCCGTGCCCCCTCAAAGGCCGGGCCGGCAGCCGTGGAAGCGCACAGCAAGCGCTCGCGATTCCCGATCACGATCTCTCCGTTCGTGCCCAAATCGACCAGCGCATTCAGGTCCTCGCGTTCGCCAAGGTTGGTGGCCAGCATACCGGCCAGAATATCGCTCCCCACAAACCCGCCCAGGCAGGGGAGAAAGTGCACCTGCGGGCTGCCCTGAAGCTTCCACCCCAATTCGCCTGCGGTGAGAGCCTGCAGGCCGAGATGCGGCGACTCGAAAGGATAGCGCGAAAGGGGCTCAACATCCAGCCCGCAAAACAGGTGATGCATCACCGTGTTGCCCACCAGGGCGACCTTGCGAATCTCCGCGCCGGGGATCTGGGCGGCAAACACCAGCTGCTCGATCAAGCTTCCGATCTGCGCGCGAATGCTGTCCCGGAGCTGCGGCTGCCCGCCTTCCACCACCGCGAAACGGACGCGGCTCATGACATCGGCGCCAAACCGCGCTTGGGAGTTGAGCGCCGTGCGCACAGCCAGCACGCAGCCGGTGCGGAGGTCGAGCAACTGGGCGACCAGAGTGGTGGTTCCCAGGTCCACCGCCACGCCGAAGCCCTCCCGCGGCTGGAAGGCAAAGGGAGTGTCGTCCACCAGGATGGCCGCGTCCCATTGGCGCAGCTCGATGACCAGATCGTCATGGAGCGAGCACTGACAGGCCAGCCGCCAGCCGCTGGCGAGTTCCTCCGCGCTCAGGCGCTCGCGCTGTGCGGCGTTGACCTCCGCCGTTCCCTCCAGTACGCGGACGCGGCAGCCGCGGCATCGCCCCTGCCCGCCGCAGGGAAATTCCACCCCTTGCGCAAAAAGCAGGTCGCGCAAGGCGGCTCCGGCGGGAGCCACGAGCTCCGCCTGCAGGGGCCTTAGAACGATGCGGTGTGTTTTCTGGTCAATCAACCGAGGAAGTCCTCGTCGAATCCTGCCAAGTCTTCAGCGCGTGATTTTCGCGCGCATAGCGTACCATGGCGCGGACGTTCTCGGCAGGGGTATCACGCGGCACCTCGCAACCTGCACCCACGATGAAGAAGGGGCCCGCCTGCCGGTGGCATTCGGCCACCGCCGAGTACACTGATGGGGGCGTACCAGCGCGCAGATCGCGCACCGGATCGAGATTTCCGAGCAGGACCTGCCGGGGTCCCATTCTCGCCCGCGCCTTGGCCAGCGGCGCCAGGGAATCAATATCCATAAAATCGCAGCCCAAGCGGCCCATCCCTTCCAGGATGCGGCGGGTGTTGCCGCATATGTGCAGTCGCGCGCGGGCGCCGAGAGCGTGCAGGCCATCCACCATCTTCTTCTCGTAAGGCCAGACGAACTCCTGGTAAATCTTCGGCCCCACCAGCGAAGCCGCCGGGTCGCCAATGCCGATGACATCCGCGCCCGCTTCCACCTGAGCCCGCGCAAAGCGCATGCCCACCTCGAATACGTAATCGAAAAGGTCGCGGACAAAAACCGGGTCGTCGTAGAAATCGACCATCAGCGCGTTGATGCCGCGCAAATCGGCCGACCCGCCACAGGGGCCTTCCATCCAGCCTTCCACGATTTTGTCGCGTCCCACACGCTGCTTCAGGAGGGCGAGGCCCTTTACGCGATCGTGCATGCGCCCTCCGCCCACGGGGTCAGGGACCTTCAGGCGCGCCAGAGTCTTCTTGTCCGCGAGCAGAGCCTTGGCTTCCACGATGGAAGGCGGCTGGTCATCGAAATACTCCACCACGGCGCCGCAGTCTGGCGCCTCGCGCGTTTCGGCAATGGCCGAGACGTGGTCGAAATCAAACTCCTCGGCGGTGCGGATTTGCGCCTCCGCCAGCACGCGGTAATCAGTGGCGTAAGCGAAGTACTTCGCACCAATCTGATCGACCGCGAACATCATGGTAATAGGCATTACCGGCAGGCAGTCTACCGGGCGCCCTTCCAGCATCGCCAAGACGCGTTCGCGGCCATTCATGACCTTCATTCCCTTTCTGTCTTGCCTCATAGGTCTCCCTGCGACTCCGTTTCACCAGTTTCGCAGGTAAACATCTCACGGCACCGCGTGTTCACGGGCGTAGCGCAGCATGGCACGGAGGTTTTCTGCGGGTGTATCACGGGGCACTTCGCAGCCCGCGCTGACGATGAGACGGTCACCCGCTTGCCGGTGACACTCGGCCACGGCGGCGTAGACCTCCTCCGGGGTCCCGTTGCGGAGCACGCGCACCGGATCGATATTTCCGAGCAGTACCTGATTCGGTCCCATCGCGGCGCGCCCTTCGGCCAGGGGTGCGAGCGAGTCGAGATCGACCACGTCGCATCCCAACTGTCCCATGGGCCCGAGAATTGGCCGCGTGTTGCCGCAAATGTGCAGCCGCGTCCGGGCGCCCAGTGCGCGCAGACCATCCATCATGCGCTTTTCGTAAGGCCACACAAATTCCTGGTAGATTTTGGGGCCCACCAGAGACGCCGCCGCGTCGCCCACGCCGATCAGTTCGGCGCCTTCTGCCACCTGGGCCTTCGCAAAGGCAAGTTCCAGTTCCAGGACGAATTCGAACAGGTCGGCAACGAACGGCGGGTCGTCAAAGAAATCCATCATCAGGGTGTTGATGCCGCGCAGATCAGCGGCTTGGGCAACGGGGCCTTCAATCCAGCCCTCAATTAACTTCTCTTTGCCCACGCGCTGCCGGTAAAGCCCCACCGCCTTCAACCGGTTGGACATGCGTCTCCCGGTGTAAGGATCCGGAATCTTCAAGCCGCTGAGCTTGCGCTTGTCAGTCAGCAGGGCGTTCGTTTCGTCGAGCGCGGGCGGCTGATCAGGAAAATACTTGACCGGCGCGCCGCAATCGGCGGCTTCGCCCGCGGGGTCGGACATGACGTTGACGTAGTCAAAATCGAACTCCTCCGCGGTACGGATTTGCCCCTCCACCAGCACCTCGTATCGCGTCGCGTAATCGCGATACGGCGCGCCGCTGCGGTCGCACGCGAACATCATGGTCATGGGCATGAAGGGGAGACTGTCCGTCGGCTTGCCGTCGAGCATGGCGAGAATGCGTTCGCGTCCGTTCATGAAATCAACCTCGCGGTGGCCACGGAGTGTATTACCCAACCTGCGCGGAGCGGACCGTCCTTCGTTCACTGCTGTCATTCTGAGTCCTTCGCGGTCATCCTGAGCGCAGCGAAGGATCTCGCTCTGTCCGCTCAGGATAAACTGCGCGAAGAATCTCCTCCTGTGAATTTTCATGGACGTGCGAGATTCTTCCTTCGCTATGCTCAGGACCGCCTGCGGCTCCTCAGAATGACAGCGCCCACAGTTTTTTCCGCAACCTGTCTACCTATAGACTCCATACTCGTTGACCGCTTCCACCATGGCCACAATATTCTCGAGCGGGACTTCCGGCTCCACAATGTGCGTGGGGCCGATGAGCAAACCTCCACCTACTCCCACCGTCTCTATCCGGGTTCTCACTTCGGCGCGAACCTCCTGCGGAGTCCCAAAGGGCAACGTATGCTGGATGCCGATGGTTCCCCAGAACGCGAGGTGCTGGCCGTAGCGTTGCTTCAACTTGACCGGGTCCAGGCATTCCGGCTGCACGGGATTGAGGATATCCACGCCGATGTCGATCAACTCCGGGATGACCGCCTCCATGTTTCCGTCGCTGTGGTAGTTGATGAGGACGGACGGCCGCACGCGCTTGGCGGCAGCAATCACGCGTGCCAGGGGCGGCTTCAGCCAGCGGCGCCACATGGGAAGGCTCATCAGCATTCCCTGTTGTGTGCCCACATCGTCGCCCAAGCAGATGATGTCCACACCCAACTCGGCATAGGCGGCAGCCTGAATTTCGCGCTTAGCGGCGATACGGTCCAGCAATGTGGCAGCAAATTCCGCGTTATCGACGAAGTCCGTGAGCAGCAGTTCCATGCTGCGCATGTACCAGGCGACTTCGAAGATGGTCATTTCGAGGAAGCCGATGACTGCGAGTCCCTGCGCGTGGTAGTTGGCGATCTGTGGGGCCACAGGTGCAAAGCGGTACTCGGCCTCCACGTCGGGCAGCGGGTAGGCGAGAGCGTCCTGCCGGGTGCGCAGCTTCAGCATGGGGTAAAGGAAGCCTTCCAGGTGTGCGTGCCACGGATCGTCGCTGGAAGTGGGCAGGTGGCCGATGCCCCACTCGTCTACTGTGGCGCGGGGCGGGAAGTTCTCGAAGTAGCCGGAATAATCATGCGGGAAGCGTGTGGGAGCGATGTCCACCACGCGCGCGGCGCCTCCGAAGTACGCGTTGGGGTCGTCGCTCCCGGTTTCCTGACGGAAGCGGTCGAGGCGCGGCGCGGTGAAGCCATGCGTGATGTCGAAAGGCACGCGGTCCGGAATCCGGCGCCGCATGGCGGTGACCACTCTTTCGCGACTACTCATGCCCTGGCTAGTCATAGGCTCCGCACTCCTTCACCGTGTCAATCAGTGCACGGATATTCTCCGGCGGCGTAGTCGACGGGATGGCGCAGCCGGCATTCAGGATGAATCGCCCTCCCGGCTTCCAGAGGGAGACAATCTGCCGGATGGCTTCCCGAACTTGCGGGGCGGTTCCCTGAGCGAGGACGCCGCTGGGATCGATGTTCCCGAAGAGCACGTGGCGTGCGCCGACGGTATGCTTGGCTTTCGCGGCGTCCGTCTTGTAATCGAGCTCGAAGCCACACGGGGCGTATTCGGAGAGCGAGTCGAGGATGCGGCTGGTGTCTCCGCAAATGTGGATCACCACGAAGATGCCGTCCGCGGCAAGATCCTTAACCAGGCGCTCCTCGTAAGGGCGCGCAAAGCGGTTGAACATCCGAGGGGAGGTGACGTCAGGTCCCGCCAGGCTATCGCCGAGAGAAGTGAAGTGCGCGCCCGCCTTCGCGAGCGCCCGATGAACGGCGAGATGGCTTTGGTAGCAAATCTCCATGAGCTCGGTCAGTTGGGGATTGTCCGGCTGCTCGATAAGCTCCATGAGGAACTCCTCGATGCCGCGTACCAGGCAGGCGAGATCAAACGCGGCCTGATCGGCGTTGCCACGTATGGCGATTTCGCCGCCCACTTGTTTCGAGAGAATTCGCACGCCCTCCAGGAGCGCCGGAATGCGGCCGTCTTTTTCGGGGTTTACTACTTTCAAACGCTCGACTTCCCGCAGACTGCGGATGGCAGGCACAGTGATGCGGCCGGGCTCGTTCGGGGCGCATTCAGATTTCGCCCCCATGGCTTCCGCCAGCAGCGTGGTGTCGGTATCAACCATGACGCAGTCGTACCCGTACTTCTCGACAGCGTGGAGGTGCGTGCGGGCGATGGCCTCCGGATTCGCGCGGTACTCTTCCATGCGGACGCCCGCTTCGCACGTGGCCAGCATGAAATTGTGGAGGCACACGGGCACGCGGTCGGGAATCCCGCCGGCCAGGACCGTCCGGACACGCTCGAGGGAGTTCATGGGTTGACCGCCTCCGTGGAGATGATGCCGTCCTCATAGTCCGCGATGATGCGCTGGCCGGGAGAAACCACCAGAAACTCCTTCTCGTTCCACTCACCGTTTACCAAACGCTGGATCATTCCGATGTCCCCGGCGACCTTTTCGAAAGTCCAGCCGCGCTTCGCCGCCTCGTCGCGCGAGCGTTGCTCGAAGCTGCCGTCCGGTTCGACGCCCATCTCGATGAAGGTGAACTGGCCGTAGTGCCGCGCCAGGTTCTTGCCAAACTCTTCCCACAGGTAGTGGGCATTGTCCTCCCCGTATTTGGCCACCATTTCCTCGTAGCTCTGCTGCAAGCCCAGTTTCTTGCCCAGGGCAAGCTGGCCCAGTTCGCCATCGGCCTCGCCGCGCTCCATCCAACCGGTGGTCTTGAAGTACACGCCGGGATGACTGTCGAAATATTCCCGGTAGCGGGCCGCGCTGCCCAGGAAGAAAGTGATGCAATCGTGCCCGCGCGGCACTACCAGGGGAATGAGCTTGGCCGTCAGTCCCACAATGCCGTTATTACAGAGCCCATAGCCGAGCAGCAAGGCGTCATACTGGCGCTGCTCCACACGATCGACGGCCGCCTGCAACCGCGCCTGCATGTCCTGGCACCCGATGTCGTGCAGGCCTTTGGGGAGAAATTCGATGTCCACCGTGTGCGGCGAGCGCGCCACGCAGGCGCAAAACTCGCGAAAAAAGATCTCGCAACTGAGCAGCTTCAAACGCATGGGTTTCTCAGCTCCGGTCCGCGGCCGAGCCCCGCCCTAACGCGAAATGGAGCACACGGATGAAGTCCGGATTGGTCCCGCAGCAGCCACCCAGAAAGTTCGCTCCCGCCGCCACCAAGGCCGGGGTGTGCCGGGCGAATTCTTCCGGTGTGGTTTTGTACTGCGTGCGGCCCTCCACCAGTTCGGGCAGGCCCGCGTTGGGTTTGATCCAGATAGGCAGCCCAGTCGCGTCATGGAGCCGCTTCGCGAGGGGAGCATAGCTCTCAATGCCTTGCCCGCAATTACCTCCGATGACATCAGCGCCCTCGGCGGTAAGTTCGGCGGCGGCCTCCTCCGGCGTGGCGCCCATCATGGTGCGGTCGTGGTTCTTGCCGGAATCGAACACGAGGGAGACGATTACCGGCAGTCCCGTAGCCCGCGCTGCCTGGACACCGACTTTCGCCTCCGCCAGGTCGCTCATGGTTTCGAAGATCAAGGCGTCCGCTCCGGCGCCGGCCAGGGCCTGGGTTTGTTCGGTGTAGGCCGCGCGCAGATCCTCCTCGCTGACCTCACCCATCATGAGCAGCTTGCCGCTCGGTCCCAGCGAGGCGAAAACGCGCGCCCGCCCAGCCGCGGCGCGCCGCGAAATCTCCACCCCCCGGCGATTGATTTCGTCGACCTGGGGAGCGAGCCCGTGACCCGCCAGCGCCAGGCGATTGGCCCGGAACGTATTGGTCAGGATGACTTGGCTGCCCGCCTCAACATAGGCGCGGGCGACTTGCTCGACGCGTTCGGGATGCGTCAGGTTCCAAACGTCCGGGCACTCACCGGCTTCCAGCCCACGCGCCTGGAACTCCGTTCCCCAGGCGCCGTCCGTGAGGGTCAGTCCCTGGGCAACAAGTTCGCGGATCAAGGTGTGCATTCAGTCCCTCCGACAGTGACAAGTGACGAGCGGGAAGTCCGAAGTCCGAGCTCCGAAGGCAAAAACGCCAGACACCGGACCTCGGACATCGGACTGCTGTTTTGCTCATCACTGCTCTTACGCCGCGGCCGGCAACTCCAGTCTCCCTTCGCGGAAAGCGCGGAGGTAATTGGCGCAATACTCGTCCCGCCCCAGCAAGGCTTCCGCAGCACGGATATTCGCCATCAGTTGCGGGTCGCAGGGGTCGACGATGCCGGCGTCAAGGCCGCGGGCCATGAGCAGGATAACAAAGACCTCGTTCAGGAGTTTGCGCACGGGAAGTCCGAACGACACATTACTGACGCCCGCGCTGGCGTGCACGCCGGCGTACCGCGTGGTGATCTGCCCAATCGCCTCCAGAAGCGCTTTGCCGTGTTCGGGTCCGGTACTAACCGGCAGCACGCAAGGATCCACATAGATATCATCGAGCACAAATCCTTCTGCCAGCAGCCGGTCGACCAGGTGGCTCGCGGTAGCGATGCGCTCTTCGGCGGTACTGGGTGGCCCTGCCTCGCCCATGCACAGGGCAATCACCTTGGGGCGAAACTCCTTTAAGACCGGGAGCAGAGCTTTGATGCGCGCCGGTTCATCTGTGATGGAATTGATCATCGCCCGTTGCTTGCAGAGCGGTAGGGCGCGCCGCAGGGCTTCGGGGTCGGCGCTATCGAGGCACAGGGGCACCGAAACGATTTCCTGCACGATGTTCACCAGCCACGGCAAGACCTCCAGTTCCTGCCCCGGCAGGCCACCGTTGACGTCGAGCAGGTCCGCCCCGGCGTCCACTTGTCTCCGGGCAATCTCCTTGAAAAACTCCGCATCCCGCTGGGCAGCGGCTGCCCCGACCTTCTTCCGGGTGCAGTTGATCAATTCACCGATAATGAGCATGGTAACTATTTCCCTCCTAACATAGATAGTAGGCAGAAGGCAGTAGGCAGAAAGCAGGAAGCAGCGCTACGCCCTCATTCGAGAAGCGATCCTCAACATCAGTCGGGGAGTTCGTACCAGTTCACGTGTGACACCCCATTCTTGTGATCCTCGGGAAGGCCTTTCTGCAGGATTCGTGCGCAATCTTCCTCGCTTCTTTGCGACGGGCACCTGCTATTGAGGCCGATTGCGAACCGGTCACCACGTATATCGCACGGAACTGCACGCCATGTGCCGTGGCCTGGCGCACAAACATCAGTTTGGCCTAGCTTGACGGCGACAGGGGAAAGGCAATTGATCTCGTAATTGCATCCGTTCGAAGACACCCAAGTTCCTCTGGTGTCCTGAGTCAGAAGTTCGCTGACAAAGTCTCCTCTCCTTGCGGGCGACTGTTCGCCAGCCCCGTCAGGGGCGCAAGATCGTAGCCCAGGGCGCAAGCCCTGGGGGAGCGAGCCCTCACCCCGCCTTCGGCACCCCTCTCCCGCGCGGGCGGGAGAGGGGATGGGGGTGAGGGAGGGCTCCCTTACCCACGGCTCACGCCGTGGGCTACCTTCTTTCGTCCGCTCCGCGGGCTGACTTCATCAACGAACTTCTAACTCAGGACACTAGTTGTGGTCAGAAAAACGCTGGTCGTGCCCGACTCCTTCCCGAACGGCGCTAGGCCTTCGCTCTTGGCGGCGCACTGGTTGGTCCCGGCAGGCGTTCAAATCTCTTGCCGTCCGGCGACACCCAGATGTTCTGCGCCCTACCGTCGGGGTTGAGGCACTGAATCCAATCTTCCCAAGGAGGAATTACTGCCCGGGGATCCCGAGAGAGCGTGTCTTTCCCGCAGCATGGGCAATTCATGATTATCCTCCTTCCACAGATTCGCGCTGCGACAAATACTGCAAAGCATCCTTGACTTCCGCCTTCCGCCTACTGCTTTCTGGCTTCTGCTTGCTGCCTACTGCCTTCTGCCAACTGTCACGTCGATTCGCTTGCTGCGATTATCCAACTGGGCAAAGCGATTTGCCAGGGCGTTGGTGCCGTCCAGGCACCAGTCGCGGGGTGGGATCAGGGTACGTGCAAATTTGCGCGGATCATCCCCCATGGCAAGTGCGCCCCGGTAGATCACATTCCAGATGCATTCCTGCTCGGGACAAGCCTCGCAGGTGCCGTCGATCCGGGAGCCACCGCAAGGACCGTTGCGCAGTTCCTTGTAGCACCAGCGCATGGAGCAACCGGCGTAGTCGAGGTGGTCCTGCAGGCAGTCACCGCAGCCCTTGCACCCCAGCGTGGCTTTGCGATAGAGGCTGGAAGGCTCAAGCAGCCGGTACCACAGGCCGTGACGCCAGGAATTCGCTTTCCCTTCCGTCTTGAACCGGGAACCGAAGAAACGCGCCCCCAGGGAACCGTCGGCGATGAGGTGGCGGTGCACCAGCGCGGAGAGTCGCTGTGAGAATGTGGCATGCGGACGGGTGCGGCTGAGCTGGTATGGGCCGGTCCCGTCGCTCAACCCATCCTTGCCTGGAGGCAACAGGTAGAACTCGTTCGCGTACGGGAACACCAACTCGTCCAGACGGCTTCGCCACGCGTTGCCAATGGCCTCGGCGCGCTCCGCAATGGTCATGAAATCTCCATGTGAGAGGTTGAAGCCACCGATGTGCGCTCCCGCAAAACCCAGATCCTTCGCCGCTGCCACCATGAGCGCGGCACGCTCCAGGCGTTCGGGCTTCTTCTCCTTTTCGAGCCGCTTGATCAGCTCGTCGGGAATCACGCAGCCCGCCACCTCACCGGCCTGCATCATTTGCGCGATCTTGGCCGTGGGAACGTAGACGTTGGCGAGCACCGGGACGTGCCCCAGGCCCTCGCGGTCCATGTATTGCTTCATTTCATAGAGCTTTCGAAGGTTGTATCCCAATTGCGTAATGATGAACTTTGCCCCGGTCGCGATTTTCAATTGCAGCTTGTAGAGCTGCAGCATCAGGTCGGACTCGTGGACCTTGAACGGGTTCACCACGGCGCCGGCAAAGAAATCAAAGGGGGTGGTGTGGACGTCGCGTGGGCCCAGCTTGTATTCGATGCCCTTGCGCATGGCCTCGAGCAGCCAGAGGAGCAGCACGGAATCCAGGTCATAAACGGGTTTCGAGCGGCCGGCAAAACCCTCCTTCTGGGCGTCGCCCGTCAAAGCCAGGATATTCTCCACGCCCAGGCGCGCCAAGGCATGTAGACGGCCTTCCAGGAAGGAGCGGTTCCCATCCTTGCCCGTGAGATGCGCAATCGGCGTCAGGCCATGTTCCCTGATGCCCGCGACGAAGGCTTCGGGCGGCAGGGCCGGATTGCCGCCCGGCAGGTCCGTCACACTGATGACCTTGATGCCGTGGGCTTCGGCGGCAGCTTCCTTGACGAAGGTTTCGGCCTCCTTAACGTTATGGTCCCGGCCCAGCACCAACTCCGCGGTGCAGAAAAACTGTCTATTTTCCAGCGCCTGCCGCAAGTAATTTCCGGTGCTGGCCTCTCCCTCTGCCGTCATGTCCTTCTCCTCACAGCGATTCATCCTCACGAAACTCGCTTGCCGCAGCGGGCAGACCAACCGCCTGGGCTCGGATCGGGGCAACTCAGGCATTGCCCTTCGTTCTTCCCTCGTCGCCACGTCGGGCACCACAAGCCGTGCCCCTACGTGACGACGCGTCTATCCATAAGAGCGCGGCTCACGGTCTCCGTGCACCGACAGGGTGGCCTGGTAGCTGTTGACCAGTCGACGGCCAATCAGCATGGCAAGGTGCTTGAAGAAAGCCATCCCGCTCACCGCATCTTGCGACAGGATTTGATCCAACTGCGACTTTTCAAACTTCAAGACCTTGACAGGAGCCCGGCATTCCGCGGAGGCCGTGTAGGCCTCGTTCTCCGCCAAGCTTGACCAACCGATGATATCGCCCGGGGCACTGGCCACATAAGCCAGGAGCCCTTTCTCCCCCACACTCAACCGGACGCGCCCCTCGCGTAGAATGTAGAAATGGCGGGCCGGATCGCCCTGACGAAACAGGAAACTGCCCTGCGCGTGCGACTCCTCCCGAGCCGTTGCCAGGATCTTCTGACGAGTCTCCTGCGAGATTCCCTCAAACAGAGAAGCAGTATCAACGTCCATGGCCGGCTCCTAGCTCAAAACAGTCCGGAGACTTTTCCGGTTCTCACATCCACATCGACCCGGCGGAAGCCCGGGTTCGAGGACGTTCCCGGCATCAAGCTGATCGAGCCCGCGCACGGGCAAAGGAACTTCGCGCCCGAGTATACCAGGACGTCCCGAATGGGCAGCACCCAGCCTTTCGGAACTCCCTTGAGCGTTGGGTCGTGGCTCAAACTCAGGTGCGTTTTCACCATCATGGTTGCGTAGTCGGCGAACTTGGGATCCGACTCGAGCCCGTTGGCCTTGGCCTCCGCCTCGGGGGTCCAGGCGACGCCGTCCGCGCCATAGACCTCTTTGGCAATTATCTCCACGCGGTCACGCAACTTCATTTCGAGGGGATACAGGTACTGGAAGTTGACCTCCTCGCGACAGGCGTCAAGCACAGCGTCCGCCAGTTCCAGTGCGCCTTCGCCGCCTTTTGCCCAGTGCTCAGAAGCTGCGCAGCGCGCCCCCGCGCCTTCCACCGCCCGCCGCACCAGGGCGAGCTCATCCTTGGTGTCGGTGTTGAAACAATTAATGCAGACCACCGGATTGATTCCCGAGCGGCGAATGACGCCCAGATGATGGAGCAGGTTCGGAAGACCTTTCTCCAGGAGCTCGAGATTCTCTTTCGTGTACTCCTCGGCAAGCGGCAAACCCGGCGCCACCCGTGGGCCCCCGCCGTGCATCTTGAGGGCGCGGATGGTTGTGGTCAGGACGGAAACGCTCGGCACAAGCCCGCTGCAGCGACACTTGACATTCCAGAACTTCTCGAAACCGATGTCCGCGGCAAAGCCGCTTTCGGTGACGTGATAATCAAACATCTTCAGGCCCAGCCGGTCGCCGATGATCGATGACTGCCCCACGGCAATGTTGGCGAAGGGGCCGGCATGCACCATGCAGGGCTGATACTCCGCCGTGCTGCACAACGTGGGGTTGATGGTGTTGCGCATCCAGGCCGCCATGGCTCCGGCCACTTCCAGATCGCCCGTCGTGACCGGGGCCCCCTGCTTGTCGTAGGCAACGGTAATCTCCCCCAGGCGCTTGCGCAGATCAGCCAGGTCTGTGACGATGGCGAGTATCGCCATCAGTTCGGAGCTGACGGTAATGGCAAACTTGGATTGCATCATAAAGCCGTCGGACTTGCCGCCGATGCCGACGATGATGTTGCGCAACGCCTGCACGCAGAAATCCATGACGAAGCCCATTTCCACGCGGGTCGGGTCAATGTCCAGGCGGCGCATCTTGCTGAGTTTTGCCAGTTGTGCGTCGCCATAATTCCGCTCGTGCTGCATGCGCGCCGTGAGCGCCACCATGGTCAGGTTGTGGGCGTTGGCAATGTCGTTGATGTCGCCGGTGAGGCCCAGGGAAAACTCCGTCATGGGGATCAGCAGGGCGTTGCCACCGCCCGCCGCCGTGCCCTTCACGTTCATGGTCGGGCCGCCCGAGGGTTGACGCAGACAACCGCCAACATTTTTGCCCCGCTTGCCCAAACCCTCGATTAACCCCAGGGAAGTTGTGCTTTTTCCCTCACCTAAAGGAGTGGGTGTAATGGCTGTAACTTCAATGTATTTCCCGTCCGGGCGGTTTTTTAGCCGATCAATAATCTTGAGGAAATCCAGCTTCCCCAGCCTCCCCATGGGGATAACTTCATCTTGTTGCAGCCCTAATCTTTCCTGCCATGCACGCGGACTAGGCATCTCGCGCTCGGCCGCCTCAGAAATCTCCCAATCCTGCATCTTGGTCGCGTCGTACGCCATCCCGTGGACCCCCGACACTATGATAGTATTAAGATTGTGCAGCACTTACGCTGCCATTCTCGTAAACACGGGGGAAACTCGCCGCCCGCCCAGGCAGGGGAATCAGGATGGCTTATTCCTTTCACAGGATGATAAACCGAGGCCGTGCGGAACTCCGGCGTGGCTGCCCGCGCGGCGCGCTCGGCAGGGCGGAAGGCTATAGGCTAGTTGTCGAATTTTCGCACTCACCTGCCGCCTGGAGAGCGGTGTTCCGCTATGGGCCCGCCGGTGGTTGACCTACACCCAGAATCCAGGCTTCCCCAACCCTTGCCGAGGCGGGCCACGCGTCACTCCTCACCAGGCCTCGTCGCCGAACGACAGCAATCGACATAGGCTAGTCGAGAACGGTCCCGCCTTACCCGCGGCAGGCACCTCTCACCTTTCGCGACCGTTTTCGGGACCGTGCCGCCCAGCAAATCCCTTCCCCAAGAGATCGGACTTTATGTCTTCTTGCCAAACGCTTATACTTCCTATAAAAAAGCAGACCTAGCACGAACACGCCAGATGTGCTTTCATGGGCCTGCCCGGAAATACTCCAAGGGAAGGGACGAGATACTATGAGCCTCAGCCAGCTTGCCAGATCCATCTGTGAGTCGCCCACCCTGAAGCTGAACGAAACCGCCGCATTGCTCAGGGAAAAGGGCGAGCCCGTCATTCACCTGGGCGGTGGTGAACCGAAAAGCAAAGCGCCGATTGATGCGGTGATCAACTGCACGGCGCTGCTGAACACCGGCGAAGTGCGTTACACGCCCCCCGACGGCATTCCCGCTTTGAAGAAAGCCGTCGTGCGTTACACCGAGGAGCATTACCACAAGCTCGTCTCGGCGGACAACGTTCTGGTTTCGGGTGGCGCCAAGCAAGCCCTTATGGTGTTGTTGCACTCGATTCTGGATCCCAAGGAAGAAGTGATTTTCCCGGCCCCCTACTGGGTAAGCTATCC
>Ga0208192_1000675_pt1 | contig 25631 bp, 22 predicted proteins | sample June2015DPH_13_1_2_FD_184711 | JGI IMG/M metagenome (GOLD analysis project Ga0208192, IMG submission 184711) | Peatland microbial communities from SPRUCE experiment site at the Marcell Experimental Forest, Minnesota, USA - June2015DPH_13_150... | ecosystem: Environmental > Terrestrial > Soil >... | reverse complement strand
CTGGTGTACGATATAAAGTTGCGGGCCGGTGGTGTAACGGGAACACGGCACCCCGCGAAGGTCGCAGATGCAGGTTCGAATTCCGCCCGGTCCACTTTCAGGAGGGCAAGATTTCCTGAAAGAAGGCGGTGGGGAAGATAACGCGGGGATGGTCTTCCCTTTAGTTTTGTTGTTGACTTCGGGTTGATAATCGGTCATCGTTCAATTGACCTTCGCGGGGTGCTGCTGCACCCAAAAAGGAACGGGGCTGAGCGTCTTCATTGACACTTGGCCCCTTTTGTTTTGTGACACAGCGATTCGGTTAGTGCTCTCGAGACTCTGCAACCAATGGCGTAGCCAATCCATCTTTCTATGTATGGCGGATGACGGGCAAAAAGCGAATTTGACCGCCCCGAAATTCTTGCTCGGACAAAGCGGGCTGGGCCCGACTCGCCGCGGCTTCATTCTGGGCGGTCTGGCGCTGGCAGTGCTGGCAGTGGAGGGAGAGAATTTTCTTGACCACCTGGGCTTGGTGCGGCACGTCGCCAGAGCGGCGGAAAACGCCGCCGTGCGCGGGAAGCCGGGCAGAGTTTCGATCGTTGAATTCGCCGACTCGGGCGCAAAGAAAGGAACGGTAATGACGGACAAAGTTGTGAAGACCGACGCCGAATGGAAGAAGCAGCTTACGCCGGACCAATTTGAAGTGACGCGAAACAAGGGGACCGAACTCGCCTTCACCGGCAAGTATTGGAACAATCACGAAAAAGGAATTTACCGCTGCGCCTGCTGCGGGAATGCTCTCTTCAGCGCCGACACCAAATTCGAATCGGGCACGGGCTGGCCGAGCTTTTACGAGCCCATCGCCGAGGAGAACGTCGCCGTCGAGACGGACAAGAGTTGGGGCATGGTGCGTGACGAAGTAATCTGCAAGAAATGCGACGCGCACCTCGGCCACGTGTTTAACGACGGTCCCGAGCCCACCGGCCTTCGTTACTGCATCAATTCCGCCGCTCTCAATTTCGCCAAAAAAGAAACGGCATGAACCCCAATCCCGAAGTTGGGGCAGGCAGGTCCAGTTGTATAATTCGTCTTGCTTCGGGATCGGAGTGAAAATTCGATTGCCGCACCGTTCATGATGAGAGAGCGCTTGTCTTCCGGCCTGCGAGCCTTGCGTGAAGCCCTGCCTCCTTCACGAATCATGGGTCGCTTGCTCCCCAGCCTTCGCTACTTGTTCACCACGGAGGTCCACGCCTATGCGTTTTCCATAGCCGCCAACGCCTACCTGTCTTTCTTCCCGTTCACTTTGATGCTGCTGGCCGTCTGCTGGCGCTGGCTACACTGGGAAAGCGCTTATGAGACCATCCTCGAGATCTTGCAGTTGAACCTGCCGCCCGGCTCGGGGTCGGTGATTCACAGTCTCACCGTTCTGGCGCGCGGCCGAGGGCGGATTCAGTTGATGTCGGTTGTGATGCTGTTCTTTACCGCATCAGGGGTATTCCTGCCTCTCGAAGTGGCACTGAACAAAGTCTGGGGGATCGAGCGCAACCGAAGCTTCCTGAGAAATCAGGCGGTTTCTTTTTGCCTTGCAGTGGCCGTGGGCGTGTTAGCCTTGCTTTCGATTCTGCTCACCACCGCCGCCAACGAATTGATCACTTTTTCCATGACTTGGATTCCCTCCCAGAGCATCACCCGGGCGCTTTCGCGCGGCATCATCGAGGTCTTCTCGGTCCCACTTACGGCCACGGTCTATTTTGTCATCTACTATTTTCTGCCCAACAGGAAGATTGCCGCCCGGCGTCTCTTCCCGGCGGCAGTCGTGGCCGGGATCCTGACGGCCGTGGGCAAGTTCCTCTACATTCTAACCCTGCCGTTGTTCCGGTTTCGCGAGGTCTATGGACCTTTTGCCCTGTCCGTGACCCTGTTGTTCTGGGCCTTCGGCGCCGCCCTGATTCTGCTTTTCGGCGCTCATCTTTCCGCGCAAAATGGCCTCAAGAGACAAGAAGAGGAATCGCTCGGCCGCGATGGAACTCAGCCGTTCCGAAGTGCGTGAAGCCCACGACGCAGATCCACACCAGGGTCAAGGCCGCAGCCGCCACTCCGGGCAGCGCACTGGCAACAATGGGTGTCGCTGGGGTAAGATCAGCGCACCTACGGAGGATAAAAAATGGCACGATTAATGGAGGCGGCCCGGCTAGCGGGATTCATCTTATTGGCGAGCTCGATCTCAGCAGGTGCCCCCATGACGACAGACGAAGTAACCGTTGAGAATGGCAAGCTCCAAGGTACGAGCAACAGCGATCACACCGTCCGCATTTTTAAGGGAATCCCATTCGCCGCACCGCCGGTTGGCGATCTGCGGTGGAAAGCTCCCCAGCCCGCGCCCAATTGGACGGGCGTCCGGCCAGCAGACAAGTTTGGCTCGGCCTGCCTGCAAACCAACGTGTTCGGGGACATCTACTTCCGCGACAATCAGCCGAGCGAAGATTGCCTTTCTCTCGTCATCTGGATTCCGGCCAAGCCTGCGAGCGCGAAGCTGCCGGTGATTGTTTGGTATTACGGTGGCGGCTTTGTGGCGGGCAGCTCCTCGGAGCCCCGTTATGACGGAGAGAACCTGGCCAAAAAGGGTGTCATCGTCGTCGAGCCTAACTATCGCCTCGGCGCGTTTGGGTTCTTTTCTCATCCTGAGTTGACCAAGGAGTCCGGGCACAATGCCTCGGGCAACTACGGCTTGTTGGACCAGGTGGCCGCGCTGAAGTGGGTGGTCAAGAACATCGCGGCATTCGGCGGCGATCCGCACAATATCACCATTGCGGGCGAATCCGCGGGATCGCTCTCGGTGAGCGCGCTGATGGCCTCTCCCCTGTCACGAGATCTTTTTCAAAAAGCCATCGGCGAAAGCGGGGCCTTTTTCCCTGGCGGCGTGAACCTGGGCCTTAGCCTGAAGCCGCTGGCTGAAAGCGAGAAGTTCGGAGTCGAGTTCGCGCATTCGCTGGGAGCCGATTCTCTGGCGCAAATGCGCGCCAAACCGGCAAATGACGTGCTGCAAGCAGCGGCGCAAAGGAATCAGGGCTTTGCGTTTGGTCCGAATATTGACGGATATTTCCTGCCCGCGGTCCCCCAAACCACCTACACGCAAGGCACCCAGAGTCACGTTCCGCTGCTGGCGGGGTGGAATGCGGACGAAGGAAAAATGTTTATTCTCTTCAACCCGCAAAAACCCACCGCGAAGAGTTTCGCGGAGCAGGCACAGGCCCGCTTCGGCGAGCAGGCGGCACAATTTCTGAAGCTCTACCCGGCCGCCACTGACGAGGAAGCCGTAACTTCGGCCGAAGCGCTGGCGGGTGACGATTTCATTGCCTTCTCGACCTGGAAGTGGATCGACATGCAGAGGAAGACCGGCAACTCCCCCGTTTACCAGTACCACTTCGAGCAGGTCCCGGCGGTGAAGCCAGGCGCGAAGGTTGGACCCATTCCGGCCAGCGAAATGGGGTCCAAGCACGCCGGCGAGATCGAATACGTCTTCCAGACTCTCAAGTCTCAAGAGGGAGTGCCGTGGACCGAGGACGACTTCAAGGTGTCGGATGCGATGTCGTCGTACTGGGTGAATTTCGCCAAGAACGGCAATCCGAACGGCAACGGCTTGCCGGAATGGCCGAAATGCGACGGCGCGAACGGATACCAGGTGATGCACTTGTCGGGCAAAGACATTCATGCCGCTGCCGACGCTCTGCGCAGCCGATATGAATTCCTGGATGCGCAACGTGCCAAGCCCCCGGCGCCGCATCCCGCTGGCGGTCAATGAGGAACGTTGAGTCGACGGCGCGGGGCTGCGTTTTCCAGCTCCGCAGTGTTTCGTCAAGAATACGAGCCGCCGACCTGAGAAACACAAGTCCGCGCCACATGCTTTGATTTCTTTTCTGGCCACGATGTGAAATTGCCGCAGAGTCGAAAACCGGGTCTTGCGCTGCCAGCTTTTCGAGTTTCCCGGGGTGTTGCACACATATCGCAGTGTGATATATTGACATCGGGCGGGGTGCGGCAATGGACATGCGACGGGGGAAACGAGCACTACTTGTCTCGAACGGTTGGCTTCAGGCGGTCGTGGTTGTCGTTCTGTTCGGGTTTTTTGTGCTCGGCTTCCTGGCATACCGAACCTACACCGGCGAGCCGCCAATTCCAGCGAGGGTCGTCGATCCCGCCGGGCATTTAATCTTCACTCATGATGATGTGATTGCCGGTCAGGAGACGTTCCTGCGAAACGGTCTGATGGAGTACGGCTCCATCTTCGGACACGGAGCGTACCTCGGGCCTGACTTCACAGCGGACTACCTGCATCGCGCCGCACTCATCGTGCTCACGAGCTACGGCGGCTCAACCTCGGACCGCGCCCGGGCGCAAACCATCTCCGATTTCAAAGCCAACCGCTTTGACGCCTCAACCGACACGCTCACGTTGACCGCAGCGCAAGCCAATGCGTTCGCGGAATTGAAAGCGTATTACCGCGACTTTTTTGCTGAGCCCACTACGAAGTACGGTCTCCGCCCTCAAGCCATCACCGATCCGCAGCAGATCAGTGAGCTGACGGCATTTTTCTGCTGGTCGGCTTGGGCGGCGTCATCACTGCGGCCTGGACTGGAATACTCCTACACCAACAATTGGCCTCCCGAGCCATTGGTGGGCAATCACCCGACGGCGGACAATGTCCTGTGGAGCGTGCTTTCCCTGATCGCTTTGTTGGGCGGCATTGGCCTGCTGCTCGCTGCTTTTGGACGATGGAATTTTCTCGGCTGGCACGGACGCGAGGAACAAACGGTCACTTTCCGTCCTCCCGACCAGGTGACCTTAACGCCCGCCCAGCGAGCCTGTGCGTGGTTCTTCCTGGTGATGGCCTTACTTTTCCTGCTTCAAACGCTGGTGGGTGGGGCCTCGCAGCACTACCGAGCGGACTTGTCTAATTTCTTCGGGATCGACCTGGCGCGCGTGCTTCCGTTCAACATCGCGCGCACCTGGCACGTGCAATTGGCCATCTTCTGGGTGGCAACTTCCTTCCTCGCGGCGGGCATTTTTCTTGCGCCGATGATTTCCGGGCGTGAGCCGCCGCGCCAAAGCTGGCTGGCCTACGGGCTGCTGGCAGCCCTCACGATTGTCGTTTTCGGCAGCCTGATCGGAGAGTACGCGGGCATTCGAGGCTGGATTCGGCAAGGTTGGTCGTGGTTTGGCAATCAAGGCTTTGAGTACCTGGACTTGGGCCGATTCTGGCAGATCCTGCTGACCATCGGCCTTTTCTTTTGGGCGGCCATGCTCTTCCGCGTGTTGCGCGGCCGCATGGGGGCGGAACACCCGGGTAACATGCCTTGGCTTTTCTTCTTTTCCGCGCTGTCGATTCCCGCTTTCTACGGCGTGGGCTTGCTGGCACGGCCGGACTTACATTTCACCACCACAGACTTCTGGCGGTTTTGGGTGGTCCACTTGTGGGTGGAAGACTTCCTCGAGCTCTTCACCACGATCATGGTGGCTTACATTTTTGTCCTGCTCGGCGTGGTTCACGAACGAGTCGCGCTGACCGTGGTTTATCTGGATATTTTGCTCTACTCCGCAGGCGGGATTGTGGGCACCATGCATCACGTGTATTTTTCGGGAGAGCCTTCAGTCCACATGGCGCTCGGCGCGTTTTTCTCCGCCGCCGAGGTCATTCCGCTTACTTTCTTGACGCTCGAGGCATGGAGCTTCCTCCAGCTCGGCGCGCGGCAGGGTTCGAAGTCACGGACTGCTTTTCCGCACTTATGGGCCGTCATGTTTCTCGCCTCCGTCGGGTTCTGGAACTTCCTGGGCGCCGGCATCTTCGGCTTCCTGATCAACCTTCCCATCGTTTCCTATTATGAAATCGGAACAGCGCTCACAGCCAATCATGGGCATGCAGCGATGATGGGCGTTTATGGCATGCTCGCTGTGGGACTGGCGCTGTTCTGCCTCCGCTACATGATTCCCGAAGACCGATGGTCGGATCGTGCGGCGAAGCTCAGCTTCTGGTCGTTGAACATCGGGTTGGCGTGGATGGTTTTTGCCGCCCTGTTTCCATTGGGATTGCTGCAACTGTATCACTCGGTGAGCAGCGGCTATTTCGACGCGCGGAGCCTGAAGTTCATGACCAGCGGGCCGAACGCTTTGATTGAATGGTTGCGACTGCCAGGCGACATACTCTTCATTGTGGGCGGCGTTTTGCCCATCCTCTACTTATGCTGGCTGGGCGTTCGATACGTGGCGCCGCAGGCTACGCTCGAAGAGCCGAGGGAAGTGCTCTGCACTGAGCTCACGCAATCGAGCCGGACACAACCATGATGGGCGGCATGCGCATCGAAGTCCTGTTGGCGGCCGGTTACGCGGTGGCGCTTGTGGCCATCGCTGCGGCCATTGAGTTCTTGGCGCGCCGCTCGCACCAGCGCTCCGAGAGCTTCCATGTCGCCGGTTTCAAGTACCACCCCCAATTCGACGCTTGGGAGTGCCCCACCGGCCAGCGCCTGACACGCAGTAAGGTCAACCATAAACGGCGGATTGTGCGTTATCGCGCCCCATTCCATGCCTGCAACTGTTGCGCGTTCAAAAAGAACTGCACGGACTCCGATGAAGGCCGTGAGATTGAGCACCGCCTCGACTCATGGCTGGAGTCTGAGATTCGGCGCTTCCATCGTGGGATGTCGCTCGCCCTAGTGCTGCTGGCAGCACTGATTCTGGGTATTGAAGCGGCGCGTGACAGCAACGGAAAAGAACTCGTGGTTTTGGGGGGCCTGTTTGTGCCAGTCGCCGCAACTGAGATTCGATTGCTCTCAAAGTTCTTGGGCCGGCATCATGAGGCCGTGTAACCGCCGGTGGCGCATCCCGACTTATCACGCCAGGTCCCTCGCGCTTCTTTCAGAGGTCTGCGATCGGGAACCCCCGATGTCCCACACGCGTCAGCTAACGTGTACGGGAGGGCGCGCCGGTCTTCCATTCACCCCCGATTTTCTACAGTTCACGGTCAAAAACCTGCACTTCGCCGGAATCGAGTTGACTTTCTAGCAAAGTTCTTAAGAGCAGTGGCCAGTAGCGAGCCAGTCTCGAAAATCGAAACTGGCAGCAACCGAAACTCGAAATTCGAAAATCGGCAAAGAGCAGTGGCGAGCGGCGGGCACACAAAACACGCCGAAATTCGAAAGCCTGTCCTCTGGATCCCCGCTTTCGCGGGGATGACCAGGGGAGCGAAATTCGAAAATCGGCCGCCGAACGGGAACTCTGGCGACGTGAACTCGCCGCTACTGCGAAAGGGGGCTGGCGCGGGTTTCATACCCTCACCCGTCCCGCAGCGCGGGACGCCCTCTCCCCAGGGAGAGGGTTAGAATAGTTAAACTCCTCAGCCCTCTCCCAGGGGAGAGGGTGCCCGACGAAGGTCTGTACCGCGCGGTATACACCGAAGGAGGGCGGGTGAGGGGTCGTGTCCCGCCCAGCGGGCTTTGACGCAACTGTGGCCCAAAAGAAAGTCCCTCGAACGTAGCTCCAGCTTCGTTAGATCTCTTCCCGGGCCGGCAGCGAGCGCTAGCGAAGCACCCTCGATCGATTTTCCTTGACTGCTGGGGTGCTTCCTGATATTGTGGGTTTGGTCATCGAACGGGAGGGAGGTTTTGTGTGCCCGCCGAAATCGATGACTGCCCCGCCTCGAAATTCGAAGATCCAGGTTCGGAAATCCAACAAACCAGTGGCGTGCGGGAGGTCGAAAAGGCCTCTGTCCGTCGTCCCATCTCTCGCGCGCTTGCACCAGCCAGGACAACCACAACGTGGCACGGCCGTCCCGGCCGTGTCCGCGGGCCCCGATCTGATCGCGGCCCGTGCCGCTTTAAGAGGAGGAAACATGCAAAAACCCGTCAAGATTTCGGAGAAAAGAATCACGGCCAGCCGTCGAAATGGCGGCAAATCGCGTGGACCCCAGACGGCCTCCGGCAAGCGCCGCTCTTCCATGAACCGCTACAAGCATGGCTTCTACGCCACCCCGGACAGCAAAACGCGCCAGCTTATGATTGAGATTGGCGAGGACCCCGACCTGACCTCCCGGCTCGAGCGAAGGCTGATTCATGCCTGGCTGCCCTCCAACGCCATGCAAGAATTGATCGTGGCTGATCTGGCCAAGCTCTATGCCAAGAAAGAGCTATTGCACAAGGTTATTATTCACACTCGGGTGGACGAAAAGAGGCGCGGCGAGGCGCGGCTGAGCGGCATCACCGAGAAGGAGATTTCCGATTCCGACGAACCCATCGATGAAGACCTGCTGAAGCAGGGCGGATATCGCGGCGTGCCCGCTTGCGTGGCTTCGCTGACGGAGTCGACTAGTCTGCTCCATCAGCTTGCGCGCGTGGCGGAGCGCCGAGAGTGGGACTCGGACCTGACCGGCATCTTGCGGTTGTTGTACGGCGAAAAGCCGCAGGGATGCGGCAAAACAATTGCGACGCTGTTCAGGCGCCTGGCGGAGTCGGATGGAGCAGATGATCCCAACCGGCGGTCACAGAGCGCCGCTACAGCGCCCGAGGGAGAGGAGCAGGAACATGCTGGAGCGCCGGGCTTTGGCCCGGCAAGTGCCGGCGGTGAAGAAGATGGCCTCTCGCCCGAGGAACGGGAACAGGCTGGCCAGGCGCTGTTTTTGTTGATCAATGAAGAGATCTTCCGCGTCGAGACCGAGGCCTGGAATTACGGCCGGAGGAGAGGTGAGGAACTGCGGAACCAAAGCGCGTCAGACTGGCTGCCAGGAGGCGTGAACTGGGGCAGAGCCAATCTCCAGGAAGCGGCCATTGATAAGGAGATCGAGCGCAAGGTGAAGTTGCTGGTGCGCCTGAAATGGCTCGAGCGTTGGGGATACGCTTCGTACAGGTCGCGGGGCGGCGCGCAACCGATCGAAGACGCTGAATGGCGACTGGAAGAACCGAACGAGATTCGAGTGAGTGATTGAGCGATTGGAGAAATTGGGTGATTGAGGGATTGGAGAAATTGGGTGATTGAGCGATTTGGTGATTGGGTGATTGTATGAACCGGAAATTCGGAAATCGAAACTCGAAAGTGGGCAGACAGATTTCGATTTCCAAGTTTCGAATTTCGGCTGTGGGCAATGGCTCATTCATCAAATCGCACAATCGCTCAATGTGTCGGAACTGGCTGAAACTGTATAAAATTGGATAGCGGGGGGGTACCCCCCTATGAAAAAACGAGGAACGAACCCGAGAAGTCCTTTAGATTCAACAAAAGTGCCTGGAACGAACCCGAGATTTGAGCGCTTTTTGGTGAAACACGAACCCAAGAAGTCCTTTAGAATGAGTAGAGCTCGGGTTCGAACCCACGAATTTCGGAAACGAACCCGAGGGTTAACGACAAGGGGCGACTGGCAAGCCACGACCGTGGATAATCGAAATTCGAAACTCGGAACCCCGGGGAAGTGGTTGGAGGGAGACAAGAGCGGTCAACGGGCAGCGCGCAGCTCTCCGCCGCCATTCCCCTGACCGGACGGCTGGCTGATGGCCGGCTGCTGAGTGCGTCGTTTTTGGTTCTCATGCATCTTTATGAGCCTGGAGGAAAATATGCCAAAGATGCGAGCGGTTCAAATCCCGCGACCGGGCGGGCCATTCGAGTTGGTAGAGCGTGATATCCCGGAGCCCGGGCCGGGATGGGTGCGAATCAAAGTCCAGGCGTGCGGTATTTGTCACAGCGATTCCTTGGTGAAAGAGGGCCACTGGCCGGGCATTCAATACCCGCGCGTCCCGGGACACGAGGTGGCGGGCGTGATTGATGCGGTCGGCGCGGGAGTTGCAGAGTGGAAAGCAGGTCACCGCGTTGGTGTGGGCTGGTATGGCGGGCACTGCGGCTACTGCGAGTCCTGCCGGCGCGGCGACTTCATCACGTGCCGTCAGGGCAAGATTTGCGGAATTTCTTACGACGGCGGTTACGCCGACTACATGGTCGCGCCTCGCGAGGCGCTGGCGCGCATCCCCGATGAGTTGCCCGTGGCGGACGCTGGGCCGCTGCTCTGCGCCGGCATCACGACTTACAACGCGTTGCGCAAGAGCGGCGCGCGGGCGGGCGACCTGGTGGCAGTGCTGGGCGTTGGCGGGCTCGGACATCTCGGCGTTCAATATGCCGCGAAGATGGGATTCAACGCCGTGGCCATTGCGCGGGGGAAGGACAAGGAACAACTGGCGCGCCAGCTCGGCGCGCGCCATTACGTTGACACCACGTCGCAGAATCCCGCCGAAGAACTCACCAAGCTGGGAGGCGCGAGAGTTATCCTCGCCACAGTGACCAACGCCAAAGCGATGAGCGCGGTGGTGGCGGGCCTGGGCATTGACGGCAAACTGATCGTTATTGGCGCCGCGCCGGAGCCGCTGGAAGTGCCGGCCTTGTTGCTTCTCGGAGGACGCCGAACCATCACGGGCTGGCCCTCGGGCACCGCGATCGATTCCGAGGATACGATGAACTTCAGCGTGCAGGCCGGAGTGCGCTCGATGAATGAGGCCTACCCGCTCGAGCGCGCCGCCGACGCTTATGACCGCATGATGAGCGGGAAGGCGCGATTTCGCGTCGTACTGACCACATGATCGAGGCGGCAGTTAATGTTTTTAGTTAGTAGTTGATAGTTAATAGTGAAAAGTAGGCAGCAATTCGTCGTCGCGGATCGTGCCTCACTTCGGCGCGGCGGGCGCAGCCAATTGTCCCTCGCCGTGCAGGTGTTCAGCTTTCCAGCGCATGGCGGCGTAGATGCGGGTTCGCCCGCTGGGGTGATCGAAGAAGATAAACTCCTCCACCGGCCCCGGATCGAGTTTCCGGTATTCCCCGAGTTTCAAGTCGACTTCCGCCTCGCCGTCCGGCTGCCCGCTGGCGTTCAAGCCGAAGATATCAGCTTCGTATTCGTCGGTGCGAGAGTACGTGTTCGTAATCGGGGTGAGCACAAAAAAGAAAATGGAGAGGAGCAGGGCGAACAAAGGCAGTCCGGCAACATCGCCCACGCCGCGCGTCCGCCATTTCTCTCCCCAGCGGCTCAGGGCCCAATCCGACGCGGCGCGCAGGTAGGCAAATCCCAGAACGATCACGACGCCAAAAAACAGCACGCCCTTGGAAGCGTGATGGAGAACGTAGTGGCCCATCTCGTGGCCCATCACCGCTTCAATCTCCTCGAGCGAGCAGCGCTTCAGCAAGTTGTCGTTGAGGGTGATTCTTTCGGTGCCCAGAAATCCGCTGACGTTCGCGCTCACTCGCGTCGACTGCCGTGACGCGTCTACGACGTACACTTCAGTGGCGGGAATGCCATTGGCGCGCGCCATGCTGAGGATGGGTTCCTTCACGCGAGGGTCGTCGAGCTTGGTGTATTTGTTGAAGAGCGGCGCAATGTAAACCGGGCCGATCAGCAGGACCACCATCGAGAAGAGGACGAAAGTCAGCGCGCCCCAGAGCCACCAGGTTTGCGGCAAGCGGCGCACCACGCCATAAAGCATCACGATCAGCAAGCCACCCAGCACCACGGCCACGCCCAGGCCCTTGAGCTCGTCCCCAAGCCACGGGCCGAACGTCTGGGTCGCCAAGCCGTATTTGTGCTCGCGAGTGAAGCCTTCGTAGACGGTGAGAGGGAAAAGGACGACGTAGGTCACAACCAGAAATTGGACCCAGTAAATCAGCGTCTGAAGCGGCTTGAAACGAATCATTCTCTCCGCGAGGTCGCGCATGCGGGCCGAGAGTCCTGTAAAGAGAAGCAGGAGGTAGACGACGCTGCCCGCCAGGAAATCCCAGAGGAGCAGCCAGTAGCCGCCCTCGAAGTAAGCATCGGAGCGAGCTTTCTTGTCCGGCGGGAACTTCGCCAAATAGGCGTTCGTTGCCGCCAGCGCATCAAAGTGCTCGCCTGCCGCGACGGCTGGAGTTTGAGCGGCGCTGACCGTGGTTGCTTGCGACGCGGAGGCTTGCGCCATCGCAAAGCCCGTAGACTCGAATAGCGCCAAGGCGGCCGTGAAAGCGGCCAGTAACAGGATTCTTCGGTGCATGTGTTCCTCCCGATCGAATGGCGTCGCGGGCTGCGCCAGGGCGATTGGTCAGCAAGTTGCCCGAATCTTAGCGCCGGCTCTGGCGAATGGCAATAGCGGAGGTAAACTCGCCGCTGCAAAATCCTCAAAGGGAGTCACCATTAATACGCCAACGCATTTGACTTCCGTTTTCGGTCAACGGTAGAATGGGGCTTCCAATTGCAAGTCTGCGTCGCAGTGGTGGGCAGGAGGCAATAAATGTTCTTGGACGAAACCCGGGGAACTTTCCAGAGCACGGGGACTCTGTCTGAAGTGCAGGAGGAGATGGCCGGTTCTCCGCCTGCCTCCGAGCCGGCACCAGAAATCCGCGAAGCTGCCTCCGAAGATCACGAAGCGACGACCCCTGAAGCGCACGAGCCGCTCGACCAGACGGTGGTCCAAGACGAGGCGCTGCACCCGACGGTCGAGGACGAGGCCCCAACTGCCCCCGCCTCGCCGGAGCTGCAGATCGAGCTGCCCGGCATCACCCCGGAAGCATCGGAACCCGCCGAAATCGACGCGATGCTCGCCGACATGGAGAAAGCCGCGGGCATTCCCCAGGGGAAAGTGGTGCGCGGGAAAGTCCTGAAAGTGACGGAGTCAGAAGTTCGCGTGAATGTGGGAACGAGCTTGGAAGGAAGCGTCCCGCTCAGCGAGTTTTTATCCCTGGAAGGCCAACTGACAGTTGCTCCCGGTGACGAGGTGGACTTTTGGGTGGAGACCTACAACGCGAAAGAGGGCACGGTCACTCTCTCGCGGCAGAAGGCGGCGCGGATGGAAGTTTGGGAGAAGATCGAGCGCGCCCACCGCGAGCAGACGATCATCACTGGCCGGGTGCTCGACCGCATCAAGGGCGGGCTGACGGTGGATGTCGGCATCCGCGCTTTCATGCCCAGCTCGCAAGCGGACATTCGCCCGCTGCGCAATGTGGAGTCGCTCCTCGGGCAGGAAATCGAGTGCAAGGTCATCAAAATCATCCGCAAGCGGAGCAACGTCGTGGTGAGCCGGCGGCTGGCGATGGAAGAGCAAGCGAATCGGCGCAAGACCGAGCTGGTGGCGCGGGTGAAGGAAGGCGCCCAGTTGACCGGCCGCGTGAAGAACCTGACCGATTACGGCGCTTTCCTGGATCTGGGCGGAATGGACGGCCTGCTGCACGTCACCGATATGGCGTGGGGCCGCGTGAACAAGCCTTCTGAAATCGTCCACCCGGGGCAGGAACTGAAAGTGGTGGTGCTGAAGTTTGATCCGGAAAAGGAGCGAATCTCGCTCGGCTTGAAGCAGCTTCAGCCCGATCCGTGGGAGCAGGTCGCGGCGACTTACCATGTGGGCGACCGTGCCACGGGCCGAGTGGCGAACGTCACCGACTACGGGGCGTTTGTCGAGCTCATGCCCGGGGTTGAAGGCTTGGTCCACATTTCAGAGATGGGCTGGGGCAAGCGCCTGCGGCATCCCTCGAAGATTGTGAAGACCGGCGACCACGCCGAAGTGGTGGTGCTGGACGTGAACCCCGCCCAACGACGCATCTCGCTCAGCCTGAAACAGGCGATGCCCGACCCATGGCACAGCTTGCCAGAGCGGTATCGGGAAGGCGCGCAGGTGGAGGCGACGGTCACCAACTTGACCGAGTTCGGGGCCTTTGCCGAGGTCGATTCCGACATCGAGGGCTTGATTCACAACACCGACCTCTCCTGGACGAAGAAAGTGAAACATCCCTCGGAGGTCTTGAAAAAAGGGCAGAAGATTAAGGCCGTGATTTTGAGTTTGGATCCCTCGCAGCGTCGCCTCTCGCTGGGCTTGAAGCAGCTCGAGCCGGACCCGTGGGAAGGATTCATGTCCAAGGCCCGCGTGGGCGAGATGGTGAAGGGCAAGGTGGCGCGCTTGGCGCCGTTTGGCGCTTTCGTCGAGATCGAGCAGGGCGTTGAAGGACTGTGCCATACTTCGGAATTCGGCGAGGCGCCCGACGGGAAGGGCAAACGAAAGCTCGAAGCGGGCAACGAGTTGGAATTTCGAGTCACGCGCCTGGACCGAGCGGAAAGAAAAATCAGCTTGAGCTTGAAACCCGCGGCGTCTCCCGCCCCGACCCCGTCCAAGAAAGAGGAGAGAAAAGCCGACGGCGCTTCAGGACAATCGCCACAGGGCAACTCAGAATCGAAGAAAAAACAGGAGCCTGCGACGGCGATGGCTGAAGCTTTATCGGCGGCGGGGATCACGTCTGGCGGGACATCCGAGCCGAAGGCAGCAGAGGCTTCGGCGATGGAAGCCGAACCAGCGGCCACAGCAACCGGGGGCCAGCCCCAGCCCTGAATCGCGGCGCCGGTCGCAGGGGCGCGCGTTGTGGGTGCCCAGGAATGCATGGGACGTTTCAGGGCAGGCACAAGGCCTGCCCCTACAAAAAAGCGGCGGGCAATGATATGATGCGCGCTGAATGCCGGTCGGGAATGACGTTGCGCCCGTCGGCTTACGGACACATGCGGGTCCCGCCAAGCGCGATGAATGCATCAAGCCGGAATCCCGTCCGAGGAGTGTGCACATGACCAAAGCAGACCTGATCAGAGACGTGGGGAAAGCCCTGGAGATGAGCAGCAAGGAGTCGGAGGCTGTCGTCGATACCATTCTCGATAACATCGTGAAGTCTCTCCGGGAAGGCGACAAGATTGAGATTCGCGGCTTCGGGAGTTTCCGTACACGCCAGCGCAACGCCCGAGTCGGCCGTAATCCTAAGACCGGCGCGCGCGTGGAGGTTCCCGCCAAGAAAATCCCCTTTTTCAAGCCCAGTAAGGAATTGAAGGATCTCGTCAACAGCGTGCCGCCGGCCCAGCCGCCGGTAGCGGCCTCACCCGAGCCTCCGGCGCCCGCCGCCGGCGGTCCCGGAGCCTGACCGGCTGAAAGAATGTGGCCAACATGTCATGCTGAGCGAAGCGAAGCAGCGTGCTCTGCGCTGAGAGTAAGGGCTTAGATTCTTCTCCCGCTCTGCGGGATCAGAATGGCAGGTTCTGCGCTGCCCCTCATCCTATGGATTACTTGTGGAGTCCGTGGCGATTTCGCTACGTCAGCCAGGCCGAGAAGCCAGGCGGCTGCGTGTTCTGCGAAATGGCGGCGGCCGACCCATCCCACGATCGGGATGGTCTGGTCCTCTTTCGCGGCCGATGCAATTACGCCATACTGAACTTATATCCGTATACAACCGGGCATACCTTGGTCATCCCCTACGCCCACGTGGCCCAGTTGTCCCAGCTCGGGACGGACACGCTGGGCGAAATGATGGCGCTCGCCCAAAGAATCAATGCCGCGCTGGAGAAAACCTATCATCCGGACGGATATAACCTGGGAATGAACATCGGCAAGGCCGCGGGCGCGGGCGTGGCGGACCACGTACACCTCCACTTCCTTCCGCGCTGGGAAGCCAGCTCGAATTTCATGACGGTGATTGGCGAAACCCGGGTCCTGCCCGAGGAACTGGTCACCACTTACGACAAGCTGCTTCCTTTTTTCCGCGAATTCCCCAAGCCGTAGGGGCACCCCTTGTGGGTGCCCATGAGCGGGCAGGCACAAGGCTGGCCCCTACGATGGGATCACCTGCGTTTGCTTTTGCCGGAGACAAGCTTCCGTTTGGGAGGAGTCTTTTTCGGAACTTCAAGCCGGGCCGCCACGGCTTGGCCGGCCGACTGTTGGTGGAGCGATCCCTCAATGGGTTTGGTGCGCAAGGGACTGGCTAGGAAGCGAAAACTGACGTCGCCGCGGTGAGTCAGTTCGTCGGGAAGTACCATTTCGATTTCGACTGGCTCGTCGGAGCGAAATTCGCTTGGGGCGATGAACAAGATTCCCGATTTCGAGAGGTCACGAGCGGTGCCCGTGCCCTTTCGGATTTTTCCGTCCGGCCCTCGCCAGCCGAGACGCAAGGGCAACTCGATCTGATAGCGGCGCGACCGCCGGCGCTCAGCACCCTCGCCCAAGCCCGAGCGCGTGACCTTGTCCTCAGGCAGATCAATTTCCAGGTCCTCAGAGGCGCCGAGGGCGTTGGGAAACTCCTGCTGCGCTCTTTCGACTAGGCCGTCGACGAAAACGTCGTCGTGATCGGGGTCATGGTGAAACAGAGCGAGCCGCTTCACCCCAACCTCGCGAGCGATGCGCGTGCCTTCCAGCCAGGTGCTGTGGCCCCAGCCCTTCTTCTCGCCTCGCAATTGCTCGGGCGTGTATTGCGAGTCGTAGACGAGCACGTCCGCGCCTCTCGCCAGCGCGCGAACTGCCCGGTCATGCTTCGGTGATCCCGGCTCCGTATCCGTGGCGAGCACGAAGGACGCGCCGTCGGCGTCGATGCGATAGCCGACGCACTCCTGGGGATGATTCATGGGCGCGGAGCTGATCACCGCCCCGTTCACATTGATGGGGCGCTCATCCAGGTCATAAAAATGGCGCGTCGATCCCATCACCGTCATGTCCACCGGGAAGTAAGGGTTCACCATCTGGCCTTCGATCGTGCCTTTCAGCTCCAGCCCCTTTCGAAGGACCGAATGAAATAGAAACGTATTACCTTTCTTATAAAAAGGCAGAAAGAATGGAATACCCTGAATGTGATCCCAATGGAAGTGGGTCAGAAAAATATAAGCGTGAATGGGCCGCTCTTCGAACTCCTGTTGCAGGCTCTTGCCCAGGGCGCGAAGGCCGCTGCCGCAATCCAGAATAATGAGGGTGCCGTTCGCCAGCCGCACCTCGATGCAGGGCGAATTACCGCCGTAACGGCCATTTCGCCGCTCGGGTGTGGGCGTCGACCCCCGAACACCCCAAAATCTTATTTTCATTGTCGTCCTGCCGCCTTTTCCCCATGGGGCGGAGTCGGACCGCTTGAAACTAAACTCCCCTCCAACGCGCGCGGCGCCGAGTCAGCGCGACTACCTGAGAAGCGTGCGGTGGCTGATAAACCCTAGCCTACCAAACAGCGCGAGCAATGTCTATGAATTTCAAAATCATGGGACGGCCTAAAATGACACGTGGCATGTGGCAAGTGGCATGTGGCAAGATGTAGTTTTCTGCCATCAGCGATCAGCTTTCCGCGAGCGAGCCCATCCGCTGTCTTGCTGGGACCTGAAAGCTGACCGCTGATGGCTGGCACTTGCCACATGCCACTTTGTTTCTTTTGAGCGTGCGCGATGGAGCTTCGGTACTCGGCAAAATTCGCTCCCGGCCTGAACGAAGACGCTTTCTTCGAATCCATGCCGGCCCGGCCGGCGGTCTTCGCGCTGTTTCCGGAGGCGCCGGACGGCAGTCCTTATCTCAGCCGCACGCGCGACCTGCGCCGCCGGCTGAAGCGCTTGCTCGGCACGCCGCACGCCAGCTCACGCCGGCTCAATCTCCGCGCCCAGGCGCGCCGCGTGGAATACAGCCTGGTCGGATCGGCCTTCGAGGCCCAGTGGTGGCTCTACGTCCTGAACAAATGCTATTACCCCAAAATCTACCGGCAGCGCCTTCGGCTCAGGCCGCCGGCCTTGCTCAAGCTGAACCTCTCGAACCGCTTCCCGCGCCTCTTTCCCACTCGCCGGATTTCAAACGACGGCGCAGCTTACTACGGTCCATTCCGGTCGCGAGCCGAAGCCGAGCGCTGGGCGGGGCAGTTTCTGGACTTCTTCAAAATCCGGCGCTGCGTGGAGGACTTGAATCCCGACCCTTCGCATCCCGGCTGCGTTTACTCCCAAATGAAGATGTGCCTCGCGCCCTGCTTTCAAGGTTGCACGGACGAAGAATATGCGCACGAAGTGGGCCGCGTGGCGACATCGCTCGACGGCGGGGGCCAGCCGCTGCTGCGCGTTCTTGAATCCGAACGCTCATCGGCCGCCGAGTCACTCGAGTTCGAGCTCGCCGCCAAGATTCATCGGCGGATCGAGAAGGCGCATGAGATCTTGCGCATGAAGGCGGAGCTGGTGCGCAATCTGCGCGAGCTGCATGGCGTCATCGTCGAGTCCAGCGCCGAGCCGCAGAGTGTCGTCTTCTTTCGCGTTTGCGCGGGCGACCTCCGCGGGCCTGCCACGCTGTCGTTTGACGCCAACGTGCTCAATCCCGCGCCTCTCGATGAGCAATTGCACAACGTTCTCGACTCGCTGGCCGTAGGGGCGCCGCTAGTGGGCGCCCTCGGTGAGCGGCGGTCGGCCAAACAGGGCAGGCACAAAGCCTGCCCCTACGGTCCATGGGAACACTTGAGCCTGCTGGCCCGCTGGTATTACAGCAGCTTTCGCGAGGGCGAGTTCGTCATGCTGCCCCCCGATCAGCACATCCCTCACGCGCGGCTCATTCGCATCTGCCGGAAGGTGCTCGCCAACCCCAGTAGGCAGTAAGCAGATGGCAGAAGGCAGGTCCAATTTCTTTCAGCCAACCCCGGTCAGTCCGCGGTTCTTGCTGAGGGCTGACGGCTGATGGCTCGCTCTCGTCACTCGCCACTAGCTATTGTTCCTGGCCAGTCCGAGACCAGGGCGATCCGGAAGCAAGAGCTTTCCGTTCTTGCCCTGCACTCCGGAGAAGGGATCGTTGGCGATCAAAAGATTTCCGTCTAAGTCCGCGTAGTCCACGAGGGGCGAAAGGTGCGCGGCAGCGGTCACGCTCACCGAGCTCGAAATCATGCAGCCCAGCATGGTTTTGAGGCCGAGGGCGCGCGCCATTTGAATCATTTTGAACGCTTCAAGAATTCCACCGGCCTTATCCAGCTTCACGTTCACGCCGGCAAAAGTGCCGACGAGCTTGGGAATCTCGCTGGCATGCTGGCAGGACTCGTCCGCGATCAGAGGAAGGCTCACGCGTTCATGCACCCAATGCATTTCTTCCAGCATGTCCGCGGGCATGGGCTGCTCGACGAATTCCACCCCTTGGGTCGCCAGCCAATTGATTTTTCGCACCGCCACTTCTTTATCTTTCCAGCCTTCGTTGGCATCCACGCGCAGGGGTTTGTCCGTCACGCTGCGCACGGCCGCGATGGTGGCCTCATCGGTCGAGAGCCCCACTTTGATTTTGAGGACGGGAAAGGGCTCAGCTTCCCGAACTTTTTGGCGGGTGATTTCCGGAGTATCAATCCCTATCGAAAAAGTTGTGATGGGAGCGTCGCGGGGATCAAGGCCGAAGTAGCGGTAGAGCGGCACGCCCAGTTTCTGGCCGACCCAGTCCATCACGGCAATGTCGATGGCCGCTTTGGCGGCGTATTGCCCCTCGACGCGGCGGGCAATTTCTGCCCTTAGCTTCTCAAACTGCCACGGGTCGGCGCCGATCACCAAGTCGCGCACGGACTCGACCGCCTTCTCGGCGTCTGCGGCGTTTTCCTTGTAGCGAACGATGGGCGCGCCCTCGCCGTGGCCGGTCACGCCGTCGCGAATAAACCGCACGTGCAGCGTGTCGCGATACTCGCTCGACGACATCGTGGTGGTCCAGGTATGCCGCAGCTTCAGGCGAACGATCTCCGTTTGAAGCTGGGTCGGTGAAGCGCCGGCCGCGCCGGCGTCGATCCCCGGTTGTGTAGTCATTCCCGCGCAAGCGGGAATCCCCTTCAGCGCCGTAGCGGCCCCCAGAGCCTTCATCCAATTGCGCCGGTTCATTTCAACCTCCTACACGCGACGAGCAGTTGGGTCCACGGCTGGTCTGCAAGGCGGCTGATCTGCACGCCGGGATGCCCGTGCGTCGTATCGTGAATGAATCTACCATTGCCGATGTACATGCCGGTGTGGGTGATTTTCCGGGGTGACTCACCAAAGAAAAGTAAATCGCCGGCGCGCAGCTTGCGGCGCGCGATGGGCCTGACGCCTCGCCACGCTGCTTGCAGGTCGGCATCGCGCGGCATCACGATACCGCGCTTGCGTACCAGCATCTGCGTGAAGCCCGAACAATCGAACCCGAAGCTGGAAGTCCCGCCCCAGAGATAGGTGACGCCGAGAAAGCGCCTGGAGAGCTCGATCGTTTTTCTGACGCTGAGCGGTTTCGGATTGAATTCGACGTCGCCGCGCTGAGTCCAGGCTGAGTGCCCATCCGGCAAGCGGACCCGAACCCAGCGGTCGTCTTTCTTCGTGTTGGGCTCGGTGCCGGCGAGCACTTCCAGCCGCGCCTCGAACGGCAGCGTCAGCACCGCCTGATGCTTCGTCACATCGGGTTCGCGATAGACGTTGGCGTAAAGGCTCTCGACCTGCGCCACTTCTCCCGCTGAGGCGTAGGGGCGATCATCGGGACCGTAGCGCCGCAGCGAAGCGAGCGGCATCCAGCCGGTGTAGTCATCCGGCGTGCGCACTTTTGTCCACTCGCCCTTTTCTTCCATCAAAGCGACGTTGGCGCCGCACAGCGCTTGGGACACAACGTCCGCATCTTCGCTGGGCGCCGAGTACATGTTCGCGACGGGCGAGACCACCACGGCGCCTGCTGAAGCCGGCGTCATCAAGGCGAGAGCCAAGAGGAAATTCATGGGAAGCTCCGGCGGCGGCGTCTGGAGGGGGCGGCGCACCTCACGATTCCGTGTGCGCATAATATCGCTTTATTTGGATTCCAACCACTCATTCGCAGCACGTGGCCGCTGCCCAAAGCAGGTTTCCTTGGCTTTGTTCGGGGCTAGCGGCGAGCGCGCGCTTGGGCAGCGAGGTGGAGCAGAAGTTGGGCGAGGCGCTGCGAGCCGTGCCGCACCAGGCGATGCTCATCGAGCAGGTCCGCGCACACCGGCTCGACGCCGAGCGCGCGGATCTCGTGCAGGTCAATCACCACCGGTTCGGCCTCTTCGAGGAGATACTTCTTGCGCATGGCGGGGGAGATGGGCTGCGTGTTGAGCACCACGCGGTCAAAGACTTTCCCGCCTGCGTGTTCATTGAGCGCCCGCAGATGGTCGGCAGCAGTGTAGCGCAGCGTCTCGCGCGGCTGGGTCATCAGGTTGGCCACATAGACCTTCAGCGCCTTGGAGCGCGCGATCTGCTCCGGGATGCCGCGCACGAGAAGGTTGGGAATCAGGGAAGTGTAGAGCGAGCCCGGACCCAGCGTGATAAGGTCGGCTTCCTCGATGGCGGCAAGAGCCTCCGGCAGCGGCCGGCAGCGCGCCGGCACAATCCGGAGACGGCGGATGGGCACCGGCGCCTTGGTAATGCGCGATTCGCCCATCACCTCGCGGCCATCCTGAAGGCGCGCCTTCAAGCGAACGTCGGAGAGCGTAGAGGGAAAAATCTCGCCGCGGATCGCCAGCACTTCGCTCGAGACGCGAACCGCCTTGGCGAAGTCCTGAGTGAGGTCGGTGAGCGCCGCGAGAAACAGGTTGCCGAAGCTGTGGCCGGCGAGGCCCCGCCCGTTCGCGAAGCGATAGTTGAAAAGGCGCGTCAGCAGCTTTTCATCTTCTGACAGCGCCACCATGCAGTTTCGGATGTCGCCGGGGGGAAGGATTTGAAACTCGCGCCGCAAGCGGCCGGAGCTTCCACCCTCATCGGTAACGGTCACAATCGCCGTCAGGCGCGAGAGGGTGGGCTTCAGCGTGGCGTCTCGCGTGCGCTCGTCCCTCACATGGAACTTGAGCCCGCGCAGAAGGGTCGAGAGACCTGTCCCGCCGCCAATGCTGACGACTTTCATGTTGAGTCTGTCAGTGCGTCAGTTTCTCAGTAATTCAGTTTCACCACCCGTTCTCGGGTCGGCTGACCTACTGACTCACTGACCTGCTGACTCACTGAACTACTGCCCCACTTATATCAAGAGGCAAAGCTGGCGTCTCGACCGTTCTCCGGGCTCACGAGAGACTTGAAACGAGGATCCGCCGTCAACGCTTCGAAATCCCCATCTGAGCGGGCGAGGTACCGGTTCCCGGGACGAAGGGCGATCGCGGCTTTCAAGTAATCAAGCGCGAGATCGATGTTGCCCTGGAGGGCATGCGTGGCCGCGAGCGCGTATTTCACATGCTCGCGCTCCTCACTGTCCTTGTCAGCTTTGCTCAGGTGCTCGGTCGCAGATTCGAGATGTCGAGCGTTCAGTTCCGCCACTCCCAGATTGTAATTCTCCTCAGCGGTCTTCGGAGCGGGCGCCGAGCGGGCGCGTTTCTGCCGGCAGAGGGCCAAGTGAACGCGAGCCCGCACTGCCAGTTCATGAGCCGGGCTGCTGGCGAGCTTTTCAAAGAGTTCCTGCGCCTTCGCGTAGTTTTGCTTTTGAAAGAGACGCGTGGCGGCGGCAAAATCCCTCACGGCCGCCTTGAACCGGGGATCGCTTCGATCCATCTCTGCCGGCGCTCGTGGCTGATCGCCATTCGTGCCGGCGAGACCGTTCCTGCGGCCGGTTACAATCACGGGCGCTTCCGTCCGTCTCGCCAGCCGAGTGTGGCGCCGACGTGAGCCGCTGCCATTCCTTGCGGCTAAGCGAGCTTGGCTTCGGTTCCTGACAATCGTGCGGGTGCCGCGAGCGGGCCGCCTCCGGGATCGGGTTTGGGTTCGTGTCCTCATTGAGTGGTCAAGTCCTTTATTTGCCTTAGATTAGAGCTGTCAGTGCGGCGCTTTTCGACCTCTCTATTCCCCCCAAAGTACTTCTTATAGCAGGTCTTATGGGGTTATGTCAAATCGGAGGTTAAATTGGCCTCTGGAGCACTGGCTGGTGGCTGGTGTCTGCGGGCGATTGCCCTGCCTTCGGCGCAGCGCGGGGCCGGCGCAATCTTTCTTTGAATCCAAGGCGGGCGAGCATGAAGTGGCCTATTTTTCAATAACCTAGCGGCTTTCATGGCTTCGCCCAACTAACGGACACTGCCTTTTGCCTTCTGCCTACTGCCTACTGCCTACTGCCTTCTGCCTTCCGTCCTTACTGTGACCACTCGGTTGGATGGCGCTCCCATCGGTGCTTACGCAGCTCCGCATGTAGCGCCGGCGGGAGAGGGCCTTTGTCGCTCGCGCCCAGATTGGCTTCGACGTGGCGCGTCTTGCGCATACCGGGGATGATGGTGCTCACGGTTTCATTCATCAAGATGAATCGCAAAGCCATTTCGGGCAAGGTCATACCGGGTGGGAGCAAGGGCTTCAGCGCCTCGGCGCGGTCCACCGAAGCGTTCAGGTTTTCGGGCACGAAGTAAGTGTTGCGCCAATCTCCGGCCGGCCACTTGCTGTGTTTGGTCAAGTTTCCGGTCAGAGTTCCCTCGTCAAAGGGCACGCGCGCGATCACGCCCACATCGTGCTCGCGGCAGGCGGGAAAGAGTTCGTCCTCGGGATTCTGATCGAAGATGTTGTAGATCACTTGCACCGCGTCGACCAAGCCGGCGCGCACGGCTCGCACACCGTTGGCCGGCTCCCACCGGTTGATGCTGATGCCGGCCGCTCTCACCAATCCCTGCCGCTTTAAGTCGTCGATCTTCCTGGCCCAGCGATCGTCCGCCACCCAATCGTCTTCCCAGGTGTGGAACTGGATCAGGTCGATGGCCTCAACGCCGAGATTCTTCAGACTTCGATGCACGAACTCTTCGATATGTTCGGGCGGGTAACATTCGTCGAGTGTGAACTCGCGACGGCTCGGCCACTTCTGATTCTTAGGCGGAATCTTGGTGGCGGCGTACAGACGCTTGTTCGGATTGGCGCGCAGCAGTCGCCCCAGCAGTTCCTCGCTGTGCCCGGCGCCATAGGCCCAGGCGGTGTCGAAGAAATTACATCCCAGGTCTACGGCGCGCTGCAACGATTGGAGAGACTCAGCGTCGTCCGAGCCCGTCCAGCCGGCCATGCCCCACATGCCGTAGCCCATCTCGCTCACTTGCCATCCCGTTCTCCCGAACCTGCGGTATTTCACTCCAACCTCCACGCCTGAATGTTTAGTTTTCGATTGCCCCGCCCTCGGCGCCCCGGTCTGACCAGGCCGGCGCCGGGCCAGATCTTCACTTCATTGTCCTTGGAGCGTGCCATACGCCTCGGCATTGTAGCCTATCCAATCCGCAGATCAAATCCGCAGAGTACGCAGATTTCTCAGATTGGATCGGCGCAATCTGCGAAATCTGTGGATCCCTTCCCCGGAATCCGGCAGTCGCGGTCAATTCGTATTTTAATGTGACTGCGGATTTGCGCGCCGGAGAAAAGTCCACGCTCAAAAAGACGCTGAGCGTGGCTACGCGCTGAAGTGAAGTGATTGAGTGATTGACGAATTGGGTGGTTGGGAGGTTGAATAAGTCGGCGGCCATAGCCGAAGCGCCATGCGAATTGATGACCTGGAGTGAACGGTCGATCGGATTGAGCACGTCGAACACCACAACATCACGCCCGAGGAGGTGGATGAGGTCTTCGGCTCTTCCCCTTTCTTCAAACGCGGTCGCGGCGGTGTCTATGAAGCTTGGGGGCAAACTGATGCAGGGCGATACTTGCTCGTAATCTTCCGCTACTTGGGGCATAATCGGGCTTGGCCGATCACGGCCCGCGACATGGACGAAAATGAAAAAAGATTCATCCGCAGAAAATAACCGCCGGCGGTCTCGCAAGAAACTGACTTACGTTAAATCCGTGTCGGAAATTCCCGACTTCCGCTCTGACGATGAGATTGCCGCTTGGTACCAAACTCACAGCACGGTGCTGGTTCAGGACCAAATGGAGAGCGTTCGCGCCTCTGTCGGCGGGCCGCTGCGATCCCGCCTCAAGAACCGCCCGAGCGCCCCAAGCAAACCCAGGCCGTCAACGCGTTCGGCACGCTAGCTCCTGCCTGCCTTCCCGGTAAATGAAGAAACGGCGTACCACAGAGGAGACGGAGCACACAGGGTCTCTCTTCCTCCGTGATCTCCGTGTGCTCCGTGGTGATTTCTTTTTCTTTGTGCGCCGGAGAAAAGCCCCCGCTCAGAAAGACGCCGAGCGCGGCTACGCGCCCAGGATGCGCCGGACGCGGTCAGCATTCTCCTTGACCTCATCCTTATAGCGTGGGAACATGCCCACCACCACGCAGTCTTTGGGCTTGATACTCTCGAAGGCGGTCTTGAAGGCGTCATCGATAGTCTTGGGCGAGTCGGTGAGACGGCCGGCAGCCAGAATCTTGAACAGGAAGCACGTCTTCTGAGTTTGCCGGGCGACGGCGTAGGCTCGCGGCGGATCGCTTTCCAGATAAACTTCCCGGGCGGGCACCGGCACGACGCCAAGGAGCTTCCTCAGTTCTTCCGGTGTTCGAGTGCGGTTGTAGGCGCAGAGAAGGTAGAAGTCCACGTCCCATCCGCGTTCTTCCACGTACTCGACCACTTCCGGCTTGTGGGTTCCAACCCCGACCAGCACTCCCGTCTGCCGCAGTCGCTTCGTGTACTCCCTCACCTCGTCCATTTTCCCGTTGCGGAAGAGAATGTCTACCGCTTCCCCATGATGGTACAGAGCCATGGGCTTGATCCGGCTGACAACCTCTTCCACCGGAGACTTCCCCAGGTGGACCGCGACCAATTGCATCTTTCCGCCGGCGACGCGGTAACGTTCCAGGTCCGCCGGGGTGCGCATGCCTTCGATGTGCGCGTACTGATAGGCATTGATGCCGTTCTGCTCGCAGCTCAGCAGTGTCTGGCAGACGCGTTCGGGAGTATTCCATTCGCGCATCGCCTGGTCGAGCACGCCATCAAAGTGAGAGAATCCGTAAAACTGATTGCAGCCCACGACCAAGCGGCTGATCTCGTAATTCCCGAAG
>Ga0208192_1000657_pt1 | contig 26406 bp, 22 predicted proteins | sample June2015DPH_13_1_2_FD_184711 | JGI IMG/M metagenome (GOLD analysis project Ga0208192, IMG submission 184711) | Peatland microbial communities from SPRUCE experiment site at the Marcell Experimental Forest, Minnesota, USA - June2015DPH_13_150... | ecosystem: Environmental > Terrestrial > Soil >... | reverse complement strand
TACTTCTGGCAAGCCTCTTCGGTAGCGAACATCGACTGAAACTCGCGCAAGGTTTTCGGAAACGCTGGGCGCGGCATGCCCATATACTACTAATTGGGGCTTGCTGAAACAACCGGATAAGCATGAGGTGACTTGAGCTTCCCGCTCCCGCTGCACAGCGTCTCTAAATATCAGGAACAACTGCCTTGTCTTATCAGGCATTTCTTCAGGCACGGGATACCTCCTTCGGTTGGGCAGAGAAATCCACGACCTGCCAGCCCCTTTTACGACTAAAACACACCTTGTCAGAGAAATCAATTTGGAGTTATACAGTCATTCCCAATAGCTCCGAACTCGGCGAGATCGAACCATCGATGCTGCATTTCAACGATGCTTGAAGCGCCGCTGGGGAGCCGCCTCGACGACCCCCCAGCTCCGAAAAACGCCGGCGGGGACCCGCGCACGGCGGGCTAAGGGAAGCGCCGTCGCTACCAGTCCCGTTACCAGCGCGTGCCGCAGCCCCTAATTGACTTTGCGCGAGGGCGGGTCCAATATCTTCGCTCTTAGCAGGTTGCGGAAAGACGTGTAGCGGCGACAGAACCTGTCCCGATTTCATCGGGATGTCGCCATGCTGGCGATGAAAACACAGGACATGTGGCGATGTGGAAACCTGTCCCGATGTTCGGAAGCTGTGAAAAAATAAACAATCTCACGCAAAGACGCCAAGGCGCAAGGACTCGCAAAGAACAACTGCTTTGTTTTCTTTGTGCCTTCTACGACTTTGCGCCTTTGCGTGAAATGCTTTTGCTCATCCAGGGATTATTTCACAGCTTCTCGTTATCGGGATCGCCGCTACCTCGTCGGGGGCGAGTTTTTCCGCAACCTGTTAGGGATCGCCGCTGGTGTGCTCGGACGAAGTCACATTTCATCGGAAAGGAATGCCGAACATGAAGAACAGTCTCGTAACCAAGCTCGGACGCCGAGAGTTCATGGGAACGATGGTGGGTGGTTGGAGCCTGCTGAAGGAGGGGGTAGCGCTCACCCCAGGTGGGGCGGGCGCGGCGGCCAGCGGCCACACTTTCGGGCAGGAGGGCGAGCACTTCCTGCTGGACGGCAAGCCTTTCCAGATCATCTCTGGCGAAATCCACTACGCGCGGGTTCCGCGCGAGTACTGGCGCGACCGGCTGCGCAAGATCCGGGCGCTGGGCCTGAACACCATTTGTGTTTACATGTTCTGGAACCTGCACGAGCCCGAGCCGGGCGTTTTCAACTTTGAGGGGAACTTGGATGCCGTCGCCTTCCTGCGCGCGGCGCAAGAGGAAGGCCTGTGGGTGTTGTTGCGGCCCGGGCCGTACGTCTGTGCGGAGTGGGATTTTGGCGGACTTCCCTCCTGGCTGCTGGCGACTCAGGATATGAAGGTGCGCACTCAGGACCCGCGCTTTCTCGAAGCCGCACGCAAATACCTGCTCGAGGCTGGCCGGCAGCTTGCGCCGCTGCAGATCACGCGCGGCCGCCCGATCCTCATGATGCAAGTGGAAAACGAATACGGGGAGTTTGGAAAGGACAAAGTCTATTTGCAGGCGATTGAACGGATGATTCGCGACGCGGGATTTGACGTGACACTGTTCACCTCGAACGGCTCCGACCCTGCTGCGCTCGCCGGCGGGACGCTGCCGGACGCGCTCTCCGTGATCAACTTTGGCGACAACAGCGACCCGGCTCGCGAGTTCGCGAACTTTGCCAAGTCCCGCCAGAACGTCCCGCGCATGTGTGGGGAGTTCTGGGTCGGCTGGTTCGACCACTGGGGCGAGCGGCACCATGTGACCCCGCCCGCCGCCAGCGCCCGCGGGCTCGAGTGGATGCTTTCGCAGGGGATTTCCGCGAATCTCTACATGGTGCACGGCGGCACTTCCTTCGGTTTCATGAACGGCGCAAACTGGGACTTCAGCTACCAGCCCGACATTTCGAGTTACGATTACGATTCTCCCCTCGATGAAGCCGGGCGCCCCACCCCGAAGTTCCACGCGCTCCGCGAGGTCATTCGCAAACACCTGCCGGCCGGCACGGAACTTCCCGCGCTGCCCGAGCCGCTCCCGATGATCGAGATTCCTCCTTTCCAACTCGCCGAATCCGCCAACCTGGAGCCGCTGCTGCGCGACCCGATTCGCTCCGAGCAGCCGCAAACCATGGAAGCGGTGGGCCAGTCGTACGGTTTCATCCTCTACCGCAAGAAGCTTGAGCAGGCAACGCGTGGGCGCCTGGAAATTATCGACGTACACGACTACGCCCTGGTCTTGCAGGGTGCCAAGCGCCTGGGCGTGCTCGACCGGCGGCTGAAGCAGACGGGCCTGGAGGTGGAGCTCGCCGCCGGCGCGCCGCTCGACATCCTGGTGGAGAACCTGGGGCGCACGAACTACGGCCCGCACATGGGGGACGATCGCAAGGGCATCACGGAGCGCGTCACCCTCGCGGGCAAGGAACTCACCGGTTGGGAAATTTACCGGTTGCCGCTCGCGGACCTCTCCGCGCTGGCCTTCACTCCCGGACCCAAGCCCGCGCCGGCTTTCTACCGCGGCAATTTAGATCTGGAGACTGTGGGTGATTCGTTCCTCGATATGCGCGGCTGGGGCAAAGGAAACGTCTGGGTGAACGGGCACAACCTGGGCCGCTACTGGCACATTGGCCCGCAGCAGAGCTTGTTCGTTCCCGCACCTTGGCTCAAGAAGGGCAGGAACGAAGTCATCGTGCTGGACCTCCTGGAGGCTTCAACGCGCTCCCTGCAGGGCCGCAAGGAAGCCGTGTGGGGCAACGAGAAGTCGTGACCGGCCAGAGGGGCAGATTTTTCCTCCCCGCGTCATGGGCACGAGAGCGAGAGCGGGCGAGCGGGTCTCGATTGCCGGCGCCCAATCGATGTGGTCGAGACCGTCCCTTTGTATTCCTGCACCGTCCGCGGCGCCCGATCGAAGAATCGGGCTTACTACGGCCGACTCGGTCCTCGCTGCCGCGAGTCGGGCCGGCGGGTTGAGCTCACCTCGATGGATTCTGTTAGCGGCAGCTTTCTTCCACCAGGATGGCGTGCGCCTCGCGCGGCCCGTGCACACCGTGGATGAGGATTTGCTCGATATCGGCCGTGCGGCTGGTTCCGGTGACGATCACCACGGAGCGCCCGGGACTGATCTGACCCGCAAGGTGCGATACCGGCAGCCTTGCCAGAACTTCATCCAACGAGCCGACCAGTTGGCTCCGTCGGTAGAGGGCTATATGGACGGGTGGCGCGAGCGAGGCAATCTGGGCGCCTTCCGTCAGGCTGGTCAGCACCAAGCTGCCGGTTTCCGCCAGGACGCATTCCACTCCGGTGATCCCGACGCCCGCCTGAAAGCTTGCCTCGTCGAATTGGGCAAGGGAAGGTGCTGCTGCGCCGGTCGAGCCGCCGGCCCATGATGTCACCAGCTTCCCTGCGGCGCGCAGCCGATCGGCGATTCGCAGCTCGGTCAGTAGTGGGTTGCGGGACAGCACCACGGCCTGGGTCCCCGAACCGGCCAGAATCTTCTGGAGAACGGCTTCCAAGTCCTCGATAGTCGCCGCACGATGGGCGACGCCCGCGACTTTCTCCCATTCGGCCTGGAACTTGGCCTGGTACTCCTCCGGCGCCAAAGGGGGCATGACTCCCGTCAGATCGAGGGCTGACGGCGGAGCCGCGACCGAGCCAGTCTGTGGTCGCCCCAGGGCCTTTCGAACTCGTTCCAGCATTTCTTCGCGTGTGGTCATAGGGAGGGCTCCAAGGAACAATTATTGCTCCAAACTTCCAGCGGCGATTGAATCATGCACCGGACGACCCACAAGCCATTGAAAAATAAGCAAATATAAATTCGGTAAAAAACTTCAAAAATTCGTGCAACCTTGCTATTATCTCAAACATCGGATTCCACGGGCAGACCCTAAAATGAGGTTTTCCCATACGTGAAGGACGGTTGATGATGCGTGCAGCGGTAAAGTCTCCAAGAAAGGTTTATCGAACCCTGTTGCTGAAGAAGCGCGATGAGATCTTGGCATCTACCCGGAGCGAACCGGAAGCCTTGTCTGCTAGCGTGCAGTCTCCCGACGCGGTGGAGGTTGCCGTCCGGACACTTGAGCAGGATGTCACAGTGGCCACAGCCAACCTGCGCAGCCGGATGTTGAAGGAAATTGAAAGCGCGCTTGCACGTTGTGCCGGTGGGACGTATGGCGTGTGCGAAGCGTGCCGCGAGGAGATTTCCCCCAATCGCCTCAAGGCTATCCCCTGGGCACGTTATTGCGTCACTTGCCAGGAACTGCGCTCCAGGAACTAAGGGCTTCGTTTCCAAACAACCTGCCGTGTTCGCATTGCCGAGTAGGGGATCTCCCTCAGCGAGGTAGTTCTCGCGGCGATCGCGTTCTGTGCCGCGCCTCGCCCCGGCCTCGGGTGAGCTCGCGCCCCCTTGGACGGGAGCCCAGGCTCCAGGGCGAGACAGAACCCCCTCTCGCGGCGCGACGGCGCACGGAGGGGTCTGTCTATTCTTCCCGGGTCACGTTCTCCGCGATCTCAAATTTGCCCGGTTCCAGTCCCGCCCCTACAGCCGCATCGTGCGCCAGCAGTTGGATATAGATGCTGTCCACGAGGGTCCCCAGCCCCAGCCGAAGGGGTTCAACCCGAACCAGCCGCACGTTGGTAAGGTCTTTGAAGGGCATATCCGTGAACAGGAGCACGCGCCCGCTTCGCTTGCGGATGTCGTCGGCGAGCTTCAGCAGCAGCTTCCCGGTTTTCCCCTGGCGGGCGATGATGATGTACCGGTGGCTCGGGTTGATGATCTCCATCGGTCCGTGGCGGAACTGCGCCGCACTGATGGGTTCGGCGGCCAGCCGCACTACTTCTTTCAGCGTCAGGGCGCCTTGGTAGGCGGTTGCGAGGTCAGCCCCGCGCGACATCAGCGCCACGTAAGGCGGCCGATCGAAGAACTCCACCGTGGGCGGCATCAGCACCTCGTGGCGCTCCAGGATTCTCTCCTCGGCTTCCACGGCGCGCATCACTTCCTGCGTAAGTGGGCGCAGCGACGTCTTCGCGATCGCGCAGGCCAGGTACATCAGCACGGCCACCGAGCACGTATAAGTCTTGGTGCTGACGGCCACCTGCCCGCCAGCCATCAGGGGCAGCAGCAAGTTCGCCTTCTTCGCCAGCGGGCTTGCCTCCACATTCGTCACCGCCAGAACGCGCGTCTGGACGGGCAGGCTCTCCAGCAGGCGAAGCACCTCCACCGTCTCGCCCGACTGCGAAACCACTACCAGCAGCGTGTCAGCTCGCAGGATCTTCAGGTGGTGATGGAGCAGTTCAGCGGTTTCCCACACCAGCGCCCGCACGCCCTGCGCCGTCAGATAGGCCTGCGCCGGGTACGCCGCGAACAGCGAGGAGCCCATGCCCGTGAACACCACCGTCGGTGGCCAATGCGCTACCAAGCGTCGCAAGCCCCTGGCTGGGATGGCGCCCGGGCTCGAGTAGTATTTCCGCAGCCCGGAGAGCGCCGCGGGCTGCTGGGAGATTTCTTCCAAGAGTTCCGTCATGGTGGGACCTGCTTGAATCCTCGGGCGCTCATGCGTCCTTCGTCCGGTTTCGGAGCGCGCCCCCTGGCCCTTCCGGCCAGGACTGCGATTCTATCACTGACCACAGACGTTCGCGAAACGTCGTTGCGCGAGCAAGCGCTCGCCGCCAAGTGCTTACTGCCTGCTGCCTACTGCCTCCCGCGCCTGCACTACTTCGCCCACGCTTTGGCGCGTTCTACCGCGCGCTGCCAGCCGGCGTACAACTCCTCGCGGCGGGAGACATCCAGGGCGGGCTCAAAGCGGCGGCCCAATTGCAATTGCGCGGCAAGCTCCTGCTCGTCTTGCCAGAATCCGGTGGCGAGTCCCGCCAGATACGCGGCCCCCAGCGCCGTGGACTCCGTTGTCGCCGGGCGCTCCACGGGGATTCCCAGGATATCCGCCTGGAACTGGCAGAGGAAATCATTGCGCGCCGCGCCGCCATCCACGCGTAGCATCTCCGGGCGCAAGCCCGAATCCTGGGTCATGGCGTCCACGACGCCCCGGGTCTGGTAAGCGATGGACTCCAGCGCCGCGCGCACCAAGTGATTGCGGTTCGCCCCGCGGGTGATGCCGGTGATTGTCCCGCGCGCGTAAGCGTCCCAGTGCGGCGCGCCCAGACCCACGAAGGCGGGAACAAAGTAAACGCCGTGCGTGTCAGGCACGGCGCGCGCCAGGGTTTCACTTTCCGCGGCGTCGCTGATCAGCTTCATCTCATCGCGCAGCCATTGGATGGCCGCCCCGGCAATGAAGACGCTGCCCTCCAACGCGTAGACCGTCCGGCCTTGGCGGCCCCAGGCGACCGTCCCCAGCAGCCCGGACTCGGAGCGTGGAATTTCTGCGCCGGTGTTCATCAGTAGGAAGCAGCCAGTCCCGTAAGTGTTCTTCACCATGCCGCGCCCGAAACATTGCTGTCCGAAGAGGGAAGCCTGCTGGTCGCCCGCCACGCCGGCGATGGGCACCGGCGCGCTGAACAGCGCCGTCTCGCCGAACACTTCACTCGACGACTTTACCTCCGGCAGGAGCGAGGCGGGAATGCGGAAGTAATTCAGGATTTCGTTGTCCCAGGCGAGCGTGTGCAGGTTGAAGAGCAGGGTGCGCGAGGCGTTGGAAACGTCCGTGGCGTGCACGCGCCCGCGCGTCAGTTGCCAGATCAGCCACGTGTCGATGGTCCCGCAGGCCAACTCGCCTCGCTCGGCGCGCTCGCGGGCGCCGGGGAGGTTCTCGAGCAGCCACGCGATCTTGGTTCCGGAAAAGTAGGCGTCTGTTACGAGGCCGGTTTTGTCGCGGAGGGTGCGGTCGAATCCCTCCGCCCGAATGCGGTCGCAAAGGGGCGCTGTCCTTCGGCACTGCCACACGATGGCGTTGTGCAGCGGCTTGCCCGTGGCGCGCTCCCACAGCACCACCGTCTCACGCTGATTGGTGATGCCGAGCGCGGCCAGGTCCTCGGGGCGCGCCTTGGCGTCGGCAAGAACTTTCTCCGCCACCGCGAGCTGGGATTGCCAGATCTCTGTCGCATCGTGCTCCACCCACCCCGGTTGCGGGTAGTGTTGCTTGAATTCCTGGCTGGCGGAAGCGCGCGTGTGGCCCTGATGGTCAAACAGCATGGCCCGCGAGCTTGTCGTTCCCTGATCCAGCGCCAAGACGTATCTGGGCATGTGAGATCCCCCTGGAATGTAACCCCCGCTCCCCTTCTCCACAGCGTTTCCGCTGACAAGCGTGGTACCCGCTTGGCGCCATGCCAACTACTTCGACCCATCCGGGATGGTCGGCGCCAAAACTCAGCGGCACGACTCCCATGCCAATTTCTAACCGCGTTCAGTTGGAACGGCACTAGCTTACTCGAACCCTGGCACGGAGGGCAACCCGCGCCGCTGCTGCCGGGCCGTGACTGATTTTGATTCTGGGTCCGGGGAAGTAGCGCAACTTCTGGACTCAAAATGACTCACTGTCCCGTGCCACCGGGCTGGCGCCGGGACACGCCCACTCCTCTCTTTCCATTTCAGCGCTTGAACCCGCTCGCTATTAATGGGATACTGATGCAGGTCAATAGGCCATTGAAAGGTAGCTGGGCCTAAACCCAATCGTCGAACGCAGCAATATTAAATAGGCTTGTCCGCCGGTTTGGGCGAACTCGCCAATTGCCGTTCGTAAAATGAGGAGAAGGTATGGCAGACAAAGATCCCGATCCCGGCCATTCCATGTTTGGCCTGAACGATGAGACGACGCGGCGCGTGGGGGAAACGCCCGGTCAGTCTCAATCCCAACCCGGGGCCCCAGAGTACGCTTATGTTCAGGCGCAGCAACCGCCTTCGTCTGGGGGGAGTGGGAAGACCCTGCCCTGGCTGGTGGTCGCACTCGTAGTGCTGTCCATCGCGAACCTGGCGCTGGTGCTTGTCTCGCGCTCGCAGTTTTCCGATGTGGCGGCGAAGCAGGGGGACGAGTTGAATCTGCTCACCCGGCGGATGGACTCCGCTGACGAGCGCTACGCGCAACTGCGTGGTCAATTCCAGGTGACCTCGGAGAAACTCGGCCTCACGGAACAGGAACTGGCCCGCGCGCACGCACTGGCCGCGGACGTCCAGAAGCAGCAGCAGGCCGCGGTGGTGCGGTTGAACGCGGCCATCGCCAAGAAAGCCAGCGCCGATGAAATGAACAAACTCCAGGCGGACTCCAACGCCAAGATCGGCGGGTTGAGCACCGATTTGGCGGGAACCAAGCAGGATCTGGCCACCACCAAAACGGAGTTCGCCAACGCCCTCTCCGGCACCAAGGGTGAGTTGGGCGGCGCCATTGCCCGCACGCATGACGAGCTGGTCGCCCTGGCCCACAAGTCGGATCGCGACTATTTTGAGTTCAGTTTGGCGCGCCGGAAGGCTCAGCAGAAGGTGGGGACGGTGACGGTAGAGCTGGACAAGACCGACACCAAGCGGAACGTCTTCAGCGTCTTTCTCTACTTTGACGACAAGCGCACGCAGCGCAGTAACAAAGCCATTAACGAGCCCGTGTACTTCTACGTTCAGGGCGCTCCCAGCGCGCTGGAGTTGGTCGTCAATAAGGTCGGCAAGGACACCATCTCCGGTTACCTCAGCGCGCCGAAGGGATTCTTCCCCAACACGCCCAACGTGCTGAGCGCGCGGCCGGGAGCATAAAGGCGAATCCGGCGGCTCGTGCTTGCCAGGCGTAAGACCTCAGGGCGTCCGTCTGCGGACGGGCGCCCCTGCCTTTTGTGTGGGTCGAGGTGCTCGACGGCAATCGCTCCCGGACCCGGCGTCCGGGCGTCAGCCAGAGCTTCTTTTGGCGGAGGTCTGTCCGGCGGGAAGGCGCTCTTCTGAGGTCACTTCTTTGCATGGTCGTTGGTGTAGCGGCTTAGCACCTGCGCCAGCTCCTGTTCCCCCCGCAAGCCGACCAGCCTCTCCACCACGTTACCATCCTGCAGCAACACGAGCGTCGGAATGGAACGAATCGCGAACTTGTCCGCGAGGTCCGGCATTTCATCCACGTTGATCTTGGCGAAGGTGACCTGCTCGCCGTATTTCTCCGCCAACCGCTCAAACGTCGGGGCCAGCATTTTGCAGGGACCACACCAATCGGCCCAGAAATCCAAGAACACCGGCTTGGCGCTCTTCTCGATTCCCTGCCAGTCGGCAGGTTGGACATGGATAACTTTTTCCATAATCTTCCTTTTTTCCTCCCAGCCCGTTAGATGATGGACAGAGCAATTCGATGCAGGCGTCCCTGACCTGAATTTCTCACCACGGACGGGGAAGGGCGGGGTTTTAACCCCGCCCTTCCGGCCGCCCGTCGAGAAACGGTAGAGCGTGGTGAGAAATCCGGGCTGACCCCGGCAGGATGCCGTCGCTATTCGCTGCCGTGCAGGGCGCGTGGATTTCCCGTAAAATGGCCTCTTTCGTTGCGGGCGATCCAGCGGCAAGCGGGGAGGCCGGCATGGCGGCGAGGCAGTTACTAGAATCCGGCACAGATGCGGCTCGTAACCTTAGCGACCTCCAGCGCCAAGTGATGGCCTGCACGCGATGCGGGCGCCTGATCAGCTACTGCCGCAAAGTGGCCAAAGAAAAGCGGCGTATGTATCGCGACCGGGAATACTGGGGCAAGCCGGTCCCGAGTTTTGGCGATGCCAACGCACAACTCCTGATCCTCGGCTTGGCTCCCGCTGCGCACGGCGGCAATCGGACCGGACGCATGTTTACCGGCGACCGTTCTGGCGATTTCCTCTATCGCGGCCTTTACGAAGCGGGATTCGCGAATCAGCCCACGTCGCTCGACCGCGACGACGGGCTGGAGCTGCGTAACTGTTACATTACGGCCTCGCTCCGTTGCGCGCCACCCTTGAACAAACCGCAGCCGCAAGAGCTGCGCAACTGCCAGCCGTATCTGGAGAGAGAGTTGGAACTCTTAAGGCGCGTACGCGCCGTGCTGGTGTTGGGGCGCATCGCATTTGATGCTTATCTACGCGTGCTCGCCCAGCGTGAGGGTTTTCCGCCCCGCTCGACTTTTCGTTTTGCTCATGGCGCGAGCTTCGCGTTGCCGGCTGCCCTGCCACGCCTGTTCTGCTCCTATCATCCCAGCCAGCAGAACACCCAAACCGGACGCCTGACACCGGCGATGTTTCAGCCGGTGCTTGGGAACATCCGCGATTTTCTCATTTCCTGACACCCAGGGGTCTGTCTGCCGTGACTGCCTCCCGCCCGCGAGTCGCAATCGGGCCGTCGGAACTAGTCCATCAACATCCCCCCGTTCACTTCCACCGTTTCGCCGGTGATGTAGCGCGCCGCCGGTGAGGCCAGAAACACGATCACGTCCGCGACTTCCTCGGCCGTTCCGGCGCGGCCCATAGGAATGTTGGCCACAAATCTCTGCAATAGATCTGGGGAGCTGTAACGCTCGTGGTATGGGGTCAGGATGACTCCCGGTGCAACGCCGTTTACTCGGATTCCATGTGGGGCAAGTTCCTTGGCAAGGGCTTTCGTGTACGTTAGCATCCCGCCCTTCGCTGCTGCATAGGCTGCGGCGCCCGGGCCCCCGCCGTTCCGGCCGGCGATGGACGAGACGTTGATGAGGCATCCACTCTTCCGTGCCGCCATCTCTTCCCACACGGCCTGGACGCAGAGGAAGACGCTTTTCAGGTTCAGAGCCATGATCTGGTCCCAATACTCCTCGGTCATATCCGCCAGAGTGCGTCGTGCGAGCAGGTCGCCGGCGTTGTTGACGAGGACGTCAATGCGCCCCCAGAGCCGGCGAACCGCTGCCACCATAGCCTGCACGTCGTCGTGGCGTGTCACGTCGGCGCGAATGGCGAGGGCTTCGCCACCCGTCCTGCGGATCGTTTCCACCACCTGCTCAGCACCTTTTTGATTCTTGAGGAAGTTCACTCCCACGCGGGCTCCTTGTCGCGCCAAGGCTTCCGCTGTCGCCCGGCCGATGCCGCTCGACGCTCCGGTGATCAAAGCCACTTGTCCTTCGGGTGTCATCACAACCTCCCCTTCAATCAATGCTTGCCGGCTGGACAATTTCGAAACGTCCGAGCTTGGCCAGACGGAACGCCACATCGTAACGCATCCGGAATAAACCGCCAACTGCCATTAAACCCCTTGGCAACCCCACGCCTTTTCTGGTAATCCTTATTAGTTCAGTTCGCTTCCATCTTCTCAGAAGGCCGGGCTGCAGCAGGACTCTCAGCTTGCCTGCGCGATCCCCATTCCGATCCGCGTCAAAAGGTTGGGCTGGAAAGATCGGAAGCATTCGCAAATTCTCGGGAGCATGAAGGGTGGCTTTCCATGATCGAAGTTGACAACCTGACCAAGCGCTACGGACCCACATTGGCCGTCTCCGAAGTCAGCTTCAACGTGCAGAAAGGCGAAGTGCTGGGTTTTCTCGGCCCGAACGGTGCCGGGAAGACTACGACCATGCGCGTGATCACGGGATTCCTTCCCCCCACGCAAGGGAAAGTGCGCGTAGCAGGCTACGACGTGACGGAGGAGCCTTTGGAGGCGAAGCGGCGCACAGGCTATCTGCCGGAAGCTCCTCCCGTGTATCCTGACATGGCCGTGGATGAGTACCTGGCCTTCGTGGCGCGGATCAAAGGCGTGCCACGTCGTGAGATAAAGACACGCTTGGACGAAGTTGTGGAGAAATGCGCCGTGACCGACGTCCGCAGGCGCCAGATCGGGAAACTCTCCAAAGGCTATCGGCAGCGCGTGGGGTTGGCGCAGGCACTCATTCACAACCCTGAGGTACTGGTTCTCGACGAACCCACTGCCGGCCTTGATCCCAAGCAAATCATCGAGACCCGCGAGCTGATCAAAGGGCTGGCCGGCCAGCACACGGTTATCCTGAGCACGCACATCCTGCCGGAAGTCTCGAAGACTTGCCAGCGCGTCGTGGTGATCAACGCCGGCAAGATTGTTGCGGTAGGGACGCCGGGGGAGCTCACCCGGCGCCTGCAAGGTTACGAAACAGTGCTCCTCACGGTGGAGGGTCCGGCAGCGGAAATCATCGACAAGTTCCAGCGAGTCGGCGGCGTGAATTGGGTCGAGCCTCGCGATTCCAGCGATGGCCACGTGATCCTGGAGGTGCACTCCGAGAAGGAGAAGGATGTGCGCGCCGAGTTGGCGCGCGCCGTCGTGGAATCCGGCTGGAAGCTCTACGAACTGAGAACCAGCGGCATGAGCCTGGAAGAGATCTTCCTGAAGCTCACCACAAAAGATCTCAGCGAGGAGGCCGCAGCGGGTACCCAGAAAGCGGCGAGCGAAGGGGGCACCGGGCGATAGGCGTTTTGTTCGGCTGCCGAGAAACCCCTTGTGCGTCCGCAGTCATTTTGGTTTTTGGATTAGCGTCGTGGGCGGGTCCCGCGGGACATCGCGAAGAAGCGCCAGCAGCAGGCAGGTTGGCCGAGATCTTCGTTTTCGGGTCTGCAATCTGGAGGGTGAAGAAGCGACCCCTCACCCGCCCTCGCAGCTCGGGCACCCTCTTCCGCCACGGCGGATCTGCAACCCCAAGGGAGAGGGTTGGGAAGTTCGTCGAAAGCTTAATGTCAGCGAGGCGCGCACTTTTGCACGGTATCGAGGCGGCCTTGACGCGAAAGGAATCGCATTATGCGCAATGTCCTGGCGGTGGCAGGGAAGGAACTGCGAGCTTACTTCCATTCGCCGATCGCCTACCTGGTCATGACCGTGTTCACCGCGATTTGCGGTTTTGTTTTCTACAGTTCGACGGCTTTCTTTGTCATCCAATCCTTCCGTATGCAGGCGATGGGTGGGATGGGGATGCCGCCTATAAGCCTGAATGAGAACATCATCCGCCCCATCCTGGGTGGGGTGCTCACGGTGGTGCTGCTCTTCCTGATTCCCCTGATCACCATGCGGCTTTATGCGGAAGAGAAACGCTCCGGGACGATCGAGCTCTTGCTGACGTCCCCTCTCACCGATCTCGAGATTATCCTGGGGAAGTTTCTAGGCTCCCTGATCCTGTTTGCGATTCTGGAAGCGTTGACGTTTGTCTACTTCGCGGTTTTGTTCATCTATGGAAATCCCAACGCCAAACCTCTTATCGCGAACGCGCTTGGGCTGCTCCTATACGGAGCCGCACTTCTGGCGCTGGGCATGTGGATTTCCACTTTTACGAAGAACCAAATTATCGCGGGTGCGGTCGGTCTGGCGGCTTTCCTGCTGCTTTATCTTCTCGACTGGGTGACAGCTTATTCCACCGGTACGGTCGGGCAGGTGATGTCTTATCTCGCACTGACGACACATTTTGATAATTTCTCCAAGGGTGTTATCCAATTGAGCGACGTGGTCTATTACCTTTCGGTTGTCCTTCTCGGAATCTTCCTGACCGCCCGCTCGATGGAAGCCTTGAAAGGGAGGCCGTAGCCATGGCGTGGAAAGATCGCATCGGTGGCCGCAGCGGACAACAAGTTCTGACGGGCGCGAACTTTGCCATCTACACGCTGATCGTGATTGCCCTGATCGTTCTGGTGAACTGGTTTGTGGATCACCACGACACGCGATGGGATATGACGCCCAACAAGAAGTACAGCCTCTCGGAACAGACACGCAAAATCCTCAAGGAGCTGAACCGGGACGTGACGGTGTATGTTTTCGACCGCGAGCGCAGCTTTGGTGAGCGCCGCGACGTGCTCGGCATGTATTCTTCGGCCTCGCGCCGCCTGAACGTGAAATACGTCGACCCCGATCGCCAGCCGGCCTTGGCCAAGGAGTTTGGCGTCCGCACCTACGGAACAACCATAGTGTCTGCGGGCGATCGCCACATGGAAGCCCAGGGCGACACCGAAGAGGGGATCACCAATGCTCTCGTACGCGTTTTGAAAGGTCAGCGGACGGCTTGCTTCATTCAGGGACATGGTGAGCGCAACCTGGACGGCGCGGACCGCGAGGGCTACGACCGCATCAAGAAACAGCTCAGCAACGAGAATTACCAGACGGAGTCACTCCTCCTGATGCAGAAGATGGCCATCCCCCCGGACTGCACCATGGTGGTGATTGCCGGCCCGCAGAACGATTATCTTCCCCAAGAGGTCGACGTTCTCCGCAAGTACATCCAAGGCGGCGGGCGCGCGCTGCTGATGCTGGATGCCGGCGTGGAGCTGCCCAACCTGGCAAAGCTCCTGAGCGACTGGAATGTGACCGCCCGCAACGATCTGGTGATCGACTTGAACCCGATGGCCCAGATCTTCGGAACCAGCCCGGCGATGCCGCTCATCGTCAAGTACGGGGCGAGCCCCATTGTGCAGCCCCTCACAAACCGTGCCACGCTTTTCCCGCTCTCGCGCTCGTTTGAAGTCGGCAAAGAGTACAAAGCCGGCGCGAGTGCCGACTCGCTCTGCGAAACTTCCGCGGACAGTTACGATGTGACCGACTTCAACCCCAAGATGGAGAAGGTTGCGTTCCGGCCCGGTAAGGACCTGAAGGGCCCGCTGGCCGTGGCGGTGGCAGGTACCGTCACGGGTCAAGGAGAGAAGAAGACCGAGGGCCGCTTTGTGGCGACGGGAACTTCGTTGATCGCGGCTAACAGCTTCCTGAACTTTCAGGGCAACCGCGATTTCATCATGAACTCGATCAACTGGTTGTCGGCCGATGAGGACCTCATTTCCATCCGGCCGAAGCCTCCGGAATCGCAGCATCTGACCATGACTTCCCAGCAGATGCGCCAGGTTCTTTTCCTGGGCGTGTTCGGGATCCCTCTCTTCATTGTGGCAGCGGGCGTGTTGGTGTGGTGGCAACGTCGATGAAGCGCGAAAAATATTTGCACACGCTGATTGCCCTGGCCGTCCTGGCGGCGACGTGGGGGGCCTTTACTTATTACGACAAGCGCAAGAGCAGCGAGAAACCCAAGATCGAAGCGTCCAAGCAGGAGAAGGTCTTTTCCGTCGATGCGCAGCACATCCAGTCCATCACTTTCAAACCGCGCGAGGGCGAAGCCTTCACCTGTCGCCGCGAGGCCGGGAAGTGGACCATCACGGAACCTCGCCATCTGGTCGCGGATCAGGGCAGTCTCTCCGGCTTTCTGAATAGCTTGACGACCGCGACTGCGGAAGACGTCGTCGACCCGCACCCAACCAGCCTGAAGGACTTTGGTCTTGATCCTCCCGGCTTCACGCTGGAACTCACCACGGATACGCAACCCCAATCCTTCACACTGCTTCTGGGTGACGACACGCCCACCAGTGGCGGAATCTACGCGCAGGCAAGCGGAAACCTACGTGTCTTCACCCTGGCGAGTTATCTGAAATCTTCGCTGCAAAAAAAACTCTTCGACCTGCGCGACCGCCGCGCGCTTACCTTGGAGGCGGACCAGCTTCGGAAAATCACGGTGGAATACAAGAGCGCCCAGTGGACCCTTGAAAAGAATCCGGAGGGCGTGTGGGACCTCGTGTTGCCGCCCTCTGTGCGCGCTGACCGCTTCACGGTGGATGGCCTGATCAGCCAGTTGCGGGGTCTGACGATGCAGACGATTGCGGCTGAGGACAAGAAGAAAGGCGGCGATTACGGGTCCGGTTCGCCTGAACTTCGGCTGCAATTGACGGGCTCGGACGGGAGGCAGACGATCGTGGTCGGGAAGAAGGATAAAGAAGGTGCTCGCTACTTTGCCATGAACTCCGCGCTCGACCCGGTCTTTACGCTCAACTCCGAATTCGTCACACAGTTTAAGAAGGACCAGAGTGATTTGCGCGAGAAGGACTTGTTTTCGTTCTCATCCTTCGATGTGAAGCGAGTGGAAGTGGAGACGCCCAAGGGTCACTGGGTCTTCGAGCGCCAGCAGAATCAGTGGAAGCAGACAACTCCCGGCGCCAAGAACATAAACTCAGATAAGATGGACACATTCGTGACCCGCTTGCGCGACCTGCGCGCGGACTCCTTCCCCAAGGGCGCGAACCTGGCTCAATATGGGCTGGCCAAGCCTGCTTATCGTTTCACCGTTCAGTCCGGAGAGAAGAACAGCACTGAGATCGTAGAGGCCTCGAAAATCGGGGATCATGTTTACGCGCGAAGGTCCACCGACCCGGTCCCAAGCGAGCTTGCCAAGAATGCCTTGGACGATATTGAGAAAGCCTTGAGTGAGCTCTGAGCGCGGGCAGAAAGTGACGAGTGCCCCGCCACGGCGGGACCAGTGACAAGCGATCCACCTGGGTGGTCAAATGAAGAGCCGCCGACCCGAACAAACGGGTCTCGGCTGCCACCTCTTGCTCGTCACTGCTCTACTTATTCTTCCACACGGGCTTGCGCTTCTCGATGAGTGCGCGCAGGCCTTCCTGGGAATCCTCCAGCTCAAACAACTGGTTCAAGTAGATGTCCTGGGCTCGCTTCAGCGCTTGGTCGAAAGGCCGCCACGTGCCTTCGAAGACCACGCGCTTGAGCAGTTGGAGCACCGGACCGCTTTGATCAGAGATGCGCTGCACCAGGTTGTCGACCGTTTCCTTGAGTTGTACGCGCGGCACTACGCGGTTGACCAGACCCATCTGCAGCGCTTGCGAAGCGTTGATGGGATCTCCGGTAAGAAGCAGTTCCATGGCCCGTCGCGGTCCAATGACGCGCGGGTAAACGACCGCCCCCAGCGGCGGAAACACCCCCAGCTTGATTTCGGGTTGGCGGAACTGGGCATGCTCGGTGGCCACTACCAAGTCACAAAACGCGGCCAGTTCTGCGCCTGCGCCTGAGGCCACACCGTCCACGACGGCAAGCACGGGCTTGGAAATTTCCATCATGGAGCGGAAGACGTTATGGAAAGCGTCCATCATCTGAAAGACCATCTGCGAGGTATACCCCTCCGCACCTACGCCCAGCGAGAAGAAGCCTGCGCATTCCGGGGCGGCATCCAGCAGGATCATCCGCACATCCTCACGGGTGGAGAGCCCTTCAATGGCCCTCACCATTTCCCGGAGCATCCCGATGTTCATGATGTTTTGCTTGGGGCGATTCAGGGTGAGGTGCGCGACAATCCCCGTGGCATCCCAGCGAATAAATTTGAAATCCTTCTTTTCTTCCTTGTCGTCCGCCGCTTGCCCAGTGGTTTGTGGAGTGGGATCGTCCGGCATGGCTCCTCCCTCGACGGGATGGTCGAGATATTCGAACACTTCTATTTCAGTTTATTGCCACATTTGCCGCAATAATCGAACCTTTCCGGAATGCCCTTGGCCCCGCAGTTCTCGCACTTCCTCGTGGGGGCGCCCCAGAGGAACTCACTGGATTTTCCCGCCGCCGCAAGTTCGCGAAGGTTCTTGGTGTCAGCCGGCCGCTTCTCGATGAAGGCCTGGATACCCTCGTAAGGCTCCCTGGAAGTGGAATGAACGGTCAACCAATCCTGTGCATGGCCAGTTGTAAGTGTCCACGCCAAGTCTTTCCAGGTGTCCAATTGCTGACGCGTGTAACGCGTGCATTCGGGGAATTTCTGGATCAACCTCTTGGCCAACGCGTTCACAGCTTTGTCGAGCTGCTTCAGCGGGACGACCTGATTCACCAGACCCCAACCGAGCGCCTGATCAGCGGTGACCTCGTCGCAAGTGAGAAGCATCTCGCGCGCTCGCCGCTCGCCGACGACCAGCGGCAGCCATTGGGTCGCTCCCCAGGCATCGACCAGCCCCACGCGTGTCCCCACCTGCATGAAGCGCACATGGTCCGCCGCAACGGCCAAGTCGGCAGCCAGATTCCAATCGTTTCCTCCGCCCGCCACCACGCCGTTCAGGCGGGCGATGGTGGGCTTGCCAAGATGACGAAATAGATTGAGGGCCTCCGAAAGCACTCCCTGATACTTCCAGTAATTCCGTGGACGGCTGAGGAATTCCCTGGAAAACTCCTCGGCGTCGCCGCCGGCACAAAAAGCCTTGTCGCCCGCTCCTGTAAGCACCACCACTCCCACGGAATCGTCCCACGCAGTATCGCGGAAGGCTTCCGTCATCTCGCGCAGCGTGTCGGAGGAGTAAGCGTTATAGACTTCCGGACGGTTCAAGGTGACGCGCGCGATGCCATCCTGCTTCTCGTAAAGGATGTCGGCAAAGTGGAAACGCGATGTCGCCTGTCCGCTGTACTCCATCGGTGAATCAACTTCCTTTCTTGCCTGCGTTGTGAAGTCTACCGCGTGCGCCAGCTCCCGGCAAACAGCGTCACGCGGCTTCGACCTCGAGCGCCATCCCCATGCCGCCGGACACGCACAGCGTCGCCACCCCGCGTCGCGCTCCCCGCTTCCGCATTTCGTGCAGCAATGTTACGGTGATGCGAGCCCCCGTGCAGCCGATGGGATGTCCAAGGGCAATCGCCCCGCCATTCACATTCAGGCGGGTGCGATCGAAATGCAACTCGCGATCGCAGGCCAATACTTGTGCCGCGAAAGCTTCGTTCAGCTCGATCAGCTCGTAGTCTTCGAGCCGGCGTCCCGTTTTGTACTGCAGTTTCTGAACCGCAGGAACCGGGCCGATCCCCATGATGCGCGGATCAACCCCTGCCGTAGCATAGTCCACAATGCGCGCCAGCGGCCTGCGCGTTGCCCGTTTGGCCTTCTCGGCGGAGACGAGAACCAGCGCGGCGGCGGCGTCCGTGATTCCGGAGGAGTTCCCGGCGGTGATCGTGCCGGACCCGGAGAAGACCGGCGGCAACTTGGCCAGCGCCTCCGCCGTCGTATCCCGACGCGCGTGTTCATCCTCAGCGAAGAAGCGTTCGCCTTTTTTTTCCTGGACCTTGACCGGGACGATCTCATCCTTGAACCGACCGGACCTGATCGCACGCTGCGCGCCTTGCTGGCTCGAGAGCGCATAGGCGTCCTGTTCCTGGCGTGAGATCTTGTATCGTTCAGCAAGCAGCTCGGCCGTTTCTCCCATAATCAACTTTGCAAGTGGGCAGAAGAATCCATCCTGATACATGCCGTCAGTAAGCTTCTGATGACCAAGCCGCGTGCCCCAGCGCGCTCCCTCAACGAAGAACGGAACGCGACTCATCGCCTCGACGCCCCCCACCAAAACCACTTCAGCGTTACCGAGGACGATTTCCTGAAACCCCAGAACAATCGCCTTCATCCCCGAGGCGCACGCCTTGTTCACCGTGTACGCCGGCATGCTTTCTGGAATCCCTGCGCGCACGGAGATTTGCCGGGCGGGGTTGGGCCCGTTCCCGGCTTGGCGCGCGTGGCCGAAGATGGTTTCCTCGACTTCCGTGGGTGCGACGCCAGCTTGCTCGAGCGCAGCCTCCGCGGCAAGTACGCCCAGGTCAGGGGCGCTGAAATCGCGCAGCGACCCGCCAAACTTCCCGATCGGGGTCCGCACGGCACTGAGAATGAAAACTCCTCTCATAGTGAGTGTTGATGCTATCACACCCAATTCGCCGGTGGGTAGAGAGCAACGGCCCATGCCCTCTCCCGGTTTTGGGCGAGCGTCCGGCAGATTCCCTGGGAAAACTGGATGTGGCCAGAGCTGCAGCCCCATCGCATTTGACAAACCTGCGCTATGATAGGGGCGGGAGGAACCTTGATGAGTCGCAACAAGTACTGGCTTCCGATGCTGGTTCTCCTGTTGTTCGGCTGCGCCCGAATGGATTCTACCGAGCCCATCTATGACGAGAAGGCAGACGCGCATCGCGAGATCTCTGCGGCGATGGCGAATGCCGAGAAGGCCAAGAAGAATATCGTGCTCATCTTCGGCGCAAACTGGTGACCGGACTGCTATGCGCTGGATGCGCAGATGCATAAAGCTGAGCTGGCTTCCCTCCTCGAGCGGAACTTTGTCATCGCGAAGATTGATCTCGGGCGCGAGGATAAGAACCTGGATTTAGCCGAGCAGTACCACGTCCCCATCAAACACGGAATCCCTGCCCTCGCTGTCCTCGATTCAGGGGGACATCTCCTCTATGCGATGGACCAGGGCCAATTCGCAGACGCTCGTCACATGACCTATGAGAGCATCAAAGCGTTCTTCGAGCAGTGGAAACCAAAAAATTGAATTGCTGCGCGTAATCCGGCTGGCGCAAACCCCTGGTTCTTGAGGTCCGCGAGGTTCCAAAAGGCACAGCGCGTTAGTGAGGCTGAACGTCGAAGGTTGAGAGTTGAGAGGAGGGAAAATCGGCTTTCGACTTTCAACCGTTGACTATTCTTCCCAGCCTTCTCACCACCCGCCGCGGCCGAAGGTCTGCCGATCCTAATGGCGGACGGGTTCCCATCGCGAGCTAAAAGAGCAGTCCTCACTTGTCAGTTTTCAGAAGGGGAGCCTGGCGCCATCCGCGCTCGTGCAGAGCCCGCGTGGACTGTAGCCGGTTGCCGCGGGCCAATCCGGTCAAGGATACAAGCCGCGGACTGGAAGAGGCGGAACCGCGCCACGCACTCGCTTGCCGTCAGAGCATATGAGCGGAATGCAAGGCGATGGCCACGCCTCCCACGATGAGCGCTGCGCCGAGTAGGACCAGGAGGAAGGCCCGGAAGCGGAGACTCTTCTCGATCTGCTTTTCGGATTTGGTGGTAATCAGGAAAGTTTTTTCGTTCTCGCCTCTCTTGATGAGGTTGCGGTCGTTCTCATCGGCCGGGCTCGGGTTCTCCGTGCAGGTCCCTAGCACGTTGCACGCACGGCCGGCCACCAGGCAAGTTTCCGTGAGGCGATAGGTGTGGGCCCCAAAATCCATGCTGATGCCGCCCGCGCCGACCGAAACTCCCAGCGCCTGGATCTTCTGGGCCACGGCCAGCGCCTTATCCATCGCTTTGGCTCCGGGCACGGACGAAGACTGCAGCGCGGCCCGCGCTGAGCTGGACTGCCCCGTCAGGTAGGCCCGCAAATGCTCATCGGTCGGAGCCGGCACGCCCAGCGATTCGTCGAAAGAGCGCGAACTGCGGCCCACCGACAATAGCGCTTTTGGCCTGAGTTCCCCCATGAACGTGCGCGGCACGTCGAACTCCGCGTTTTGAGGATTTACCAGAATCTTTCCGGACTCATCCTCCAGGTAGAACGGGGATTCCACCTTTTCGGTACTGGTGGTCTCCCACTCTTCTCGGTTGTCTCTTTTGACCCGCTTCTCCACTTTAACTTCGTAGTAATAACACGACACGCGCGTTAAGGGACTGGTTAACGGGGCGCCACCCGTACTCTTTCCCTGCACGTGCACCAGTCCCATGGGGACGCTGCGAACGGGGATCTGGGGCGTGTCCGCCATGATCCGATACTCGCGGTAGCTGCGGAAGCCCACAATGAAGAGGACCACTCCGACCAGGAAGACAAGCGCCGGGAAGATGGGAGAAACGTGACCGCTGGAGGTCGCGAAGGTCAGCAACATCATGCACATGGGTTATACCCCTTTGCCGCGCGCTTCGGCGGCGCATTGCAGAAACTTGTTTGGGCACGTATCCTACTCTCGCGAGAACTCATTGTCTAGACGCGTTGTGGGCTTCCTGGGCGAGAGCTGCGCCTGCGTCACTACAGGCGTTCACCGGCGCGCCGGCACCTAATGTCGTGCGTTCGGCGCGTCGTCTGGCCATGCTGCGGTTCGGCAGGTCGGCGATTCCCTGAAGGAACCTATCTCGGTCCCCCGCGCACAGCAAGCACCGCAGTAAGCACGCGATTCTATTCACGGCCTTGCTGCCCGCGTGCGGCGTGTCCGGCCTGCACCGGCATGGCGGGGGTATCGTGGGGCCGGCGCCCCGACTTCGCCGGGGCAAGTTGTCCCGGCCTTGGCGAAGGCCCCTTCGACTTATCGCTCAGGACGGTGAACAAAGCCGACCCGAAACCTTGGCCCTAGGGCGTGGTGGTCGAAGGTGGGGTGTGGCTCGTGTGCGGGCTGGGCGCCTGCCCGTTCTCGCTCGGGGCTGTGGCCTCGGTCTTCGGCGTTGTGGGAGCGGGCGGCGCGGCATCTTCCTCTTCTTCTCTCACCTCATGCTCAGGTGCGCGGCCGGTCACGACGGTCCACTTGAGCGGGTAGACCTCCGGGTCAAAGACGACCGCGTAGAAGTGCCAGATGAGGATGGAGAAGGTCGCCAGGATGGCCTCGTAAAAGTGCACCGCCGTGGTCACGTCCAGGACGGACATTGAGTAAGGCAGGTAGGCCAGAACCCAGTCGTGGGCCCAAAGCAGGACGCCGGTGAAAGCCATCACCGCCGTGCCCCACACTAGCGCCCAGTACTCGGCCTTTTCGATGTAGTTGAAGCGCGCGTAGCGTGGCGGGTTCGGCCTATGACCGAGGTTATAGCTCGCCGTGTGCACCGCCTCGCGCACGTCGCGGATCTTGGGGAGCATGTCCTTGACCCAGCGGCGCCCGTCGCGGCTGGTGAACAGGTAAATCAGGTGGTAGACCGACGCCCCGATCAGCACCACCCCGGCAATGCGGTGCAGCCAGCCGCGCAGCGGGAAGTCCTTCTCCCAGCGCACGATAGGCTCCGCCCAAAACCAATGAGGATATTTCAGCGCGAAACCGGTGATGACCAGGACAATGAAACTTACCAGCAGCAGCACGTGCTGCGCGCGCTCGTTCAAGGTCAGGCGCATCTGCCCGTGCCCTTGCCGGTTTTGCGCGATCGCGCGGCGCGCCTTCCGCCACCAGTCCAGCAGGTTATGTAACAGCATGAATCCCACGATCGTGGGGATGGCCAGCAGGTAGAAGGCTTTCACGAAATCCAGCACTCGCCCGCCGGCCGTGGAGGTGGGAAGCGTGTGCACTAAACCGATGGCGAAGCGCTGCCCGGCGTCCGGGTGGCACTTTCCGCAGGTCTTTCCCAGGCTGGCTTTGTTGACGGTCGAGCGAGGATCGCTGGAGGGAAAGATGTTGTGCACGCCATGGCAACTGGCGCAATTGGCGACCGTCTGCTGGCCGGCGCGCGAAGCCAGGCCGTGATAGCTGTCGTCATAAGTGGGGACGCGCGCCCCCAGCACGTTGAAGCGCGCCATCAACTGGGTGTCGGCGTGGCAGCGCGAGCAGGTGACCTGCGAAACGTTCGCCAGATAAACCGGCGACTGCGGATTCCCCGGCGCCAGGATGCGGTGCTCGCCGTGGCAGTCCGTGCAGGTGGCGGCCTGCAGCGCGCCCGCCGCCACCGCCTGCCCGTGAATGCTTTCCCGATAGACACCGTAGACATTGCTGTGGCACTTGCCGCACGTGGAGGCCACGTTCTGCTTCCAGATCTTCGAGTGAGGATCCGAGGACGGAAGAATGTCGTGAACCCCGTGGCAGTCGTTGCACGCCGCCGCGTGCAGGTTGCCTTGCTGGATGGCGCGACCGTGTACGCTTTGCCGGTAGGCCTCCACCGGGAGCGCTACCGTGAACAGGTACTTCGCGGCCAGCGCGGGGTTGGAATGGCAACGGCCGCATGTGTCGGGGAGGTTGACCTTGTTCACCGGCGATCGGGCGTCAGCGGCCGCGACCACCTGGTGCGTCGGACCGTGGCAGCTCTGGCAGGTTGGAGCATCCCCGTTCAGATGAGCCTGCGCGCGGCCGTGAATGCTCGCCTTGTATTCGTTCACTTCCGTGGTGTGGCAGGTAGCGCAAAACTCGGCGCCGCGCGCGGCAGGCACCTCCACTTCATGCGTGCCGTGGCAGGTGATGCAAGTAGAGCTGTCCTGGGGGTCGCCCAGCATCGCGTGCGCGCTGGCGCGGAGCTTCGCCGCGACGTCGTCGTGGCAGGTGAGGCACGAAGCCGCCGCCGTCTGCGCCGTGTGCCCGGACTTGGCCGCGCCGGGGTGGCAGTCCACACAACGAAAATCCTTGTGAACGCTCTGCGCCAGGGCGTTGGGTTTTACCGCGATGGCTTTACCCTTCGAGTTCACCAAGCCCGTGGCAGGCCCATGACAGGCAAGGCAGTCATCCGCAGCGTGGAGAGCGGGCGCCCCGAGCGAGAAAACCACCATGAGCCCAAGCAGGACATTGAATCCGAAACCCTCCCGCCTTCGTGTCCGCAAGCCTTGCGCCGGTTCAAGACCGCGCCGCAGGTTCACCATGGTTCTCTTTGAAAGCCCGAATTGGGGCAAATTGCGCATGTTTCCCGCCGGTTAGGGACACTTTCAAACTCCCCAAGCGGTTTCCTATTGCCTCGATGGCGGGTGTTGCAGTTCTCATGCCGCAAAAGTCAACTATTTCAACATTCATGGAGCGACAAGAAGGCCGGTTCTCGTTTCCGAGAGTGACAAATCTCCCGTGGCGCGGGTTTGGTCAATGGGGCTGTCAGCGGAAGCGGCGGAAAAGAAGTTCTGCACTTCAAGCTTTCAACTTTCGACTCCTCAACTGCCCCTACTGGGTGACTTGGAAACTGAAAGCCGTGTCCGGGCCGATCTTGCTCCCGGCCGGAGGTGACTGTGTGAGGATGATCCCCGTGGACCCACCATCGGTGGTGACGGGTGTCACTTGCTCAACCTTGAAGCCGTTCTTTTCCAGAACGCGACGGACTTGGGCAAGGGGCTGGCCGATGAATTGGGGGCAAAGGAAGGCCGGGGGAGTCTCTCCTCCGGAGATCAGCAGATTAACCGCCGGCCTGCGCACCTCCGCCGCTGCGGGAGGTGGGTCCTGGGCCAGCACTTGGTTGGGGTCGCCCGGCCAGTAGACGACCGCCACGTCGCCCACCGTCAGTCCCCGATCAATCGCCGTGATCCGGGCCGCGCGCACGCTGGCGCCCACCAGGTTGGGCACGGCCACTTGCGGAGGTCCCAAGCTGACCAGCACGTGCACGTGCTGCCCGATCTTCAGGCGTGTGCCGGGCGGCGGCATTTGCTGGGCGATCTGATTTGCCGCGTATTGCGTGCTGTAGAGCTTGTCCTCAACCAGGAGCTCCAGTCCCAGGCCGGAGGTGACGCGCTGCGCCGACTCGAGAGAAGTCCCCACGAGGTTGGGCATGCTCTCCTGACGGCCATGAATGGTCAGCCGGATGGTGGTGATGGCGGTGAGCAAGGCCACAGCTACCAGCACCGTGAACAGCAGGAACAGCCGGAATAGACTCCGCAGGCGGTCACGCACACTCATGTTGAGAGGAATTCTATCACGGCGTAGCGTCGAACGTGGTCTTGTAGTAGTACCGGGTGGCTGATTTCGGCTCGTCACTCGTCACGGGTCATGGTTCTTAGCCCCCTTGTCTTGACAGCGGGTAGCTTTGTCTTGGACAAGCCTAGTGATGCATGGCGAACCAAAACACTACCCGGCGCAACATTTTGCTTGACAAAAAAGATGAAGCCTACTAGATATTGTAGTCACAGCGCGTCCGACCACAAACGGTGGTCTCTCGCGCAGACTCCAAGACTTCAACAAAAGGAGGGGAGAATAGATATGGCAGCAAAAAAGGCAAAGAAAAAGAAGAGATAAGGACTGAAACCGTTACAGGTTTCCTCCTTTCCCCAGGCCCGCTCCCCCAAGCGGGCCTTTTTTGTACCTCTCGCGGCCCACGCTCGTAAGAAGCGAACGCACAATCTGCTTTTGGGGCAAGTCGACGTCACGGCGATTCCCCATCGCCACCCGTAGCGGCGCCTTTATCCGTCAAAATGGCGGCATATAGGCGGCGCTGCAGTGACTGCCGCGGTGGGCTCTTCAGAATGACCACCCTCCGGAGCTTTTCAGCACGACTGTTACGTGAAGCTGACTTTCACATCCTCGCGATCCGCTTCCGCAACCTGGAAGAGCGGGTGGGGCTGGAGCCGCATGAAGCCGGCCACAAAGTTGGCTGGAATCTGGGCAATGCGGATGTTGAACACGTTGACGTCCTCGTTAAAGCGGCTGCGTTGTCCGGCAATCTTCTCCTCAAGTTCCGTGATGCGGCCTTGCAGTTGCATGAAATTCGTATTGGCCTTGAGGTCCGGGTACTTCTCCGCCACGGCAAACAAGGTTTTGAGCGCCCCGCTGACCATGTTATCCGCCTGAGTCTTCTCGGCGGGGGTGGTGGCGCGCATGTAGGCGGTGCGGGCTTCCGTCACAGCCTGCAGGGTCTTTTGTTCGTACTGCATGTACCCTTTGCAGGTGTCGATGAGCTTCGGCAGTTCGTCGTGCCGCTGCTTGAGCAGGACGTCAATGTTGGAGAACGAGCGATCGATGTCGTTCTTGAGCGTGACCAGGCTGTTGTAGATGCCGACGAAATATGAAATCAATCCGATGACGATGATGACCAAAATCACCAGAACGGCGAGGGTCAGCACGCTTCCCAGACCGATCATTGCGAGCATCATATCCGGCTCCTTTGGGGCGAAGACTTGAAGGGGGGCAAGCCCCTGGTTCGGCGTCTCGCCCGTACGGGCTTAGCCCGCATTTCTCACGGAAGAATTGAAAAAGGCTGTCTCTTTCTGGCATAAGTATTGTTGCGAGAAAGACTTCTGCCGAAGAAGGAGGACAGCCTTTTGCTTACACAGTGTAACCAAGAATCCTTCCA
>Ga0208192_1000649_pt1 | contig 26620 bp, 23 predicted proteins | sample June2015DPH_13_1_2_FD_184711 | JGI IMG/M metagenome (GOLD analysis project Ga0208192, IMG submission 184711) | Peatland microbial communities from SPRUCE experiment site at the Marcell Experimental Forest, Minnesota, USA - June2015DPH_13_150... | ecosystem: Environmental > Terrestrial > Soil >... | reverse complement strand
CTCGAAGAAGAGCTTGGAAGTCCCGTAAGGGTTCACGGGCTGCCGCGGGGTGTCTTCGGTGATGGGCACCTTCTCGGGCACTCCGTAGACTGCACACGTCGAGGAAAAAATGAACTTCCGGACTCCAGCATCCAACGCGGTATTCAACAGCGTGAGTCCACCTTCGGCGTTGTTTTGGAAATAGATCCGCGGGCTCTGGACGGATTCACCGACCTGGGAATGAGCGGCAAAATGCATAACGGCGTCCACGCCCTTCATGACCTGGGTCAGCCGCTTGTGATCCGCAATATCCGCCACCACCAACTCGAAACCCTCGACCAGGAAGTCGTGCCCGCGAGACAAGTTGTCGTAGATAACAACCTCATATCCGTGACGCCGCAGGGTTCGCGCCGCATGGCTTCCTATGTATCCCGCTCCACCCACTACCAGAATCACCAAGACGTTTCCTCTCCGTTACCGGTTGTTACCATTCTCCGGCTTCCTTCATTCGGTTCGCAACCGGGGTTCGCAAGAATCTCGCGATGGGCTGCCAGGTTCGTCCTGAAACCGGATTGACGAGCGTGGTGGATATCGAGCGTACGCCCGTTCAATGCTGCTTTTGAAAATTCGATTGGAAGACCCTCGGCGGGAAACTGCTAATCGCCGTCGCCCACAGCCACGGGCTTGGCATTCAGCCGCCGCAGCAGCGGGCTATTCTGCGACATGAACTCAATGTGACCACACTTGGGGCACTCCAAAACAACATTGCCCGCGGCAGTACCGTATGGCAGAAACGTAAGCCGGGTGAAGACGTAGCTATCGAGTTCGTTATGGCAACGAAGGCATTGCACTCCGCCCGCGCGGGCCGCAGGCTTCTTCTCCGTCTGCGAAGATGTAGATTGGCTGTTCTTTTCGACCATCGTTTTTTCGACACTCATACGACTCTTCCCATCCAGAGACTCTATCGCAGGATAGCCCAGCTTAGCCAGAGTATTGCCCGCACACTGTTGCACAAGTTGAGACTGCTCTTCGGCGAACACTTCCCCGCCAGCCTCCAGCCGCAAATTCGGGAAAGGGTTCAGGACCTTAGCTCGGAGGAAGAGTGAATCTTAGCGTAATCTTGGTCTCCATCTCCACCGCGCGGCCGTTCACCATCTGCGGCTTGAATCGCCATTGACGCACTGCTGCAATGGCTGCTTCTCCCAGAAGTGGGTCCCCGCCCACCAGTTTGACGTCCTGCACTGCGCCCTCGCGATCCATGTGCACGTCAAGCAGAACTGGTCCCTGAACGTGCTGCATCCGCGCCTGCTCCGGATATTCCGGTTCCACGCGATGCACCAGGATGCCCTCCGCTGCATCGGCCGACAACTCGATGAGTCCCGCCGGCTGCAGCGGCCGCTCCGCCGTTCCTCCATTCTCTGTCGAACTCGCAGTAGCGTCGACTTCCGCGGGCGGAACCCGGAAAATTTCTTTGCCGTTCTCATAAACCCGCAAGCCGCCTTCGGGAACGCGGGCATTCTCCGCTCGGGACTCGGCTTGCGCGTTTGCAGATTTTTTCCCCGCAGGTGGGGCTTCCACCGCAGGGCTTACATTCGTCTCTTTGTTGGGGGCAGCTGTCAGCGTCGCGGAGGATAGAGCCGTCGCCGCGCGGGAAGCACTGGGGTGGCCCCTGGCTTTCAGCCATCCCAAACGCATCCCAAAACCCGCTCCCATCAGGATCGCGACGCAGAGGAGTATCGCGCCCATCACCCCCGTAAGCCAATCGAACCCCTGCGCAGGACGGGCTTCTGTTTCATCGCGGTGGTTCTGTGCCGGCAGCAAAAAGCTTGGGCTATAGCCAGCCGCTGATGCAGATGCCATCTCTGTCTTCAACGGTTCCTCAATATTTTCCGCCGCGTCCGGTTGCGACGTACCGACGATTAAATTCGTGCGACCAAGTCCGAACGCGACCGACGAAGACTGGCGCGATTGAACATTCTTGAGGATGCGCTCGGCCAATATTTCAAGCGTCCGCAGATCACGATCGCCAAATGCATGCGGCCGCGATGAAAAAATCTCGAAAATGCCGATCAGTTCCTCATCGCGCAAGAGTGGCAGCACGACCACGGACCGCACTCCCAGCTGCCGCGAAGTCTCAGAGTCGCCGCTGGGATCGCTCAAAGCATCGTCAAAGCACTGAATCTGCCGGGTGCGCGCGCATGCCCCCGCGAGGCCCGAATTCATATTTAGCCGAGTGCCTAACTCTGGAGCGCTGCCTCCGGTGCTGGCACGGCAAATCATCTCTTCGCCGTGGGCCAGCGCAATCGCCGCCCCGGTCGCACCGGTAGCGAGGCAAGCTTGTTCTACGATCTCATTGAGCACAATATCCAGCGCCAACTCCCCCGAAACGTCTGCCGGCATGTTGCCGCCCCCGGGTGCCGCGAACTTCGCGGCCAACTCGGCAAAATCAAATTCCCGCCTCGCAGCTTCTAAGTTATCAGCCTTGGAGGGACCTGCCGTGGACGGCGCCGCTTCCGGCGGCTCTGTCGCAGACGGGACAACATCAGATGCAACGGGCTTTGTAGAATCAGGCCGCCACATGGGGTGATGAGTCATAGGGAGGTGCACTTTTACAGAAGATCAACTTCTGTAGCGGAGTTTCCCCCTAAAGCGCAACCTTGTCAATATGGAAGGACGGAACCTCAGCGGAACTCTGTTTACTCCATGCGAGACCCTAGTTCTTGTAGCCGCGTCTCGAATACACTCCCTCTCTCCCCCTGCGTCCCAAAATGGCGAAATAGAACATAAAACCTGCGCGTTAGAGTTTTTTGGGTCCTCCCCATCGTGCAGGAAATGCTAGAATCAGCCAATACTTGGGGCCGATTTGCATTGCTCCAGTCGCATTCTCCCCTTGGTTTCTCCGTGAGACATCTAAGAACGTTCGAGGATCTTCTCCAAGGAGTTTGAACATGCGCGTCGCTGTCGTTGGTTCCGGATACGTGGGGTTGGTTGCAGGCGCCTGCTTCGCCGACCTCGGCCACGACGTTATTCTGGTGGATAATGATGAGAGCAAATTGGCTGCCCTCAAGAACGGCCAAGTTCCCATCCACGAAAATTATCTGCCCGAATTGCTGAGCCGCCATCGCGGCCAGCGGCTCACTTTTTCTGGCGACCTGCGCGAAGCTGTCGGCGCCAGCGCGGCCATTTTTATCGCCGTAGGCACGCCGCCCACCGAGCGGGGTGAAGCCGATCTCTCTTACGTCGAATCGGTGGCCCGCGAAATCACCGGCGCCGTTGACCACTACAAAGTCATTGTCGAGAAGAGCACTGTTCCGGTCTATACGAGCGAGTGGATCCGCAAGATCATCCTGCGCAACGGCGCCGACCCCGACTCTTTCGACGTTGCCTCCAATCCTGAATTCCTGCGCGAAGGCACCGCCGTCACCGACTTCCTTTTCCCCGATCGCATTGTCGTCGGCTGCGACAATGACCGCTGCGCCAACGTTCTCCGCCAAGTCTATGCACCGCTCACCAGCGGCAGCTATTACGAACGCACTGACGCCATCCCACAACCCGACCGCAGTACCATTCCCGCTCCCATCATCGTGACCAGCACCAAGAGCGCGGAACTCATCAAGCACGCCTCCAACGCATTCCTTGCCATGAAGATTTCCTTCATCAACGCGGTCGCGTCCATGTGCGAGTCCGTCGGAGCCAACGTAAATCAAGTCTGCCACGGCATCGGCACCGACTCCCGTATCGGACCGCGCTTCTTGAATCCCGGCATCGGCTACGGCGGCTCCTGCTTCCCGAAAGATGTCATGGCCTTCCGCGCTGTGGCCCGCGAATGCGGCTATGATTTCCGCCTGCTCGACGAAGTCATGCGCATCAATGAAGACCAGCGCGACCGCTTCCTGCGCAAAGTCCGTAGCGCCCTATGGACGCTTCGCGGCAAGCACGTCGGCGTCCTCGGCCTTGCCTTCAAAGGCGGCACTGACGACATTCGCGAATCCCCTGCGATACTCATTGTGCAGGCGCTTTTGCAGGAAGGCTGCAACGTCACTGCCTTCGACCCAGCCGCCATGGAACGCACACAGGAAATGATGACCTCCGGCCTCAAGTTCGCCAACTCCGCCTACGAAGCAGCGACTGGCGCCGACGCGCTTCTCATCCTCACCGAGTGGGAAGAGTTTGCCAACCTCGATCTTCAACGCCTCAATCAGGAACTCAAATATCCCATCGTGATCGACGGCCGCAACCTGTATGATCCCGAAGTGATGGCAGCTAACGGTTTCACCTATTACAGCGTCGGACGCGCGGCCGCGCATCCAGACGGCGTTCCCGCCGCCGCGATGAAGAACACCGCGAAAAAAGCATGAGCCAACAACGCGCCCTGGTGACCGGTGGTGCCGGTTTCCTCGGATCTCATCTCTGCGATGCTCTGCTCCGCGAAAGCTGGAGCGTAGTTGTCGTCGACAACCTGCTCACCGGCCGCCGCTCCAACCTCGCTCATCTAATAAACAACGAGCCTCGTTTCGAGTTTGTAGAAAAAGACATCTGCGAACCCTTCGACGTCGGCAAGATCGACTACGTCTTCCACTTCGCCAGCCCCGCCAGCCCAGTGGATTACACCATCCACGGCATCCCCACGCTGAAAGTCGGATCGCTCGGAACTTTTCACGCCCTCGACGTTGCCTACAAATACGGCGCCAAGTATCTCGTGTCATCTACCTCAGAGTGCTACGGCGATCCGCTCGAGCATCCCCAGAAAGAAACATACTGGGGCAACGTGAATTCTATCGGCCCGCGCTCGGTCTACGACGAAGCCAAGCGCTTCACCGAAGCCGTCTCCATGGCCTATCACCGCTATCACAAAGTGGACACGCGCATTGTTCGCATCTTCAACACCTATGGCCCGCGCATGCAGCTCAATGACGGCCGTGTCGTTCCCAACTTTATGAAGCAGGCTCTGCGCGGCGAGGACCTCACCGTCTACGGCGATGGCAGCCAGACTCGCAGCTTTTGCTATGTCAGCGACGAGATCGACGGCTTCATTCGCCTCGCGAAATCCTCGGAACATTTGCCGGTCAACATCGGCAACCCGAACGAGTTCACCATCCTCGAATGCGCGCAGCACGTAATCAAAGTGACGGGATCGAAAAGCAGAATCAGCTACGAACCCCTGCCCCAGGACGATCCCAAACAGCGCCGTCCCGACATTACCAAGGCCCGCCAACTGCTCGGCTGGGAGCCAAAGATTGATTTGGAAACAGGCCTGCGAATGTCGCTGGATTATTTCAGGAAGGCCGTTGCGGAAGAAACCACCACCACGCCCTGACTACTCGCTGCTCTGTGCCGCAGCCGCAACAAAATCAATCAACTGCTGCACGCCGTGCCGTTCATCCTTGGTGTTCAGATGAAACGAGACTCCCATCCCGTAGCCAGGATGCGAGGATTTCACGTCACCGCTTAACCGCAACTTCATCTCATGTGTGCGTACGACAATTTCCACCGCCGACCCCGCTGCGAAAGCCAGCGGCATCTCGAGATAACATCCCCCGGGACTCAGATCGCTCAGATGGCAGTAGTTCCGCACCGAGCTTCCCTTCTGGTAAACCTCCGCCCCCAGACGGCACGCATATCGTGTTTGACCACGGCGGTTGCTCGGCTCACTACGCAGCCGGGCCGCTGCTTCTCCATCGCTGGTCTTGCTTATTACATCCTGCTTCTTCCCGCGCGCATTAGTTAACGCCCCGTCGTCACTCGGCCGGATAGAGTGCTCCACCTGCACATCCTCTGAAGCCAATTGCTGCCTCGTCGCGTCTGCCAGATTCATCTGCAACCATTCCCGCAGAACCCGCCGCGAAGCTTGCGGCACATCCACAAACTGGATTCCCGCGCGTCCATTCCAATCCTGCCACACCACTTGACCTGACAGCCGCACGTTCGCCGTTTGTCCCGGCAGTTGAAACTGAAAATAAACTTTGCAGGTCGGCGGCAATTTCTTGCCAAAGTTCACCGCCATGCCATCTTCCGCCAGATCCACCAGCGTTGCTCTCGCCTGTTCCACGCCCGCGTAGTCGATAGTCGCATGCGTATGCACCGCGGCGCGTGCCTTGCGGCGCTTATCCCGGTACAACACACTCTGTGCTGCCCGCAAGCTGCTCAACGCCCTGTCATAAGACACCGGCTTGTACAGCACGAAGTTTACCCCAAGAGAAAACATCTCCCGAATGTTCTCCTGCCCCGCCACGATAGCTACCGCCAGGGTGGAATCGTTCAAACGCGATGAGCGGCTCTCGTGCAATAAGGAAGTGACGTCCGCCTGCGTTTCACAATCGAGAATGATCAGGTCAAAGCGTTCCTGCGCCAGCCTCACGGCCGCACGCACTGCGTCTTTACACAACTCTACCTGAACGCCAAGCTCTTCCAGGACGCGGCTCAGCACTTCTACTGAAGCCTCGTCGACGCAAACCAGGAGTGATGAGAGAGTCATACCTGCAAGCATCCTAGGATCACCGCAGTTCGTCCGGCAAGTTACCGGAGTCATCCCCGCCGCCCCGCCTTTCGTTAAACCTTCCCGTAACTCCACTGGACTCAATCAGGTGACCCCAGTCACCATGCGGATTACAAAAGACCAATGCTCCCGCGTTGCACCGTGGTGCTTTGACGCTGCCCCCTACCCTCCCTACGATGAAGAATGCCCGCACCTCCCCTGGTGCGTGACGGTCCCGTTGCCCGCATGAAGCACGGGCTTTGTGCTTAAGGCACTTAAGTACTAAGAATTCGACTGGCGCTTTTGCACGGCAAAGAACTTATGGCATCGACCAAAACAAGCGGTTACTCTCTGCTGGAGATGATAATCACTGTCAGCATTGCCCTCATTTTGTGTGCCGTCACCTTTATCGCCTTCCAACCTATACTGAATCAGGGCCACATCAACTCGGCCTACGATACCACCTTGATGGCCCTGCGTAATACCCGCAACCTGGCCATCACGCAGAGTCATGAGTATTACGTCAACTTTAACCCCGCGGGTTTTCCAGCCGGCACCATTCAGATTCAGTACCAGCCACCCACGGTTGGCGCTGGAGCGGCCCCGCCCCTGGAGCAAGTGACCACCTACTCCATCCCCTCAGATGTAAAGTTTGCCGTCCAGGCGGGATTCCCCGCTATTGCGCCGGATGGCTTCGGCGCTGGCGTCAATCCCATTGATTTCGGCCAAACCCTGGCCGGCGAACCTTTCCTTTACGTTGTTTTTATGCCCGACGGATCCTCGCAAGACAACCTCGGCAACTATAACAGCGGCGTGGTCTACCTGACACGCCCCGGCGACAACATCTACAACAGTTCGCGGGCCATTACCGTTTGGGGAGCAACCGGCAGAATCCGCGGATGGCGGCTGGCCCAGCAGGCCGGCGTCGCTACTTGGGTACAACAATGACGCAAGAAAACAAATCTGTCAGGAAGCATTCAACGCAGCGCGGTTTCACGCTGCTCGAAGTCATGATTGCGATCGTGGTCATGACCATCGGCCTGCTCGCAGTAATGGCAAGTTTTGCCACGGCCATCACCGCCACCGCTTCTGCGCAGGAAGACTTGATCGCCCGGCACAAGGCCCTCGATGCCATGGAAAGCATCTACACGGCCCGCAACAGCCAGCAACTTCCTTTCACATCGATCAACAACACTACCGCTAACCCTCCCGGAATCTTTACGCCCGGACCCCTGCCACTACTTTGCGCCGGCCCCGATGGTATCGTCGGCACGGCAGATGATGTGGCCTGCACCGCTCCAGACACGGGCGTCGCGTGCCCGGGCGGAGTGGAATGCCTGGTCCTCCCCGGCCCCGATGGCATCCTCGGCACCGCCGACGACGTCACCCAAAGCCTCAGCAACTTCACCCGCACCATCACCTTCAATCAAGTGCAGCTGCCCGCTAGCGAGGGTGGGGGACCGAACCCGAATCTTATCGCCGTTACCATCTCCGTGACCTACGTTAAACCTGGTTGGCCGGCACGCACCTATAGCGTGAATGGGCTGATCTCCAGCTACCACTAATCCGATGAAAACCATGAAGATGCCCATCGCAAACTCGCAACGTGGCTTCAGCCTTCTGGAATTGATGGTTGCCTCCAGCATCGGCCTGATCGTCATCCTGGCCATGACCAGCCTGTTCCGCACCGGTATGAACGCCACCTTCACTGTGACTCAGCGCGCCGAGACCCAGCAGAACATGCGCGCAGCCATCGAACTAATGACCAAGGACCTCAGCATGGCTGGCGCTGGTTTGCCTTCCGGTGGGTTGCAGTTGGCCACCGCGAACGGCAACTCCAAAGTCGCCTGCAACCAGACGGGCACCTGCTATGTTCCCGCTGACACCTACCCAAATGGCAATTACATGACCGGCATCCTGCCCGGCTTCGCCAATGGCGTAGAGAACGGCGCCGTCATCACCAGCGCCCCTGCGGCCGTGAACGACAGCGTTACTTCGATCTACTGCGACTACAATTTCCCGCTGAGCAACTTTTCTTTCACTTTTCCAAACACAACCACGGCCAACGTCGCCGTGGTGAATCCAGCCGTTACTCCAAATAATATCCTGGCGCCTGGTGGCCTCAACGTTGGCGACCTCATGCTGTTTTTGGTGAGCACTCCGGGCAACGGTAAAGGCAACCAAGGCACCAGTGCTGTTCAGACAGCCGCCGCAGTGGCCGAGATCACAGGCCTGCCTGCCGGGGGCGCCTCCATCGGTTTCGCCGCCGCCGACCCGCTCAATTTCAACCAGCCCTCGACCGCTGCCAACAGTCTGGCTAACGCTATCAACACCCCTGGCACTTTCGGCGCAGGCAACACCGTCACCGTCTGCCGCCTCTACGCCGTTACGTATTTCCTGGAAGTTCCTCCTGCCGGTGGCACGGTCCAGAAGCCGCGGCTGATGCGGCAAGTCAACGGCGGCAATGCCGTCCCGGTAGCCGATAACATCATCAACCTGCAATTCAGCTATGACGTGATTAATTCGCAGTTGGGGAACATGAGTGCGAATCAGTCCAATCCCGTTGCCGCTGGACTTTCTCTCGCCCTAATTCAAAAGGTCAACCTATGGGTCATGGGACAGGGTTTGCTTTCGGAAGGAAACAAGAACCAGAGCATGTATCTGGCGAGTTCCGTCAGCGCTCGCAACATGAGCTTCTGCAATTCGTATAGTGACAGCGCTACCGCTTGCCAATGATCAACTGGCGTATGTCCGGTTGTCTGCAGTTTGAGGGGGGAAAACATGGGCAGTAAGAGAAGACGAGATCAGCGAGGCTTCACGCTCATCGCGGCACTTTTGTTGACGCTGTTGTTGTCGGCCATGGCCGTCGGCCTGCTGTACACCGTGAACAATGAACAGCGCATGGGAGGAAACGACCTCGAAAGCAACCAGGCCTACTACGGCGCGGAGTCTGGCATCGAAAACCTGACTGCCCAACTTTCTCAGTTGTACCAGACCTCGCCGTCGCCGGATTCGGTCTCCCTTCAGGCTCTCGCCGGTGCCGCAAATTATCCCACCGCGGTTGCCGGATCAAACATCACAAACATGAACTATACCGAGTCCCTCACCTGGCCAGCTACCCTACCCAGCGGGCAGCCCTGTCCCAATGCTCCAAACCCGTGCGGCGCATGGGATATCGTCGGCTCCGGCTCAAACCAAGGCATGGTCGCGTCTCTCATCCCCTTTACCCTGCAAGTAACTGCCACTCGCCAGTCGAGTGCCGGCCAGATCGGCTCGACCGCCGCACTGGCAGCCAGTGGCGCATCCGTCAATCTCACGCGCACCGTTGAGGTTGCTCTGCTTCCCGCCTTCGAGTTCGGCGTCTTTTGCGCCGGCGACTGCGACTATTTCGCCGGTCCACCCTTTAATTTCGGCGGCCGGATCCATACCAACGGAAACCTGTTCCTCGCTTCAGGCAGCACCTTAACGTTTACCGACAAGGTTGCCGCCGTGGGCCAGATCATTCTGGATCAGCTCGAAAATGGTCACTCTACGGCCGCCGGTTACGGTGGCAGCGTTTACGCCCCCAATGCTGCTGGCGGCTGTCCGGCTGCGCCGTTAGCAGGCCCAGCAGCCAACTGCCCTCAGCTCACGGCTGGCAGTTGGTCCGGCGGCATTCCACCAGCTGGTGGCGCCAATGGCGGATGGACGGGCATCTCCACCGGCACGTTTCACAACTTCGTTATCAACGGACAGACCGGCGCAACCACGCTGCAGTTACCCTTCGTGAAGGCGTCTGTAGTGGGCCCGATTGACATCATTCGCAGGCCACAAGCCTCCGACAGCACGCTCTTGACCAATTCGCGGCTTTATAGCGAGGCTGAGATCCGCATCCTGCTGGCCGACGACATCTCTCAACTCCACCCGGAACGCGGCGCCACGTCGCTCGACGCAAACGACGTGCAAATTGGCGTGCCTGCGACCGCTTACGTCCAGCTGACGAATGCCGTCGGAGCGGCGGCTAACAAATACATGTACTACGCCATGGCCAATAACACGGGCAATTGGACAGTGCCGACCGGCTGCACGAGCCCATGGCCGCTGCTCGGCCAGGTTACTTGGAGCACACCCTGCAAAAGCGTATGGCTGCGCGTGGAATACCTCAACAATGTCACTAATAACTGGACTGGGGTCACACAAGAATGGCTGAAATATGGCTTCGGCCGCGTGTACGGTTTCTCCCCCAGCGTACCCTATACCGGCGTTGGCGCCCCTCCAGCAGGAGCAAACCAGATCAGCCCAGCCATCCTTATCCTCCAACAATTGCAGAGCGGTGTTGCCACCACGAGTGCATACGAAAACGACCAGACCGACACCAGCGGGACCGCATATAAGTGGATTCCGATCAACTTCTATGATTCGCGGGAAGGCGAGCCACGGGACACTCGCACGGGCGGCACGGCAACCAACGTCAGTCCCATCGGAGTGATGAACGCCGTTGAGTTGGATGTGGGCAACCTTTGGCTATGGCTTCAATCGAAGGCAGGAACCGCCTATGCTGGCGGCAGTGGCCATCTGGTGAACAACACCAACCAGAACGGCTACATCCTTTATTTCTCCGATCGTCGCGGCATGCAACCCGATCCCGATGCAAACCGAACCGGCTTCTATAACAACTTTGTTGGCATCTCAGGCCTGGAAGATGTCGTCAATTCCGGCTCCGCCGTCGGCGTCCCCGACAACGTACTGGAGCCGGCGGTTTACTACACCTACTCACCGGAAGACGTGGATGGGAACGGCGTTCTTGATACCTTTGGAGAAAAATACCTCGGCTCCGGGTTTGGCCTGAGTGGGGCGGCCATGTCCCAACCCTATTACATTCCGGGCACCACCAATGGGATCGCTGGGCCGACAACGGCTGCCTGGAATATGGTCACCGGTCCCCGCCACGTGCTGCGCCTGGTGGATGGCGGCATGGATGCGGCAGGCAATAGCTACTTGCCGCAGCCCATTGCTCCAGCGACCTCCGGGAACGGCTTCACGGTCGCTTCCGAAGAACCAGTGTACGTTTGGGGAAACTACAACAGCGGGCCTGCCGATCCCTTCTTTCCCAGTTTCGGCGCCAACGCCACAACCCCGCACTCCGCAGCCGCTATCATTGCGGACGCGGTCACTCTGGTCTCGCCGAGTTGGTTGGATAGCAACAGCTTCAACTCCCCATCCCTCATCGGCGGCAGGACGGCAAGCGACAGCTACTACCGCGTAGCCATCGCCGCTGGCAAGAGCATTCCCTTCCCACAACCGGCGTGGGGTGCGCAGGACTTCGGCACCGACGGTGGCCTGCACAACTTCCTCCGCTATCTGGAAGACCGCGGGACCTCCAGTGTCTATTACGCCGGATCACAGATCAGCATGTTCTATTCGCAATACGCCACAGGCAATTTCAAGTGCTGCAACTCCGTCTACGGCGCACCAACACGAAACTATTTCTTCGACACGCAATTCCTGAACCCGGCCAATCTGCCTCCCGGAACACCCATGTTCCAGGACGTAGTCAGTTTGGGCTTTCACCAGAACTTCACTCCGCAATAGGCTCACAACCAATGCAACACGGCCCCCGGTCCTGCTTCGCGGATCGGGGGTTTTCATTTTTTTATACTATTCCCTCAGCCTGCCCCTTTCCCTTACAGTCACCACGCTAGAATTCTTCGAGGATTCTACCCGTCATTTCGATGAGCGTACCTGCCCCATCCACGCCGCAACTCCAGACTCCGCAAACTGATCGCCAAGGACGCCGAATTTCATTCTGCCTCTGGACCATCTTCTCCCTCTGCGCCCTTTCCGCCATCGCCTTTTTCTTCATCCCCACCTTCATCATCCGTCCCTTCCGCTATCAGGCGCCGCGCGCCCTCTTCCTCGCCATGTCTCTGCGTCAGCGCGCGCCGTTAGGTACGCTGATCGCAGCTCTCACCTGTTTCGTCCTCGCCTTCGCTCTGTGGAGAACCGCCAGCCGCTGGCGCAAAGCTCTCCTCACGCTCACCCTGCTCGTGGTCACGTTCTCCGCCGTCGTGGCTCGCCTGAACTATTTCGAGTGGATGTTCCATCCCATCGCCGGCCCGCAATTCCTGGCGCAAGCGGACAGCAAGCTCGACCCCAAAGAAATGATCATGTCCGTCCGCCTCGGCGGCGACGCCCGCGCCTATCCCATCAGCCAGATGGCCTACCATCACATCCTCAACGATGTGGTCGGCGGCGTGCCGATCACGGTCACCTATTGAACACTTTGTCACACCGGTCTGGTGTGGACGCGAATCATCAACGGACGAGTGCTGCACTTTTATCTCGCCGGCATCAACAACCAGAACTTCCTCATGCGCGACCGCGAAACCGGAACATGGTGGCAGCAGATCACTGGCAAGGCCATCTACGGCCCGCTGCAAGGCGCAGCGCTCGACCTCGTCCTCAGCGACGAGCTCACCTTCGGCCAGTGGAGAACCGAATCCCCCTCTGGCCAGGTGCTCGCGCCGGTCGCCAAATACACGAAAGAATACGACAGCAACTGGGAACCCGACGTCGCCAAGCTCCCCGTCGTCATCAGCTTTCCCGGCACCGAACTGAAGTCGCGCGACGTCGTCATCGGACTCACCATCGACGGCGCCGCCCGCTCCTATCCCTGGGAAACTTTCGCCAAACAATCTCCCGTTCTCGATCGCGTCAACGGCACGCCGCTGCTGCTCGTCCTTGGCCCCGACGGAAAATCCTTCCGCGTCTTCCTCGCGCGCATCGATGGCCACGACGCTGAATTCTTTCTCCAGGCTAATTCCAGCGCCGATCCCGCAGCCCACAACAAAGACTGGACCATGCTCGACACCACCACCGCCAGCCAGTGGAACTTTCAAGGCTGCGCCACCTCCGGCCCCGCCCAAGGAAAATGTCTCGCCCGCATCCCCGCCCTGAAAGACTACTGGTTCGACTGGCGCAACTACCATCCCGACACCACCGTCTATAAACGCTAGGAAAATTGCTTAAAATGAAAATGAGGACAAGGAGAATTTCAAGTGTCGGAAATTCACGTCATTTTCTGGGATGTTGGAGGAGTTCTCCTCAGCAACGCTTGGGATCACACCGAACGCGCCGCGGCGCTCGAACACTTTCGTCTCGACCAAGAAGAGTTTCACGCGCGCCACGAAATGGTCGTGTCATCATTCGAGCGCGGCAAAATCTCGCTCGACGAATATCTGGATCGCACCATCTTTTACCGCAACCGACCGTTCACCCGCGAAGAGTTTCGGGATTACATGTTCTCCCTGTCACAGCCAATGCCGGAAGTTCTCGCTTTCGCACGCGCACTCGCCGCTTGCGGAAAATACTTCATGGGAACGATCAACAACGAGTCGCGCGAGTTGAACCTGCACCGCATCGAGAAGTATGGCTTGCGGGAAATCTTCCGCCTGTTTGTCAGCTCCTGCTTCGTCGGTCTGCGCAAACCCGAGAGCGGCATTTATCGCCTGGCGATTGAGACCACGCAAATCAATCCGGAAGAGTGCTGCTTCATCGACGACCGAGCCCTAAACCTCGAGTGCGCCGCGAAGTTAGGCATGCGCACAATCCAGATGCAAACACTCAATCAGTTGCAGGAAGACTTGGGGAAGCTTGGCGTGAAGCCGTGAAGAAGTGGTCAGTGATCAGTCTTCGGTGTTCACTGACAACTGGCCACTGGCCACTCGCTAGCTTCTTCGCGTCTGCGTTTTCGATGCCGACGGAATCGCGGCCTTGGGAATGTCCGATTCCGCATTGCTCAAAGTGAGGTCGCTCGACCAGCATTCCGAGATCAGCTTCCACTCACCGCCGCTTTGCTTGGCGAAGACCCACAGATACTTACCACGCTCTTCGCGGCGCTTCCCCGCAGTGCCCGGAACCAGCGCGCTGTATCGTCCCACTTCATGCGCCAGGTCGCCAACCACTTCCACGCGGATCGGTTCAACCTCCACTTCTCCGAGACCGGATTCGAGCGCCGAGAAGAAGAACTCGCGCACCGCCGCAGCGCCGCGTAGCAGAGGAAGGTTCGAGCGCAGCACCAGCGCATCCGGAGAATAGAGATCGAGCAGTTCATCGAGCTGCCGCGTGTTGCAGGCCAAAACCCATTCCTGTGTGAGACGCCGAACCGCAGCCTCGCTGCGGCTCATCGGTTCGCCCTTCGCAGCCGCGGCGATGCGCAGACGGTCGGCCTCACGCGCGCTCTCGGGAGCATTGGCTCGCGGCGCACCAACCGCGCCTTCCACTCCGCCCTCGAAATAGTGGTGATGGTAATGATGGTGATAGTGATGCGTCCCGGAAGAAGCGCCTTCGGGCGGATGAACCTCCTGCATGGCTTCCGACGCTAGTAACGGGGCTTGCGTCAACTCCTTGACGAGATTCGCTATCGCCGCGTCGGGTGACTCAAGAGCGGGCAACTCGAGACTTGGCGAATCGACAGCGCGCCGTTGTTTTGGGGCAGCGTCTATGGTCAGTCCGCACATGCCGCAGAACTTGTTGCCCTCACGATTCTGATGCCCGCAAGAAGGGCAAGCGTTCGAGGAACTGGGAGTCGTTTGCGGCGTGGTTTCTTCTACAACCGTCTCGGAATCCATCTTCACGGTGAGCCGCTGCACGGCCTGCAAAGCCGCGGCAATCGCTTCCTGATTCGGCTTTGGACGACGCATCTCAGGAAATAGACGCCGATTGGCCTCATCTGGCGCCGGATCGGAGGGTCCAATGCCAGGCGCTGCTTCATCAGAATGAGGCGCGGGAGTCGCGTCAGATAGCTTGCCGGGTTTCTTATCTCTATCCACGATTCAGACCGCGCTGTGATTCGGTCAGGATACGCTCCATTCTAGCCCAAGCGAGCGCGTCTCAACGACGGGAAAACTCGATCTTCCCCTCAGCTTCGGTAGGCACTCCGTTGCAGGTTGCCGGACGGTATCGCCAGGAGCGCACGGTTTGCAGTACGTTCCGGTCACCCGCAGGTCCGGCGCTTACCAGAATCAGAGGACTATGCACCCGTCCATCCGCGCCAATGATGAAGCTAACCTTAACCTTGATGCCAGCGGCCGCCGGAACCATCAACGGAACGGGCGTAGTGAGAGCCTCAGGTGGCTGCGTGTCTTCGCAACGTGCCCGCGCGCTCACGTGCGGCACGTCGCTGAACTCGGAGGCGCGGATAGGAGTCTTCCAGAGTCGGTGTTCGCGGTCCACTAAAACTGCCTGGCGAAAATGCGGGGTTGCTGACTGCACAGAGGCAGCGGCAGGAATTCCAAAGATTAGAAACCAAGGCCAGAGGCGACGAAGCATATTGGCACCCTCGATTTCGAACGGGGGTAGGCGCCCGTATGCCCTGCTACCGGCAAGTCTGGGGCCAGCTTGCGCCTTGTGTAAACAGTCTGATGTTAATCATTTGCGGACAATTGATGATGTTCATGGTTTGCCCGTGTGAAGGCAATTGCACATCTCAGCCCGCATAACGGCCCGCCGAAGATCGGAGCGTCAACAGCGTAATTTCGGGCGGGCAATTCAATCGGACTGGAACGCCAACGGTTCCTAAGCCCGCGTTGGTATAGAGAGTGAGGCGACCAACGTGATAAGTCCCCAAAATGTATTTCTTTGCCATTGCAGGCAAATACAGGGGAGGGAGCAGCGGGATTCTCACCTGACCACCGTGAGAATGTCCGGAGAGTTGAAGGTCGATGGGAAATCTTGAGGCTTCATCCGCAAAGTCGGGCTCGTGGGCGAGCAGGATCACGGCTTCGCCGGTGGGAACACCATGCAAAGTATTCGCGAGATCGGCGGTTCCGCTGAGGACGTCATTGATGCCGGCGAGCCAGACGCGCGTGCCATCGCGCTCGATCGCGACGGACTGATTCGCCAGCACATGAATGTTCTCGGCTCGGAGTGCGCGCGCACATGTTCGGGGTCCGTCTCCGCATCGTGGTTTCCCATGACCGCCCAGAGGCCGTGAGCCGCAGTCATCTGGCGCAGGACGCGAGCGCATGGTTCGGCCGCGAACGCCCCCTTGGCATCGTCTTCGACCAAGGGCACAGAAACGAAATCTCCCGTGAGAACGATCAGGTCGGGGCGAAGGCCATTCACAAGCGGAATGACAGCATGCAAGGGGTGGATGGAAAAATAAGGGTCATAATGAAAGTCGCTGAGCAGCGCGATGGTGAAACCATTCATTCGCTCGGGCCAGCGTGGCAGCCAGAAATCCTGGCGCACGATGTGAGGGCGGTTCGGCTCTAGCAAGAGAGAGTCACCGGCCATCGCGAGCGTGCCGGCGGCTGCCGACCGGTAGAGAAACTGACGTCTTGTGGTGGGGATCAGCGGCAAACGGAACTTACTCTACCGGCATTTACGGGTCACGCATTCGTCCATCCAGCATAACCGAACGGGGGAACTGAGTGTAGACGGAAGGGATTCTCGCCGCTGCTGGCGCGCGTTGTAAAGAACGCTCAACCAAGTTTCCGCGTTGCGAATTATCCCCCACAGCATCAGAAGCTAAAGGTCGCCTGCAAATCGATACGGCGAACGGCAGCAGAATTGGAGAAAGGTCCGCTTGACGGAAGCCCGTTCGGCGTGTCAAAGAATCGTGAACCGAGAATGCCGCTAGGGTTTGCGTAATTCACTTTGCTAAGAGCATTGCGCGCTATAACGCCGAAAGTCAGATTGTAGCGGCGATCAGAGCCGCTGGGCATTCCGCCCGGCCCGCTACCGAAAAGAGGACCGCGCGGTCCGCCACCACCGCGTCCGCCACCACCTCCTCCTCCTGGACCACCACCGGGCCCTTGATTGCCAGCCGCGCGACCGGTCTTGGGACCGAAACCGAAAGTCTTCGTAAGACGGAGATTCAGCGTGAACTGCGATGGACCGGTGCCGTAGTTGATGGGAGTAATTTTTTCACCGGCAGTGGGTCGAGCGTCGAAGGTTCCGAGCGACGTGCAATAGGTGGTCGAAGGCGGTGTGTTTACCGTCGTCGCACACGTCGCAGTGGAAACAAATCCCGGACGATCGTTGAAGATGGAATCGTCGTTGAGATCATTGGTCGTGGTGATGTTGAAGGGAGAACCGGAGCTTGCGATCATGAACGGACTCAGACGGAAGTTGTAAGGAAGAGCGAAAGAGCCGCCAAAGAAGAGCCGATTGCGGATGTCAAAGGAAGCGCGGCCGTAGTCGGCGCTGATGTTGTAGGAGTTCGAGGGAAAACTGGAAACGCCGGAGGTATCGCTGTTGGCGTAGTTGAGGACGTAGTAGCCGAAAAGTTGAACCTTCGATCCGACCCGCACGTTGGTGTTGGTAATCAGCTGATTCTGGCGAAAGACCGCTTCGGAAACGTAGCGGTAGAGATTTTCGGTGGGAGTCGGGCAGGTGGGACTGCACGGGGTTCCGGGATAGGGAGCGTTGGCGTTGATGGTGAGCAACTGGTCAAAGCCGCGAGAGTTCAAGTAAGTCACGTTCAAGGTTGCGACCTTAGTGAGTTGACGTTCCACACTGATGGCGGATTGCAACGTGTAAGGCGCGTGCAGGCGTGGGCTGATCTGGTAAATCGTGGGCGTGACGGGGATGGCCGCACCGGTGCACGCAGAAAAATCTGTGAGGGACGGGCACTGGGGGTTGTCAATGACAAACTGTTTCTGGTTGATGCCGTTCAAGCGGTCGGCTTGCAGGATTTGGGCCTCCTGAAAGCGGTCATAAAAAATACCGAATCCGCCGCGCAGAACAAACTTGGGCGGAGCGCTTTTGCCTCCCACGCCCCAGGCAAAACCCAGGCGTGGCGCCCAGTCTGCGTGATCCTGAATCCCAGTCTGAGTTTCGAAGCGCAGCCCGTAGCTAAGAGTAATGTTGGAGCGCACCTTCCAATCATCCTGGTAGTAAAGTCCGGTATCAAAATTGCCCGCCACCAGCGTCGGCGTACCTGTTGTGTAAGTGAGTTGGGTAGCTATTGGCGTGGTGGGGTTTGCGGCGTTCTGAATGGCGGATGCGTAGGAGATTGGGCAAGGCGCTTGTCCCGCGGTCGGCACGCAACCGGTTTCCTGCGATGTGCTGAGCAGCGAAGAGAACGTAAATTCTCCGTTGAATCCGGAAGTCTGGCTGTTCGCGTCTCGAATGCCCCGCAGTCGCGCTCCGAACTTAATCGTGTGATTGCCGTGGATGATGGAAGTGTAGTTCTGCAGTTCGTAGTGGTCCTGGTGGTCGAGAATGTTGCCCTGGTTGTTGCCTCCGCCGTAGAAAGATCCCAAGACGGTGAGAGTCGGCTGCGTGTTCAGCGCGAACTGATTGTCGAGCTCGCGCAAATACTGGAATCGCGTTTCATTCACAATCTTTGCGCCAATGATTTGCGTGTCGCTGATTTGCAGAGTGTGCTCGGTGGAGTCGGAGTTGTGGCCCTGAGAAGGCAAGGTGAATGCGCCGACGCCTTCGTTATCCTCGGTATCGCGATAATACTGGTAGCGCACGGTCAGGGTGTTGTTCTTGCTGAGAGCATAGTCGACACGAGGGGTAATGTTGGTTCGATGCCTGGGGAAGGGTACCGCCTGGATGAACGGCGTCTCGGTGAAAGTGGTCGGATCGAGCGTGATGGCATTTACGGCCTGAAGATCGTTAATGTTGCGGCGCTGGGCATCGAGATAAAATGACGCTTTCTTGTTGATCGGACCGCTGACGTTGCCGCTGAACTGAGTGGAATCGTAACCGGGCTCCGGACCCGCGAAAGGGTTGGGCGAGTTGAAAGCGGAATCATTTCCGTCGATGAAAAACTGGCCATGAAATTTATCAGTGCCGGGCTTGGTGAACACCTCAATCCGGCCGTAGCCCAGCTTGTCATATTCCGAAGAAAATGGATTCTGATTAATGCGAATCTCACGAATGGATTCCTTGGGAGGAAGTTGGCCGGCGGTAAAGCCATCGATGTAGAGCTGGCCGCCATTGGGCCCCGCGGAAGGTCCGGCAAGGGCTTGCAAGTCCGTGAGCAATTCGTCGGGGTCGTCGGGCAGAGCCTCTAATTCCTTGCCCGAGATAGTAATGGCTCCGGCGTTGCTGGCGGGATTGATATCGACAGTTGGCGCCGTGTCGGAAACCTGGATCTTCTGCTGCTCAACTTCAATGGCCATTGCGACATTAAGGAGCAGGGCCGGACCTGCGCTAATAACCACATTGTCGTTTTCGTAAACCGAGAATCCCTGGGCAACAACGTTCAATGTGTACTGCCCCGGGCCCAGACCCTTGAATTCATACTGGCCTTGGCCGTTCGCTTGCGTTTTAATGGGCGTCGAGCCAGCCTCTGCCGGCGTAAGTACAACGCTGGCGTTGGAGATAGCGGCGCCAGAAGGATCATTCACTTGCCCATGCAAACTTCCTGAGGCAGGCTGCGCCGCGGGAGTCTGGGACACGGCGAGCGTCGCACACAACTGCAACAATAAAAAAAAGGAGAAAAAAGACAAATGCTTCCGTAACTTCATCAAATATTCCATTCCGTGAAAAGAGTCTCACAAGAACTTTTCGGTTGCCTGATTCTGTTGCGTGGGTTGCGAACGCTACGGGCCCCCAGCGTCGGCAGCGGGCGCGCCCAGACTCCAAGGCGCAAGCATCATGGCCTGGCCGGCATTGGGCGCGGCTTGCAGTATCGGCTCGACGCCGCTGACCAGTATGATCACAGTGCCAACGCCCGCGCTGCCCTCCGTCGAGAGAATTTTCACTGCGTCGCCTTTATGCAGGTCAGCCAGAGAAGCCAATGGCGCGTGGCTGAGCAGGCGCTGAAAATCCGGCGGACCGCCCGCCCGCCCGCCCGCGGCATTCCCTCCCGCGCCCATGCCGCTGGAAGGAGATTCTGGGCGCGTAGCTTGTCCGTTGGCCGGGGAGCCAGAACTGGATGCGGCATTAGGCGTCGCCCCGGCGGCCCCACCTTTCAGAAGCACTGCGAATCGCAGCGCCATCTCAGGGGGCAAGTGGCGAAGCTGCGAGTCCTGCGTGATTTTGACCGTTACGGTTTTCTTCGACAACAAATCGTGAACGCTGAGAGTGGATGAACTTGCATCGACGGAATTGATGGTGGCGGAGAAAAGAGGAAATGATCCTGAAACAACTTCGTCGGCTGCCAGTTGGCTCCCGTCGGCGCTGCGGTCGCCGCGCGCGTTCACCTGATCGCCGGGATGTATTTCCTGCAGAGTGCTCGGCTTGGCTTCGTCAAACTGCCAAGAGTCCGGCGCATAACGGAGAATCGTTGTGGCATTGGAGCTGTGAATGACGACGTCCTTGCTTCGCACCGAGATGGTGACAGTTCCGGTCGCTGCATCCACGGCCTTGGCGAGTCCGCCCACTCCACGCTTCTGCCAGTCTTGCAGATCCTGTTGATGACGGGCATCGAGGTCGGAGCGCTTCATCACTACCACCGAGGAAGCTACGAGAGACAGGTTGTCGTCAGACGCCTTGCCCGCAACCAGAATGCGGTCGCCGACTTGAACATCCTGCAACTGGATCGGCGTGACATTCTTCGGATTCTTCTCGCCCGGCGCGATGCGGACAATACGAGTTGCAGGCTGTACCGTGACGTTCACGTCCGGACCAGAGTCCGGGGTCAGCGTAATCGCTGTTCCGTTGATGGCTTTGACAGCGCCGATGCGCCTGCTAACTGCGCCGGGGGCTGCGGCTTCCTGGGTCGCCTGGCTGGACGGAGACGCATAACAAATGGGAACTAAAAAGGAGCCGGCTGTGCTTGCGGCGCAGAACGTGATCGCCAGAAACCGCTTTGTGGTTGCGTTCATACCTTCCATTAATTTACATCGGCACAACCTACAAGACGGGAGATTTACAAAGTTTTACTTCAAGGTGGAAGGTTTCTTACAGTACCGAGACATATTCCGATAAATGTGTCGTGAAGCGAAGGTAGGCGGTGCAATTATTCCGCAACCAGGAGACTTTCCGCGAATGGCCACTGATCATCTACCCATTGCACATCGCAGCGAAAACCGGCGGTTCGGGACATCTGACAAACCTCCTCTAGGGAGTATTTGTGGCTGCTTTCGGTCCAAATGGTTTCGCCCTCGAGAAACTCGACGGCAACACCCGCAGCGGGGATGTTCACGGTCTGGCGCCGCATAGAGCGCAGGTGCATTTCAACACTGCGGGATTGGTGATTGATCTTTGCGACGTGCTCGAAATGAGCGAGGTCGAAATTACCGTCCAGTTCGCGGTTGATGCGGGCCAGCAGGTTCAAGTTGAAGGCAGCGGTGACCCCTAATCTGTCGTCGTAGGCCGCCAGAAGTTGCGCGCTGGACTTAACCAAATCTGTTCCCAGCAGCAGAGAATCTCCGGGCTGAAGAATACGGCGGACCTGATTCAAGAATTTGAGACCCGCCATCGGATCGAAGTTTCCTATCGTGCTGCCGAGGAAGAGCACGAGGAGATGCTGGCCGGTGTGCCGCTGCGCGGCCACTTCGAGTAGTCCGTCGAGGTATTCGCGCTCGAAGCCGAGAATGCTGATGCAATCGATGTCACTGAGTTCGCGCTGGCACATGGCGAGGGCAGTGGGAGAAATTTCGATGGGATAGTAGCTGGTACGCTGGCGACGGCAGAGAGCTTCGAGAATCTGCCGAGTTTTCTTGCCGCTGCCACTTCCTAGTTCGGCTACGGCAACCGGACCGGCAAGGCGCTCTACGATGTCCCCGGCATAGCGGCGGAGGAGACGCTCATCGGCACGTGTGAGGCCGTACTCGGGAAGGTGGCTGATCACCTCGAAGAGAGCGGAGCCGACGTCGTCGTACAAGTACTTCGAGAGTAATTCCTTCTGACCCGTCTTGGTGAGACCGGCGCGAACGTCCGCTGCGAATTCGTAAGTCAGGTTGGCGGTGATAGCGTGGACGACCATGGTTAGAGCTCCCTCGTATACTCAGCGGCTTACGCAGCGAAAGCCGGTGTAGATAAATTGGTAATGCCCCTGGAACCAGTTGCGAAAGGTGCGGCGCAACATGCATCCTGCGGTGCGGGCCGATGCGCCTTTCATGACGAAGTGTTTGCCATCGAAGAAGTCAGCGGAATATCCCCGATAGAAGGGGAACGGCTCGAATCGCGGAAACGGAGCGAACTCCGTGGAAGTCCACTCCCAGCCGTTACCTAGCATGCCTTGCACACCGAAGGCGCTCTCGCCCGCAGGACCCGCATTTACGGGAACTGGATTCCACCGGGCGAAATCAAAGTTTCCGAATTCCGAAGAGGGTGCTCCGTTTCCCCAGGGATACGATCGCTCGTCGCCATCCGGTGTGCAGTATGCGGCGCGCTGCCACTCGGCTTCGGTGGGAAGCGACTTCCCTGCCCAGTGGGCGTAGGCTTTCGCTTCCGCCTGACTCACATAGACAGGCCAGTCCAGTGGAAGCGGGACTTCATTGAACATGGTGCGATACAGCCATTGATCGCCGTCACGCTTCCAAAAAGCCGGATACGAAATTCCGTGCTTCAATCTCCAGTCCCAATCGTCGGCGCTCCACAGAGTGCGATTTTCATACCCTCCGCCGGAAATGAACTCGAGGTACTGACGATTGGTCGCCTTGTATCGATCGATGGCAAACGTGGGAACATCAACAATGTGAGATTCATACTCGTTGTCCCATCCGAAAGCATTGGCCCCACGCTGAAGGCCCAGCGTGACCGGCCCAGCGGGAAGTTCCATGCTGCGATGATCGACTGGATCGGTGACGGGGCTCGGAGATTCTTTCTGCGGGACTTTCCGATTGAAGGGCAATTGATGCAGCATGTAGGCTAGAGTTTCCGCGTGCATGAGGCGGTGTTCAATGGCGACGTTGAGCAACGTACTGATCGGAAAACCATCTCGCCCGAAGGAATTGGGATTTGAGAGCGCATCGGACAACTTCTCGTCCAGGAGGAATCGGGCTTTCCTGACATACTCCTGCACTGCCGCAATCGATGGCCACTCTGAAGGTTGATCGGTGGGCAATCCGCCGCCGACGGGATCGATGCCAAAGGCAAAGAGCCGATCAAACTCGAGATGGAAACTTTTCAATCCCAGAACGCGATCATGGAATAAATTCCAATCGAATGCTTCGAGATGCCCGATGTAAAAGATGATGCGGTGACGTTCAGGAATAGGGCGTTCGTAGAGCGAATCCGGGCTGACTATGGCAAAGAGATCATCCGTTCTCTGACGGGCACCGGCTAACTGCTCGAGAAGTTCGTGACGAATCGCAGCGTCACTGTAAGTGGTTGGCATGCGAACCTCCTAGATGTCGAACGACGGAATTCGGCCCGGACAAACAGGCAAAGCGGCAGCCCGACGATTCTATCCGCGTCCCCGTCCGACTACCATAGGTTAATGTCTCTTTCGGTCTTTCGCCTCGATGCCTTCACAGCAGTCCCTTTCGCGGGCAATCCTGCCGCGGTGTGTCCTTTAACGCATTGGTTAGATGACGAGTTGTTGCGCGCGGTCGCTGCCGAAAATAATCTTTCTGAGACCGCCTACTTCGTGCCTTGCGGCGACAGCTACGAGTTGCGCTGGTTTACGCCACGCTGCGAGGTGAAGCTCTGCGGGCATGCGACGCTGGCTTCGGCATTCGTGCTGATGCAAATTCTTGCACCCAGACGCGAATCGGTGCTCTTCGAAACGCGCTTCAGCGGGGAGCTTTCCGTTTGCCGCGATGGCGAATTACTGGCGATGGACTTCCCTGCGCTTGCTCCCTGGCCCTGTGCGGAACCGCCTACGGCACTCATAGAAGGCTTAGGCCGATATCCGGCCGAAGTGATGCAAATCGAAGACAACTACTTTGTAGTGTACGAAAGTGAGGAAGAGGTCAGGCGCATCCGGCCCGACTTCAGGCCGCTGGAGAAACTTCATCCCGCAGGAGTCGCGATCACGGCTCCGGGAGAAGAAGCTGATTTTGTGTCCCGTTACTTCGCACCCAGTTACGGCATTCCGGAAGATCCTGTGACTGGATCGACGCATTGCTCGCTGGCGCCATATTGGGCTGAACGGCTGGGCAAGACGTCGTTGCAGGCGCGGCAGGTTTCAGAGCGCGGCGGCGAAGTGTGGTGCGAAGTCAAAAAGAGTCGAGTGATCCTCAAAGGCAATGCCGTGCTGACTCTGCGAGGAGAGTTGCTCATCTGAGCGCGGAACGATGCACAAATTCACAGATTAATGGAAGGGTTAGGCCTACTGAACTAATCCCTTGCTCCTCAGGAATTCGTGCGCGACATCTTTTGCATCGCGGTGCTGACCATCGAGGGCATAATTCAATTTCTGCATTTCCTGATCGGAAATCTTGCCGCCCAGCGCAGCGATCGCTTGAGAAACTTCAGGATGCTGTTGCAAGGTTTGCTGCCTAACTACTGCGACGGCCTCGTAGGGCGGAAAATACTGGCGGTCATCTTCGAGCACAGACAAGTCGAATGCAAGAATAAGTCCATCGGTGGCGTTGCCCGCAGCGATGTCAATCTGATGGTCCCTTAAAGCTGGGGCGAGCAAACCCAGGTCCATGATGCGTGGCGGCGCGGCAAAATGGAGACCATAGGCGGCGGCCAGGCCGGCGTATCCGTCGGGACGCTCCATGAATTCGTAGCCAAATCCCGCGTGCCATTGAGGAGCGAATACGGCAGCCTGCGATAAGGTTCTGAGATTCAGCCGGCGCGCATCAGCTCCACGAATTTCCATGGCAAAGGTATTGTTGAATCCGAACGGCGGACCTAGGGTCAGGCCGAATCGGGTTTCATAGTCGCTCCTCACTTCCTGATAGACTCCCGCCCGGTCGCCGGCAACTTTCTGCTTGAGAATGGCGGTGAGGGCGGTGCCAGTGTACTCAGGATAAATATCGATGCGCCCAGCCAATATTGCCTGCTGGCAGATATAGGTTCCCGCCAGATAGAAGCGGCGCTCGACTTTTAAGTGTGTGTGCGCTTCAATCTGCTGAGCCAGCAGTTCGCCCAGCATCAGTGACTCCGTAAAATTCTTGGATCCGATCACAATCCGATCGGAATACGACGGCGCACAAGACGGTAGAAGCAGGGCCAGGAAAATCATGCAGATAGCGCCCTCGCGCTGCAGTCCATGAAACTGCCCTTGCCGGTCCCGTTTCATCGCGGTCGAAGACGCCTCTCCAGCCATCCCAAACCGAAATCCGCCGACAACGCCAGGATTGCCGCAGGAATGGCTCCGGCCAGAATGAGTTCATTGTTCACCATGGCGAGGCCGCGAAAGATGAACTCGCCCAAGCCTCCAGCGCCGATCGCGGCAGCGATGGTGGCAAGTCCCACAGATACGACTACCGCGACCCGGACGCCGGAGAGAATCACACTCACCGCCAGGGGTAACTCCACCTGAAACACAAGCTGGCGATCGGTGAGTCCCATGCCGCGTCCGGCTTCCACGACGGATGGGTCGACGCCGCGGATTCCCGTGTAGGTATTGCGAATCACGGGCAAGAGCGCGTAAAGAGTGAGCGCCAGAATGGCCAGGCGATCGGCACGGGCGCCGATCCACGGCACAGGCAGCAGAAAGCCAAACAACGCGAGACTCGGAACTGTCTGAATAATGTTCGCAGTTCCCAATATCGGCTTATTCCATACGGGCCAGTGGGCGCTCACGATTCCGAGCGGTATGCCGATCAGAACGGCGAGCAGCGTGGAAATCCCGACCAGCCAGAGGTGCTCGAGGGTAAGATCCAGAATTTCTTCATGATGCTGCAGGAAAAAGTAAAAGACGTTCATGACGTGCCTCGATTTGCTGCCGAGTCCAATCCTTCTCCGAAAGCCTGCACGTAGGCGGCGGCCAACGGGTCACTCGATCGCAAGAAGTCCTGCGGGGAAAGAACCGTGACCAATCGTCCAGCCTCCATGAGCGCGATACGCGAACCGAGCCGCAAGGCTTCGCGCAGATCGTGGGTGACGAAGACTACCGTTTTGTTCAGTCGCTGCTGGAGCGAAAGAAACTCGCGCTGCAGTTGATCGCGGGTAATCGCGTCGACAGCACCGAAGGGCTCATCCATCAGAAGAATCGCGGGATCGGCGGCTAGAGCACGGGCCACACCCACACGCTGCCGCTGTCCTCCCGAGAGCTGATGGGGATATCGCGAAGCAATCTGCGAGTCGAGCCTGACCAGCTGCAATAACTCTTCGACGCGAAGCTGAATGCGCTCAGCAGGCCAGCCCTCGATACGAAGA
>Ga0208192_1000639_pt1 | contig 26880 bp, 27 predicted proteins | sample June2015DPH_13_1_2_FD_184711 | JGI IMG/M metagenome (GOLD analysis project Ga0208192, IMG submission 184711) | Peatland microbial communities from SPRUCE experiment site at the Marcell Experimental Forest, Minnesota, USA - June2015DPH_13_150... | ecosystem: Environmental > Terrestrial > Soil >... | reverse complement strand
TGCAATTGTCAGGTTTATTCTAGATCTTTAGCTGCCGTGTATTGCTTCTCCAAATCTCGGTATCAACGTTAACTCAGAAGGATCCACGCCGGGCGTCCTTTCAATAACTGTGAGCATACGTGAGCGACCAATTTTGTTCATGGCCGAGAAATCGTCTAGGTTCATGCCGATCACTCTCAGAGAATGTTGTTTAACGCAATAAAATTCATCTTCCACACAGTGCCATCCCTCAGCGGAGAAGAAAAAGTGTATTCTGGAAGCGTCGACACCAAACTGTGCGTAGCAATTCCTGCATCTTTGGTAACTGATACGCCACACTTGAGGGAGAAAACAGCGAAATTGGGGACAATTGCACGTGCCTGCGCAATTTTCGGTACCCATGAGATAATTCTCTACCCAGACGGTGCCCAACAAGAACGAGGAGAGGACATGCAGCTTTGTGAACAGATATTGGGCTTCATCGAGACGCCACAATACTTGCGGAAAAGGCTCTTCGGGCTTAGCCCCTCACTCAAGTATGCAGGAATTCTTCCACCCCTGCAGATTCCCCCCCACGATGTCCCACGATCCATTCGCGACTGCAAGGAAGGAGATGTTCGAGAAGGAGTTGTTGTCGCTCGGCACGGGGGGAGCTTGGATGTTGATGTCGGACTAGAACGGACACTGGAATGTAGCGCAGCGCTTCAAGTCGGAACGAGAATTACAGTGCAGCTAACAAACTTGGAAAGAAATTTGGTTGGTGAAATCATCGATCCAACCAAGATAAGCATATCTCAGCCGGATATCCAACCAATATACTGGGGGTACCGTGTATATAAAGCGGAATCTCTGGGCAAGGTTCTGAAAGATCGGCCGTGGGGCTTGAAGGTAGGCACGTCCCGTTACGGTGTCCCCGTCCAAGAAGTTCTACCCTCACTCTCCAAAGCACTCAAGACCTCCCGGTCAACTCTTGTTGCTTTCGGGTCGCCTAGAATGGGACTCAGGGAGATTCTCAAAGATCAGAAGCTTGATCCTAACGATGTGTTCGACTATTTCGTGAACACTGTGCCCGGCCAGCAAACCGTCACGGTTCGTACCGAGGAGGCCATCTTTGTCACGCTTGGTCTCCTGAACTTGGCTAGGAAGCTTGCCGGATGACGAATGAACGTTGGTTGCGCTGGGCGATTAGCAGACACTTACAGGATCGAGGGTTCAGTGTGAACATGAACGGTGTCAGGCTGGGCAATGCGGTCATTGACGGCGAGGTGGTTGGGAACCAATGGAGGATGGCACTTGAGATGAAATCTGGTCATGATGATGTGGTTAGAGGACTGGGACAACTCGCGGAGGCGCTTTCGCACGGATACCAAACTGCAGCCTTAGTGACTTCACTCCGACGAGCCAGATGCCTGGATAGAGCCGTGTTCCAGAACGGCCTGGTCTTGCTTGGCGTAGATTCCAAAGCCCAAATCCACCAAGTCTACCCCTGACGTGAGTCTCGGCCTCTATTATCCCAGTTCGGCCAGCGACATGGGATAAATCTGAACCGCCACAATCTTCGCATGTGTGCGTTGGCTAGTGAGAGTTAGCCGCTGATGAGTGAGCGAGCAAGTAGGAATATGTTGCTCTTGTGTTCTCGAATTCTCCTCACGGAGTAGGCCCACCAGCTCTTGCCGAAGGGAATGTACTCACTTACCTGATATCCCTGCTCAACTAGGTCTATCTTCTTCTTGTCCCTGATGCCCATCAGCATTTCGAACTCGAAGTCTGCGTGGTGCACGTTGCTTAGGCTAATTGCTTCCCGAATTAGCTTCTCATCATGGGTGGCTATTGCAAATCCTCTTCCGCGCTCGAACATCAATCGCATTAGTTTCGAAAAGTTCTGATTGATCTGGTCTTTTCTCTTGTAGGCGAATTCGGGGCTCTCGTTGTAAGCCCCCTTACACAGCCGTATGGCTCCCTGAGAATCTAGGATCCGGTTAACGTCTTCCTCGCTTCTTTTCAAGTATGCCTGAATCACGACCCCAACATTGTCGAATTTCTTTCGTAGGTCGAGGTAGGAATCGATGGTGTCAAGCAAGTATTCACGTCCTTCCATATCGACCCAAACGAAGTTGCCAAGCGATTTGGCATTGCTCACGATTTTCCCCAGATTCTCTTGAAAGAGTGTTTTCTCAATACTCAAACCAAGCTGAGTCGGTTTAATAGATATGCAGGTCTGGATCTTGCGTATGTCGATTGTCTTCAGGATATCGAGGTATTCAGTCGTGGCCGCGGCGGACTCTTCACGGGCGGTTATTTCCTCTCCAAGAAGGTTGATGATTCCTCTCACGTTGTGCGCGTTCGATTGTTCGGCGCGTGTCATGGCGTCTTGATACGTCTCGCCAGCAATCCAGTGTTTGGCGATTCGGAAAAGTAGACCTGTCCAGGGGCCTGCCAATTCTCCCACAGCCCTTCAAGCGTCAGGGGGGCGGCATAAATCGTTTACCTATCATTTGCCAGTGTGAGTATTGACTCTAATTCATTGGGAGAATTTTCTCCTCATGAATTTGCTCCTCAGAAAAGTTCAGCGAAGTATGAATCCTTCCTTCAACGGATCGCCTGGCGAGATCAAGAACTCATGGCGCCCCGTAATCCAAGCCCGACCTTCAATTTGCGGAATTACAGCATCATATTCTCCTAGCTTTGTGGTACCCCTAACCTTTCCGGTAAATCGGGTGCCAAGTATGCTCTCAACGATGAAGGGCTGCCCCTGTTTCAACTTCCCGTGCATGGTTTCTAAAGCCAGTCTCGCACTTACTCCTGTTCCGGTTGGAGAACGATCTACCTCTCCGTTCGCAAAAATGCATACATTGCGTGAATGTGCGACAGATGATACAGCTGGGCCGACGAAGATAGTCCCATAGAGGAAAGAGAGATCATCTTCGAATGGGTGTCGGACCTCAATTGAGTCCATCACGCCGCGCTTGACCATCATTCCGTACTCGATGAGACGGTTAAGATCATGAGCGCTTAGATCTATCCCGAAATCGGATGCATTCACAAATGCGTAGAAAGCTCCGCCGAATGCAATGTCATATCGGACGCGACCGATCCCCTTCAGCTCAATGATCTCGTCAAGCGCATAGACGAATGATGGCACATTCTCGAATGCAACGCTCCTTACGCGAACGCCCGTGGTCGTGCTACTAGATATCTGTGTGTGCACAGCAATTGGTCCAGCAGGCGTATCTATCTTCAGATTCGTTCGAGCCGGGACGATACCCGTCTCGATGGCTACAGTACTGAGTGCTATAATGCCGTGCCCACACATTGTACTCCAGCCTTCGTTATGCATGAAGAGAACCCCAAAATCAGAACCTCTGCCCACAGGCTCCGTGAGAATCGCTCCGTACATATCTGCATGTCCACGAGGCTCGAACATTAGCACGCGGCGCAATCCATCCAAATTCCCCTGCGCATATCGACGCTTTTCAAGAATCGTATTACCCGGTAGTGGGTCAACGCCGCTTGTAACCACGCGGAGAGGTTCACCTTCTGCGTGAGCGTCAATTGTGTGAAAACGTTTCCAATCCAATGGAGGTTCCCAGTTCACGTTTCAGTTCCTTCAAGTCATCGAGCAGAAGGCCCGTCATATTTTACGTTTCGTCTCTGATTTGACATCAGATTAATTGTCGCAGAACACAACAATACTTTAGTCGTCCCCACCGTGCGTAGAATGAAAGACCTTCGAACCATTGTGAGAGAGAGCAGATTTGAGAAGGCCAGAGGAAAATGCTGATCTACGCATTTCTATAGAGCGACTGAGGAGCAGAATCGAAGCGCTTGCTAGAATAGGTACCACCGAACAAGGTGGTCTAAGCCGGTTTGCTCTAACAGCGGAAGACATGCAAGCTCGGAGACTTGTTCTCAAGTGGATGAAGGATACCGGACTGAAAGTTCGAATCGATAACGTTGGCAACATCTTTGCAAGAAGGGAAGGCTCAGATTCAGAAGCCAAGCCCATCATGAGTGGATCGCACATAGACACCCAACGCAACGCTGGACAATTTGACGGAGTGTTGGGGACCCTTGCGGCCCTAGAGGTAGCGGCCACGTTGAATGAGAAGAGAATCCCGACGAAACATCCGATCGATGTAACGGTCTTCACCAACGAGGAGGGCGTACGTTTTGCGCCTTCCACGATGGGAAGCAAAGCGATCGTCGGAAATCTCAGTCGGAATGAAATATACCAGCAAAGAGACGCTCAAGGAGTCTCCTATCTCGAAGCGATGAAGACCGCAGGGTTAGATATCTCAAAGCTTTCACCTCCATCGATGAATAGGGGAGAGATTGAAGCATTCCTTGAGCTACACATAGAACAAGCACGGAGTCTCTACGACTCAAGAATACCGATCGGGGTCGTAACGAGCATCGTTGGCGTTCGTGCCTTCGAGGTAAGGTTCACAGGGAGAGCTGACCACCAAGCTCTTCCTCTCGGTTTACGGAAGGACGCACTGGTGGCAGCTGCGGAGATCGTCTTAGCTGTGAACCAGATCCCAAGGAACATCAGTGAAACAGCTGTCGGCCTGGTGGGAAAACTCACTGCGTACCCTGGTATGCGAGGCGTTGTCCCGGGGGAAGTGGAATTCACTATAGACCTTCGGGATACAACCATTTCAGGTCTAGATCGCCTCACGAGTGAGGTCACAAGTAGGATTTCGGAGGTCTGCGAGCGGCGAGGCTTACGCTATGAACTAGCAAATGTATCTTCCTCAGAACCTGCCTCTATGTCTGAGAGAATCATCAAGACCATTGAGGAAGCATCCTCCAAACTCAGGATACTTTCAATGAGGATTCGTAGTGGTGCAGGGCACGATTCACAGAACATGGCCAGGATAGCCGATGTTGGCATGATATTCGTACCAAGCAAGGATGGCAGAAGCCATTGCCCGGAGGAATGGGCCGAATGGCACGACGTCGAACATGGAGCCAATGTTCTGTTGTATACTACTTTGTCGCTCGATAAGGTATAGGCGACACATAATTGGAAAAGCTCATACGATTTATCACTATTTCTGCTCTATGCTTGAATACCGTATCCTTGTCTAGGTCGTGTTCCACCAACTTCCTTTAGGTTTTCATCGATTCGCTGACAGAAGATACGTTTCGACCGCAGTCTGTCGAACAAACGAACATCGATTTGCTCCGCATTTGCCCCCGGAGCTAGCAAGAACTTTATAGTCCCTCCATCGTGCAGCGAATCTCCTGAAAGCATTTGAAGGTCAATACGCTTCTCGTCGGGTTCGGCAACATAGGGCAAAGCCTCTCGTCAATCATTCTGAGAGATTCGGAATATCTGCAGAAAACTTTGGACTTGGACATTCGCGTGGTCGGAGCCGTTGAAACAGACTCACACGGGGAATTCCATAGCGCGTTCTCACAAAATGGCCTTGACTTGAAGACTCTGATTGCGACCAAACAAACTGCTGGCACAGTCTCATCCTACCCGAGTGCAGGAGGCCATCAGGCCTCACTAGACCTGATTCGAAGTTCACGAGCCCAACTCATGTTAGAATCTACTCCAACAAACCTCAAAGATGGCGAACCGGGACTCACACACATTAGGGCAGCATTAGACGCTGGAATGGGCGTCGTAACAAGCAACAAGGGGCCCTTAATATTCAGCCTAAACGAGTTGAGGAAGTTCTCGGCGGACAGGGGAGTAGGGTTCAGGTACAGTGCTGCAGTGGCCGGAGCTCTGCCAATTATCCCTACGGGTTACTATAGCCTCGCAGGTTGCCGCGTGAATTGCATTGAGGGAATACTGAACGGTACATCCAATTTCATTTTGACTGAAATGTCGAGATCAGGCGCCAGCATCAATGATGCCCTTGCTCAAGCTCAGAAAAGGGGAATAGCCGAAACTGATCCGCGACTAGACATTGAAGGATACGATACGGCGTTCAAGTTGCTCGTAGCCACGAATTCGATCATGGGTGCCGATGTGAAGCTTCAGGATGTGAAAGTCTCCGGCATCCAAGATGTGACTCAAAAGATGATTAAAGAAGCTGAAAAAAAAGGGCATCTATGGAAACTTATCGGCCGTGCAAAAAGGAGTGACGGAGGTATCGACATTAAGGTGGGCTTGGAAGAGATAGACTCGCAGCACCCATTCTATTCAGTAAATGGAATATGGAAAGCAGTCCGATTCGACACGGAACTTCTCGGTGAAGTGGTACTGTTGGGTGGCAAATCTAACCCTGTACTTGCTGCAGGCGCCATGATTAGAGATACAATCAACCTAGTTCAGGACTCTGAGCTCGGGAACCAAACAGCCTAAAATGAGAAATCTTCCCCAACCCCTCTACGGAGGGCGATATCGTAGACTGCGCGCGCCACAGCCACATCTTCAAGAGCTATGCCGACAGATTTGAACAATGTAATATCAGACTCTTCTATTCGACCGTTAATCTTTCCCGTAATGACGTCGGCCATTTCGCCTACGATGCTTTTGGAGGTATAGAGACCTTGACCGATGGGGATCATCAGGTCGCCAGACTCCTTCAACACTTTAGCACTGTGTTTATTCACAATTGAAGTTGAGTGTTTGACCGCGAGACTAAGCTTATCAAAAAGCCTATTGACTCCAACGCGCTAGAAAGAAAGAAGGAATTTGTTAGATATGACTCGCCAATCACATGAGCTACTTTTTCTATCCCGTGCGACTGTCGAAGCCGTTGATCTCAGTATGGTTGAGATGCTTGGCGCTGTTGAAGAATGCTTCAAGGAGAAGGGGCGGGGCAATGTTGAAATGCCCCCTAAGCCAGGGATTCATCCGGCTCCCGACGCTTTCATTCACGCCATGCCAGCATATGTTCCAAAGATGCGCGCGGCAGGAATCAAATGGGTCAGCGGTTTTCCGGACAATTTCAAGCGTGGCTTGCCCTACATATCGGGTCTTCTAATTCTGAACGACCCCGAGACGGGCCTTCCAATAGCGCTGATGGATGGAGCTTGGATAACGGCGAAACGCACGGGTGCCGCCACGGCCGTTGCGGCTAAGTACTTAGCAAGTGCCGGTTCGAGGGTCCTTGGAATTCTGGGCTGCGGCGTGGAAGGACGGACCAACTTGGAGGCACTCCATGAGGTACTCAGGAATCTCGAGCTGGTCAGGGCCTACGACATCTCACCTGCAAATCAACGGCGCTACGTCGATGAGATGAGCACAAAACTAGCACTGAGGGTGGAGCCCGTGAAAGATCCGCGTGAAGCGGTTGAGGGATCAGATGTTCTCGTCACAGCAGGACCCATCTTGAAGCATCCTAACCCAACTATAGACCGTTCGTGGATCAAGGATGGCATTTTCGCCTGTCCGATTGATTTTGATTCGTACTGGAAACCGGAAGCCATGCATTCGATGGACAAGTTCTGCACGGACGACACGGAGCAACTGCAATACTATAAGTCGACAGGATACTTCCAAGACATTCCTAATGTCTATGCTGATCTGGGCCAGATTGTTCTGGGCCAAAAGAGGGGGAGAGAAGACAACCGAGAGAGAATTATGTCAATGAACTTAGGCCTCGCAATCGAAGACATGGCTGTCGCCATGCGAGTCTACGAGAAGGCCAAGAAGCTTGGGGTCGGAGAGTGGCTAAAGATGTAGTTGCTAGTCTCTGCAATCTGCAACCTTAAGGAACCTGTGTTGTGTCACGTTATGCGGGTCTATGATAGCGCATCGGCCATGGAAGTGAGACGAATCTCTTGCAATGAATCCAACGCCTAGCAGTCATAGGAACTGCGAACATATCTTAAGCGGCTCACACGGGGGATCTGAGCGATGGGCATCCTCATCAGAAATGTTTAGGTCCTAACTATGATCGCACCAATAGGCTCTTTCCAGACGGCGATACCATAACCTTATTTTCTTCCGCACGAGGAATTGAGTATGAGTTGACTATGAGCAAATCGCAGGTGCTATACGCAGATTTTCCCAAAAAAGAATACGAAATGCGCTGGAAGAAAGCTCAGGATTACATGTCCAAGAATGATCTTGACGCATTATTTGTTACAGAAGAACACAATTACGTGTACTTCACTGGACATAGATCCCAGCAGAACAAGATAGATACTATCAGGGCGTACGCGTTCCTACTACCGAGGAGAGGCGAACCGGTAGTCATAGTGATGCCGTTCGAAGTAGGACACGTGCTCCAAGGAACCTGGGTAAACGAGGTAAGAGAATATAAGGAAATGTACAAGCACAACGACGTAATCGTCCAGACCCTAGAGGATTTGGGGCTAGGTGATGGAGTTATCGGAGCTGAGCTTGGGCGTGAGCAATATCTTCAGGTAAGCTACAACGACTTCACGGAAATCTCTAAGAGATTATCGAAAGCAAAGTTTGTCGACGCGAGTCAGATATTTCTTGATCTCAGGGCTTCCAAATCACCTGCAGAGGTAGAAATGTGTAAGAAAGCGGGGGTGATAGGGGCTAAGTCCATGAAGTACCTTTTCGATATCGCAAAAGAAGGCATGACGGGCCACGAACTTGCTAAAATAGTCAGGGTACGCATGGCAGAGGAGGGGGCTGATAGCTCTGTTGTCTTTGTTATGGGTGGTTTTGATTTTTCAGGTCGGACAGGGATGGGTGTTCAATGCCCGACGGACCGCAAGTTCAAGGCAAACGATACTGTCTGTATCGATATACAAGCTGAGTATCGAGGATATTGGTGCGACATTGCGAGAACGGCGGTTGTAGGCAAGCCTCTGCCGGAGCAATCCAAGATGTATGAGTTTACTTTTGACCTTGCGCGCAAGTGCTTTGATCAAGTAAAACCTGGCATTGCTGCAGAGGATGTGAAAAAGTTCTGTGACTCTGAGTTAGCAAAGGTCGGAAGGGCGACCGCTGGTGTAGGTAGGATTGGGCATGGTGTGGGGGTTATTCCAACAGAGTATCCGTCTTTCATGCTTGGTGAGAAGACAATTCTCCAAGAAGGGATGGTGTTTGCACTCAACCCGAACTTCGTCACGTCGTACGGAGTCTTTAATCTCGAAGACAACTTGACGGTAACAAAAGACGGTCACGAGATTATTTCACAGCCGGAGTGTACACGTGAATTGGTTGTCTGGTAGTTCTAAATCCCGGCAGCGGTTTCTGCGTAACAACGCCGTGTTTCTATTGGGGGAGCAGACCAACATGAGAGAGGAAACGACTACGCACAGATTCGGAAATTGATTGCTAACATTGCTTCAACATATTCATCTTATGTCACACTTCACATTGCCTTAGAACGGTACCGTCATGATTTTGACATCATCGAAATCATCATGAGAAACTCTTGATAGCTAGGTTGATGCTTCCTTTTTGATAATTCCCTAATTCTAGCCGCTAACTCTTCAGCCTTTTCATCTGTTAACTTCATGCCGAATCTTTGAGCCTCCCACTGAATACCTGCTCTGCCAATTCTCTTCGCTGGATAACATCTGAAATCGGCGCCTACAAAATCAGGTTGGTAGGGCAGTCCTGACTTTACATCGCCAATCGCCCCGAGACTTCTTATGTTTTGTACGAACTGATCAGCTTCCCAAGCAAAGGCCCTCTCTCCGACCACTGGTTTCATTTTAGAAATCATCCTCCCAGTAGCATCTTCCACAAGTCTGGACAGCTCGCAAAGTCTATCATACTTTATTCCAACATCGGTGTTGTAGAGTATTCGTAGCGCCACTGCAACTTCCTCCAGTGAGGCTAGGCCGCATCTTTCACCGATGCCATTTACCGTGGCTGTCACGATGGCAGCTCCGGCCAAAAGGCCAGCCAAAGCGTTTGCTGTGGCCAATCCGAGGTCGTTGTGGCAGTGTACTGCGATAGGCAACCTAGTGAATCCCCTTACCATTCTAATTAGGTGAGCGAAGCCTTGTGGGCTCGTGACGCCCCAGCTGTCTGAGATACAGACGATATCGGCCTTGGCCTCCCTCTCCAGAGACCTCACGAACCTCGACAGAAATTCCTGATCAGCACGCGGCGCGTCCACTAGGCCAAAGGTTACCTGCAAGCCGTGCTCCTTGGCGTAAGTTGTTATCTCTATTGATCGGTCCATGACTTCATTCCTGGAAAGATGAGAACTTTTGATCGACACGTCAGTCAAAATAGACTCCATGACGACATTTGACACGTCGGCTTTCAGGGCCGAATCAATGTGGGACTTACTCACAGCGGCTTCGGCTTCGACTTTGGCGTTGAGCCCTAAATGAGCAATTTCCCTTACGACTCGGTCGTCTTCGGGGAGAGATGAGGCTATCCATCCTGCGTTTATGCGATGAACACCGACCTCATCTAACATCCTTGCGATGTCGAGCTTTTCATCTCTTGTGAACACCACGCCCGGCATTTCTTCGCCATCTCCCTCCAGAGTCCAATCGGCGATCGATATTCTCTCAGCAAAGGAGAAGTCATTGGTTACTTCGGAGGCAAAGTTATGCCAGCTCGATAACCATTTTGGTCCGTTCCAAGCCAACTAAAATCGTTCCTCTGCTACCTCTAAAGTCTAACAAGTCAATTTATGTATATTGCGTCGATCGTCTTCACCTAGATTCTATTCGTGGATATATCTGGTTCATCCTACGACACCGGATATGCTTATGGAAACCATGGAAAAGTAAAGTTTCACTTTCCTTCTCGACCAGGTATTTGCTCTTAATGTCAATCTCGAATTGTTAGAGACGATGCCTCAGCCCAGCAGGACGTTCGGAATTTCTCAAAACTCGAAACTCAACTTACTCGCATTCAAGCTGAAACCTAGAGGCATCAGCGAAGTATCAGGGTTCATAACTCGCAACGGTAAGCGTCTCGTCACATTCGCTGAAAGGCATGTCTAGAGAAAGTCTCTCAACAGTCGACCACGGTCGTATACGGCACCGGTACACTGTGCCATCTTCAACGAGGCCCACATTGTAGCTTGATTTGCTGTCACCACAGGTTTTCTTAATTTCTTCTCAAGATCCTCGATAATCTCCGCCGTACGGATACCTGTGCACGGTATTACAATAGCATCAGACTCCGGCGTGTTGACCTGCTCTGCAAGCTGCGCGAAAACTTCCGCGGGCGTGAATCCGAAATCCCAATCGTCAGTCAATCCGAGACCCGCAATATTTCTCACTCTAAAGCCAGCATCTTCTAAGTATATTCTAAGCCGGCCACAGATTTCGTCCACATAGGGTGCAGCAACTGACACGCTCCTGACTCCAAGCTCGTTCAGGGCTTGCACAATCGCTGAGCTAGTTGTTACGGCTGGGATGCCGGTCGCCTTGCTGATGCATTCCGCAATCGATTTGTCATACCTCACGCCTCTCACGAAACTCCCGCTCGTACATCCGTATGCAATCACATTGGGACGAGACATTGCGACAGCCCGTGCCGCCTGTTCAATTTCAATTGTTTCACTAAGCTTGGTAGCCAGGTGAAGATTGAAGGGACCTGTGCCGCCTCCAGCGATTCGTGTTACGTACACAGCGGCATCTGTTGGTATCATCTTCCAAAGTTCATCATCGATGTAACTGTTCGCAGGATAAATGAAGCCTATGCGGCAATGTTGACCTCTCAAAAGCAATCACCCATCTCGCGCTAGAGGCTTGAGTTCGGTTGTTTCATCACTGAGATATTCATGACCGTCTCTCGCTATGTGGCGGACGTCTTCCCAGATGAATACTCCATAGTACGTTACCAGACCTGGCTCACAACTCAGCACCATGCTCTAATGACCTCGGGTCTCAATTTGCCACGCTGGGCTGTAGAATCCTTTGGCAGTGGCCGAAGTGTCCACATTGTATAACAGTCTCTCAGAACTTTTCCAGCCGCCGCGCTCTCGGATGGGGGACGGATCTACAAGCTTCGCCGGGAACATCCTAGCCTCTTCCTGTGTAACCTCGACTACGTAATTATGCGCCTTGAGCTGCTTCTCACCTGGTTTCCGAATCACCGCCTCTCTGCTGAAGTCACAGGTCAATCGTCCCACATCAATCCAAAGGGGTCCGCCTTCCCGACTTTTTTCTCTTTCGCATACCACCCCTTCATGGGCTCCGCGCAGAAGTAAACAAGGGAGGCCTATCAAGATCAAATTCAATCATGAATTTTGAGAAACGACGAGCAACATCTATTTTCGTCATCCCGACCTTCACGCTGTCGTAGCATGATTGCCTAGCCTTTGATGTAATATCAAAGCCTTCATCGCTTTGACCTCCTCCTCGGATTCGATGATACGAAATTTCCAAAGGATATCGCTTGCATCGACGAGCCAGCTCCACTTGGCTTAGGCTCTGCGAGATCTGGTTGAACAAATTGAACGGAAGACCCATTCTTTGCTCATGAGTGGAGGTTCTGCCATCCCTTCGTAATTCCTCACTCCGGAGACCTAGGAATTAGTTTGCGTAGAAACGAGACATACCACAGATTGATAATAAATGCAAAGTTTTTTATACGCAGAGTACCCACATTTTAACATTTATTATTGGAGCAGGAATAATGAATTCCATTATCGTCAAGATTTCTGCAGTTGCACTTGTTGCGCTTCTTGTTGGAGGCATTGTCGGCTGGTATGCCGGGCAGGTCCTTGCTCCTTCCAAGGTCGAAGTAAAGCCGATACTATCGGGGGATATACCTATCGGTGTACTGCATGCGTCCCCGCTTTACACAGCGATAGAGGCTCCAATGATAACCCTTGCCTTTGCGGATCTCAATCAGCTTGTTAATGCTTCGGGCCAGCCGGTCAAGTTTGTTCCCTTAATAGAAAACGCCCAAGAATCGCCTACACAAGCGGTTGAGGCTGCTCAAACTTTGATTACACAAGGCGCGCAGGTTATTACAGGCTTGCAGTGGACCTCCATTGCGAGGCCGATTCTTCCATTAGCTAACCAACGACAAATAGTCTTGATTAGCGCGAGCAGTTCGGCACCATCGTTGGCTATACCCAATGACTACCTTTTCAGGGTAATAGTGGATGACAACGTTGCCGCCACCACTGTAAATGCGATAACTTTGTCAAAGGGGATAAAAGCCGTTGTGGCCGTGTACTCAAATGACGCGTACGGTCAGGGCTTTTATGGAGCGATTAGTGGACAGTGGACCGCCTCTGGTGTAAAGATTCTAGGGAGCCTGCCAGTTGATCCCTCGAAAACCGAATACACGAGTGAGTTTTCATCCGTAGAGTCGATGTACACGGCCGGTCTCAAGACATATCCGGCTGACCAAGTGGGTATCTATCTTCTCGCGTCTTACAACATTATCATTCCTATGCTCAATAGCCTGGGTAGGTATCCGGACCTCCTGAAGGCTCGTGTCTTCGATACTGATTGCGGTGATGTACCCGCGGTTGTACAGCAGGCCGGCCAAGTTGCCGCGGCGGTTAACTTCACCACTATGTTTTTCGCGCCTCCGTCGTCAGCTAAGGTGGATGACATCACGCAGCGATATACCGCCATCGCTGGGTATAGGCCGTCCGATGAAACTTTCCTCTTGTACGATGCCATAATGTTGGCTGGACTGTCCATACTTGCAGCCGGACAAAACAGCGGTCTGGCGATCAAAAATGTTCTCCCCATAGTCGCGGCCTCCTATTACGGCGCAACTGGACTTACTACCCTTAACGCGGCCGGTGATAGGGCGTTCGGAAACTATAAACTATACACGGTCGTCAATCAAAGCAAACCAAGTTGGGAGCTTATCGGATTTTATGACGGCATCTCCGGCTCAATTAAGTGGTTGTCCCCGACGGCTTAATTGAGTGGTTCTGACAGCTGCGAAATGAAAAGCCGCTCGTCCGCATAGAGCATGTTACGAAGTGTTTCGGCAGTTTTCATGCATTAGAAGATGTGTGCCTAGACATTTTTCCAGCTAGTATAAATCTATTGATGGGGCCCAATGGCAGCGGCAAGAGCACGCTCGTCAACTGTATTTCCGGAATATATACGCCGGAACAAGGAAAGATTTTTCTCGAAGGGGTCGACATTACTGGTAAAGCGCCTCATGAAATAGTGCGTCTTGGGATTGGTCGGACTTTCCAGATACCGGCACCGTTCAACGCACTGACCGTTGCGGACAATCTTCTGGTATGCGGCCATTCCAATCAAGGAGAAAGATTTGGAACGGCGCTTGTCAAGAACACGTGGCAAGAATACGAAAAGTCGCTTGTCGATGAGATGTTGAGTATTCTTCAGGTTGTTGGTTTGGAAGATAAGTGCGACGCCCGCGCGGGGGAGCTTAGCGGCGGGCAACTGAAGCTTCTCGAACTCGGACGGCTTTTGATGCTCGGTGTCAAGGTCATGGTGGTGGATGAGCCTGTGGGAGGCGTGAATCCTCTGCTAGCCCACGAAATTCTCTCACACATAAAGAACGTGAGGGATAAACTCGGGATCACTTGCCTAATGGTTGAGCATAGACTAGATATTGTGATGCGGTATGTGGACTATGTGTGGGTGCTTGCCGGAGGCAGAGTATTGTGCTCAGGCACTCCTGGCGAGGTTGTGAAAACGAAAGAACTCTATGAAGTCTACTTGACAAAGGGTTAGAGGGTATCACGAATTATATCGCTTGTCGTTCTTATGGGGGTAGTCGTATTTTCATGCATCTTAGCTCTTTTAGCAATGGGCTTTACCTTGCAATACATCACCCTAGGTGTCCCAAACCTGGCTTACACAACTATCGCGTTCGCCTCACCGTATTTGAGTTTGTTAATGACCATCAAAGGCCTGAGCCCCTACTGCGCATTACCTTTTGGTTTCATCATGGGGGGCGTGATAAGCATTCTACTCTACAAGTTCATGGCATTTCTGAGGGACAGGAAAGCTACGACTGTCACTTTGATGATGTCAACTTTGTGCCTCTCCTTGATCATGTACGGCGCAGTGAATATTATTGCGTCATATATGGCCCAAGTCTTCACGGTTTATACGTTCTCTTTCTCGCTTACACAATACGATTTCAATATAGGAACGGTTCCTGGAATTCTCATAGTCTCTAGCGTGACTGCTGTAACATTGGCGCTGGTCTTTCACGTATTCTTAGTAAAGACAAAGTTTGGCATTGGCATGCGGGCGGTCATGGAGAACTATTCTTTGTCTGCCATCCAGGGAATAGACACGGAGAAAATTCTAATTGTAGCTTGGTTCTTCGTAGGTGGAGTTGCAGGAATAAGCGGTGCTCTTTACCCTCTGTGGTTTTCCATGGACCCCTTGGCTGACACGCGGATTTTCATCGATGTCTTTGCGGCTTGTATAGTGGGGGGTGTGAGGAGCATCTATGGTAGTTTGCTTGGTGGCTTTCTCATTGCAGCCTCAGAGACTCTCGTGACATACGGGTTCACATTCGTCCTGGGCAATTGGGTCTGGTCTTACCGAGCCCTCCCACCTATGATTTTGTCAATCTTAACACTTCTCTGGATGCCCGAGGGGATAGCGGGTTATGTCCAGAGGTTCTCATCTAGGTGACGCTGTTGTTGGTTGCTTTTTCCTTTATTCTGGACGTAGCGGTATTCTTCTGCGTTTACGCAATGATAACTGTGGCCCTGAACTTTGAGCAGGGCTTCACAGGCATGTTCAACTTGGGGCTTTTTCTTCCGATCATAGTGGGTGCAGTGGTCGCGGCCTATCTGCCCGGTAGGCTGGCCATGATAATCTACAGGACTGATCCGAGGCTGGATTTCGTAGCAAATAACGCGCAGGTCTTGGACCTGTTGAAGTCTAAGATGGCGACAGATCCCCTGACTTCGATCCTGCTACTCTTGGTCACATTAGCCGTAGCGGCAGGCATCTCCTTCTGTATAGGGTATCTCAGTGCCTTTCCCGCAATGAAGCTACCAGCGGTCTATTTGGCTCTTTTTATGCTGAGCCTAGCGGAGACCATTAGATTGGTTGGGATGCAGACAGACTGGATGGCGGGGGGTGTTATGGGAATCGCAACAGTCGATCTGTTTTGGTGGCTTGGGTCATACGCTTACTACGGTTCATCCTTTTTCGCCATAGGCTGCACTGTTCTGATAGTGCTCTTCTATCGGAATATTTGCAATTCACCCTTAGGCCGCCTTTTGAAGAGTGTGCGAGAGAACGAGTTGACTGCTGAATGCGTCGGAAAGGATGTCAGCAAGATTAAGAGGAAAGTAATGGCGTTTTCATTCGCCACGCTAGGGTTGGCCGGTGTGGTCCAAGCATTTACCACGGGTGCGGTTGTGGTGGCAGGATATAATCGATTAGACTACTCATTCTGGCCTTGGCTTATGATGATAATAGGTGGAACGGGGAATAATCTAGGAGTCCTATTGGCCACCTTTCTTCTGGTAATGATTAGGCGACTGATTATGGTTCTGAAATATTACTTCGTCTTCCTTCCGTTCGATATCATTTGGCTCGAGCCTATGCTTCTGGGCATAATGCTAATGATTGTTTTAGTTGTGAAGCCTGCAGGCTTAGTGCCCGAGAAGGCACTAAAGATAAGGCGCTACGCCCAGAAAACTCTTCACATGAAGCTACAATCCAAGGAATAATTCGCCTAACTCTGTGTTGGCAGCTAACTCACTCGCGGCTCCACGAAAATTGACCCTGCCTGAGACTAGGAGGTAAGCCTGGTCGCTCACTTGGAGAGCCTTTCTGGTGTCTTGCTCCACAAGAACTATTGTGATTCCATGGTTTTGCCTCAATTCTGTTATCTTCTCAAAGATTTGCTCAGATGCTTTGGGGGCTAAGTGGGCTGACGGCTCATCAAACAGCATGAGTTCTGGCTGCCTCATAAGGGCCATCGCCATAACCAGTATCTGGCGCTCACCTCCACTGAGTTTTGATACCTTCTTCTCTGAGAATTGAGTTAAGATAGGTAAGATCTCCAAGACCTCCTCCATGCGGTTTTTCGTCTGCTCCTTCGACAGGACGTATCCCGCCATGAGCAAGTTTTCTCGAACGTTAAGATCCAAGTAGTTACTCTGTACCTGGGGCAAGTAGGCTATACCCAGCCGCGCGATTCTGTGCGGTCTCATCCCGCGTATTTCGATGCCGTTGAATCCTATTGAGCCTTGATAGATTTCCGTCAGGCCGAATATTGTCTTCAGGAGCGTGGACTTGCCGCTGCCATTGGGCCCCAGTATAGCAGTTATCGATCCCTTCCGTACTTCTGCTGATACTCCGAAAAGCACCTGAGACTTTCCGTAACCTGCCTCTACCTGACGGACTTCGAGAATATTGCTCAAGCGCGACGCACATCAGCGATGTTTTCGTCACCTCCAAATAAGGTTGATTCTGTGAAGACTCCTGCAATTCTGCAAGCGGATGCTGAAAGCGGACATTGCGGTGCGCGCATGCCAGGCGCGTATTTGAGTCTACGCAGATGGCTCTGATGATGTTTAAGACCTAGGCGGTCTTAACCGACAGTAGAGGATGACATTGCGGCCAAGTAGAAAAAACGCCGACAACGATGACTTTAGAAGAATTGCTCAGATCATGGGTTTTGAGTTTACCAAAATGGAGGAGGAATTCCTCGCATCCCAGATCAAAGCTACTTTGAGGGATATTGCACGACTGAATGCGGTCAAAACCAAGCGAGTTCATCCTGCTTACTACCATCGAGGTATTTTCCAAGCGAGGTCCATTCAGAAAAATGAAAGCAGAGTTCATTAAACAGCCTGGATGGAAGATTACAGATGAGATCAAGAGAGGCGAAATTAGCGCGCAGGAATACGTCTCCTACCTCTTTAAGAGGATAGAAGAGAAGGATGAAGCACTCAACGCGTATATCACACTGATGAAAGAACAAGCTCTTGAACAGGCTAGGAATCTGGACAAGAAAATCAAGAACCGAGAAAGTGTCGGCAGGCTTGCCGGGCTTGGCGTAGCAGTAAAGGACAACATTTGGATAAGAGGCGTCGAGACCACATGCGCCTCTAGGGCTCTTCGAGGCTACGTTCCGCCTGATACCGCGACTGTTGTCCAACGAATTGAAGCAGAAGATGGCATCATACTGGGCAAGTCCAATCTAGAAGAGTTCGCTGATGGTTACCGATACGGTTACGGTTGTTTCGGTCCGACTCGAAATCCATGGGATTTAACTCGATATCCAGGAGGCTCTTCAGGAGGAAGCGCGGTGGCAGTGGCGACTTACATGGCAACGCTAGGATTAGGATCAGATACTGGAGGTTCTGTGAGAAGTCCTGCGGGCTTCTGCTCCATTCTCGGCTTGAAGCCTACTTATGGTTTGGTCAGTAGATATGGGCTTGTCCCATTCGCAGAGACCCTCGATACAGTCGGTCCTCTGGCAAGGGATGCTAGAGATTGTGCTCTACTTCTAAGTGTGATGGCTGGACCTGATCGAAAGGACACCGCTTCAACGAAAAAAAAACCCGAAGACTACACAGGGTATCTTGAGGGGGGCATTGATGGTGTTAGAATCGCTGTCCCAAAGGAGCTATTTGACAACGCACAGAAACCAGTTCAGATGGCCGTGTGGAAAGCCATTTGCGAATTGGAAGACCTGGGCGCCAATTGCACAGAGGTTTCGATGAAGTTGCTTCGATATGCTCGTGCGTGCTTCAATTGTATTCAAGCAGTGGAGGGTTTCCCGAACCTATCTCCTTATGCTCATAAGGGGTTAGGCAGCGAACCGAAGAGTCAAGTCATTCTGGGATACTTCCTTCTGACCGAGAGGCGTCTGTATGAGCAGGCTGCAAAGGTCAGAACGCTTCTGACGAAGGAGTTCCATGAAATCTTCAAGAAGTTCGATGCAATTGCTGCGCCTACTAATGCCACTTTGCCCGTCAAGCTTTGGGAAAGAAAGCGCGACCCCGAGCCTGCAATGGTTGGTGTTGCTCTTCCCAATCGTGCGGTAGCCAACCTGACCGGCATGCCCGCCTTGTCTGTCCCATGTGGGTTCTACCGGCACCTGCCTATTGGGCTTCAATTGATTGCCTCACATTATAGGGAGGGCTTACTGCTCAAGATGGCCTACACCTACGAACAGAGAATGCCGATTGTCAAATCACAATTCTCATCAATGACCTCTTAGGATATCCAGCTAGGTTAGAACAGGACCCAACGAATAAGAGTATGCGATGTTAGGACCAGCAACTGACCAAGCCGACCAGAGCCCAGTAGTCCTTTTGCTCTTCGAGCCTATAATCCACATCAATTCGCTACGCGCCTAAACTTGGTCTTACGGTGCCCAGCGGACGATACCCCCGACGAGCTCCGCTCGAGACCATAGCACGGCAATCACAAATCTCATTTCACTAACGTACGCGCAAGAGCATAATGCTCCTATCTTCTTGTAATCGCCTGAGCGAAAGTCATCAAGTTGACGAAAATTCGTGTTGTTCGCCGAATATCTAGATGCACATCTATCGTGTCTTCCTTGCATTTCGAGTTCTCTCTCTAAGTTTACATACGGATGCGTCAGCTCGAGGATGTTCTTTCTTCTGAACTTTGATGGAATTCGCTCGGAATGCAGGGGCACCGGTACCGAATCGAAATGTAACGTCTAACGCAATCCTGCAAATGGCTCGCGTGCTTGCCACTTCAAGGACAACATCAGGGGGGGCGACTAGACAACAAGGCTCAATATCGCCATCCTGACTCTTACGCCATTGGCAGCTTCTCTGAAATATGCTGCGTGGGGCGTCTTATCAACCTCCGGAAGGATTGTGAAACCGTGAACGCCACTTCTAGGTAGATCGTTCATAATTATAAGATCCTTTCTTGCTTCCTTGATCTTCTCCGACGTTATCCTCCATTCTTCGATTGACATTATAGCTTCAGCCCTCTGGTCCTCCTGTAATTGTTCCATCTTCTTACCTTTGTAGTCCATCGCAGCGGACGCGAAAAATACGTCAGCTTCCTTTAGCGCTTCTTGCAGGCTAGTAACCCGATATTTCGCTCGATTCTTGCGGACGTAATCAAGGTATTTGTCAGGTGGTCCAGCACCGTCTGGATGTGCAAGAAGAAGTTCAACGTCATAATTGGCTAAACCGTATAGCCATGCGTGTAGAGTCCTATCGTATCTGATCATTCCTCCAAGAGCGATCTTTAGACCGTCGATCCCTTTTTTCTCCCTCCTAATCGTGTAGAGGTCAATCAATCCTTGAGTGGGATGTTCCATGTCTTCTGCAGGCTGTCGGTAACCTGCGTTAATTACTGGTATTGTTGCAATCTCGGCTGCCACGTATGGATAATAATCTAACCCAGTCTGCGGGGCACGCATCACTATGACATCCGAATAGTCATCTACCATCCTGATTGTGTCCTCAAATGTTTCGCCCCGAGCCGGATCTCCGTATCGGGACGCTGAGGCGTCAGCCCAACCAATCACCCTCCCATCCAGTCTAGACATGGCTGACTCAAAACTGAGTCTAGTCCTAGTACTTGACTCAAAAAAGAGAGCTGCCATGATCTTGCCTGTCAAAATAGTGTAATGCTTCCGTGGCTCTAACTCGTCGGCCGTGTCGAAAATGAGCTCCATCTCTTCTCTGCTGAGGTCCTTCAATGAGATAATGTCGCGCCCTTTGAGAGAATCTTTCCTCAACCTCACTTCCTCAAGCGTTTTGCTGAAGTACTCCTTAGTAAGTGTTGTCAAGAACAGCATATGATCATAGTTACCATTGAGAACCTCCGCCGAGACATGAACGTTTTGTAGTTCTGAGATGGGAACCAGATAGGCCAGTGTTAATGATTGCCACATGAAAGAAAACACAGGTATGTGCGCGGAGGAAATTGCCCATAGAATTGTAAAAGCCTTAGATTACGAATGGCGGCAGATCTTCAGCATGAACTTCTCAAGACTTCGAGCTCATGTTGTGAAGCACAAGTGTAGGCTAATGGACAAAGAAATAGACTGTGTTGGGCTTTCAGATGGGAATGTTGTGCTCAACATTGTAGGCTAAGCATGTCGCGTCGCCGAGAAACGTAGGTTCATATTGTGCCTTCATGCAACCAGTTTTCCTCAGCCAACCGCAGCCAGTGCGTTTTCGATCCGTCTGGCGAAATTAGACTACCTCCCTCTAGTTTCTGCAGTCAAAAAATATCATCTTCGATTCCACTTCTCATTTTTCGTGGCGTCGCTTGGCTAGGGAATGCACATATACTTCGTGCGGCTCTTCGCCCAGGTTTTCGGCCCAACCTTCTTAGACTTGGGATATAGCGTCCCTGCCATCTGAAGTGGAGTACTCTGACAGAATTGCCGAACGTATATTATGACTCGTGAAGTCCTAAGAACTGAACAGCTGCAACCGCATAGACCTTGGCGGCTGTGAAGATCTGTTCTACCTCAACATACTCGTCGGGTCCGTGAGCCTGCCGAATGTTTCCAGGTCCAAAAATAACTACGGGAATCTTGGTTTTCTGATGTATGAACGCGCCATCCGTGCCGTACGAAAGTGTCCCTGTTTCTGGAGGCTTGCCTACTACTAATGAGTATGCTCTTGCCAGGGACTTCACAGCAGGCTCGTTAGGCGTGACCAAAATTGGCTCATAAGCAAACGGATAGCTAGCTTCGGCTTTGAAATCCTTGTCTTCCGCGTGAATACTCTCGATTAACGTCTCCATCTCTCTCTTGACTGTGTCCAGACTTTCGCCCTTCGTCAGGCGTCTATTTATCTCCATTTTGCAGTAGTCAGGAACGACTCCACTCACAGTTCCTCCGTTTATCAGAGTCACACTGAGAGTCGCTGCGCCGAGAACGGGATGCTGAGGTAAGCGAAGCTGTCTGAGTGCCACAATCAGCTTGGCGGCTTTTTCGATGGCATTTATGCCTTCATGAGGAAGGCCTGAGTGAGCTGACTTACCTCGGATTTCAACTACTATTTCACATGTGGCCTTATGGCCTAAGGCTATAACCAGGTCTGTCGGCTCAGTTATGATTACTGCATCGCCCTTAACCACATTCCGATCTAGGAGCTCTATGATCCCCTTCCTTTTGCTAAGTTTCTCCGATGTCTCTTCACAGATATTCGCTATGAGAGTCATATTGCCGAGTAACTTGGTATTGGCCTTCTTCAAGGCGTCAATAGCCGCTATCATAGCTCCCACTCCCGCTTTCATGTCGCATGCCCCTCTTCCGTAGAGTTTCCCGTCCCTGATTTCGCCACCATATGGGTCGCAAGTCCACTCCTTACGATCCCCCACTGGGACGGTATCTACATGACCGCATAAGACGAGAGTTTTGGCTTCGGGTGCAGATTCCCATCTGCCTATGATGTTTAGTCCAATGTTCTCAACTGTAAGGCCTATGCGCTCCATTTCCTTAGCTACCCGCTCTGAGGCCTCAGCTTCTTGTCCGGTCACGCTTGGTATCCTGACGAGTTCCTTCACAAAGTCCGAGAGGTGTTTCTCGTCTACACAATCGGCAATCCTACAAGCAATATCAGGAGTCGCCATTCTTGTTAGGCCTCGAGTTCCGCGAGCCTCCCTCAGCAATTAAAGGTTTGGCCTCGCAGCGAATCCTCTATCCAATGTTCTTTGAAGTATGCGTATTCCTTGACTCGCGAGCATTTTTGCAATCGAGGATATGGTTACCAATACGATCTTCAGGGCGAATCCATTTACCATAGCAGGCTACAAATTCAAGTTGATCCCGTAGCTAGGTAATCACAAGCCGAATTGGCTTGCTTCTCAGTTCATGCGGGAACAGCATTCTGTTCTATCAGTTGCCTATCTGACGCCATACCGAGGCCTGGGCCTGTCGGAACCTTCATAGACCCATCTTCGAGTTTCAAAGATTCCATTATGGCCATTTTCTGGAAAGCCAATTTTGTGTATTCACAGGCAAAAGGCAGATTTTCCAAAGAAGCCGCGAGTTGCAGCTTTGCTGCGACTGCAACGCATGATTCAAGTTCGGTTCCAATCATGCATGGAATGCCCACCGCTTCTGCGGTTGCGAAGATGTCGAGGGAGTTCTTCAGTCCGCCAGCCTTAGTTATCTTAATGTTGATTATATCCGCAGCTTCTGCTCTTGCGACCTTGATCACGTCATGGGGGTTCCAGACGCTCTCGTCGACCATTACTGGGATGCCCGTTATTTTCCGCAGCCATGCAAGGCCTTCCAGATCCCATCCTGGAAGTGGTTGTTCAATGTAACTGATCTCCTCCCGCTCAAGGAGCTTGAGGGCTCGCAGAGTATCGAAGCGTGACCATCCAGCGTTCGGGTCGACTCTCAGTTCGATATTTGAGCCTACCGCGTCTCGAATCGCTATGATACCTCTGACCTCGTCGTCTACATTCCTGCCGGCTTTGATTTTGATGACTTTGAACCCGAAATCTACCAAGCGGCGGGCTTCTCGAACCATTTCTTCTGGGTTGACTATGGCTATCTCAGAAGCAGCCCTTATGGTGTCTCTTTGCCTGCCCCCCAGCAGAGTACTTACGGATATTCCAAGGGCTTTGCCCGCCAAATCACAGAGTGCCGTATCAATGCCTGTCTTGGCGATGGATGCAGCTCCATGGACTGAATTCATGATTGAGGTAGCCTTACCGATATTGAGCGGATCTTCACCCACCAACTTTGGTGCAATGTAGTTCCGGATCGCAGCAGTCACCGTTTCCAATGTTTCTCCATAGAACCCAACAGTGACTGTGCATGGCGCCTCACCAAAGCCAACTATACCTTGGTCAGTGCCGATTTCAACGAGCACAAATTGACCTGTAGGATATTCGGAATACGCATCGCTGAATTGTCGCATCGGCACACGCACAGGATGCGCTTGAACTTTCGTGATTCGCATATACGAATGCTTATGCTATGAAGGTAAATTGTCTTTCGATACAACGAAATCGCAATCGTTTCGCGGCACTATATAATCTCTCAAATTTCTTCAGGTCGAACAACTTCTCGTATGTTATCGAATCTGAAAGTCTAATAGGTCGACATGACGACACTCGTAACAGGGGGATTGCACTGTCTCCCGTGACATGACGCGGACAGAATTTTCCCTCTGATGTAACTCAGTATGGAAGTACGAAAAATCTCAGCGTGGCATGTAGATCTCCCTCTTTGTGAAGGTAGCTACAAATGGTCTGGCGGCAAATCCGTCACGGTGTTCGACAGCACAATTGTAGGGGTCGAAACAGACACTGGCGTCATTGGTTACGGCGAAGTATGCCCGCTTGGGCCGTTCTACCTACCGGCCTACCCGAAAGGCGTACGCGCCGGAATCGCCGAACTGGGACCCCACCTAATGGGTGAAGACCCGCTTGAACTCGCTCGCCTCAATCGACGCATGGACGCCTCGCTCAAGGGGCATCCCTACGTGAAGTCTGCCATCGATATCGCCTGCTGGGACATCCTTGGCCAAGTGACCGGCCAACCGGTGTGCGTGTTGCTCGGCGGACGTTACGGGAAAGATTTCGGTCTCTACCGCGCCATCTCGCAAGAGTCACCTGAAGTAATGGCAAGCCGCGTGGCGGGTTACCGCGCAGAGGGTTATCGGCGCTTCCAACTCAAGGTCGGTGGCGACCCAGACGTAGACATCAAGCGTATCCAAGCCGTATCCGCGCAACTTCAGCCGGGCGACCGTCTTGTGGCGGACGCTAACACGGGATGGTTGATGCACGACGCCATGCGAGTTATTCGCGCAGTTCAAGATGCGGATGTCTACATCGAGCAACCATGCTTGACCTATGAAGAATGTCTTTCCATTCGCCGCCACACGAACCATCCGTTTGTACTGGATGAAGTGATTGATGGCGTCGACATGTTATTGCGCGGCAAGGCTGACTTGGCGATGGACGTGGTGAATATCAAAATCAGCAAATTCGGCGGCCTTACGAAAACGCGTCAAGCGCGTGATCTCTGCGTCTCGCTGGGCATAGCTATGACGATTGAAGATAGTTGGGGAGGGGACATTACGACCGCGGCAATCGCGCACCTAGCTCACAGTACGCCCCCGGAGTTTCTGTTCACTACAACCGACTTTAACAGCTACGTCACCGTGAGGATCGCTGATGGCGCACCCCAACGCGTGAACGGCCGCATGGCCGCGAGCAATCAACCGGGGCTCGGAATTAAGCCGAGGACGGACGTGTTAGGCAAGCCGTTGCTCATAATCCAATGATGGATTGTACCGTAATCGAGACGAGGCTGTATCCTTCGGAAACAGGGGAATCAACAGCTCTAGCCCGGCTATTCGGCAAGAAAATCCTTCTGAAATTTGCTAGCCATCAAAATTCAGAACATATACTTCACAAAGACTACGTACACATATCTTAAACGCCGAGTCGCCTCAGATTTTCCTTTTGAGGAGGATATGAAAAACGTCTAGTGCATTTCTAAAGCCACCCGTAATTGCTTTGATGCTAGTAATGCTTGTGATTGGCGGCGGACTTGGTTACGCGTTACATCCAACCCCACCGCCGCTGACTTCCACGTTGCCATCTGTGATTCCAATCGGCGTTCTGCTAAGTCTAACTGGGGACTTTTCGAGCTACGGTGTGAGGGCTCAAGCAACGGTCAAGATTGCTGAGCGTGAGATCAACACCTATGTGACCTCTTTGGGCATTCCGACAACCTTCAAGTTCTACTATGAAGACTTCGAGACCAAGCCCGACGTTGCCCTACAACGAATACAGGACCTGTATGCTCAAGGTTGCAAAGTCGTCATAGGAGGAATGACCAGCGGGGCTATGAAATCGATCGACTCATTCGCCGACACCAATAAGATAATCGTGATCGACGGGACTTCAACTGCTGCCAGAGAGTCCGTAGCTCCACCTGGAGATTACGAATTTCGGGTCGTACCCGCGGCTGAAGCTGAAGGCGTCGCGCTCGCGGCTGCACTTCAAAGTAAAGGGTTCATGAACGTTGCCATGGTTTCGGCCGAGGACACTTACAGCCTCTCTATTCATGACGCGTTCAAGGCCGCATGGACAGCAGTGGGAGGAAACTTGGTCGCGGACGTAACCTACGCCTATCCGACTACGACAGATTTCACCGTCGTAATCAACACACTTGAACAGCAAGTGGCCCCTCTCCTGAGCGCCAAGAAGCCTGTTGCAATCTTCGCCAACATGTGGGAAGACGTTGCTACAATGCTAAGCCAAGCCAACACCAGGAATAGTCCGCTGCTCACACTAACATGGTTTGGCCCTGATACATTGTCGCAGGACACTGTGATCATCCAAAACGCTGGCGCTATAGCGACAAAAGTGAACCTAATATCCGTACAGCTCATGGCGCCACTGACTTCTAAGCATCTGGCCCTGAACAAAGAAGTTCAATCTGCGATCGGGCAGGAACCGGACATATACGCGCTGGCCACCTACGACGCAGCTTGGATAGCGGCCCTCTCAATTCTCAACGCTGGCAAATACGACAGTGACGCAATCAAAGCGGCAGTTCCGACGGTAGCAGCAGCATACTGGGGTGCCACAGGCAACTCTGAACTCAACGCGGCTGGAGACAGAGTGACCATGGACATGGAGTTCTGGGCCGTGGTTCAAAGCAATTGGCAAAGGGTTGCCACCTATTCATCAGTAAACCAACAGGTTACATGGCTGATGCAACTTTAACCTCACAACTCCCCACTTTTTTTCTAATCTTTTTCTTACGGATGTGCCTCTGATCGGGATAATCATGCGTTATGTCGGCACGAACTCCCGAGGGGCACTGCAAATTACACGTGTACCCTGAGTCATCTTAATTGCAGGAAAGGTGTTAATGCGTGACCCCTAAGAGGTGGCCTTAGGAAAAGGCATGAAGCTCGGGTTAGGCATGGGGTGACTGAGCAAATGGACCTGTTTCCGACTATTGTGAGCTGGCTCACGTACTCAGCGCTTCTGTCGCTTATGGCACTGGGAGTTACTCTGCTATACAGGACGACGAAGGTTGCAAACTTCGCACACGCATCCTTCGTGACGGTCGGTGCCTACGTCACATACACGCTAACTATCATACTAAGTCCGAAC
>Ga0208192_1000619_pt1 | contig 27429 bp, 24 predicted proteins | sample June2015DPH_13_1_2_FD_184711 | JGI IMG/M metagenome (GOLD analysis project Ga0208192, IMG submission 184711) | Peatland microbial communities from SPRUCE experiment site at the Marcell Experimental Forest, Minnesota, USA - June2015DPH_13_150... | ecosystem: Environmental > Terrestrial > Soil >... | reverse complement strand
CGGTTTTGCCTCCGGCTTCCTCCGGACCCCGCCTCACGGCGACGCCTTTGCCTTTGGCTACGGTTGGCGCCATCACCTCCGGGAAGGACTTTCACCTTCCAAGTCAGTGTTCATGCTGGGCGTACAAAGAAGGGGGAGGGATTGTCATCCCTCCCACATTGGGCCTTTTATATAGAGGGATAGTCAGACAGCGCAGGCGCTCAACCGCTACCGTGGGCGGAATGTGCGGCTTGACGCCACGCTTCTGAATTTCACCGCACCCCGCCTCAGACTGGCAGATCACGTCCGGCGAGTTCGCACTGCCAAGGCGATAGCCGCCAGGACGTACATTGCAGCCGCGAGGAGGAGACACGCAACCAGGCTTTCCGCGATCGCCGTCCGATCCCACCCCGTGATCAGCAGGGCGCGCATCGCCTCCAGGACGTAAGTGATGGGATTGACTCGGGCGGCGGTCTCGAGCCAGCCCGAGAGCAGCGAGAGCGGGACGAAGGTTGGCGCCAGGAAAGTCAGCGGGAAGAAGAGGAAACTCGCGCCCTGCGTGGCGGCGGCACTGCCGCTCCCCAGCGCAGCGGAGACTGTGAATCCCGCAAAGCCCATCCCCAGAAGCACGCCCAAGGCGATCACCACCAGCAGGCCCGGGACCCCGGTGGCTGACTTGAGTCCCAGGATGAGCCCGACCCCGACCACCACGGCCGCCTGGAACCCAAGAATGACCGCTCCGGACAGGATCGGGCCGAGCAGAAGCGCCGCCCGATTGATCGGCGTGAGCAAGAGCTTGTCAAAGTAGCCCCGCTCGATGTCGCGCACCAGATTCTGTGCTGCGATACCGGCACCCGATAGTGAGCCGCTCACGATCGAGAGTGGCAGAATGAACCCGAGGTAGCTTCCGTTGATGCCCGGGATGAAATCCGCCGCCTTGCCCAGGGTCGACTGATAGATCACCAAGAAGAATATGCTGATGGCCAGCGGCGGGAGAAGCGCCTCCGGCGTGCGCAGGAGCGTCGTCAGGTATCGTATGACCAGAAGAAGGACCTGTTCCGGTAACCGCAAGGTGGTGTTCGCGGATCGTGCGGGTTTCGACCTCTGATTTGTCTTGTCCATGTCCTAGCCTGCCTCCGCCATTCTGGATGATCGCGGGGATTTGGGTTTGGAGACCTCGGAGGTCACCAAACGCTCACCGGTTACGCGTAGAAACACATCGTCGAGGGTTGGTTGGGTCAGGGTCAGGGAAACGGGAGTCAGCCCCTCTTGTTGGAGTCGGGAGATGACCGCGGGGATGCGACCCGCAGCCTGGCTTAGGTAAATCCGCACCATGTCTCGATCCAGCTGAATGCGCTCACCCATCTCGGCCAAGGCCACTCGACCCTGGCCGGCCTGCTGCGCATCCTCAAAGACCAGGTTGATCGATTCTTCGCCCATGGCTGCCTTGAGTTTGGCGGGGGAGCCCTCGGCGACGATCTTTCCTCCCACGATAATCGCCACCGTGTCTGCCAGTTCGTCCGCCTCCTCCAGGTATTGGGTCGTGAGGAATATCGTGATCCCCAACTCCCGGTTGAGGCGACGAACCTCGCGCCACACGTCCCTGCGGCTGCCCGGATCCAAACCTGTGGTCGGCTCGTCCAAGAACAGGACTTTGGGCTGGTGTACCAGCGCCATCGCCAAGTCAAGCCGGCGGCGCATACCGCCGCTGTATGTTCCGGACCGGCGGCCGATCGCGTCGGAAAGTTGCACCAGCTCGAGCAACTCCCTGGCTCTCGCCTTCGCCTCGGCGGGGGAGGCTCCGAACAGGCGGCCTTGCAGGACCAGAAGTTCCGTGGACTTCATCAAGGGGTCGATGCCGACGTCCTGCAATGCAACCCCGGCCACACGACGGACCTCGGAGGCCTGGCTGACCACATCGAAGCCTCCCACCGTAGCCCGCCCGGAGGTGGGCAGGGCGAGCGTGGTCAAGATCTTGATAGTGGTGCTCTTGCCGGCTCCGTTTGGTCCCAAAAACCCAAAGATTTTCCCCGCCTCTACGCGGAAACCGATTCCTTGGACGGCTGTAACCTTCCCCGGGTAGGACTTGACCAAGTCTTCCACGATGATTTCGCGATCGTTCATGAGATCTCCTCAACAGGCCGCCGGTCGGCTGGACCAGCGGAATTCTAGCCTGGGCCTCCCCTCGGCTACCTAGAGTACTTATACCCGAGAACCTATATTAAGTCAATACATAATCTGTATATAGTATGTTAGAGGAATCTGGGCGAACATGCCCAGTGTATCAAGCCTTTGCCAATCCCTGGTGAGCAAGCGTATTAGCGGGCCAAGGAGTTATCTTGTCTTGCCATGGAATCCAGCTCCTTTCGCCCTCACTTCGCACCCCCCCCAAAAAAAATCGCGGATCCGAAGGCACTCATGTGGTCCTTCGGAACCACCGCCTGGCACCCGGTCGTGATTTGGCCTGAGTGGGAGTAGCAGAGGATTGACTGACTCCAGCAGCGCCAATCGAGCCTGGAACATACGTAGGATGGATCTTCTTTTATGAGATAATGTGGTGTTTTTCATTACCTAGCCTTGACATAGCTTGTAGAGGATGATACCCTTGCGACAAGGGCAAGGTGCAAAGATGAATCGCGAAGCAGGTCGATCCAGCGCCAGTAGCGAGCCACTCTACAGCATCGGGGTGGCCGCCCGGATGTCCGGGATCTCCGTTCCATCCTTGCGCGCCTGGGAGCTGCGCTACGGGTTTCCCCGCGCCTCCCGGACACCTGGAGGGCATCGTCTCTTTTCCGAGCGGGACCTTCTCCGCTTGCGCTGGGTGAAGAACCAGATTGACGCCGGGGTTGCAACCGCTCAGGCAATCCAGGCCCTCCATCATCAGGAGAGGATCGAAGAAGAGAAGACCGACTCCTGGAGGAGCCCGCGACCCCCAGTGGCGGCCGCTGGCTCAGCCCTCTTGATCCAGCGTGGCCAATTGGTCGAGGCCCTCAGCGATCATGCCCTCGACACCGCCTCCCAGGTGCTGGCCGATTCCTTGTCGACATTCAGTCCCGAGGAGATCATCTTGGAGCTGATCTCCCCCGCTCTCGCCGAGCTTGGAAACCGCTGGGCCGAAGGCCGAATTGACGTAGCCACCGAACACCTGGCTTCTCACTTCTTGCGCGAGCGCCTGCTCTCGTGGATCCTCAACGCGCCTCCTCCCTACGCTCAGCCCCCCGCCCTGCTCGCCTGCGCGCCCGGCGAATGGCATGACGGCAGCCTTCTCATGCTTGCCACCTTGCTCCGCCGTCACCTCGTGCCGGTTGCTTACCTCGGCCAGTCGGTCCCGCTTGGCGATCTGGCCCAGATGGTGCGCTCCCTCCACCCGACGATCGTGGTCCTGGTGGCGATGACCGAGTCAACCGCTCTGCCCCTCCAGGAATGGCCATCCCATTTGCTGCGGGCCGCCTCTCCGGGGTCGGTGTTCGTGGGATTTGGCGGGCGGGTTTTCAGCCTGCAAGCCGAATGGAGAAGCCGCGTTCCCGGCCTGTTCCTGGGGGAGACCATCCGCGAGGGGGTTGAGAGGATCGAGGCCGCCTTCCGCGCAACCAGGGAGCAGGCCGAAAGGTCCCCGGGGCCGCAGGGCCGATTGATCTCCTAGAACTACACCTGAGGGCTGTGGTGGCCGGGGCCTGGGAGGGCAGCCTCCGTGGACTTGAGTGGGGATGGCGGACCTTCCCTGCTTTCCAAACAGCAGGCAGCTTTCCACAAGCCCCTCCGCCTGACCGCGAGAAGATCCCGCTGGTCAGCGATCCCGAGCACGGCTCGCCCCGGGTTCATCGACTCGCCGCCCGTTCGTATGAGACCCCAGGTCCCTTCCGGAGCCCGAAGTCGTCACTAGCTTGGGCGCGGGCCAGCGCGCGTCCGGCCGCCGCTTCCTGTGCCTTGAGTTGGCTATCAGCCCCTTTCTCTGCCACAGAAAGCGAGGCCGTCCCAGTCCTTTGTTTGTTCCGTCTTGCGCGATCCCAACCTCTTCTACCGGCAAGGGCAGCAGGAACCTGAATCCCACAGGGCGCCCCCCTAGCCCTCAAAGGACCTCTGCAGCGTCGCGACCAAATCGAGGAAGGCATTGGTCATCTCCAGCCTGGCCGAGGCGGTCGCGTACCCCGCGCCCAGCGCAATCACCAGGGGCAATGCCAGAATTGCATCCCGGGATGACACAGAATTAGTTTGTGCGAAGACAAAGTCCCCGACCAAGGAAAGGAATAGGATTCCTCCAATGATCCACGCGTCTCTTCGGTATGCCTTCTGGCGGATCCGCAGCAGTCCGGCATACTCCACAAGTTGATCATGGGGGCTCATGACTTCCTCCTCGCTTGCGATGAGTTGCGCTGAGAGGTCCGCTTGTGACCCAAGGGTTCTCCCACGCTTTCAGGCGACCCCGATCGTTTTCCGTCTTTCGTACTCGGCGCCTGAGTCCGAAGAGTTCTCTTCTCCTCGCCTGGAATCGCTTGCTGCCCAATTGGATCTGAGCAGCTATTTCTTCAGCCTACCGCAAACCAGAACCAGTGGAATTTCGCCCGCAAAGCGGGGGCGGAAAGAGCCCGTCCAGGCATCCCCTCTTGCCGAAGCGCACTTCGCCTCCTGTGCCGGCCACAACCGTCTCACCTACAGGATCTTCTCAAGTATGAAAGAACTTCTGATATCCGTGAGGGTAGCCCTCCACGGAACCGAAGATTTCATACCCTAGCTTGGCATAGAAGGCTGGCGCCTGGAGGTTGAATATGTCCACGAAGGCGAGCTGGCAGCCTTTGGCTCGTGCCTCCTCCTCCAGGGTCGTCACCAGCTTCGTGCCCTAGCCCTGACCGCGCAGCCTGCCCTCAACCCACAGGTAGCGGGTCTCCAGACACTGCCCCCAGAGCAGCCCAAGCACTCCGCCCACCAACCGTCCCTGCGCAGCGTGGATGAAGGCCCCAAGTTCCCGACTCTGGTCGATTGAGGCGGTGGCAAGATTGAATGCCGCTAAGGCTCTGCGCAACTCCTCGATGGACTTCTCGCTGGAATGGGGATCGACAGACCATGCCAGCTCTTCGGAGGCACTCATTGAGCTGCGTAACTCCTTCGATTCTTCAACCCTCGTGGGCTCATCCGCAGGCTCGGGGTCACCCGATGGCCCGAACCTGGCGAATGACCCTGCGGAGTCTGCTCGCTTGGGAAGGGGTTAGCTCCCTCAGCCTGGATTGCAGAAGTGCGAGAACTCGAGCCCGGCCCTCCTCTTGGACCGCCGGGAGTGTGCTTTCGGCATGCAAAGGGAGATCCCGAGGCGGACACGTGCGAAGCTGCTGGAGAAGGATCGGTAAAAGCCTGACGCGGTAATTCTTCCCCGTCGAGGCGACGCCTGCCAAGGTCTTGATTCCCGAAACCTTGGTGATCAGGGATCCTTCCTTCGTGGCCCGGATCACTTCGCCGATGCTGCCCCAGATGGCACGAGCCCGTATCAAGCTGATCGTGGACAGCGCGATCATGCCCCCCCAGACCATCCGGTTGTTCTTGCTCCGAAGAAGCTTGAGAAAGTCGTCCACATAGTCCGCGATCAACTCCGGCCTGAGATAGCCGATCTCGTAGAGGACCTTGAGGCAATCACCCTGGATGTTCGGGTTCTCATTCCAGAGGTTCCCGGCAATCTCCCGGATGCCCTTCTTGTCTCCCGCCTCCGCCAAGTCTCGCGCGAGTTTCTGGTTGGGCACCTCATCTCTTCGTCCCCGGTAGAAAGCGATGCGATCAAGGACGGCCATTGGAAATTCTCCCTCCAGAGTCATCGGATATGAGCCGGGCCACTCGATCACGACTCCGCCGTCAGGGGTAAGGCTGCGGGCCGCTGCCCATTCCTACCTGGGACGAGCACCCGCTTTGATCCAAGAGGCCGGAGGCTCAACGGGAATCCCAGAACTGGAAAGGAGTGTGCCGGCGACCAGGGGGCGAGCAACGGCCGACCCGGGTTCCTTAACCCTTGCGGTCCAAGACGGCGCATCCCTTCCAGACCACAGGAACCCTGCCTCCTCTTTCGGCTTTCAGGGACCTCCGGCGACCGGCCCCAGCCAGGCCAAAATCACGGGCCACGTAAGGCCCATCCAGAGATGCACCCCAACCGCGGCAACCAGGCCGTCGCGCAGGTAGCGCTCGCCTGCGATGATACCGGCGACGCCGTTCAGCAGGAGCATTCCCAGGATGGCAAGACCCGGAACCTGAAGCGGGCTCACCAGGCCCGGGAACAGCATGGCCGACGGCAGGTGCGTGGCTCCAAACAACGGGGCCGCAATCAGATTCCCACCCCAAAGGGCCACCCGCCTGGCTTTCCCTGCCCCACAGGCAGGTTCAGCAAGAAAGCCCAAAGCCCGAGCACAAAGGATCGAAACAGTATCTCCTCACCAATCCTTGCGCTGACCGAAGCAATCAGCGAAAAAGGGAGAACGGGATGAGGGATTATCAAAGGGGATCCGGCGGCGACCAGACCCGGTCCATCAAGACGATCAAGCCGCCGAGAGCAACCCCGAACAGGGCGGGGCATAGCCGCCAATTCCGCCAATCGGCTCCTTCACGAAGGATTGCGGGCAGTCCCAGCCTGTGAGCAAAGCCGAAACCTGAAATCCCGAAGACTCCTGAAGGGCCAGGACTCCGCCTCCCTCTGCAAGCCCGATCAGCCAGCGGGATCGCTGCCATGGCGGAGGGCAAGGCCTGATTCCGGAGGAGCAGTTGCTCCAGCGGGACAAATGCGTGGGCGACAAAGGCCAGGAGGGCCTAGACCAGGAGCAAGATCAGCAAGACACTCAGCTGGCTTTGATTCTTGGTGGCCAAGCTTCCATCCTTCCCCTGGTGACCCGCGCCCCGCGGGAGGCGGCCTCGAGCCCACGATCTGAAACGGCGCTCTCTTCCTACCGGCCTGTCGCGCCGGAGACTAGGCGAATGGCTCGGGACAGTTGGTCCAGGCGGGCCATTTCCTCGTCCGACAGCCTGAATCTCATGGCTCCCGCACTTTCTTCGGCCTGGCGGGCTTTCGTGGCCCCCGGAATAGCGACCACGGCCTGTCCGTGAAAGTGGATCAGCCAGTTTAGGGCAACTTGAGCGGGTGTGGCCCGATACCGGGCTGCGATCTCCTCCAGGGTGTTAACCAGAGGCCGAGTCCGCTCGAGATTGTTGCGGATCATTGCTCGGACCCGGATCGACGGACGAGAGACCAGGCCGGGGTCCTTGTGGTACTTTCCGGTCAGTAGGCCGGAGGCCAAGGGGGTGTAGGCCACGATGGTTACCCCCAGCTCCTGGGCCGTCTCCAGAACTCCATTGGACTCGATCTCGCGCCGCAGCAGGCTATAGCGGACTTGGTTCACGGCCAGCGGCAGTCCCCGCTTCTGCAGCTCTTTGTAGGCCCGCCGCATTCGCTCGGCACTGAAATTGCTTACTCCAACCGAGCGGATCTTGCCGGCCTCGACCAGGTCCGCCATGGCATCCATCTCAGATTCCGGGGAGGAGAAACTCCACGGTTGGTGGATCATGTACAGGCTGATGCTGTATCCTTCCAAGAAACGGATGCGGTTGCCGATCGTCCGCGGTATGTTGGCGGCGGTCCTGAGGATGGCAAGCCACTTGGTCGCCACCACAACTTCAGAGTCCGATTTGCCTGCCGCCTTGAGCGCCCTGGCCAACGACCGTTCGGAAATGCCCCCGCCATACATTTCTGCGGTGTCAAAGAAGTTGATGCCTCCCTCCAGAGCGGCCTTGACGATGGCATTCTTGTCCTCCTGCGGGATTGCCGGGAACATGGAGCCCATTAACCCTCCCCCTCCGGAAAACTCCATCACCCCCAACCCCACCGGCGAAACGCGAATATCCGTCTTCCCAAGAGACCTCTTTTCAATTGTCGTTGCCATGGCCACACCTCCAAGATTGTCCAGCCCAGAGATATTCCCCCAAACCCACGTTACTCCCTTCGGCGGGATGCCCCTCGCGCGGGAGCCGGGCCGAGGAAACCCAATCGGCCCAATGCCGTTTCCAAGCCCACAAGGATTGGCCACCCCAGGGCCTGAACGACCCCTCCAGCCTCCCCGTTCCTGCGCCACACCCGGACCCGCCCTTGGACCAACTGATAAAGAGCGATATAATACAGCCATGAACAAAACTCCGGAACGGACTCAAGTCGGTCGGTCCGTAATCCGTGCCGTGGGGGGCGCGGGGCACCTGGTGGATGCTCGGCTGGATGCCGCCCTCGGGCTCCACGGTCTTTCCATCGCCAAGCTGAGCATTCTCCGCCATTTGGCCCAGGCCAAGGAGCCGCTGGCACTAGGGCAGCTCGCGGAGCGACTGGCCTGTGTCCGCTCCAACATCACCCAGCTGGTCGACCGCCTCGAGGCTGACGGCCTGGTCCAGCGCACCCCCGACCCCCACGACCGTCGCAGCCTGCGGGCGAGTATCACTCAGGCCGGGCGCAGACTCTACAAGCTGGGGACAAGGGCCGAGGCACAGGCGCAAGCCGAGTTGGCCCGGGGCCTCACGCCCAACGAGCAGTCGCAGCTGGCGCGGCTCCTGGCGAAACTGAAGAGGGGCCAAGCCGGAAGGTAGGCCTTCTTGTGCGAATAGTTCAGCAATGTATCGCCTATGACTGCGGATGACTCCCGGAGGCGCCCCCTCGGGAAAGGAGAATAGACGTGTTGGTCAGTGCGGGTTCCCTGCTTCTCAGAATTGTCGTCGGCCTGCTGCTGGCCGGCCATGGCAGTCAGAAGCTGTTTGGGTGGTTTGGAGGCGGTGGATTCGCCGCGACCACCGGCTGGATTGGCAAGATGGGACTGCGTCCCGTCCGGCTCTGGGCGCTGCTCGCCTCCCTCAGCGAGTTTGGCGGAGGCATTTTGCTCGTCCTCGGATTCCTCTGTCCGCTCGGCTCGCTGGCGGTTTCCGCTGCGATGCTCATGGCCATCGCCAAGGTCCATTGGCCAAAGGGAATGTGGGCTTCTAAAGGCGGGATGGAATTTCCCTTGACGAATCTCGCCGTAGCTCTCGCCCTGGCCCTGATCGGACCTGGTCTGTTCTCCATCGATGGGGTCTTGAGAATTGCCCTGCCCGAGCCTTTGACCCTGCTGGGGGGGCTGGCCCTTGTCATCCTGGGAGTCGCAGCGGCCTTTCTCTCTCAGACACGACCAGCAGCCCAGTCGCCGCAACCTGGGGGCAGCAAAGGTTAGAGCCCGGCGAGGGCATTCTCCAGGCGGTCCAGGCTCATTTCACCGAGGCCGGCCTGGAGATTCTCGCTCGGTTGCAAAGGCTTCTGGAACGTACCCCTCTGTCCGCGGCGGCCGCGCGGACCGGTCGCTGCCGCTTGGTTCTCCACCCTATCGGGACGGAGAACCAGCCGATGCTCCTATTTTGGACCAGCCCGCATCCCCTGGTCCGGCCCCCAGCCACATGCAGATAGTGGGGAAAGGGCCGAACGATGAGTTCGGCCCCCGTGATCTTGCGGGTGGATTGTGTCCTCAACCCTGGTCGCCTGCACCCTGGGCTTGTCCCCCGCCCCACCCGGGGCCCATTCAAAGACGACCTTCGCCAGGCGACCGCCAGGATCCGTCCAACCGGCAACTAGGAGGTCGGGGTTCCTTGAGAGTTCGTCCCTTCCGCGCGGATGTAGAAGATCTGAGTCTTCCCACTTTGCTTATCCACGATGGCAATGATTCCGATGGCCGTAACGTTCTGCCCCTGGGTTTTTCCAAAGAGACAGTACGTCCCGGCGAAGCCTCCGGCGGCCGCAGGCGTTCCGATGTCGGCTGTGCCGCAACCCGGCTGTTGGTCCGAGTTCCAACCCGCATTGATCATGCGGTCCGTGCTGTAAAAGGAGCCAACATCATCGGGGCTCTTGGAAGTGGTGAACGCGATGAAGCTCAGGCTGTTCACCTTGCTTCCCCCCTGTGCGCTCTGCGAATAAACGCCGCTCAGGAAGCCCTGGATCATCAGGTTCAGTGCAGGCGGGAGGTCAATGTTGGCCTTCGCGGCGCCAGGAAAGGGTGGTACGTCGGACCAAAGTTGGGAGACCGTTACAGCCTGGTTCCCCGTGGCCTTGTTGACGGCTGAGTTGACTGCTGAATTGACCGCCGTGTTCAGGATACTGCAACTGAGGAGGGTAAGAACTGCCAAAGAGCCAAAGAACGTGATCGGGAGTTTCGACTTCGTCATGGGTGCCATTGCCTGTCTCCGTGGAGTCTTGTTGAGGGTCCGTCCCCGCGAAGTACCGGGTCCAAGCCCAGAACGGATCGGCTGGATTGAGATTGGCGGCCTTCCTCAGAAGAACCAGGTCTATCCAGCAACCGGTGCCAAAACATTGGTGCTCGTGCAACTGTCCGCCCCGTTCCGAAGAGGATGCCAAACTGCCAGGATGATCCTCGACACACTGAGGTCAGAACCCGCCCGCGCCGGCACCCCCTCTCGCAACAAGGGACGTCACCTGGATTACGGTTCTTGGGTGGATGTCAAGTTACGAGCAAGGACTTGGGCGCTCAGCCGGGGCCCAGCCAAGATCCATGACCTGACGACCTTTCGTAGGGCGCATCTCCTCTTCTGGCGATAGCAGCGAGCATTTGGTGCCACGGCCCCTGCCTAACGCCTTGCCTGAGCACAGGGACTGAGGCCACTATTTTAGATAGGAATTCTCATGAATATGCTTAGTGAGAGATTAGAGAACGGAGACGCTTGTTCCTGGGAATCGCGGACGGCTGCGAGACCTGCCCAGCCCCGAGGGATCCTCTATCGCTGTTTCCGGGACGCCAGTTTCCATACACCATCTTGCGGGGACGCCGTCCGCGCCCCCTACCTTGCACCGGGATGAAGATCCGTCCATGAATCCCTCAATCTGAGGCCAGCCCTGCGACTTTCCCGAGCTCCTCGCCTGCAAGATCCCGGCCGCCCTCTCATCCCCGCAGGGGGACGCGATCAGGAGGCCACTCACCCTCCCACTAGTCTGTACTGTTTCGTATTAGTGTTGACAGTAAGAGAGGGCCATGTGACGTATCCTTCTCGTTGCTCACAACAGACGAGGAGGAGCGGACATGACCCTCGAAGACAGTGTATCCTGGCCCGGACGCCAGGACGGGTACGAATTGCGCAAGCGCGTCATGGGACGCGCACAGGTCCTGCAGAATGTAGCTCAGGCATGTCGAGAATTCGGGATCTCCCGTACCCTGTTCTACCGTTGGCGCAAGCGCTTCCTGGCTTATGGTCCGGACGGGCTGCATCCTGGCCGGGAAGGAGCCAGCCGAGGGCGGCCACCCGAGCTCAGTGTTCAAACCGAGCGGGAGATCCTGGCCTTGGCTCTGGCTTGGCCTACTTGGGGTCCAGCTCGGCTCGCCCTGCAGCTGAGACGATCCGAGCACGGGGGCTTGCATGTTGCCCCGTCTACTGTCTACCGGCTGCTGCGCAGGACAGGGCTCCAGACCAAGTGGGAGCGCCTGACCGTACTGGAAGCCCACAGCGCCCAAGCGGCGGGCTTGCTGACCGAACGCACTCGGCGCCAGTTGCTCGCCGCGCAACGAAGGTCTGGACGGCATGTGGAGGCCAAAAAACCAGGCGAACTGGTGTGTCTCGACACGTTTTACATCGGCAAGCTCAAGGGCGTTGGGAAGGTCTGGCAACTGACGGCTTGCGATGCAGCCAGTTCGTACGCCGTGGCGGAAGTTAGCCTGGACTTCTCCGCCAAGGCCGCCGCACGGTTCCTGGAGAAACGGGTCGTCCCAGCCTTCCGCAGGTTGGGCTGGCCGATCCAACGGGTCCTCACGGACCAGGGAAGTGAGTTTCGTGGTGCCTTTGACCAGACTTGTGCCCAACTTGGTATCCATCACACGCGGACGAAACCTCGACATGCCTGGACCAACGGCTTTGTGGAGCGCCTGCAAGGGACCATCCTCAATGAGCACTGGCGGGTGGAATTCAGACGCAGGTTTTTCACCGACATCACGTCGATGCAATCCTCTCTTGACCGATACTTGGATTTCTACAACCACCACCGCCCACATCAGGGCTACCGAACCAGGGGCCGAACCCCAGCCCAGGTTCTAGCCCGAGGGAGATCCAACTATGCGCCCGCATCATGAACATGAACGAGAAGTGTCAACACCTATCCGGTACTGGACACACTAGTCACGCGGCTTGTCTTGTCGACCATTCCATTTCCGCCCCGAACCTCACCGTGGATCGATCCACCCGGGATTTCCGGAGATTATCCTCCATCGCCCCCTGCCGCAGGCACAATAGGGGATGGAGAAAGGGACAGGCCCACCGCCAGCTGGGCCACAGGTCGGTCGGACAATTCGGATGCTCAGCCTTTCAAGCCAATGGGGCGCTGATTGAATCAACTCCTGCCCCTGCTTCGGAATACCCCCTCGCCTGGGCAATCGACCCCTTTCATCTCGGGTTCGATCTACTACCATCAGGCCCGCATCTCGGAAGAGCGACTCATCAGAACGGGATTTCGGACGGGCATGCCGATTCGGACCTCAATCCTTCCGCCGTTTGGGCGTGAGATCCCGTCCGGGGCGCGATCGTCGTAGCTAGGTTTTCCCTGGACGGAATACTTTGCCTGGGCCCCAGGGAGTACCCAACCAGGAAAGGAACCATCGGTCCAGCCCCCACCAGCCCGCCGTTTTCCAGGCCAGGATGATTAGGATCTCCAAGATCAATAGGACTGGGTTGGTGCTCACCGCCCCCGAGAGGAGGTAGTTCATGTTCATGAAGCAGCCGAAGAAGGCCGCGAGACCGGTGAAGATCCCGAGGACCAGGGCAATGCCGACCAGGAATTCGCCCCAACTCACGGCGTAGCTCCAGCCCCCCAAATGCGGCATAACCGCATTCTGAAGGAAGGCGGCATACCAGCCCTGAACGTTGGGATGGGCCCCAGTTGCCTGCCCCAGCGCGCCTTTGACAAACCCACCTAGCGCGGTTCCAGCCTTCGCTCCGACCCAGGTATCGCTGTGGAGTTTCTCCCACCCAGCCAGAATCCACTGATAGCCGGCATAGACCCTGACAAGCAGCCAAATCCAAGACCAGCGGACGGAATTGAACAGAGCTCGGGCAACAGGAGGGTCCTCGAGCGTTTCCACTGCGGCCGGCTGGGGACTTTTTGATGTCATCTGATTCCTCCTCATCCAAGAATGAAACTCATTCGATCCGCCAGAGGCTTCCCGCAGCGATTCGAAGCCTGCACTGCCAAACTCGCAAGTCTCAGGTGGAAATGCCACCGTCTGCCAAATGATATCTCATCTTCATGAATTGACGACCGCTGGCAGAGTCGGGGCGGGCTGCCACCTCTCATCTGCTCGCCGACGTTTCTCGTTCCGACCCACTTCTCCACGTTTCCGGCATTGCCAGATCTTCGCGTGCCGATCGATTCAAAGAACCCGCCCCCCAAGGGGCACGGTTCTTCGCCGCGAACCCACGCGAAACTGCGGCAATCCCTGCCCGCGGGAGGGGCAGCGACCTGGCGAGACCGGAGTGCCTTCATTGTCTGCGCACAATCAGCAACCCCGAGCCGCGTTCTGCCGTTCGGCCCGCAGCAGATTGCCGCCTGGGTACCATGATCGCCCGTCCTTGGGCGTGACCGCAGCTCGATTCCTGAACTCTAGGTGAGGGTTGGTCCTTCGGGCGGTAGACGTTGGGTATCGAAGGGGGATCTTGACCGCGATGGCTCCCTGTCTGTTGCCTGATCTGGGCTGCCAACCCATTTGGCGAAGGGGTTCTTTGCCAGACGACGCGAGAATGCTCAAATCAGCCAAGCGCTGGCTACTTGTATTCCGGTCCGCAAGGGGTGGGCGCACCGGCACTCCCGGCCCATCCGTGCCTACCGCGACTGGACCCTCTCCCTGCCCCCGGGTCCGCTCGGATAACACGACCTCCGCTCGACCCGCGCCCAGAAGTCGAGCCCCAGAAAACGGCAACCTGGGCTATGATTGACATCCGGGAGAATGAGCCATGGCCGAGGACTTGATTAAGCGCATTGGACGGGATGGGGTTCGATTCGTATGTCTGCAGTTCATGGATGTGGTGGGGACTGTCAAAAGCGTAGATCTCCCTGCCCACCGCCTGGAAGACGCCTTGGAGAATGGGGTTTGGTTTGACGGCTCCTCGATCGAGGGGTTCGCCCGAATCCAGGAATCAGACATGCTTCTTCGTCCCGACATCTCCACCTATCAGGTGCTTCCCTGGAGCGAGCCGGAGCGCAAGCGGGCACGCATGTTTTGCGACGTCTACACCTCCGAAGCCGAGCCCTTCGCCGGGGATCCGCGCGGGGCGCTCAAGCGGATGCTGGGCAAGGCAGCCGATCGAGGTTGGCAATTCAACACCGGCCCCGAACTCGAGTTCTTTCTCTTCCGCCGCGATGGCGACATCCGCCCGGTTCCTCATGACACCGGGTCCTACTTCGACTTCTCGGCGCGCGATGAGGCCCAGCGCGTGCGCAACCAGATCATTTTTGCCCTCGAGCAAATGGGCCTGGAGGTCGAGATGGGCCACCACGAGGTGGCCCTGGGACAGCACGAGATCGACTTCCATTATGCAGACGCGCTAACCACGGCCGACAATGCAGTCACCCTCAAGTATGCTGTCAAGGCGGTTGCTAACCTGAACAACTTGACGGCTACTTTCATGCCCAAGCCTATTTTTGGGATCAACGGATCAGGCATGCACACGCACATGAGCCTGTTTCAGAAGACCGCCCGCGGAGCCAGAGCCTCCAATCTCTTTTATGACGCCAAGGATGAGTTTCACCTTTCCGCCCTGGCCAAGTCGTTCCTGGCTGGATTGATCGATCACGCCCGTGCGCTGGCGGCCGTGGTGGCCCCGACCGTGAACTCCTACAAGCGCATCGTCCCGGGTTATGAGGCCCCCGTCTACGTGTGCTGGGCACAGATCAATCGCTCGGCGCTGATCCGCATCCCGCGCTATTCCGCGGGGAAAAAGAGCGGCGCGCGGATCGAACTGCGCTTTCCGGATCCCTCCTGCAACCCCTATTTGGCATTCGCCGCGATGCTGGCGGCGGGAATGGACGGGGTCGACCGCAAGCTGGTACCTCCCGCCCACGTCAACAACGTCGACGTGTACCATCTTTCGGAAGAAGAGGTGAAGCGCCGCGGCATTCCCATGCTCCCCGGCTCACTCTTGGAAGCTCTGGCTGAGCTGAGCAAGGACGAGGTCGTCAAGGGGGCTCTGGGCCGTGCCGTGTATGAGGCCTTTGATCGGGCCAAGCACGAGGAGTGGGACGACTACCGCATTCATGTCACCGACTGGGAAATCGAACGATACCTTGAGAACGCCTAGCCTGACTGGGTGAAAAGCGGAAGGCACCGCGCAGGTTTCCTCTTGGCAGGCTGCAATCCGGCGGCAGGGGGGGCAAGTCCGCCGCCCGAGCTGGATTCGAGCCCGCCCTGCTCTTTCCTTTCCAGAAGGTTCTCGGCCCATGGTGCTCATCATCGGGGCAATGCATTCAGCATTGAATCCGAATGAAGCGGTGAGGTGACCGACGGGCGCGGAACGGAGCCGGCCATCTGGGCGATGAGCCGGATGCCCCGTTATTCCCTGAGGCACGTGCTCAAGACCCCTTGAACGCCGGGGATCCCTTGGCCCCCACCGCAGCCTGCGATCCCCGAGAAGGAACTAGCCGAGGTCGTGGCGCAGGTCTCGGGCACCGGGAAGAGCCGGATGCTTGGGCCGGGTCTTCTCCGGTTCGAGTTGATTTCGGCTGCCCGGGGGCTTCTCTTCTGCCGGAAACCTTTGGAGGCGCCTACATGTCTTCCCTGCGTCTACAAGTCAGACCCAGCGATTGTGACTTCTACGGACACGTGAACAACGCCGTCTACGTGAGCTACTTCGAGCAGGCTCTGGCCGAGTGCTTGACTTCGATGGGCTACGCGCTCGACTGGCAACCGCAAGGCGAACACTCCTGGCAAGCACGGTCATTGACTCTCGAGTACCGGCAGGCGGCAGCCTACGGAGATGCCTTGGAAGGGAACCTCTGGTTGGCAATTCCGGATCCGGTCCATCCGGCCTTTGCCTTCGAGATGCTTCGGCGAACATCCAGTCGTGCCAACGCAACCCTGCCCCTCTTCCGCGCGCTGGGTGCCTGGTCCCGTTACCGCAGGGGGACGAACGAGCCCCAGCAGATCCCCGCGGAATTGATGATGAGACTTCCACGAGACGGGGGATCTCTCCCGCGGGAACCGCGCGGGGCTCCTGCCGCCTCCCAAGCGAAAAGATACTTCCTGAACCACATTGTCGAGCGCAATGAAGTCGATCCGACAGGGCAAGTCCACCTGCAAGCTCTCTTCCGGATGCTTGAGGAAAGCCTTTCCAGCGCCTGCACTCAGGCGGGATGGCCAGTGGAACGCTGGCTGGCCGCCGGGTTTTTCACGGTGCAGACCCACCACGACTGCCAGATCCTTTCCCTGCCTAAGGCCGGCGAGGACGTCAGGATCGTGAGCCAGCTGGTGGAGGTGCGACGCCTTGGGGGCACCTGGCTGATCGAGGTGCAGCGGCCGGCGGACGGGCGGCTGCTTGCGCGGGATCACTCCACGGGGGTTCACCTTAACCTGGAAGGGCGGCCAGCCTCTCCGCCTTCGCAAATCCTCGAGAACATCCAATTTGGATAGAGGCAGAGATCCGTTTCCTGCGCCAGCTCCTCTCCGTCATGCTCTTACCGAACTTCCCTTCGGCACTCTCCTCTTGGCCAGCGTGCGCCAAGGTGCGGGCTCGCGCCTTGCCGCGGCCCCCGCCGCCCTCGCAGGCCAGATGGAGCCGGGCATCTTTTTGGCGGGGGGTTCAGCCTCTCGCGGATATCGCTGGTGCCTGGCTCGTCCTTCACTTTCAGGTCGAAAATGGCAGGTAAGGATAGGCCGCGTCGAGGAGAGGCTTGGGTGGGTCGGAAGGTCATGGAAGGGCACAGGCTATTGGTAGGTCCGCATCAAACGGCCTAGAATCTAGGCCTATCGCTGTTATCGACCATTTCAAAGAGCTTGCTCCCGGCATTATTGGAGCCAAACGTGCCTTGTCGGTCACCTAAGATTGTCCTCCTGGCTTTGATCGCTGTCGCGCTGGAGAGCTGCAGCGGACCGGCGGCCTCCCAAGCGATGATCACACCTTCTGCGGCTATCAATCCGACGATGACGGCGCTTCCAACGCTATCACCGGCACCATCCTTGACCCCAACGGTGAACCCGGCCTCCACCAACACCCCTTCTCCCACCAGTCTCCCTCTGTACCTGCCGGCGACTGTCTGGCCCGAGGACCCAGAGGTAGCTGTTCTGGTCTATCACCGTTTCTTGCCGGATACGGCACCCTATTCCACAACCACCAAGATGCGCCTGAAGGACTTCCGAATTCATTTGCAGCGACTGTATGATGCCGGTTACAGCCTGATCCCCCTGGAAGATTGGTTGAACGGCAACCTGACTTTGCCAGCCGGGCGGCGCCCTTTGATCTTGACTATGGATGATTTGTTCTTTGCCGACCAAATCTTTCTGAACGAGGAGGGTCAGCCCTCGACAGATTCCGGGATCGGTGTCCTGTGGCAGTTCTCACAGGAGCATCCTGATTTTGGCTTTTCGGTAGCCCTATTTGCGAACCTGGGCGATAAGGACTATGCCAATGAGGAGGTGAATGGGCGTTTTCTGTTGGGAAAGGATTGGCAAGACAGCCTAGCCAAGGTGATTGTATGGTGCCTTGAGCACAACGCCTTCCCTTACAACCACACCTTCACTCACCCCCGCCTGGATCTGACTCCTGCCAATGTGATCACCTGGGAGCTGCGTGAAAACGATGACACCCTGCGCTCTTTCCTGGCACGTGCCGGACGAGAGGACCTGGTCTCTAAGCTGGATAACCTGGTGGCTCTGCCATACAGTATCTGGCCTACCAGCGAGGGCGAGAAAAAGCTCCTGGAAACGTACATCTCCCCTGAGGGGAAGCCCGTTCAGGCCATTTTCGAGGCCGATTACGCTTATCGACCCAAATACATGCCAGCGCCCTATTCAGCTGCATTCGACCGCTACCATCTTCCACGCATGGAGGGTTTGAATTCAGCCATCGATCTGTTGGAAACCAAGAAGGACTTATTCCCACCGGTGAGCACATGCCAGGTGGGCCCGCTAGATGACACCCAGCTCGCGGACACGACTTACCTGGCCAGCCAAGTGATGAAGATGGTAGACCTCTCCCGCTGTACGGCTGGGGTATATGCGTTTCAAGGGCAGTTGTTCCGTGTATCCGCAGGAAATGCAGAGCAGCTTAAGACTGGTCCATAGATCCTCCGAAATAACGATTGAATGACCCCTCAGCAAGAAAGTACAGGGAGCAAGGAAAAGAACTGAACCCCTCTGCCCGCCATTCTCTCCCCGGTACGCCGTCCCGATCCTCTCTCTATGCCTTCAGGCTCTCCCGGCCCAGGCAGCCAGTCGGCCTGCAGGTCCCAGCAGAGCCCGAGCCAAGTTGGCTGGCGCCTGAGATATGCCCGGGTCCATTTGAGTGCGCCGCTGGGACTGACGGCATGGCTCCGTTTCTTCTTTGGGATCCCATGAGGTATGGTTTTTGTGAGGTCCCAGGCGGGATTTTTAGCCGGCCGACCCCGTCCTCACGTTCTGGGGCAGGATTCATTCGAACCCACCGCCCCGTCTTTGCCCCCCACTGTCCCACATGTGCTGTACGCATACTCGACTTCCACTTCGCCTCACGGCTTCCAGGCTGCGAGCTGATGGGCCACGGAGCGGCCTCGTGCCTTCCCCAGAGAACTCCTAGCGCGAGGCTCCGCAGCTACAGCGTAGATGTCGATTCTCCCCTGCGAGGATCTCAAGTGTCGCTGGCCTAACCCGGCCTCCCGCCCCAACGTCGGGCTTCCCGCGTGGAAGCAAGAAGTTGCTTGGGGTAAGATAACTCCTCTTTCCGGGCTGGGGAGGGGCAAAGGCCCTGAGCTTGCCTTTGACGTTAGCCGTCGGAACCGCTGGTGACGGGAAAGAGAGGTCTTGTGCTACGGAGAGGTCCCATTCGGTTCCTGATCCCGCTTCTCATCATCATCGCCCTAGTCCTGGCCTTCCTCATCTGGGGTCTCCCGACTCCTTCCGCACGGGTCCCAACCCCCGCCGGCACAGCCACTCTGGGCTCACAGACCGCTCGGGGTCGAGTGCTGTATGTAGCTCAAGAGACTACGGCCACCTTGGGCGGCAAGAGCCAACCCTACGAGGGGCTGGTCGTGCAGATCCTGGACGGGCAATACCAGGGGGTGAAAACGCAGGTGAATTACTACGGGGAGAGTCAATTCCGCCTCGCCCCGGGCGACCAGATCTATGTGGCGCTCAGCCTGAGCCCGAGTGGGCAGCTGCAGGCGAACTACGCCGATTTCGTCCGCTTGCAGCCTCTGGTTGTCCTGCTCCTGGCCTTTGTGCTGGCGATGCTGGCGATGGGCCGCTGGAAGGGCCTGGGCAGCCTTGTGGCCCTGGCGATTACCATGGTGGTCATCGTCCGCTTTGTCATCCCCCACATCCTCGCCGGAGAGGACCCGGTCCGGGTGAGCTTGACGGGGGCGATCCTGCTGCTTGGCGCAACGCTCTATTTGACCTACGGCTGGAACATGAAGACCCACGCTTCCGCCATCAGCATGACGCTTTCGCTCCTGCTGACCGGGGCCCTCTCCTCGCTCTTCGTGTTCTTGACCCGCCTGACCGGCTACGGGGATGAGAACGTCATGTATCTCATGCAGTCGCTGTCCGCACAGATCGACCCGCGGGGCTTATTGCTCGGGGCGATGATCATCGGCGCGGTGGGAGTGCTGGGCGACCTGGTCACCTCGCAGTCCGCGGCCGTGTTCGAGATCTATGATGCCAACCCGTTTCTGGGGGTGCGGCGGACTTTCGAGAAGGCCATGCGCGTCGGCCAGGACCATGTAGCGGCCACCGTCAACACCTTGGTGCTGGCCTACACCGGGGCCTCCCTGCCGCTGCTGCTCATGTTCACCCTGGGCAACGGCAACTACGGGTTCTTCATCAACTCAGAATTGCTTTCCGAGGAGATCGTGCGCACCCTGGTCGGATCTTTGGGGCTGGTGGCTGCCGTCCCGATTTCAACCCTGGTGGCCACCCTCTTGATCGTGAAGCAGAAAGATCAGGAGCCGGAGGGCGGCCTTGTCCTCCCCGGAGCGCGGAAGGAACCGTCGGACGATCCGGTCCGCGGGGACCGGTTATGAGACCCGGGCCTTCGCGCATGGTATCCAGCCGGTTTTCATGCCTTGGGCTGGGTCAGCTCAGGTGCCCAGGAGGTTCGATCCCGACCTGCTCCCGGACCGGCTCCAGGGGAGCCGGACCGGTTCCCCTGAGCCTTTGATGATCCCGGTGAACTGAGGAAGTCCGGCCTCCAGGTCACCTCGCCCGTGGGCCCGTCCTCGAGCGGATCGGGATCCCCCTCGATGGTCTGTTGAGCCGCTTGGGGGCGAGCGCTAAGCTTCTGCCTTCCACTCCCCGCCGACCCATGTGGGCGCCAAAGGGCGGCTAGTCTGGATAAGGCCATCGGAAACGATCCGGGGCCATCTAGGTATTGTCACGGCACAGGATGGTGCCCAGCACAAGGCCAGGGCTGGACAACCGCCCTCGCAGTGCGCCCAGGACAGCAAGCAAGACCGCGGCTTCGGGCGAAGGAGGTGAGGCCATCTCCGAGGAAACCTGGGGCGATCACGACGTGCCCATTGCGGAAAAGCCATGCCCCGATTATTGCCCCAGGAATTGCCGCCTGCGGCCCGACTAGGCCCTGAAGATTGGCCCTGACCCAGGCACTGGCTCGGATTGCGGCCGTTTGCCTACAGGGCCCCACAAGATAGTCTGATCGAGCAACCGCGCTTCCTAATTCCAATGCAAATGCCTCCGGGTGTTTCCTTCCCTTCCCCGGCCGCGACCACAACCGTGCCCCGGCGCCCCCTTCGAGCTGCATCACTCAAAGGAGGCCACGAGCGGAGCCAAGTCAAATCCCACATTCCCGCATTTCGGCCTAGATTCCTGGGAATCCGGGAGGCTGTTGACATTTCGGAATCATTGAGTACAATCTTGGTATCCTGGTCTGACCAGTATACCTCAGGAGTTAGGATGCAAGTTCACCCCGTCTTCCACCAGACTCTTTCCGCCAGCGTTGCAGGAAGAATCGCCGCCTCCCTTCTGGACGGTTCCTTGAAGCCCGGGGACCAGCTTCCGGCAGAGCGGGAACTTATGGGACAGCTCGACGTCAGCCGAGCGACCCTGCGTGAGGCTCTCAAAGGACTCGCCGAGAATGGGCTGATCGAGGCCAGACCCGGGGTGGGCTGGTACGCCCGCGCGATCGATGAAACCAACGTGGCCCAGGCCCGCGAACTGGCTCAGGGCTATGGGGAGAGGACCCTGCCCCGGACCGCCCCCGCCTCCGTGCCCGTAGCGGGCCCGCGCCGCCTTCCCACCTCTCCCGAGAAGCCGCTGCATATCCCCAACTTGCAAACAGACCGGCTCGGGACCTTCGAGTTTATCTCCTGGTGGGAACGCGACAAGGTCCAATCGGCCAAAGTGCTGGTGGTCGGGGCAGGAGCTCTGGGCAATGAGGTGATCAAGAACCTGGCGCTGATGGGGGTGGGGAACCTGCTGGTCATGGACTTCGACACGATCGAGGCCGCCAACCTCAGCCGTTCCATCCTTTTTCGCGAGGGTGACTCGAACCGCAACAAGGCCGAGGTCGCTGCGGCACGCGCCCGCTCCATCAACCCCCAGATCCACGTGCAGTACCTCCGCGGGGACGTCGCCACACAGCTCGGGCTGGGGGTGGTCCGCCGGATGGACGCGGTAATCGGGTGTCTGGACAACCGCGAGGCGCGCCTGGCGCTCAACCGCTATTGCTACTGGATGAACAAACCCTGGGTCGACGGGGCCATCCAGGAGTTGATGGGACTGGTGCGAGTCTTCATTCCCGGCCAGGGAGCCTGCTTTGAGTGCACCCTGACCGAGCAAGCCCGGCGAGACCTCTCGGTGCGGTACTCTTGCCCGTTGCTGGCGCGCCAGAACATCCTGCTCGGCAAGGTGCCCACCACTCCGACCATCGCTTCGATCATTGGCGCCATGGAGGCGCAGGAGGCGCTAAAGCTGATCCACGGGCTCCCGGTCGAGCCCGGGAAGGTGGTTCACTTCAACGGTTTGACGAACGAGATGTACACCAGCGCTTACGTCGCCCGCGAGGACTGCGAGAGTCACTGGGTCTACGGCGAGGTGACAGAACTTCCAGCACGCGCCGACCGCACCACCCTGGAGGAAATGCTGCGCATCGCACGCGCAGACCTTGGGCCGGAGGCGGTCCTGGATCTCGACCAGGAGATCATCGTTTCGCTAAGTTGCCCCACGTGCAAGACGAGAGAGACGGTTCTGCGACCGCTCTCAGAAGTCTCCTTTGAAGCCGGACACTGCCCAACTTGCGGGGTCCTGCGGGAAACCGAAATGACCCACCAGATCAGCGGGAAGGAGACCTTCCTGCATCGCACGCTGGCCAGTGTTGGCGTGCCGCCCCTCCATATTCTGCGTGCGCACAACTCGCGTGAGTTTCGGTTCTATGAGCTCAGCGGCGACCTGCCCGAGGCCCTTCACTTCAGAGATTTCGAAGGACCTGAGGCAGTCCGGCCACCGACCCTGCGTGAACGCATTCGCCTGGGCGCCCCGCCGGAAGCCGAGGGCCCCTCAGAGAACCCGGCCCGCGGGCGGGTGGTGCTGCACAACCAGCCTGAGCCATGACCTTGCGGATCCGATCGATGACGCATTCCGGCGACCGATCCCCGAATCTGAACCTCCTGGAGAGGCTGGGAGCGGTGTTCCTGGCTGTCCTCCTCACCGGTGTAGCCTTTGCTTTCGTGGGCCTGGTCAACGTCTCGATCCAGGCGTGGGCGCTCAATCTCGCGATTGCCGCGGGTCTCGGCCTGATCTCTGGCCTGGCCGCGCGGCTGGCCCTGCGCCGCTACCGCTGGCCGTTGCGGATGGCGGCGGCACTGGCCACCGTGGTTGTGGGCATGATCTTCGTGGGATGGCTGACCTTGGGGTTCGCGGGAATCATGCCTCGGGCCAGCTCGCACCTTGGCGTGGACTGGGGCGGGCTGGCCCGCGTGGCGTTGGGCATTCTCGCCGCCCTTCTGACGCTGAGGGCCTGGAGATCACCGACGGCTCGCGCCGAAGACCTTCGCAGGCCAGGCTCGGCCACGGAGGGCCTGCCCTCACCCAACGCCGCTCTTCCAACTCCCTTGATCCCCTCGCTGCAACAGAGGCAAGAATCCTTGGGGGCCACAGGGGACGGGCCCACCGCCTCAGGACGTCGACCCGCCTGGCTTCCCCGTGCCAAGCCCATTTCGCAGGGCTGGGCCTCCCGTTTGAACTACTGGCGGCAGCACGCGCTGCCCCAGCGACATTCCGGAATCCATCTGATCGGTGCGGTAGAACATCGCTGCCCCTATTGTCTTGAGATCGTCAAACCCGGCGACCCGCGCGGAGTGGTGACGTGCCCGGTATGCCACACCCAGCACCACGCCGACTGCTGGGCCGTCACCGGGATGTGCCAGGTTCCCCACCATCATGCTTAAGAACCCAGGCAGCCAACCCATGCCGCGGAACGCCATCGCCATCCTCAATCAATCCAGCAATGTCCGGGAGGCTTTGATCCATGGCTGACATCTCGGTAACCATCGTCCTGCCCAGCGGCGGGGCCCGCACGGCAGAAGTGCCCGATGACGTGCCCATTCACGACCTCCTGGGCGAGCTGACTTCCCTGCTCAAGCTCCCCACCGTGGGTCCCGACGGCCGTCCGATGGGGTACCGGCTGGACAGCAAAGCCCTCGGGCGAGAACTGCGCGAGGATGAAAACCTGGCCAGCGCCAAAGTTCCAGAAAACGACCGGCTGATCCTCACCACCGATATCACGGCGGGTGCCATGTCTTTGGATCAGAGCCCACGGATGCGTCGCCTCTGGGCGGACCTGGAATTGATGAAGGAACTCGCCGCACGCAGCGCCCTGATCCGCTTTGAGTCCGGGCCGACCCCGCGCGCCCTCCCACCCGAGCGGTATGTGGTTACCTATCTTTGCAAAGGAATCGCCTCGGTCGATCGCCATGGGCGGCCGAAATACTCCAACTATCATCAGGTCGAAATCTACTTGCACAACCAATACCCCCAGCGGTGGCCAGGAATGCAGTGGCTGACCCCGATCTGGCATCCCAACATCCAGCACCTGAACGGGAGCGTCTGCATCGACGCGGCCTGGTGGACAGCCAGCCGATCCCTCAATCGCCTGGTGATCATGCTGGGGGAGATGGTGCAATACAAGAACTTCCACGATGACCCGACCCAGCCGCCCTTTCCCTGGGACGTGGAGGCCGCGCGCTGGTGCCGCGCCTACCGGGCCGCCCACCCACAAGCCTTCCCGGTCGACAAGCGCGAGCTATTGCGACCCGAACGGGTGAAGCTGGCCCCTGAGCCGGAGAAGAAACTGCGGATCAAGTTGAAGTGAGGCAGGGCGCCGCCCGCGGCCGCGGCGCTCAAATCGGGCAGGAAAAATGGAGGCAAAGAAATGGCTGACGTACCTGTCACGGTGGTTCTGCCCTCGGGCGGGACCCGGAATGCGGAAGTTCCGGATGACGTCAAGGTGAAAGAGCTGATCCCGGAGCTGACTACATCCCTGCAGCTCCCCAGCACCGGTCCCGATGGTCGCTCCATGAGTTATCGAGTGGACAGCAAGGCACTGGGCCGGGAGCTTCAGGAGGAGGAAACCCTTTCTCAGGCAAAGATCCCACAGGGCGATCGGCTCATCCTGACCGCGGATGTTACGGCAGGCTGAATTCGGTGAAGCCAACGTCTGATCCTCCGAACGGGAGAGCGGACGGCCAAGCGCCTTCGGACGAGGGCCGCGTGCGGCTTTACCCGCCCGAGGCGACTCGGCCGCGCTTTTCCCGTATCCCGAGAGCCCTGGCGCAGCGCTGGCGCTCAGCCTTCGAGTTCAATGGCGCCTTCCCTGCCACCTCGGTCTTTGTCCCGCAACAGGCTTTCCTGGAGATCTGTGCCCACGCCGAAAGCGACTTCCACAACGAGGTCGGGGGAATCCTGGTGGGCAAGTGGTGCCTGGACAAGGCGAGCCGTTCGCCCTTCATCGTTGTTGAGGGGGTGCTCCCCGCGCGCCACACGCGCCACGGGACGAGCTTCCTCACCTTTACCCAGGAAAGCCTGCTCGCCCTTCATGATGAGTTGGAGCAGAGCCATCCCGGCAAACGCATGGTGGGTTGGTTTCATACCCACCCGCGCATGGGGGTATTCCTCTCGGAGTATGACACCTGGCTCCACCAGCACTTCTTCCCGGAGTCCTGGCAAGTGGCGCTCGTGATCGAGCCCTGGACCGCGACCGGTGGGTTCTTCATCCGGGACCAAGACGGGCAGCTGGACGCGCAGCGTTACTTCGGCTTCTGCGAGCTTCTCCCCGCCGGGCGAGAGAGCGTCATGCGCTGGCAGAACCTGCTGCCGGCAGGTGACGGCGAAAAAGAGCTGACCTCGGGAGGTTGAAATGATGAGTCGCAGGATGAGGACGTACTACTACGCTGTTCTGGGGGCCATGGGAGGACTAGCAGGTTGGGTCATCAGCAATCTGCTGGGCCTATCCTTCACCCCTAGTCTCTATGTCAGCGAGGCTTTGGTCGGGTCCTTGATCGGGCTTTGCGTTGGGGTTCTCATCGGAGCCGCAGAAGGACTGGTGACCCTCAACCTGGTTCATGCAGCCCGAGCCGGGGGCTTTGGGGCGCTGCTCGGCCTCCTGGCCGGGAGCGTGGGGCTCCCACTGGGTGAGCTCTTGTTTCAATCGATCGGGGCCGGTCCGGTCGGGCGAGCCCTCGGATGGGCCCTCTTCGGCCTGCTGATTGGACTGGCCGAGGGTGTCGGCGGACGGTCCCAGATCTGGAAAGGAGCCCTGGGAGGCTTTGCCGGGGGTCTGGTCGGTGGGGCGCTCCTGGAGGGCTCGCGCGGCTGGCTGGCGAACCCGCTCCTGGGAAAGGCGGTCGGCCTGATCCTCCTGGGGGCCTCGGTCGGCGCATTAATCGCCTTGATCGCCGTACTCCTTTCGCGGGCCTGGCTGGAGGTGGTCAGCGGCAAACTCAAGGGGACCGAGTTCATCCTGGACAAATTCATGAAGCCGGGCGGGCCCAGCGCTGTTCTGGGAAGTGACGCGCTGAAAGCCGAGATCGCCCTGCCCGATCCCGATGTGGCGCCACAGCATGCCATGCTCTCCGGAACGGGCATGCATTTTGTCCTGAAGGATATGAGCACCAGCGGGACCTTTGTCAACTCCCGGCGGATCGAGCTGGCCACGCTGAGCGATCGACAGCGCATCCGCCTGGGGAATACCGAGCTTGTCTACCACGAGAGGAGGTGAAATGTTGCCTCAAGTCCGAGCCCGCTTCTTCCGCCTTGCCGGCGCATTCTCCCTGGTCGCCCTGACCGCTTTCACCCCTCTCGCCGCCGCGCAAGCGAGCCCAAACGCCACCCTGCACGTCACCCAGATCGACACCTCCTGGTTTCCGATGGTCAAGGTGTATGTCTCGGCCACCGACGCGAACGGCGAACCGGTTCCGGTCAATCCGAATCAGATCGTGCTGGCCGAGAATGGAAAGCCGGTGCAACCCACCTCAATCAAGGGGTTGGGGCCGGACGAGCCATTGACGACAATGCTGGTCATCGACGTGTCCGGGAGCATGCTCCAAGCGGGGAAACTTCAAGGCGCCCAGGCCGCGGCCAAAGCGTACGTCCAGCAGATGCGGCCGGGCGACGAGGCAGGAATCATCACCTTTAGCACCCAGATCAGCTCCGTGCAACCCATCACCTCCGACCGTCAAGAACTGCTCTCCGCCATCGACAGCCTTCACGCGGAAGACAACACGGCCATGTATGATGCCCTCTACAAGGCGGTGGGAATCCTGCAGGGAGTGAGCGGACGCAAGGCCATCATCGTCCTGACGGACGGGATGGACAATGTCAGCACCCATAACGCGGGGGAGGTCATCAACGCCATCGGCCCTGCCGGACTGAGCATCTCCACCATCGGATTGGGCGAACCCTCTAAGGGAACGGCCAGCCTGGCTGGGATCGACGAGGGAGCTCTTCGCACCCTCGCGGATCAGGCGGGCGGAACCTACGGTTTCGCAAACGACCCATCCGCGCTCACCGACATCTACCAGCGGTACGGTCGCGCCCTGCAAAGCGAGTACGTGGTCGAGTACACCTCGCCTTCTACCCTGCGGGACGGCGTGAATCGATCCCTAACCGAACTTTCCCCATTCGGGGTCAAGAATCAAGAAAGTGCCGAGAAACCCCTATGTTTTTCGGAAAGGTCTGCACCATGGGACTTGACCTGGGCGCTTGTGATTTCCGGTGGTGGCTGCGCTGGGAG